>Ga0210124_1000609_pt1 | contig 17536 bp, 13 predicted proteins | sample Muzzi_PWC_D2_FD_185554 | JGI IMG/M metagenome (GOLD analysis project Ga0210124, IMG submission 185554) | Wetland microbial communities from San Francisco Bay, California, USA, that impact long-term carbon sequestration - Muzzi_PWC_D2 (SPAdes) | ecosystem: Environmental > Aquatic > Marine >... | reverse complement strand
AGAAGTGCTGTGGTCGATAGTCCGGCATGAAAAGATGATCTTCAAATCGCCGATGTATACGTTCTTACTGACTGCAGGCTCCGCTGCCGCAACCACGGCCTTTTGCGCACGCTCCGGAGGATTCACCGCGGATCATTTCGTCGACGCTGGCGTCAAAGGCCTGTCCGAGCTCCTCGACGAGAGGGGCGAATTGCCCGGCGGTGAGCCCGCCATCGCAGACCGGGCAGGTTGAATAGGTTTGTTTGAACCAGCTTAACAGCTTGGTGATGTTCCCCTGACAATAGGGACAGTCCAGAGATACTATTTCTTCAGTTAACACGCGTCTGCTCCTTGATGAGAACTTTAGCTGAAGGATATCAGATCGTCGCACAGTTTACACCCCTGGTAGAGAACATCTCAATCTTCGGCAAGAAACGCAGGCTCCTCCACTTCCTGTCATAACTGTTCTTATCGAAAAGTTCTCTGCGCGATTTTTTTTGCAGTATTGCGCCTGATCATGTAAGTTATGAGACGTTCCGGGTTTAATGAAAATCTTGTTCTTACATGAAGAAACGATAACCAGGTTGTGATGCATTGAGCTTTGGACTAGTTGAATGAGCACCCCCTCCAAAAAAATACTGATTGTCGATGACGATCATTTTTTCCGGGAAGTTCTTAAGGATGCCCTGCGGGAGCGATACCAGGTACTCGAGGCAAATTCCAGCAAGGATGCATTGGACCACGCTGTCAATCAGCAGCCCGATTTGATTATTCTCGACGTCGTCATGCCTGGAGGTTGCGGCATTCAGGCATGCCGGCAATTGAAGGAACTACCGCAGACCCGGCATATTCCGGTCCTGCTGTTTTCCTCGCACGACAAGAAAGACGGGATCATTCTCGGCCTGCAGGCGGGCGCCGACGATTACCTGACCAAGCCGATGAGCCCGACCGAACTGCTTGCCCGGATCGATATCCACCTCCGATCCAAAAAATATTACTCCGAATTGGAACACCGCGATCTGCTGATGCTGCTGGAACTCTCTGACAGTCTGGCGGTCTCGCGCAACCCGATGAAGATCCTGCGCCTGATCGTCGAGAAGATGACCGAGGTCATCGACGTGGCACGCTGTTCGATCGTCAGTTTGAACGACCGCGGGGAGCTTATCGTCAAGGTCAGCAGTGACCTGGCAAAGGACGCCGAAATCACTCTGCAGTTGCAGCGTTACCCGGAGATCAGCCAGGCGCTCATAACCAAACAGGCGGTGGTCGTCAACGATATCAGGACCGATCCCCTGATGGCATCGGTCCGTCAGTATGTCGAGGACCTTGGATTTAACTCGATTATCGTGATACCGATCATCAAGAAAGAGAGCGTGATCGGCACCTTTTTCCTGCGCACCGCTTCCAGTCTCACAGGAGGCGTTTCCGACCGGGTTTACAAGCTCTGTCATCTGGTCGCGAATATTTCCGCCAATGCTCTGGAAAATGCAGTCTTGTTCGAGTCGATGAAGTCCGCTCAGGAATTTCTGGAGGAGATGGCGGTTCGCGACGGTTTGACCAAGCTCTATAATCATCGGCATTTCTATGATCGTCTTTACGAGGAGTTTTCTCGGGCGAGCCGCTACCAGGAGCCGCTGTCACTGATCTTTTTTGATGTCGACGATTTCAAGCGGATTAATGACACCTATGGCCACTTTCGGGGTGACGAGGTGCTCGGGAAGATCGGAGGGTGTATCAAAAGGGTGGTGCGCGAGTGCGATATTGCGGCACGCTACGGCGGCGATGAATTTGCGGTGTTGTTGCCGAATACCGGGGCCGATGGCGCGGACAAGATAGCCCGCCGGTTGCGGACGATCATTGGTGAGCAGCGATTTGAAAATCTGCCGGGCGAGACGATCATGGTCAGCACCGGTGTTTCAACCTTTGCTGCAGGAAATCTGGAATCCCACGACCAACTGGTCCTGCTTGCCGACGCGGCGATGTACGAAGCGAAGTCCAAGGGGAAAGGCCGGATCGTCCTGGCCTACGATACTTCAGACCAGGGACCATCGTTACCCGGTTTTTAAAGTTGCTTCATGCCAGACCGTTCGGGTCTGTCCTTTCCGTCTTCTGCTGATCCTTCCTGTCTCCACATTTGTGCCGACCTGAATCCCCGGTCGGTCTTGCAACGAACTTAATACTGTTTCTCCCGCCGGAAATAATCGCCAGCCTTTGAATCAATCTTTGCGGTTCGACAAAGAGCGGCCGTTACGCCCGGGATAGAGCTGCGGCAGCATGTCCGGTTGTGGCCGGTTCTGTTGTTGTTTCAGCCAACTCTGCAGTGCTTCTGCCAATCCCGCGCCCTGCCAGGCGCGACCTGCAGGTGCATAAAGCGCTTCTTTCAGACGTTCCAATTCTCCGGACAGCGGTTCAGCGCAGATCTCCGCCAGCCGCTCGAGATCCTGATTCCCGTTCGGCCAGCGGCGGCGGCTCCAGGCCAGCAGGGCCTCACGGGTTGCTTTGGGATCGTTATTCCCGGAGGCAGTCATAATCGCTTTCAGCAGGTCCTTTTCCCGGGCGTCGGCAACCTGTCCAGCCTGCTCCCGGACCGGTTTTGGCCGCTGATTTCGGCGCCGCCAGAGCAGCAGCAGGCTCAACATCCAGCCGCTGGCCAGAAACAGGCTGATCCAGGGCCAGTAGCCGGCGGCAGGAGCGCCGGCCGGCGGCATGGCTTGCGGTGCCGCCGCCGAAGTCGGGGGCGTCGTGTTTTTCGCCGGAGTCGGCGGCACAGGCTGCGGGGGAGCCGGAGGAGCGGGCGTGAGGGTTCCTGATGCAGCCGGAGCCACCGTCACCAGTACCGGGTCGAGGTGGGCGTGGCGCCACTGCCGGGCGGTGACATCGTACCAATCGAGGTCGATCGCCGGCAGTTCGACGTCGCCGGGTCGGGTCGGAACCAGGGCGATCTTTTGCCGCAGGGTCCCGATGATGCCGTCCTGGTCGTCGCCATCTTCGCGGCTCGGTTGATCGGGATAACTTTTCCAGCCGGCCGGAACCGCCAGCTTCAGCTCCGGCAGGCGCGCCGCCGACAGGCCGGATGCGCGCAGTGTCAGGGTGCGGGTGGCCGGTTCGCCGACCCGCAACGCGGGCGGGTGGGTCTGCCAGTCGTCCTTCAGGGTCAAATTACGGGCCGGCAGCCACTGACGGCTGCCCGGATCTCCCGGCGGGGGATCGATCTGGATGTCGAGCGCTTTGGAATAGCGTCGGACCTGCTTGAGCGCGCCTCCAAACGGGTCGAAGTGAGAGGGGGGAGCGGGCACCTGGGCGTCAAGCTGCAATTCGGGGATATGGAGCGTGCCGGACTTTTGAGGGAAGAGCGCGTAGCGTCGCTCGATCGCCTGGTAGAGATAGCCGTGGCGGCGGGTTTCGAAATTGCGGTCCTTGCCGAGCTGTTGAATCTCCGCCTCAACCCCCTGCGGCTTCGGGTCGCTGAGGCTTGCCTGGGCCAGGTCGACCCGATGCAGCAGGCGCACCTTCAGTAATATCTGTTCGCCCACAAGTGCCTGCCGGGGTGTCGCCTCAGCTTCCAGCAGCAGAGGGGCTGTTCCGGATTCCGAGGTCGCAGCTTGCTTGTTGACCTGAATCGGCAATGGAACCGAGCAGTCGCCGCCGAAACAGATTGCCGGGATCTGCAGTTCGCCGCTGTGCCGCGGCATCAGGGTCAGGCTGAGAACCAGGGAGCGATTAAAACTGCCGTTGATGATCTGCATCTGGCTGCTCCGGGAGCGGCTGAGGATATCCCAGTCCTTGTCCAGAGGGCTCAGATCGGCGTCCCCGTCGGGGCTCCCCTGAACCCGGAGTTCGAGCTGCAGGCTCTCGCCCTCGGTAAGCCGGTCACGGTCAGCGACGGCGGTCACCTGCGCGGCCATCAGGCTGAGCGGAACCATCAACAGCAGGATCAGGGCGAGGGTGGTGGTCCGTATTACCATGGTCGATCGGTCTCCAATTGCCGGCCGCGCCGGCGGTACTGATAAAGGAACTTGCGCCGCATCAGGCCGCCCGGATCATCGGGGATTCTTTGCAGCCACTGCTGCAGCTCACGCTGTTCGGCAGTTTGCGGCTGATTTTCGGCTGATACGGCGGCCTGCTTCTGCTGTTCAGGCTGGTCGTCTTTTACGGTTTTCCGCTCACCGCTCGCCTGTTTTGCGGCCGGCGGCTGTGGTGGTTTCGGTTGCTGTTCCGCCGGCTTCGGTTCGGTTTCAGCGGTCGCCGGATTGTTCTTCTGGTCTTGCTGCTCCGGCGAGGACGGTCGACTTTGCCCGTTCGGCTTGGAAGCATCCGGGCGGGACGAGGCATTCTGCTGATTCCGGTCGGCATTCGGCTGTTGATTTTGCTTTTGATCGGCAGCTTGGGACTGCGATGATTGCTGATCCTGATCCTGTTGCGACTTTTGTTCCTGCGGTTTCTTCCGGTCGCCGGGTTGTTTGGATTGCTGTTTCTGCTTCTGTTGCTGCTGCTGTTTCTTCAGCGCTGCTTCGACCAGCTGCCGGTTGGTTTTCGTGTCGTTGTCATCCGGTTTCAATTTCAGGGCCTGATCATAGGCCTTCAGCGCCGCGGGAAGTTGCCCGGAGCGGGCCAGGGCGTTGCCGCGGTTGTACCAGTCGTCGGCGCTCTGCGCCTCCGGTTGGGCCTTGAGCGCCTCCTGGTAGCGACCGGCGCGGTAAAGGGCGCTCGCTTTCCAGCGTGGATTCTCGAAACGGCCGCCGGCTGCCTCATACCTTCCGGCTTGAAAGGCGCTGTGGGCCTGTTGATCGGGACGCTGCCAGAGATCCTGCCAGTTCAGCGCCTCGGCCGGCGGGGGAAGCATCAGCAATAGAAGAAAGACGGCCAGCCAGCCGCGCCGGAAGGAAACCGCGGCGAGCAGCGCCAGCGGCCAGAGCAGCCAGATCCCCGCCTCCTGCCAGCGATCGCCGAGCCGGGTGGTGTCTTCGGCGCGGTCGAGGCGGTGGTTGTCAAGATCGGCCAGCAAATTATGAAAATCGCTGTCATCGATACTCAAGCGCCGGTAGCGACCGCCGCCGGCCTCGGCCAGGCGCCGCAGACCGGGTTCGTCCAGCTTCGGCAGCACCAGGTTGCCTTTGGAATCCTTGAAGAATCCTCCTTCGGCCTGAGGGATCGGCGCCCCTTCCGGCGTGCCGACGCCGAGCACCTCCAGCTGCACCCCTTGCTGGTTGAGCTTGCGGGCGGCAGTTTCGGCTTGCCGGGGTCGATCCTCATCGGTCACCAGCAGCAGGGTTCCTTTTTTCAATCCGGCCTGCTGCAGCAGCTCGGCTCCCAGTTGCAACGCGCGTGTCGGCGCACTCCCCTGGACCGGCATCATCTCCGGGTCGAGACTGCCGAGCAGCAGTTCGATGGTGCGGGTATCGTCGGTCAGCGGAGTCACCGTGAAGGCATCGCCGGCGAAAGCGACCAGGGCGGTTTGCCCTTCGCGGCGCTGGCGCAGAATATCCTCGATTTTCAAACGCGCCCGCTCCAGGCGGCTCGGTTTCAGATCGCCGGCGTTCATCGAACGGGAAAGATCGAGAAGAATGACCAGCGCCGATTGCTGGCGCAACAGCGGCTGCGGTTGCTTTTTCCAGGTCGGCCCGGCCAGGGTGATCAGCGACACCAGCAGTCCGGCCAGCAACAGCCAGAGCGGCCAGTTGGCCCGGCGCTGCGAGCGGCCGAGCAGCAGATGGGGGAGCAGTTCGGGATCGCAGACTTCCTGCCAGCTGCGGCTGCGCAGCCGGCGGCGCCAAAACAGCCACAGCAACGCGAGCGCTGGCGGCAGGGCCAGGAACCAGTCGGGACGCAGGAAATGAAACTCGCTCATCGGCTCCTCCGCAAGGTGGGCAGGAGTTCGCCCAGTGCCAGCAGCAGCGCACCGCACAGCGCGGCGCCCAACGGCCAGGGGAAGAGCGCGGTCACCGGGCGGTAGACGTCGTGCTCCCGTTCAACCGGCTCAAGCTTGTCGAGCAGGGCGTAGATCTGGTTCAGTTCGGCGCTGTCATGGGCGCGGAAATAGCGGCCGCCGGTGGTTTCGGCAATCGCTTTCAGGGTCTTTTCGTCAAGATCGCGTGACGGGTTGACGGTCTGGGAAAAAAAGAACGATTGCACCTGCATAGCAGTGGCGCCGATGCCGATGGTGTAGATCTTCAGCCCCTGCTTGGCGGCCAGTTCGGCGGCCTTGAGCGGCGGCAGCTGGCCAGCGTTGTTGGCGCCGTCGGTGAGCAAGATCAGCACCCGGCGCTTTGCATCTTTTCCTTCGGCGCGCTTCAATGCCAGGCCGATGGCGTCGCCGATTGCGGTCCGGTCGCCGGCGAGGCCGATTGCCGCTTCATCAAGCAGCCGCTCGACCGTGGCGCGATCGAAGCTCAGCGGCGCCTGCACATAGGCTTGCTCACCGAACAGGATCAGGCCGATCCGGTCACCGACCCGTTGCTCGATGAACGGTTCGGCGACCGATTTGAGCGCGGTCAGGCGGTCGACCTGGGTGCCATGAAGTTCAAAATCCTCGGTCTGCATGCTGCCGGAGAGATCGACGGCCAGCTGCAGATCGCGGCCGGAAACCGGCAGTTCCAGCGGCTCGCCCAGCCACTGCGGCCGGCCGCAGGCGATCACCAGCAGCAGCCAGCAGAGCAGCGCCAGCAACAGTTCCAGGCGCGAGCGCCGCCGTCGACCACGCTGATGGCGGGCGACGGCGAAAGGCTCGAGCTGCGGCACCCAGAGCGCGGCTTCTTCGGCGGCCAGAGCCGGCGGAGCGAGCCGATAGATCAGATAGGGGAGCGGCAGCAGGGCCAGCGCCCAAGGCCAGGCGAAGTGGATCATCGCACCCTCCTGCGTCGGGCCGGCGGCAGCCGCCGCAGCCAGCGACGGCAGAGGGTCAACAGAGCGGCGCGATCGATCTCAGCCGTCGGCTGGTAGGGGCCGGCGGCCAGACAGCGCCCGGCTCCCTCTGAAAAGGCATTGTCCTTCAGGTGGCGATCAAGAAAGGTTAGCCAGTCTTCGCCGCTGAGGGCTGCGCAGTTTTCTTCCGGGAAGGCGCAGAGGGCCGCTCTTTTCAACAGTATCGAAAGCTCTGCCAGCAGGGTGCTTGCCGGGAAACCGTTCTTTTCCAGTGTGACAAGTTGCCGTAATGCCTGCCGCCGGTAGCGCAAGTGCCGGGTTCGCCGCCACAGCAGTATCAGTAGAATTCCCAGGATCACCGCCAGCCCGGCGAGCAGCCACCAGCCGGGTGCCGGCGGCCACCAGCCGGGCGGCGGCGGCAGATGGATGTCGCGTAGCGGTAGCGCCTCCGCGAGTTTGGCGGGATCAGCGGCCGGCATGGCGTGAACTCCCGGTATTGAGGGTCGGTTGCAGAGCCTGCTGGGGATCCTGGTCGGTGGCGATGGCGAGAAACTGCGCCCGGTAACGTTTGCAGAAATCCTCTAGCCGCGCGCGATGGGTTGCAAAGCGTTGGCGGTAGCCGTTGCGCAGTCCGGCCTCCTCGGTGGTGATGGTCAGATCGCTGCTGCCGTCGCTGAGGCGGTAGCTGCCGGCACGCGGCAGTTCAGCCTCAAGCGGATCGTAGAGGAAATACAGGGCCAGTTGCGCCTGTCGGGTCAGCAGCGCCAGTTGTTTCTCGACCTCTTCGTCCCACTGGTTGAAGTCGCTGAGCAGCAGCACCAGGCTCCCCGGCCGGGTCACACGCCGCAGCCCCTGGACGGTCTGCGCCAGCCGCTGGCGGGGCTCGAAGGGGTAGTGCGGAGGGCGCCGCCAGGCCGGATCGCCGACCATCTGCCGCAGCAGGCGCAGTACCCCGTGCCGGCCGCCGGCCGGACGCAACTCGGCATGCCCTTCGTCGGAAAAGAGAAAGCCGCCGACCCGATCGCCCCGCGCCTGGGCACGCCAGGCGAGCAGCGCGGTCAGCTCCGAGGCGAGCACCGCCTTGAACCGGCCGCGGGTGGCGAAAAACATCGGCCGCCGGTAGTCGAGCGCCAGCAGCACCGGCCGTTCCCGCTCTTCGTGGAACAGCTTGGTGTGGACCTTGCCGCGTCGCGCCGTGACCCGCCAGTCGATGCTGCGGACATCATCACCCGGCTGATAGGCGCGCACCTCGGCGAACTCCATCCCCCGGCCGCGAAACCGGGAGAGATAACCGCCGGACTGCGCAGCCGTCACCCGCTGCTGGGATGGCAGCCCTTGCCCGGGCGCGGCCCGCAGGGCGACCAGACGCTGAAGGTCGATCTGTACTGGTGATGGCGGTGGAATACTCATGGAAAAACTTTCTTTGTTGAACTCGATATTTTCAGCGACGCTGATGATGGTCTCGCACCCCCTATGTCAAGGGACGCATAAACCCGTCCTTGGGGCTTGACTGTCGCCATCCGGGCGACAGACACCCTTGCCATAGAGGTCACGTGCCCATCTTGCGGAACAGTTTCAGCCAGTTTTTGATATTTATGCCAAGAAGTTTTCATCAGCTCATCAAGGTACTGGAACCCTGGCGATCAGCTCACTCACCACCCGGTTGGGCGTAATCCCCTCCGCTTCCGCTTCATAACTGAGCAGCAGCCGGTGGCGCAGGACGTCGAAGGCGAGCTGCTGGATGTCTTCCGGGGTGACGTAGTCGCGGCCGGCCAGCCAGGCGCGGGCGCGGGCACAGCGGTCGAGGGCGATGCTGGCCCGCGGACTGGCGCCGTAGTTGATCCAGCCGACCAGTTCCGCTCCCCAGGGCGCCGGGTCCCGGGTCGCGAGTACCAGCTGCAGCAGGTATTCCTGCAGGTTGTCCGCCAGGTACAGGTCGAGGACCGCGTTACGGGCCAGGCGCAGTTCGCTGCCGCTGATCGGGGTGAAGTCCGGAGCTTCGGGCAGCCCGCCGTTCGACTCGGCCCGCGCTTCGTCGCGGGCCAGTTGCAGGATTTGTCGTTCGACCTCGGCACCCGGGTAATCGATGTGCACGTGCAGCAGAAAACGATCAAGCTGGGCCTCCGGCAGCGGGTAGGTTCCCTCCTGCTCGATGGGGTTCTGGGTTGCCATCACCAGAAAGGGGTCGTAGAGCCGGTAGCTGGTCTGTCCCACGGTGATCTGCCGTTCAGCCATCGCTTCGAGCAGCGCCGACTGCACTTTGGCCGGCGCCCGGTTGATCTCGTCGGCAAGAATCAGGTTGTGGAACAGCGGCCCCTTGTGAAAGGCAAAGCTGCCGTCCTGGGGGCGAAACACCTCGGTGCCGGTCAGGTCGGCGGGGAGCAGGTCGGGAGTGAACTGCACGCGGTGAAAGCTTCCCTCCAAGTGCGCCCCGAGCTGGCGAATCGCGCGGGTTTTGGCCAGGCCCGGCGCGCCTTCGACCAGCAGGTGGCCATCGGCCAACAGGGCGATCAGTAGGCGTTCGATCAGTTGCGGCTGGCCGAGCACCTGCCGGCCGAGGCGTTCGGCCAGGGACAGAAAGCGTTGTTGTACTGAGTCCATAACGATAAATCCATAAGTTGAAGGTTAGATTTCCCGGCGGGGATCATAGCCCCTTGCCGCTGGCAGCGCAAGTGATCTCCCGGCTTCGCGCGGTGTCGGCGAAGCCAGGAGATGGCCGGTTATCCCGGGTGCTGACCAGCGGATGTTTTTCCGTTCTCCGGTTCGGCCGGAGGGGAATCCGGTTTCGCCTGCGCCAGTTGACCGCGGTTGAATTTCTGGAGCTCTTTGATGAATCCAGAATTCACTTCGAACAGATAGGGGGAATCGGCGACCTGCAGCAGTTCGTAGTCCGATTTGTCCCCTCGGGCGAATCCGTATTCTCGGCTGCTTCCATCCTTCAGGGACAGCTTGACCCGCAGCTCGACAGGGTTGGGCAGGGTCTGGTCGGCCTTGCCGTAGACATTGCGGATTTGCAGATCGGCCAGCCGCTTCAACAGTTTCTGTGCCTGATCCTCATTGGTCCGTTCGCTGTCAGCCAACTGGTCCAGCTCGATTTTCCCGTTGTGACGGCTCAGCCGGCAGTCGGGCAGCTCGATGGCGCTGATTTCATCGGCCTTGACCTGCAGCTGCTGTTTGTCGATCCAATCCTCCGCCTTCAGGCTCGCCTGGAAGGTACTGAACGGGATGTCGTAGATCGGCTGTTCCCCTGCGATCCGGGCATGGACCTTGCGGAAACCCGGTGAGCTGCCGAGCAGCAGAGTCGCCAGCGTCTTGCCCTGGCTGCGGAAGACCAGTTTGCGTTCAAACTTCTGTTTGTCCACCTTGAAGCGTTTGCCGGCCTCGGCGGTTTTGGCCACCGGCCAGGGGCGGCTGATCCCGCACAGAGTGTCGAGCAGTTCCTCAACCTTGGCGGTATCCGCCTTGGCGGCAAAATGCTCCGGCAGCCTCCAGCCGCCGGAATCTTTTTTTAAGGTCAGGGTTGTTGTATTGTCGCCGCTCAGTTCGATTCCGTCGATTTGAGCGGTTTTAAAGTTCAGCAGTTTTTCCCGGTTTTTCGCCTCCGCAGAGTTTTGATTTCCTGGATACAAGGCGAAGAACAGGCCCAGCTGCACCAGCAGCAGGAGAGTTAAATAGACAATTGGTCGTTTCATGATTCAAGCCCTCCCTTCCAGCAGCTGAAGATAGCGGGTGCGGGTGCGCCGGCTGTTGAACTTGTGGCCGATGAAAACCAGCAGCAGACCGAACAAGGCCAGCCCATAAGAGAGATATTCGATCAGCATCTGAGTTTCCCGGTCAAGCGGTATCAGGGTCCTCGCATAGTGACCGCGGCTGCGGATACTGAGCAGCCCCGGATCTTCGAGCGCCCAGTCGACACTGTTGTCAACCAGCTGCAAGCCGCCGAGATTCTGTTGACCGCTGGCGCTGGAGGCGATCTGCAGAGTCTGGTCGCTGAGGAAATCGCTGGAAGAAAAGAGAATAATCCGGGCCGATTCGGGCGAGCGGTCGATGACTCCGGTCACCTGCTGGTTTTTCTCCTTCTTCTCCTTTCTCGGCGACTTATCCTGCTTCGCCGCCGGAGGTTGGAGCAGCGGTGATTCCTTCCCTTTGAAATAGGAATTAAAGCGTCCTTCCACCGCGACCGCGAGCAATTTTTCACCCCGATCGTCCCCGACAGGGAAACCCTGGTTTCCGTCGGTTTTGAGGCGGGGGATCAGGTTGACGGAATCGGACGTCCAGGCATCCGGGGAACTTTTCAACAACCAGGTGGTTTTCCGGTCCTTGTTCAGCTGCTTGTCAACACTGATCGGCGAGGCCCAGTTGAACATCACGTGATTGAGGCCGGCGGTCACCGGCAGCTGCTGGTTGAGACCGCTATCGCGCAGGTCGATGAAGTAGGGGTAGGGGACCATGCGCAGTTCCTGCAGGGTGAAGCCGCCGACATTACGATTGACCGGAATCGGGAACGGCTGGTTTCGTTTATCGAGGACCATCCGTTCGGTCATGCTGATTCCTTGCTGTTTCAGCCAGTCGAGCAGCTTGTTCGGCTGCTTGGTTGCGGTCAGGCTGTTACGCTCGAGTTTGACCTCGAACGGGGAGGTGGCCAGCAACACCGTTCCCCCCTTCATCAGGAACTGGTCGATGGCGAACAGCCCCTTGTCGTCAAGGTTGTCAGGAGCGGCCACCACCAGGATGTCGGCTGTATCAGGAATTGTTCCCTTGCTTAGATCAACCTGCTGGACATTATGGTTGGCTTGAAGTTGCTCGCGCAGCGCGCTGAACTGCTTGCCACGTTGTCCCATGCCGAACTGGGCCATGTAGGGATTGATCCCTTTCGGCACGGCCAGGGCCACGGTTTTCAGATAACCGACGGAGAACCGCTTGAGGGCCGCATCAAGGCTCTGACGCAGCGCTTCCCGGCTGAAATCCCCCGGCAACGGTACCTGCACCGTCTGCTCGCCGTCATCGAGGGTCAGATAAAAATAAAACCGGTTCGGGTCAAGCAGCCCGGCCTGCATCGGCCGGAAGCCGTAATCGGTTTCGATCTTTTTCGCCAATTTCCCGCCGTCGGCCGCCGGATCAAGCAGCTGCATCCTGAGCTTGCCGTTGGTTTTCTGTTCCAGCTCGGCCCCGAGAGCTTGCACGTCTTTTTTAAACTTCTGTAAAAATTTCGGCAGCTTGGCATCGGAAGAGATATATCCGTTGAGATTCAGCGGGTGTTTCAGGCCGGCCAGCAGGTCATTGCCCCCCTGAAAACCGTACATCACCCGCTTGATACAGCGGGTCAGCTCATATTCGGGGTTGCGCAGATCGACATCGAGTCCGGTCTCGCCCTGCTGCTTGAATTCGATCAGATCACGAAAACCGAGCACCTGAAACTGATCGCCATACTGGACCAGAATCTGGAAGTAGGAGTTGACCAACGAGGCCTGGTAACGGTCCTCGACCTGGAAGGGGACCGGCTTGATGTTGTACTTCTGGTTTGCCTCGGCTTCCAGTTCGGGGTTCTGCTGCGGGTCGATGAATTCAGCTTTCACCATGCCGTGACCGGCGATCTGGTACTCGCGGATCAGATCGCGCAGGCGCGGGACCAGCGGCGCCAGCAGCGGGTGGGTTTTGGCGCTGAAATAGCCGCGGATCAGCAGCGGTTCCTGCAACTGGGACAGGTACTCTTTGGTCGCCGGAGAAATCGAATAGATTTTTCCATCGGTCAGGTCGAAACGCGCCGAACCGATCTGCTGCAGCCAGAGGTTCCCGGCCAGCAGATTGGCGGCCAGCAGCAGGGTCATCAGTCCCCAGAACCGGTGGCGGCTGTTGGCCGTACCCTGGTCCCAGCGCAACCGCTCCAGTGTGTAGAGGGTCAGGGTGAAAAAGACACCGACCAGGCTCAGATAATAGTAGAGGTCGCGCAGATCGATGACGCCGCGGGTGATCGAATCGAAACGGGAGCCGCTGCCGAGCAGTTTAAGCAGTTCGGCGCCACGGTTGCCGAAAAAACCGGTCAGCAGATTGCTCCCCAGCAGGTAGAACAGCCCACAGACCAGCACCGTCAGGATCAGGCTGACGATCTGATTGTCGCTGCGGGAACTGAGGTAAAGGCCGATGGCGATGTAGGCGGCGCCGAGAAACAACGCCGCCAGATAACCGCCCCAGACCGGGCCCCAGTCGAGGTTGCCGATCGTCGCGACGGTGAAGGGAAGCGGCAGGGTCAGCAGCAGGGCCAGCGCGACCAGGGCCAGCGCGGCGAGAAACTTGCCGGCCAGGTATTGAAAACTGCTGACCGGCAGGGTCAGCAGATATTCGATCGTGCCCATGCGCCGTTCTTCGCTCCACATGCGCATGGTCAGGGCCGCCACCAGGAAGATCAACAGCAGCGGCATCCACTCGAACAGCGGTCGGACATCGGCAATGTTGCGGGCAAAAAAGGCATCGGCCCAGAAAAAGACGAACAGGGTGACCAGCAGGAATGACCCGAGAAATATATAGGCGACCGGCGATGAGAAAAAGCCGGCCAGTTCCTTGCGGGCGACCCGCAGCAGGTTACGCAGCATCGGCAACCTCCTCTTTGACGTTGGAAATTTCGTGGAAAACCTTTTCCAGGGTCCGTTCTTCGCGGCGCAGTTCAAACAATCGCCAGCCCAGTTCGATGACCATGGCCGCGATCATCGGTGCCAGTTCCGTCGTCGGTTTTTGCGCCAGCAGCCGGTAGTTGAAGTGAGCGTTCTCACTGGTCAACAGCTGCGCCTCTTCGATCCCGGGAAACGCCTTGAGCCGGTACAGCGCCTCATCCGGCGGAGCGCTACAACTCAGCAGCAGAGCCCGGCCGCGGGTCAGCTCTTCCAGCCTGGAGTCGAGCGCCAGCCGGCCATTGCGCAGAATCAACACCCGGTCACAGACCGCCTCGACCTCCTGCAGGATATGGGTCGAGACCATCACCGTCGTTTTTTGGCCGAGATTGCGGATCAGGGCGCGCATATGCTCGATCTGCGAAGGGTCGAGGCCGTTGGTCGGCTCGTCGAGGATCAGAATCTCCGGCTGGTGCAGCAGCGCCTGGGCGACCCCGACCCGTTGCCGGTAGCCGCGTGACAGGGTGGCAATATTCGCGGTCGCCTTGGCCTGCAGCTCGGTCTGGGCAATGGCGCGGCGAATGGCTTCGGCTCGTTCTTTTACGTTTAGGCCGCGCAAGGTGGCGGTGTAATCGAGAAAATCAACCACAGTCATTTCCGGGTAGACCGGGCAGTTTTCCGGCAGATAGCCGATACGGGACTGAGCCCGGCTGCGGTCGCTCAGCAGTTCCTCGCCGGCGATGCGGATCTCCCCTCGGCTCGGCTCAAGATAGCCGGTCAGCATTTTCATGATGGTTGACTTCCCGGCGCCGTTGTGGCCGAGCAGACCGACAATCTCACCCCGGCCGATCTCAAATGAAACCCGGTCAACGGCCAGAAAATCGCCGTATCTGCGACTGATCTGTTGGACGTTAATCATTGTTTGACCTTTCTTTCGTATCTATCAGCAATCTAATGCGCACAGGAAAATGAATTCTTTGGTCTCCAAATCGCCGGCAGCTGCGAACAACAGCTTTTTCAAACGAAAAGAAGCTGTCCCTGGCAGGGAAAAAACGACGCAGGAAACGCCCTGTCAATCTGAATCGACAGGGCAAGACATTAAGTTGGTTAGCCAGTCAGGATTAAATAAGGCTTGGCGGGGGACGGGTGAGATAAGCGAAATAGCTGCCCCTGGCCCAGGAATGTAGCCAGCCGGGGGAATGCTGTACCGGCAGGCCGACCGGGCTGAGAAAGGTCATTTCCGTAATGGTGGTTGGCAGAACATCCGGAGAGTCTTCGATTTCCAGCGTTGCGGAAGAGCAATCGCCCGGATGAGAGTCGCCTCCGGAATGGGCAAGTTCGGTAACGGAAGAAGGTGATGAGGAGGATGACGTCGGCAGCAGGTTGACCAGCAGGACACTGAAAATCAGCAGCCAGAAACCTTGCGACAAGTGATGAAATATGACTTTCCTGAACATTTTAACCCTGTTACAGCGAGCCAAAAAAATTGATCCGGAAAAACGATGACATAAGATTAATGTCAGAGTCAAGACCAGCAGTTCCCGGTTATCCGCCGATCGCAGCTATCCGGTTCAATTTTTATCCGGTCAAGATTTCACAGCCTGTTGAGGCAACCATCGTGCCAACTGAAAAACATTTAAAATCAGGATCTTACGCGGATTTAAAGCTGGGGCATTTTGCCCGCACGGGGCATTATGCCCCAAATGGGCAAGACGTATAGACGCGAAAACCGCCGCCAATCGGTCTGCAGTGCCCCCGGACCGCCGTGTTCCTCTGCATTTTCAACCCCTGTCCCGCTTGACCTTTGGCCGGCGTCTGTTTCACTTGAAAATTGATTTCACCGCCGCATAACTCCTGGGGCCAGAGCCGAAAGGAAGCGCGGTAAAATAAGTTTCGATGGGTCGTCGAACTCCTGAACACCCTGCTGGCCGAGAAACCGATCCTCATCAATCAAGTAGTTCTGACCGGGCGGTTTTTTTCGATGAACAAACTCTTTTCCCATGCCATTCTCAGTCTTTTCCTCTGCGGTGACATCATGACCGGTCGGGGGATCGACCAGATCCTCCCTCATACGGCGCCTCCCCAGCTCTTTGAGCCGAGCGTGCGCGATGCCCGGCGCTATGTGGAGCTGGCGGAACGGCAGAACGGCCCGATTCCACGGCCGGTGGATTTCAGTTACGTCTGGGGGGATGCGCTGGAAGAATTCCGGCGCCGCCGACCCGCGGTGAAGATCATCAATTTGGAAACCAGCATCACTGACGGTGGCGAGCACTGGCCCGGCAAGGCGGTGCACTATCGCATGCATCCCGGCAATATTCCCCTGCTCAACGCGGCCGGAATCGACATCTGCGTGCTGGCCAATAACCATGTTCTTGACTGGGGCTATACCGGATTCGCGGAGACCCTCGAAACCCTCCACCGGTCCGGTTTGCGAACCGCCGGAGCGGGGCGAAACCGAGCCGAGGCGGAGCACCCGGCGGTCGTTGAGACGGCCGGGCAGGGGCGGATACTGGTATTCTCATTCGGGGCCAGATCGAGCGGTATCCCCGAGGAGTGGGCGGCGGCAGCCGACCGTTCCGGCGTCAACCTGCTGCCCGAGTTCTCCGCGACGGTCGCAGACCGGATTGGCGCGCAGGTGAGGGAGCTGAAGCAGCCGGGCGATATTGTCGTCGCTTCCATCCATTGGGGGGGGAACTGGGGGTACGAAATCCCCGCCCGCCATCGGCAGTTCGCCCATCTGCTGATCGACCGGAGTGGAATCGATCTGGTGCACGGCCATTCCTCCCACCATGTCAAGGGGATCGAGGTCTACCGGGGAAAACTGATTCTCTATGGTTGCGGCGATCTGGTCACCGATTACGAAGGGATCGGCGCTTACGAAGCCTTTCGGGGAGATCTGGGACTGATGTATTTTGTCAAGGTCGAGCGGGATACAGGTCGACTTGCCGGGCTGAAAATGACACCGATGCAGATGCGCCGGTTCCGGCTCAGCCGGGCCTCGCCCGAGGATGCGGATTGGCTTCTGCAGACCTTGAACCGGGAAGGGGAGCGGTTCGGCACCCGCTTCAACCTGAGTGAAGATGGCAGTCTGGAACTGAGAATGGAGGAAAGTCATGCAAACCGATGAGCTTCTGACCCCCTGTGCTTTTCTGCAAAAGCAACTCGGAGAGTTGCCCGATCCTGACGCACTGCGCGAATACCAGAGCTGGTGGGAGACGACCGGCCGGGAGATCTCCGAGGCAGTCGACCGTGCCGGTACCCCCTGGCTGCGGATGCACGACCGCAGGGGTGAGCGCTGCGACGAAATCCTGTTCGGCTCCGGTTACCGTCAGCTGCTGCTGGAAGGCTATCGCCGCGGGGTGATCTGGAGCGTTTTCGAACAGGAATCCCTGGTGCCGAGCTACCTGCTCGGCTACCTGACCGCCTACAACGATCCCGGCCTCTATTGCCCCTATACTGTTTCTCTCGGCACCGCCGTGCCGCTCTTCAAATACGGCGGCAAAGCGCTGCACGAGCGCTTTCTTGAACCGCTGCTGCGCCGGGACGAGCAGGTCTGGCAAGGGGCGACCTGGATGACCGAAATCAAAGGAGGCTCGGATCTTGGCGCCAATGTCGAAACCGTTGCGACGAAAACGGGGAACGGCTGGTTGCTCAGCGGCGAGAAGTATTTTGCCAGCAATGCCGGCGCCGAGTTGGCCGTGGTCGCCGCCCGTCCGGAAGGTGCGCCGCCTGGAGTGAAAGGACTTGCTCTGTTCCTGGTGCCGCGACTGCGCAGTAACGGCAGTCTCAACTACCAGATCCGCCGGCTCAAGGACAAGATCGCCACCCGTTCGGTGCCGACCGGCGAAGTGGTTCTTGAGCAGAGCGAAGCGCATCTGCTCGGTCGCGCCGATCAGGGAATCTACCAGATCCTCGAAGTGCTCAACGTTTCCCGGGTCGCCAACGCCGTCGGCAGTGTCGCCCTTGCCCAGCGCGCGCTGAGCGAAGCCTATCGATTCGCGGCAGAACGTAGTGCCTTCGGTAAGCCGGTGCTCGATCAGCCGCTGCTGGCCCGTCAGTTCCGCGAGCGGCGGGAGGGGTTGGAACTGGCA
>Ga0210124_1000606_pt1 | contig 17552 bp, 14 predicted proteins | sample Muzzi_PWC_D2_FD_185554 | JGI IMG/M metagenome (GOLD analysis project Ga0210124, IMG submission 185554) | Wetland microbial communities from San Francisco Bay, California, USA, that impact long-term carbon sequestration - Muzzi_PWC_D2 (SPAdes) | ecosystem: Environmental > Aquatic > Marine >... | reverse complement strand
AACCCCTCTTGCCCATCACGCCACCCATCCTCCATCAGATTCTCATCTGCTGAATTTCAGTGTACGCGTCGGTCAACTTGTTGCGAATCTCCATAAGAAGGTCGAACGCGATGCCCGCTTTGTTGGCCGCGTGCAGCACCTCGGCCACGTTGTCGGTTTCGCCGGTCAGCAACCGCTGAACGCCCTGGTCCGCTTCCGCCTGCAAGCGATTCACCTCGTCAAGGTTCTCGAGCAGAATCGTCTTGAAGTCCTTCCCCTGCGGCGCCGCCGTAGGACGAGCCTGCGGCAGCGAAGTCAATCCCTGGACCGGATTGATGTGGCCGTTTGGATCGATCGGATTCGTCATGAATTCCCATACCTCCCGAATCTTTAGCCGATCAGCCGGAGCGTTGACCGGGCCATCGATTTTGACACTTCCATGACAGAGACGTTCGCTTCATAGGCTCGTGCCGCGACCATCGCATTCACCATTTCCGTGTGATAATCCACGTTGGACACGCGCACGTAGCCTGCGGACGCTCCGCTCTTAATGGCGTCAGGGTGTTTCGGATCCCAGCGCAGCCCGAAGGGCGACGGATCCTCGACGATCTCGCTGACCCGAACACCCGGCTTCGCATGGGGGTCATCCGTACGACCGGGGGCGAAAAGCGCGACGCGACGCCGATACGGCACCGACTCGCCGGCCTCATTGCGCATGACATCCTTCATCGCGATGTTGGACGCGATCACATCAAGGTTGGTGCGTTGCGCCACCAGGGCGGATGTGCTGACGTCAAGAGAGCCGTACATTAGCTAACCCTTCCTCGGATGGCCGCCCGCATCGAGTTGACCCTTCCACGCAGCAAGGTGGTGGTCAGTTCGTGCATCATGTTGGTCTCCGCGAGGTCGGCCAACTGCTTCTCGATGGACATGTTCGTTCCGTCATGGAACAACGCGTTCTCCGCCGGCCGAACGCTCGGTGAGACTTCCAAGAGCCCTCGGTCGTTGGTCTCCACTTCGGTACCGCTGCGTACCTCAAAGGGCTTGTGCGGAGCCCTACTCTTGCGATCCAACGCCTCGCGAAGGGCTCGCTGAAACGCCCGTTCATCGAGTTGCTTGGTGCGGTAACCCGGCGTCGAGGCATTCGCAACGTTGTCGGCGATCATCTCGAGCCGCGCCTCGTTGAACGCCAACGTCTTGACCAACGCCGGCGTGGCACCAGTTTCGCCCAGATTCGATATAAACATGACCTGCTCCCCACGAGCACCATGACGACAGTGTCATAGCGACTCGGCAGCGATACACCGCGGTCCAGACCGTCTCGGTACACAAGGCATGCCAACCGCCAAAACACCGCTCGCGACCTCCCTGGTCACATTCTGACGGTGTGAGAATCGGCAATTCCTGCGCATCGGCAACTCCTGCGCGGCGTGAGCGACCCACATCGAGGTCATAAGCCCACCGCCACGCCTGCCGCCATCAACGTCTGCGCGGACTCGTCCTCCTCGCGCCATTGCTTCAGTTTCATGCCCAGCGTGCGGATACCCATACCCAGGGCCTTCGCCGATTTTGCGCGGTGACCGTCGAAGCGGGCCAGCGTACGTTCCACAAGACGCCGCTCCATATCTTGCAGCATTCGCCCTTCACGGAGTGCGCCAAGATCGGACGCGAACTTGGAGGTCGGATTCATCCAGGGTCCGATCAGCGATCCGGAAATCACGTTGCTCGTTGTCATCGTGACCGCACGGCGACACAGATTCTCCAACTCGCGCACGTTGCCGGGCCAGGGATGCTCCATGAGCATCTTGAGCCCCTCGGGCGCCAGACGCACCGCCGTGCGCCCGTCTTCCTTTCCGGCACGTTCGAGGAAGTAGGCTATCAGCTCCGGAACATCCTCCAGCCTATCCCGCAGAGGCGGCACCACGACGGGCAGCACGTTGAGTCGGTAAAAGAGGTCCGCCCGGAAAGCGTTCTTGCCCACCGACTCTTCCAAATTGCGGTTGGTCGTGGCCAGCACCCGGACATCCGCTTTTTTCGTCACGCTGCTGCCCACGCGCTCGAATTCACCTTCTTGAAGCACGCGGAGCAGCTTGGCCTGCAAGGGCAAGGCCATCTCCGAAATCTCATCCAGCAGTAGCGTGCCACCGTCGGCCAACTCGAACCGCCCTTTTCTCGCGCGATCGGCACCGGTGAACGCACCACGTTCATGCCCGAACAACTCGCTTTCCAACAGGCTCGCGGCGAGTGCCGCGCAGTTCAGGCACAGCATCGGCCGGTCCGCACGAGGCGAGTGTCGGTGAATATACGACGCCACCAACTCCTTCCCCGTGCCGGACTCTCCGCAGACGAGCACGGTGGCGTGGCTGGCCGCCACGAGTTCCAACTGCGAGCGAAGTTCCACCATGGGCTTGCTGGAGCCGATCAGCACACGCATGCTGCTCAGATCGTTGACCGTCGTGCGCAGCGCCTCGTTCTCACGTCGCAAGCGTGCGTGTTCCAGCGTCCGCTCGACCAGAACGTTCAGCGCCTCTGCCTCGAACGGCTTCTGAATGTAATCGTATGCGCCGAGCCGCATGGCCTCCACGGCCGTCGATACCGTGGCATACGCCGTCATCATGATGATCGGCGTGTCGTTGCCACTCTCACGAAGTTGGCGAATCAAGGATAGGCCGTCGATACGCGGCATCTTCAGATCCGACACGATCAAATCGAATGCGCTCGACTTGATCCGCGTCAAGGCCTCGACCGGATCCGGAAACGTCTCCACACCGTGGTCTTCACGGATCAGCGCCGCCGCGACGGACTCGCGCATCATTTCCTTGTCGTCAATGACACAGATACGAGCCATTTACTCAATTCCTCCTGTTTCCGTAGTGTTTCGCGCGGTCGCCAGGGGCAGGGTCAACCCCATGGACGCGCCTCCGCCCTCCCGTTGTCCGGCACGAACGTGCCCACCGTGCGCTTCGGCGATACGGTGCACGATGGCAAGTCCCAAGCCGGTCCCTGTATCCTTCGTCGTAAAGAACGGATTGAAAATCCGGTGAAGAACCTCCGGGGCGATCCCCGGCCCGTCGTCTTCGACGACGATCGGGAAACGCGATTCGTCCTGGCGATCCTCACCAGGCCTGATCCAGATCGAACCACCGTCTCCACACGCATCGATGGCGTTTAAAACGAGATTCATGAGCGCACGCTCGATGTGCGACGGATCACAAAACAACTCCGTATCGAAGAGACGCTCGTCGACATGGACGCGCACACCTGAGGCGTGTGCCTGTGGCGCGGTTTGAGTCAGTACGCAGTCAAGCACGGCACCGAGACGCGTCACGCGCCGGTGGGGATCCGACTCACCGGCAAAGGCCAGAATGTCCCCGACGATACTCTCGAGATTCTTCACGCCCACGCCGATCCTACGCGCAATGTCCTTTTGCTCCGGCAAAACCTCGAGGTCTTGTTCGAGCAGCGAAGCGTAGAGACCGATCGCGCCGAGCGGGTTGCGAATCTCATGCGCCACCCCCGCCGCCATTTCACCCAAGGCAGCCAGACGCTCACGATGCGCCAGCTCGCGGTTCTTCTCCTGCAATTCCTCGCGCAGGCGGCAGACCTCGCGACCGAGCAGTTCGTGCGATTGCTTGAGGCGCTCGGTGACATCGTTGTACGCCTCGATGACCGTAGCGAGTTCCTGCTCGCTGATGGTTCCACTTGTCATCACACACCCTCATCCATCTGGTCCAACCGTCTCGGTCGCACATCCGCCGATCGATAGGCGGCCATGGCCCGGTGCGTCGATGCAGTCGACTGCATCGCCACCGCCGCCATCTGCTTGCGGCTGGAGAGCAGCTTGACGTCTTCCTCATCGCGCTCGATAAGTTCGCGCAACCGGGTGCGAATATCCCCCAGGAGACTCTCCGCCTCTTTGCGCTGTGCCGGGTTGAAGCGATCTCGAAAATGATCCCAGTTCTTTCGAATCGGTTCGAGGCGCTCGACCATATCGGAAAGACGACCGGAAAGTCGCTGGCGTTTCTCCAATACCGACAGGAGTTTGGCCGTATCCTCCTCCGTAATCAGCGTCCGCTGCTCGTCGGCATACCGCGACAGTTCGTCATACAAGGACACTTGCTCGTGCAGCAGACCAAGCACCTGTTCCGGCTGCTCGGTAGAGATGGATGTCGATGGAGCGGCAGTGGTCATGGTGCACCTTGCAATCCTAGAAGAGCCCTGTTTCCGTCAACCAATGAAAGTAACGATCCCAGTCTTGACGCGTCTCGGGGGACACGTCGTTCTCAAACGCCTCGTTCGGCATCGAGTCCACGAGGATTTCCGCCCGCGCCAGTGCCGCTCGGGCCTCGCGTGGTTGTCCGAGAAAGACATGACAGTTGATGATCTGCACGTACGCGGCAAGACCGCTCGTTGAGTGTTGGAAGAGCGCGGCAGCCTCTTGGTAGAGCTTGAGCGCCTGCCGATATTCGTGCATCTCGAAATGGCAGTCTGCTTCGTACAACCGCGCGTGTCGATGGTACACGCGTTCCAACGGCTCCAGCGAATTCAGGCCGCGCCCATCGAAGGCGTCGATCAATTCGCGATACAGTCGTCCGGCCTCTGCGAATCGTTCCCTGGCCTGCGCTTGCATCATCTGAATCTCTGCGGCATAGGTGGCGTCTCGCGACTCCCTCTTCAAGGCCAGGGCACTCCGCCGGTATGCGTCGGCCAGTAGAAAGCGCGTTCGTTCCACGCGAGGATCATCAGGAAATCGGACCAACGCCTCCTCCATCGTGGCAATCGCACGCTCGAATTCGCCCCGACGCGCGAGAAGTTCACCGAGGAGAAAGAGTGAATCGGCGAATTCCGGCGCTTGTGGCGTGAAGACTTCGGAGTCTTCGAGGACGATGCGCAGCGTCTTTTCCGCATCCTCTTCGTGGCCCGGTCCTAACGCCAAATAGCACTCCGCGAGTGGAACGAGCGCCCGAGCGCCTTCCAGCGTGCGCGGGAAGCGGCGAAAACACATTTGGTAGGTCGCAATCGCATCCTGGATACGCCCCATGGCTTGGAACAGTTGCCCGGCCCGCAAAATGGCGCGAGGCACGAGTGAATGGGATGGGCGCTCCGTGGCGAATCGTACGTACAGATCCACAGCCTTTTCCCGTTGGCCGGCGCGCGCGTAGAGTTCGGCGGCGTGCCACACCCACTTGGCGGACTCGTCTTCTTTCAGCACGGTGCGCCGGCCGATCTCCAGCGCAGCCTCTGCGGCTTCAGTGAAGTGGCGCCGCGCCGCCTCCGTGGGTGCCATTGTCCAGTCATCCTGTAGCACCGGCGGCCCGGTGGGATCGGACTGACTCAGTTGCTCCGCCCGCCGCTCCAGGGCTTGCAGGAACTGCTGGAAAACCAACAGCCCTTCCACGGTATCGTCATCTCCCACCAGCGAGCGCGCGAGTCGCGCATAGGCCAGTGATTCCGCGTAGTTCCCTTGGACCCGTTGCGCCTCGGACATCACGCTGAGCGTCGTCACGAGAAGTTGCACGTCCACGAGCGAATTCGTGAGTAATCGATCCCTGTCCTCCAGCACCAGCCGAAACGTCCCGACCGCATCATCGTGGCGGTTCATGTAGTAGTAAGCTTCGGCCTGTCCCACGCGACTGGCAATCGCATACGGGCTGTCCGGGTGATACATCAAGACGTCTTCGAAAAACGCCAGCGCCTCGAGTGGACGTTGCGGCTCCCCGTCGCTCATCACGGTCCGACCGAGCAGCCACCCGGTCATGGCATGCACCGCGTCCGTCGGTCTCGTGCGGTTTCTTATGGCGCGAAGGTAGTTCTCCGCCTCGTCGTAATGCCCTGACTTGTACAGGACCAGCGCTTTCAAGTACGCGAACCGATCCCGCAAGTCGCCCTCGGCGAATTCCCGCTCGTGCCGAACGAGGAGCGTGGACGCAAGTTCCAATCGGCCCAGCGACTCGAGTACGCCGATCTTCTGTTCGATCGCCCAGATCTTGAGATCGGGCCGCTCGGAGTCAACCGTCGCCAGGAACGTGTCCAGTGATTGGTTCAGTTCTTCCGGGGTGGCCCCCAGACGATCCCGCTGAATCTCGATGGCATGTCGACGCAAGGCGGACGCGTCATCGAGGCCTAGATCGATAGCTGATACGAAGTTTTCGTGTGCGGCGCCGTAGTCACGTAGCCATTCATGCGCCCATCCGAGGCGTTCGAAATCCGATGGATCGAGTGATAGACCCGCCGCCCGCACACCATCGTAATATTCGACGATTCGTTCACCGGCACGCGCCAGCCCCGTGCCCGATCGCTTTGCGGCTCCATAGTACGCTCGGGCCGCGTGGCGACGAATAACCGCCAGCTCCGCAGATGAATGAGTCTCGGCGCCGTATTGCAGCGTTTTTTCGGAAAGATCGATGGCTTTGCTATACAGCCCTGCAGAGATGAGCTTGTCGAGCGCAACATCGGCTTCCTCTACGCGCGGCACTCGAAACTCCGGCGTGACACGCCAAAACGCGCCGAAGAGCATCAATAGCGAGAATACGAAGAGCGGAAACTGCCATTTCCTTGCGAGCCGCTCTTTGAGGTTTGACCAGTCTGACATTGACGCTCTTCCTGAGCAAACAGCCGCCTGTCCGCATCCTCCTGACACGGTACCTGTCAATGTCGGCAGATTTTGCCGATCGGCTTGACCTTCTGATAAATGATTCCGAGACGCACATCATGCCGACGCGATGGCTGCAGGCGGGTGGCGCACCAGTGTTGCGCGTTCGCAAATGTCGGCCCGTAGACCTGCAAACAAAGATCCACGTAGCGCGCGTAGTGGGTTGTTGCCGCATTTCGTGGCGAGGAGATCGGCAGCTTTACCCGCACCGAACGACAACCATAACCCTACGACCGCATCGCGGCAGCGCGCTCCGGTGATGGAAGGCGATTTCCAGGTGACCGGATCCGCCAAAGACAGTGACTGGCTTCCCTGGGTGCGTATCCGAGAATCGACTGAATTCCACCGACAAGAGCGCCGTCGACGGTCACAACCAAGGTGCCAACAGCGCCAACCACCGACTCAAGATCGCCGCGGCGTATGGTGGAGACAAGGGTGCGAAATCGTTCGCCGTGCAAGACACCTCCACAGACCCAGCGCTTGCCCACAGTCGGGTGACACCGCGGCTCCAACCGAGCAGGAACGGAAATGGGCGTTCCCAAGGAGGTCGATATCAGCGTTACGATGGCCGTCGCCGGACGTGCCGCACACCAAATGTGCGGGTTTCAAGGCTGCTGTACAATCAACCGTTCCGAAAGTGCGGAACTGGGCGCCATTGACGACTGGACGAGTTTTTCCGGAAGGCGTGTGAAACAGCAAAAATTCTGCGCGGCCGCAGCGGCAAATAGAGCGAAACAAGGGTCCGGAGCGAAGCATCGTGCCACATCGAATTCCCGTCCGCATCGCCAAGTACCCAGTTATCACGTAAATTCAACCGTGGCCACCATCTTGTGGTGGGTCTGGGTCGAAAGAGCGAACCGGAAGACCATGGACCAGAATTTAGACGATCATAATGCAAGGCGCCGTAACGAAATGATCGAGCGCCACCTCATACCGAGGGGTATTCATGCTGCTCGCGTCCTCGAGGCCATGCGGACTACGCCGCGCGAGCGCTTTCTGCCAAGGCGCATGGAGCGGGACGCATATGACGATCGCGCCCTGCCGATCGAGTCCGGACAGACGATTAGTCAGCCCTTTATGGTCGCCTACATGACGCAGAAGCTCAACGTAAGTCCGTCGTCGCGGGTCCTGGAAATTGGCACTGGCAGCGGCTATCAGACCGCCATTTTGGCCCAACTCTGTCGACACGTCTATTCCGTGGAGCGTCTGCCTGATCTCCACCAAAAGGCGAAAGCCATCCTAGGCGAAATGAAACTGAGCAACGCGACCCTGGTACTCGCCGACGGATCGACGGGGCTGCCATCGCACGCTCCTTTTGACAGAATTATCATCACTGCCGCCGCACCGAACGCTCCAAAATCGCTACTCAGCCAGTTGGCCGATGGCGGTCGCATGATTCTGCCCACCGGCGGCAAAAGCGAGCAAACAATTATCTGGTATGACCGGCACGGTGATCGTCTTATCGAGACGACCGGCATCGGCTGTCGATTTGTGCGACTCTTAGGCGCGGAAGGCTGGCGTGATTGAGCTTTGCCAGGTGGTCGATCCATGGTTCCTCCAGCGGATTTGTCGCCCCAGCAACGGAATCGTCCACTCGGCACGAGTAGTGCATCGCCGACTTGAGAATTCACTGTCGAGAGGATACGGTAGGATGGCGCGGTGCTCACCTGAGACGACCTCTGGGCGGCAGTGCGCGATCACGAGGTACGGAGCTTCTAACATGGATTTCTCACGTGCTGGGTCTACCTGCTGCATTCTGCTCTTGATGGCCGTCTCCGGCTGCGCGACGTCGCGCTTCAAAGTGGCATCTCTGCCGCCCATCGGCGACGAGTCCAAGTTTCTTTCGAATATCGTGCAACTGACAAACCAGGACATGGGATTTCTGAAGGCGGGCGAAGCCTACTTTTCTCCTGACATGAAGTCCATCATCTTTCAAGCCACGCCAAAAGGTGAGTCAGAATATCAGATCTACACCATGGATCTGGTGTCCGGTGAAGTGACTATGGTCAGCACCGGCAGGGGAGCCTGCACGTGCGCGTACTATCATCCCAGCGGAAACAAGATCCTTTTCGCATCCACGCATTTGGCGCCGGATCTGGAAAAGCCGGAAGGCGACGGCGGTTACGCCTGGACGTTTTTCGATACGATGGACATTTTTGAGGCCGATCCGGACGGCACCAATCTCAAGCGGCTGACGGATGCGCCGGGCTACGATGCCGAAGGCAGCTATTCGCCGGACGGGAGGCATATCGTCTTTACTTCGAATCGAGATGGCGACCTCGATATCTACTCCATGAACGCCGACGGAACGGACCAGCGACGGTTGACACACGGAACAGGTTACGACGGTGGGCCGTTCTATTCGCCGGATGGAACCTCGATTCTATACCGAGGGGACAGGCGCAACGATGGCAAACAAAACCTGCAATTGCGAATCGTGCAGGCGGACGGCACGAATGATCGCGCCATTACGGATAACAATGTATTCAACTGGTGCCCCTATTGGTATCCGACGGGCAACGCCCTGATATTCACCCAGGCGGATCATGCCGCACACGCACGCGGCGAACGCCCGAACTACGATCTATACATGACGACGCCGGCCGGGGATCGATTCATCAGGATTACGACTGATCCTGCCTTCGATGGACTGCCGGTTTTCAGCCCGGATGGGAAGATGCTGATGTGGACCTCCATGCGCGGGGGACTGGACGAAGCGCAGATCTTTTTGGCCGATTTCCGGCTGCCCGTTGAATTCCAATAGGCGCCCGCCCGATCATCTCCCGTAGAGGTGAACGCGGCCATCATGACCGCCTATGGGGGACGGACCAAGCTCCCGCTATTTCCGCCGTTTGCGGGGCAACCCAGCGTAAGGATCCCGGACGCGCTGGATCAGGGGTTGCCCACAACGAGGACAGGTCAAGACCGTGCCGGCCGGAACCCAATCGCGGCGCCCAAGACGGAATTCCTTAGGACCGGGTCTGCCGTCGGGCCCTATCTCGAGTCGAACCGCCACTTTGTAGCTGTGGTGGTTTTCGCACGACCAGGTCGCGACCGGCCACATCTCGCCCCCGCACTTCTCGCAATGTCGCGGTCCGATCTTTCCGGGGTAGGTCAGCGTGTGGCCGTTGTCGCAGCGCCAGTCGAGCATGACCTCTTGCAGCGTGCGCTGAACGGCCGGTGGCTCAACCGTCTTGCGGGTAGATAGCCATACGACAATCGTGAGAACGGCAACAGCGGCCGTAATCAGAAAACTGATCGCTGCCGTGCGTACCCCCGACCGAGACTCGATGATTCGGACGGTTTTTCGGTGTGTTCGAGGCGTACTAGCCACATTCGCCTCGCTTCCGGCGACCTCAACCATTTAATCTCCCGGAAGCGGCCCGGTCCACCAATAGAGTTGGTCGCGCGCGAATGAATAATGCAGAATGAGCGGGCGATAGGACTGCCCGTTGTTGCAAAGCGTGCATCCGCCGGCTTCGCAATCCGTATAGAGAGCGCGAACCGGATTGCGCATGACTTGTTCCGTCCCCGCAGACCGAACGCCACCGCCCAGCGTCAGCATATTGATTCCGTGGCCGTGTCGCCGAGTGACCCAGGGCTCCGTCATTTGTAGGGCGAGCGGATTATACCCATCGCCCCATGCAAGCAAACTACCCTTCCGCAAAGGCCCACCCTTGCTCAAGGTGTGTCCGCTAGCGCTCCTGATTTCGCGAATCGAGTCAGGACCGAGGTCGGCGACAAGAATCGTATCCAATGGTCGCGTAGGCCGGTGTCGATCAAGATCGGCCAAACGCCCGCCGTCCGCATTGAGGATAAAACTGTTCAGCCCGTAGCTCGCGAAATCCCCGGCTTGTGGGTTTGCCAAACCTCCCGGCGCCTCCAACAAGCGGAAGCGATAAGGATCCTCCGGACATGTCATCGCCTGTGGCTCAGCGATGTAAGTTGGATAGAGGCGGTGAAACCAAGCCTCCGACTGCGCCGACGCGGTCACGCTTTCCTCTTCGGCGTCACCGAAACTGGTGGGCACCCAACCGTCATTATCGTACCGGTACATCGTAAGCCCATGCCCGATTTCACGCAGGTTGTGCATACACACCGTCGAGGCCGCAAGCGACATCGTTCGCTTTAGCGACGGCACGAGCATACTGATCAACAATGCAATGATACCGATGACGATCAAAAGCTCGATAAGGGTGGTACCTCGCTGACGGTTACCAGCGATAACATGACGTGAGAAACGAGCTATGCGTGCGCCTTTACGCATTTCGACTACCCAGAGTAAGCGAAACGTCCGCGAAAAGCAAGATTTTTTTCGACACGAATCGACAAAACTCCACGCTACTCGACTAATCGGCAAAATCCGATACCATTGCCTGTCAAATCACAGTTGGGCCATACAAACGTGGACGGTAGATAAAGTACCACAGAATAAAATAAACTAAAAAGGCAATTCCTGCGTTGCCACTGAAAGATCGAATGAACCTACAGACGAGAATCAGCCAGGATTTGCTGCCGTTCGTCACGCAGCCCGGCCAGTACATCGGACGGGAGATCAACCAGCTCGTATGCGACGGCATGTGGGAGGACGCATCCGTCCGCGTGGCCGTCGCGTTTCCCGACACGTACACGCTTGGCATGAGCCATCTCGGATGCCAGATCATTTACTGGCTGGTCAATCACACGGATGAATGCTGTGCCGAGCGCGTCTACTGTCCGCAGCTTGATGCGGAATCCGTGATGCGCAAAAAACGCATCCCTTTGTTTACCTGCGACACGCGCAAACCGGTTTCCTCCGCCGACATCTTCGCCGTTTCGTTGCAGTACGAAATGGCGTTCACATGCGTCCTGCAGTTGCTCGACTTGGCCAACATCCCGCTTCGCGCGTGCGATCGCGACAACTGCCATCCGCTAGTCATTGCGGGCGGACCCCAAGCTGATAACCCTGAACCGATGGCTCCGTTTCTGGATCTGGTGGTCCTGGGCGACGGCGAGGCTTCGATGGCCGCGATCCTGGACACCTATAAAGAGCTGAAGGCGAACGGTGTGCGCCGCAGAGACATGATCGGCGAATTGAGTCGTCGGTTCCCATGGGCATACGCCCCATCCCTATATGACGTTTCCTACAAAGTCGACGGAACCGTTGACGCGATTCGATGTACGGATCCGTCGCGGCCGGCCATGGTGGAACGATGCCAAACCACCGACTTCGATAAGGCGCCTTTCCCGGTTCGTCCCCTAGTACCTTACGTGGAGGTCGTTCATGACCGCTTCGCCATCGAGATCATGCGCGGCTGTCCGCAACGATGCCGGTTTTGCCATGCCGGATACACCAAGCGACCGCTCCGTACCCGAAGCGTCGACAAGATCCTCGATATGGCGGAGGAGATGTACCAATCGACGGGAATGGACGAGTTCGGCCTGCTCTCCCTGTCAACGGCGGACTACCCTGATCTCCGCGAGTTGACAGAGCGCGCCAACGCACAATTCGCACCGCGCGGGGTGAACATCTCCATCCCCTCGCTTCGCGTTGACAAGATGCTTCAGAACATTCCCTGGATGGTGAACTCCGTGCGAAAAAGCGGGCTGACTATGGCCGTCGAAGCGGCACGCGACGACATGCGCGCCGCCATCCGCAAACTGGTAACTGACGGCGACCTCCTGGACGGCGTGCGGCAGGCCTACCGGGCCGGTTGGCGTTCCGTCAAGCTCTACTTCATGGTCGGATTCCCAGGCGAGCGACCAGACGACATCGAAGGTATCATCGATCTGGCGAAGGAAGTCAGTGAGGCACGCCGCGGAATCAGTGGTGGTCCGGCGCAGGTAAACGCGTCGGTGGGCTGGCTCGTGCCAAAACCCTACACGCCATTCCAGTGGGCGGCGCAACCCGAAGCCGAATACTTCCATGCGGCGCGACGGCGGATGGCGGATAGGCTCTATCGCGGACGTTCCAAGAAGGCGCGCAGGGGTGGTGTAAAACTGAAGACACACAATGTGGAGCGATCGGTGCTGGAAGGCGTCTTCGCCCGGGGAGATCGCCGCCTGGCCGATACCGTCGAGCACGCCTATCGCGCCGGCGCCCGCTTCGATGGCTGGGATGAGCATTTCCAACCCCATCTGTGGCGTGATGCCTTCCACGCCACGGGAATCGATCCCGCGTGGTACGCGCATCGCGAGCGCGCCCGATCGGAGGTACTGCCCTGGGCACACCTGAACGGCGGCGCACCGGAGGAATACCTCGCGCGCCAGTATGACGACGTGTTCACCCAAATCGGCATGCCCGCACCACAGACCTTGGCGCCGGTTTGATTCGGGGATTGGCGGAGGCGTTATGCCCCGGAACGCGGACGATCTGCATCGGGGTCAACTTGCCGCAAGCCCTGTGATCAAGGCAGCCCGTCTGATACGTCGATCGATGCGTCACAGTTATCAGCACCTTTCGGTCTTGTTGTCGTTCAGGATCTGACTTGCTGCGCTCGCATTCGGCACGAGACGCATTCTAACATCCCCTTGCAATTCCGACGTCCATCCTCGTGATCCCGTGTCTGCGTCTCTCTGGTTCGTCTTTGCTATCTGATTATTTCTTCGATCCCCCTGGACGACGCGTTCGATTCCGGTTAACACTCCCGCCTCGGTTCGGGTCCGGGCTAAGCGCGGAGTGCCCCAGGCCCACTTTTTGATTTGAAACTTGCTGGAGGAAAGTCTATGCGTGCAGGAATTTACAGGCTCTTTTTGACTCTCGGTTTGGCGGCGGCGATTGTGCCTTTGGGCGGCTGCCCGACGGTTGGTCCGGGTGGCGGCGGTGGCAACACCAACACCAACGACAACGGTAATGGAAACACCAACGACAACGGCAATACCAACGGCAACGGCAACACAAATGACAACGGAAACACAAACGACAATGGCAGCGGTGGTCCCACGGCCGGGCTGACTATTGTCAAGTCTGGTATCCCGTGCCGGATGGACAAGCGGATCCTCGCGGGTGACGACATCATCGCCTTTGGAACCGGTGGATTCTCCGGCGTTGACTACATGATACCGTCCGCAGGGGATACGGCCGGGCGCGGCATTCCTGGGGGCGACACGTTCGTCGCCAACGGCTTCGCGGTGGCCGGCAAGCACATCGCACTTCAGAGCAATTTCGAGGTCACCATCTACGATACGGCGACCGACACCTCGACACCCATCGGCCAGAACGAGATTCGTCCCACCAATACACCCGTCGATCAGTACGATGCGGGCCACATTCAAGGTGAAGGTGACTTCTTTGTCTTTCGTAGTGACAACAGCACCGACGATGGTCTGTTCGTAAAGGTGGTCGATGTATCGGGCGCCGCACCCAGCGTAATTGGTTTCGCAAACAATCCCGGCACCAGTGCATTCGGCGTTACGCACGTGATGGTCGACAGCGACACACGGACCGCCGTTGCGGTCGCCGATGATACCTTCTTCGTGTACGACATCGACGCCCCGGGCGACGCCCCGGCCGAGTTCCCGGTTCCGGACGGCATCAGCGACACCGTGCCGCACCTGGATGGTGATTTCATCATCTTCGAAGACGACCTGGCGTTCGGAAATGCCTGCATCCTGCAGATTTCAACCGGCACCATCACCGTGCTGACAGAGAACCCCAGCGCAGCACAATTGGGCATCGGCGGTGATTCGTTCGGCTATTTCCTGAACCGAGATGCAAGCGATTCACTTGGCAGTGCATCTCGGAGCGCCGGTGGCCCGCTATCGGGTATTCCTGGCGCAATGGTCGCGCCGGCCGAGAATTTCATCGATGGCTCGACGACCAACAACGGCGCCTTCGGCTTCGCACAGACCATCGGTATCACCAAAACTGGCTCTCACTGGTTCCTCTCCGGGAGGGAGTCGCTTGGTTCTGGTGAATACCTGCAGGTCAGCACCGGTGGGGGCTTCGCGATCTTTCCGGATTCGAGTGGTTTGGATCAATACGGCTGCCAGGGCTCTGACGTAAACATCAGTTCAAGCCTGGTCGCCTTCAAGGCGGGCGAGAACAACGACACCACGGTGGCCTACATCATTCTGCCGTAGTTCGTTTCGCCTCATCGAACAACAAGGGCGGAGATGCCGATCGATCGGTGTTTCCGCCTTTTTTTTGTTTTGTGTGGGTCTCCACGGCGCTGGCTGGACTGCCGTCGCCTCTAAACACATGCGCACGTCAAGCCAGAAACGTCTTGGTCTTGCGACCCGACATGTACGATTCCATCACACAGTCCGTCAGGTTGCCGGCCGTGCAATAGAACGCCACCCCGCGCGTTAGCTTGGTAAGCTGGTCGACAAAGCCGAGCCAATCCATGTAGAAGTAGTCCTCGATAAGCGCGAAAGTGTTAAACCGCACGCCGTGCCGTGAGAGGATTAACGCCTCGGACAACGTGGCCATGGTGCTCGACTCGTCCGGCGGATAGAGCAACACCACGTCACCGCCCTCCACGTGTGCGGTGGGCTGGCCATCGGTAATGATAAATACCTGCTTGTTCTGACCGCCCCGCCGTGAGAGAATTCGACGGGCCATTTTCAGCCCCATGTGCAGATTGGTGAAGTGCTGCGGCGCCGTTTCCAGTTCGGGAATAGGTACCCTCATCTGCACGACGGGATCGTAGAGCGAGATGCGCTTGGGCAGCGACAGCGGCATCTTCTGCTCGGGAATCACCTCGGCCCCTGTGGCGAACCCCACGATATCCACCGTATCGAGCACGAACCGCTGTCGAATCAGCGCGTACATGGCCATCGCACATCGTTTGGCCTGCGTAAACCGGTCCCAGCGCCCCATGGATCCGGACATATCGAGCAGGATGACCGTGCTGCACGTGGCCTTGGAATCCGTCTGGTGCAGCTCGAAGTCACGCTCATCGAGCCGAAGCGGCAAGCCCGTGCCGTGCGTGGCGATGGCGCGACGCAACGTGGCGTGAAGATCGATCTCGCTGACCGGATCGCCGAACTGGTAGGTGCGCGTGCCCTCTGAGCGTTCGCCGCCACGTCCCTGAAGATGGGTCTCGTGCCCTTCCGCCGACTCGGCTTTGAGATTGCGAAACACCTCCATCAACGCCTTGCGTTGCAGGCTGTTGATGGCCCGCGGCGTGAGCTTGAAGTTGACGCCCACCTTGTCCAGGAGGCCGTCTTCGATCCACTTGTCGATAATCTTGCGCTGCTCGGGATCGTCGGACAGTTCACGCAGCGCCTTCATCGCCTGCTCGCCGTATTCCAGGATGTACTCCATGAAATTCGAGAAATACTGCAGGTGCTCCTGCGTCTCGAACTCCGTGCCGTCCCATTCCTGATAGACGAATCGCATGATTCAACACTCGGCAGGCGACGTTGGGCCTGGTACCGTGTTTCATAATTTCACGACGCGTGCATCCGTCCCCCCACCCTTCGCTTCGCGAAGAATGAGGCACCCGCGCCCATGGATCGCGACTCATAACACGGGCAAACGAGTTTGCCCATGCCACCCGGCCGAAGCAGCCCACCTCACCTATCGCTTGAACATCGACTTGCCGTGATAGGCGTACTTACTCAGGCGGTTGTTGACGAACAATGCGTCGAGCACGAATTCCGCAGCGGCGGCCAGTTGCGCGGAATCGTCCGCCGACTCCCCCGCCTCCTTGCAAACCTTGACAGCTGTGTTCTTGAGCGGTGTCAAGCTCTCGACACAAGCCAACAACTCCTCCGTGGAAATCGAATCACCGATTTCCACGGTCGTCTGCCCGTCACCGAATGCTTCGACCACATCTTCCAACGTAACCAAGTCACAGTAGCGCTCAAACACGGTCTTCACCGCCTCGCCGGTAATCGAAGCGATCAGCTTCTCTTCCGCCTTGTCGTCCTCGGCCAGCATTAACTCCACCTTGCCGCGCGACGCGGCGCCAAGATGCTGCAGGTCCGTGATGCGCGGCACGATCTTCGTTTCGCCGTGGCGAATGCACCGTCGCTCGGCGTTGGAGACGAGCACCTCGGCCGACGCGATGGCCGTCCGCACGGACACACCGGATTGCTGGTTCACGTGAGGACTCTTGCGCGCGATGCGCACCGTTTCCTCGAGAATCTCAAACATGTAGCGCGGAATGTGCAGGCCTCCGTTGGTTTCGCCGCGATCCAGCCACGCGTTTTCCTTGGTAATGGTGATTCCGTGTTCCGCACGAACCGGATAGTGCGTTCGAACCACGGAACCGATGCGGTCCTTGAGCGGCGTCACGATGCGCCCGCGATTCGTGTAATCCTCCGGATTGGCGGAGAACGCCATGCAGACATCGAGCGGGATCCATACCGGGAAGCCGCGAATCTGCACGTCCCGCTCCTCCAGGGCGTTGAAGAGCGCCACCTGGATCTTCGGAGCCAAATCGGGCAACTCGTTGATGGCGAAGATGCCCCGGTTGGTGCGCGGAATCAGCCCGTAGTGAATCACACCCTCGTCGGACAGGTGCCGTCCTTCGGCGTGCTTGACGAGATCGATCTCGCCGATCAGGTCGGCCACCGTGACATCCGGCGTGGCCAATTTCTCGTGAAAGCGTTCGTCACGATGAATCCAACGAATCTCGACATCCTCACCGCGCTCTTCCAACAGCGTGCGGTTGCGCGAGAAGAGTGGGCGAAGCGGATCGTCAGGAAGATCGCTGGCCGCGATGGTCGGTGTCCACTCATCCAGAAGCGAGGGCAGCATCCGAATTAGCCGCGTCTTCGCCTGCCCTCGGAGCCCCAAGAACAGCACATCATGCTTGCTCAGCACGGCATTGATGATCTGCGGGATGACCGTGTCGTCGTAGCCGACGATTCCTGGAAAAATGGCGTCGTCAGCGCGGAGTTTGGCGAGCAGATTCTCGCGCATCTCCTGTTTGACGGAGCGGCTCTTGTAGCCCTGCTCGCGCAAGGCGCCGACGGTTTTGGCTCGTGTGTG
>Ga0210124_1000600_pt1 | contig 17776 bp, 13 predicted proteins | sample Muzzi_PWC_D2_FD_185554 | JGI IMG/M metagenome (GOLD analysis project Ga0210124, IMG submission 185554) | Wetland microbial communities from San Francisco Bay, California, USA, that impact long-term carbon sequestration - Muzzi_PWC_D2 (SPAdes) | ecosystem: Environmental > Aquatic > Marine >... | reverse complement strand
AAACCGGGGGATCATCTGGTCATCAGTGATGTGGCCTATGCCGGAGCTGTTGAGTTTGTCAACGATACCATGGCTGCTATGGGGATTAAAGTCACCAGGGTCAATATGACCGATTTAGATCAAGTGGCCGACGCCCTTAGCAGCCCAACGAAACTTGTCTTTGCCGAAACGCCGTGCAATCCAATTTTGCGCTTAACCGATGTTCAAGCCGTAGCCGACCTGGCCCATCAGGCGGGTGCGGAACTCGCGGTTGATTCGACCTTTGCCACCCCTATCGCCACCCGGCCCATTGCCTTGGGCGCGGATTATGTAGTTCACTCACTGACCAAATATCTGGGTGGGCATGGCGACGCGCTCGGCGGGGCGGTGATTGGCCCGGCTGAACGGATGAATGCCCTACGGCAGCACGCGCTCATTCATTTGGGTGGAGTCATCAGCCCTTTCAATGCCTGGTTAATCATGCGGGGTATCGCTACGCTGCCCTTAAGAATGAGGGCACACGCCGACAATGCGATACAAATTGCCGTCTTTCTTGATGACCATCCCAAGGTCAAGCAGGTGAACTACCCCGGCCTGCCCTCCCACCCTCAATTTGAGCTGGCTCACCGGCAAATGGATAACTTTTCCGGGATGATGGCGGTTCAAATTGAAAACGGCCCGGAAGTCGCCAAGCAACTTTCACGTCGTTTACAGGTGTGGCACTATGCGACCAGCTTGGGACACCAAAGAAGCTTGATGTTTTATATCCCCACGGCTGATATTCTGAAAACGAGCTTCAAATTGGAGGGCCGGCAGCTTGAGAATTATCGGGCCTATGCCGGTGATGGTATCTTCCGGCTATCGGTAGGCATCGAAGACCCAGAGGATTTGTGCGCGGATTTGGAACAAGCGTTGGATTTCTAAAGGGCCGGAAATTGTTACAGTAGATCTGCATTCCACACTTTGCAAAAATGGTGCCAACTATCTCCAAAGCGGGTAGTCCTTGTGACAGCCACCAATTCTTTTAACAACTTAAGTTGACAAACCTCATCACCCATGTTATACTCCGGCCAATATTCAGAACCCGGTTCGAAATAGCGAACCCTCATCGTCCTTCCCTCAACTTATCGTGCAAATCTTGGCAATACATTTGAGGTGCTTACTCAAAATACAGTGAAGTATTTAAGGGGGCACAATGAGCCAGCGAGTCACACCCTACCTGCCCGATACCCTAATGTACACAGAATATCCCATTGTTCACCTGGTGCGGCACGGGCACATCCCCAACTATCAGACCGATCAACCCCTAACCTCTGAAGGTCGGCAAGAAGCTCTGGCTGTTGGGCGAGAGTTAGCCAGCCAAATTCGGCCCGGCGAAACCATTAGCTTTTACAGCAGCCCTACCCGTCGTACCCGTCAAACCGCCAAATTATTGCGCGAAGGGCTACAGGAAGCTCTGGCTCAAATGAATCAGAATGCAACCATTATCCCTGTTGTCACCGTTGCTGATAATTTGCAGAACCTACAATTTTACCTAGACAGCTTGAGCTACGACCCCATTCATCCCTTATTTGAGGTGGCTCGCTGGCGGTTGCAACAAGCTAACTCGCCCCAGTACCAGGTATGTGTAGCCTTTCATGCCGAGTTTTGGGCCTCGTCCGACCCCATGGCTTACTGGTTAACTCACCCCAGCCCGGTGGTTGAATCCCCAGAGTCAGTAGCCACACGGACACAGACTTACATTAAAGAATGTCTTGCCCGCAGCGCTCAAGCCAATGGCCCGCGACGTGATATTTGCGTAGCTCATTCGGCCAATTTGCGAGCCTTTTTGCAATCGGTTTTGGGTAACGAACCTGGTGAACCTGAGTTCTGCGGTATGGCGATCATTAGCGAGGACCGGGTGTACTATCGGGGAGAAGTGGGAGAATTTTAGACACATCGATATGAAATTCTGTTCTCAATGTGGCCAGCTACTAACTACAGCGCACATCGCCGGGCGAGAACGGCCTATGTGCAAAGCCTGCGGGCACATTGTCTTTCGTAACCCAGTGCCAGTGGCGGTGGTTATTGCCACCCAAGCAGAGAAATTACTACTGGTGCAGCGCGCCCACAGTCCACTCCAGGGATACTGGGCGCCACCTGCCGGCTACGTTGAAATTGATGAAACTCTTGAAGCAGGCGCGGCGCGTGAAGTGCGAGAAGAAACAGGTTATGAAGTATCTATTGAACGATTGCTTGGGGTCTATTCACGTTCCAACACCGGCATTATTTTTACTGTTTACCAGGGGCGCATCATTGGCGGACAGCCACACCCTGATGAAACCGAAACGCTTGATATGGGCTTGTTTGCTTCTACTGAATTTCCCCAACAACAACCTCCCCCAACTGACAGCCCGGAAATTGACAGGTGGTTTTTTGAGGTGCTATCAACTCTGCTCACACAATATCAATTTGGTCATTAATTACTTGTTCCCAGTAAGTAGTAATCACTTCTTGTAAATGACAGATGACAAACGACAAATGAGAAGGAGACACCCCCTTGAAAAGATTAATTGTTGGTATGTCAGGGGCCAGCGGCATTATTTATGGCATTCGCCTATTAGAAGTGTTACGCGGTGTGAAAGATGTTGAAACACATGTGGTTATGAGTAACGCGGCCAAGCGCACCATTTTGCTGGAAACAGATTACACCGTTCACCAGGTAGAGGGCCTGGCCGATAGTATGTACAGTTTTAGCGACATTGCAGCCTCCATTTCATCAGGGTCATACAAAACGATGGGGATGGTGGTTATCCCTTGCGCTATGAAAACTCTATCCGGCATTGCCAACTCTTACAGCGACAATTTACTTTTACGCGCCGCCGATGTGGTGTTAAAGGACCAACGCAAACTGGTAATTGTGGCCCGTGAAACGCCACTGCATTTGGGGCACATTCGCTTAATGGCCCAGGTGGTTGAAATGGGAGCCATAATGATGCCGCCAATGCCAGCCTTCTACCATCGCCCCCAAACCCTGGATGATATCATCAACCAAACCGTTAATCGAGTGTTGGATTTATTTGATATCGAATTAGACCACGACTTGTTTAATCGCTGGCAGGGTCCGGCCTATGGACCTTCAGCCAAACAAGAGCAGAAAGGATGAAATTGCAGCAATAATGATTACCAATCTGGATGCGCTACGTGAGGCGCTAATTGCCATCAACGATGAGATTAGTGTGGTTACACCTTTTCATACCGACAATTAGCGGGCCGGACTGGTGGCGTTTCAGCCACGGCAGAACACTGACAAAAAATGGATTACGCATGACGATGCTGAGGTCATCAGCTATGTGCTAGAGGGCCATGGGCAGTTGCACCTGACAGATGAAGACGTACCTTTATCACCAGGGAGCATTTGCCACATTCCGGTAAATACGCCTCATGACTTTGTGGCCCGGAGTGAAACACCACTAGTCATGTTCTATGTCACGGTAAAGATTCAAAATTAAATAAACAAAAGTTGACAAAGTCATGTTCCTGTGCTATACTGTTGTTCGCTATACCGGATACAGTTCTGTATAACGAACAATAATAAGGGGTTTCTTATGCCATCTCTGGTATCAGCTGTTGACCGGGCCATTCAAATTTTAAAGGCTTTTGAAACCAATCAAGATGAGTACAGCTTAACCGAGCTTTGCAAACTTCTTGATCTCAACAAAAGCACCGCTCACGATATCCTCAACACCCTGTGCCAACATCAGTTTCTTTTGCGCAACGAAGAAACACTCCGATATCGCTTAGGTGCCGCCCTGATTCGGCTGGGCCATCTGGCCCAAGAACAAATGGACATTCGTCGGATTGCCCGACCCTTTATGGAAGTCTTGATGCGGCAAACCTCTAAATCGGTGCTGCTGGGCACATTTTATAACAGCGGAATTACCATTATTGACAAAGTTGATCCAGTTGGCACCTTGCATGTATCTGCGGCCATAGGTCAGCAAATACCTTTAGTCGCCGGCTCCTTTGGCAAAGTGTTTCTGGCCTGGAAATCAGAGGAAGCAATAGACCAACTAATTGCCCAACACCCGCTCACAGCCTATACTCCGTCCTCTATTCTTGACCCGGCAGCTTACAAACAAGAATTGGCCAAAGTTCGCCAGCAAGGTTACGCCATTGATGACCGAGAGGAATATCTGCTGGGTGTTAAGGCTATTTCCGTTCCTCTCAGAGATTTTCAGGGTGTAGGGGCTGCCCTGGCAATTGCCGGTTTTACCTCACGCAGCACCGGCGAACCGAGCCAAACAACCATCAACGCCATTACCAAAGCGGCAGATGATATATCAAAACAATTAGGCGCCTAATTTTTCAATAAAACTTATGGTACAAAGGAGATAAAAATGCCGTTCAATGATTTACGAGATTTTATCAATTGCCTTGATGAAAAAGGCCAACTGAAACGGGTTAAAAAACAAGTTGATTGGAATCTAGAGTTAAGCCACATTGCTAAAATAAATGAAGAACAGCAAGGGGGCGGGGCGGCCCTGTTGTTTGAAAACGTTAAAGATTATCCAGGCCGGCGTGTTCTCACCAGCGCCCTCACCGCCCGTGAACGGCTGGCTATTGCCCTGGATATGCCCCCAGAGACCAGCCTGATGAATCTTTCCGGGTTATGGGTAGAACGTATCCACGGGAAGCGCATCCCGCCTCAGGAAGTAAGCCCCAGCGAAGCGCCCTGCAAAGAGAACGTCATTACCGGCGATGAAGTAGATGTAACCAGGTTCCCAACACCGTGGTTCTACCCATTAGACGGCGGACGATACATCGGCACCGCCGGCGGGGTGGTAACACGCAATCCAGATAGTGGCCGCCTCAACGTGGGCACCTATCGCTGCATGATTGTGGATCAGAAGCGAATCACTACCTATTTCATCAAAGCAAAGGATGGTGAAATGGACCTTCGCGGGTATGGCGAACGGGGCGAGCCGATGTCTGCGGCCCTGGTGATTGGAAGCGACCCTAACCTGTTCCTGTGTTCCAGCACGATGTTTCCACTTCAGGAGAGCGAGTACGAACTCGCGGGGGCCCTTCGGGGCCGGCCATTCCCTGTGGTAAAAGCCGAAACCAGCGACCTCCTGGTTCCGGCAACCGCGGAGATCGTCATTGAAGGCGAGATTGTCCAGGGTCGTTGCGTGGAAGAAGGTCCCTTTGGCGAATACACGGGCCATTACTCCGGCAAAGGCAGCGAGCCATACGAGTATATGGAGGTAAAAGCTATCACCTTCCGCAATGATCCAATCCTCTGGTCCACTACGGTGGGGCGTCCAGTTACAGACACCCATATGGTGATGGCGGTAAATCGCACTGCCTCCTTATGGAACGACTTAAAGAACATGGGCATCCCCGGCATCAAAGCCGTTTACGGGCCACCGGCCTCAGCTGGCCGGATGCTGGTGATTATCTCTATGAAACCTATGTATCACGGCCACTCTACCCAGATAGGGCTGGCCGCCTTTGCCACCCACACCGGCAATTACGGCCTCAAAACTGTCATCCTGGTTGATGAAGATATTGATCCCGAAAATATGGACCAGGTCATGTACGCCCTTAGCTTTAAATTCCAACCCGAATTTGGCACCCAGATTCTGCGGCGGGGACGCTCAACACCCCTTGACCCCTCGCTGCCGCGCTCAAGCCGCTTCCAGACCTCTCGCATCATTATTGACTGCACCACCCCCTATGAGTGGGGCGAGGAGGACCTGCCCGTCCCCATTGTGCTTGATGATAATATGAAAACTCACGTCTTGGAAAATTGGGAAAGTTATTTTGCATAGAAAGTTCAGCAGGTAAGGTGGCTGGCACTTGATACAGCTAAGGTTGTGACTATATTCTGCACGACGTCTCTTTCTTAATCGTAAAGTGTCGGTCACCTGAACAGTTACAATAGAGAATAAAACCCAATGACAAACCGCTTTGATGGCATAATTTTTGATATAGACGGCACCGTAGCCCGGGGCAAAAAAGTTCTGCCCGGCGTACTCGATACCTTGGCCGAACTGCACCGGCGGGAGATTCGTTTTGCCTTTTTCACCAACGACAACTCCAACACCATCAGCTTTTGGATTGATCGGCTGGCCGGGATGGGCATTGACGCCACCGCGAAAGAAGTACTCACCTCGGCTCTTATTGCCGCCGAAGCGACGGCTCAATTACATGCCGGGCGCAAGATTTTGCCGGTTGGCAACATTGGCCTTATTGAAGCCTTAAAGGCGAAAAATCTAACTTTGCTTGATTTTGAGGAAGCCGACCAGGCCGAAGTAGTGGTTATGGGCAGAGACCCCAACTTTGACCAAAACCGGCTCAATACCGTTTGTCAAGCTATTTGGAACGGAGCCGAATTCATTGCCACCAATTACGACCCCAAAGTGCCTACCCCCGGCGGATTTGTGCCCGGCACAGGGGCAATGATTAAAGCTGTAGCCTATGCTACCGGCCACGACCCCCTGGTTACCGGCAAACCTTCGCCCTGGTCCGGCGAAATGGCCATGAAGATTTTGGGTTGTGTCGCAGAGCGAGGGGCCGTAATTGGCGACCAGCTTGGCACCGACATTGCTATGGGCAATAATGCCGGGCTATTTTCTATCTTGGTGCTAACTGGCGTAACCACCCAGGAACAAGCTGACGCCGCCCTTAACGAAATGAAACCCGATTTGGTGCTATCTGATGTAAATCACCTCATAAAATGGATGGACCGGCAATTTTAAATTTACAGTTTTGAATACTTCAACTTCGTTCAGGACAGGCTTCAGATTTATTGAAAAAATCAAAAGCATGTAAAATCAAATAAATTCCAAATTCATCAAGTTACACTCCAATAGAGAGTGTGGTAAAATCAGGGATAGATTATTTTGTCCCTTTACTTCAAAGAAGAAGGAAAAAAGGCGACAATGGAGCCGGGAAACAACCCAAAATCCGAAATCCGAAATCCGAAATCCAATTACACCCTCCCTTTTGAGCAGTGCGATGCCAATGCTCACGCTCACGTTGGTGGCAAAAACGCCAGCCTGGGCAGTATGCTTCAGGCCGATGCTCCTGTGCCACCTGGCTTTGCCGTCACTACCGATGCCTACCTGAAAATGTTGACCACCAACAATGTGGGCCAACAAATCAAAGCTCTTTTAGAGCAACTTAACCCCAAAGATGTAGAGGGCCAAGAAACGGCCAGCAAAACTATCCGCACCCTCATTGAACAGACTCCGATGCCCGCCAATATTGAGCAAGCTATCCGCGCTGCCTACAATCAACTCTGCGACAAATGTGAAATGAATCAAGTTCCGGTGGCCGTTCGCTCCAGCGCCACCGCCGAGGATTTGCCAGGGGCCAGCTTTGCCGGCCAACAAGACACTTTTTTGTGGGTGGTAGGCGTTTCTGAAGTACTGCGACACGTTAGCAAATGCTGGTCTAGCCTGTACACGGCCCGCGCCATTTCCTATCGTATTGAAAAGGGCTTCCCCCATGAAAAAGTTTATATGAGTGTTGGTGTGCAAAAAATGGTCAATGCCAAAGCCGCCGGAGTAATGTTTACCCTTAACCCTATCAATGGCGATCGTTCAAAAGTGGTTATTGATGCTAGTTGGGGGCTGGGCGAAGCCATTGTGGGTGGAGAAGTCACCCCAGATAACTATCTGGTTGATAAAATAGCTCTGGAAGTTATCAAACGGACGATTTCTCCCAAAATAATTGAATACAAAGTCGACCCGCAAAACCGGCGGGTTGAGCGAGTGGATGTGCCTCCAGAGCGTCAAATGATCCAATGTCTGGACGACGAGGAAATTTTAGCCTTAACCAGATACGCCAAAATTGCCGAAAAACATTACGGCTGCCCCCAAGACTTGGAATGGGCCATTGATGCTGACCTTCAACCCCCGCACAACATTGTTCTGCTACAAAGTCGCCCGGAAACCGTTTGGAGCAAACAAAAACGAAAATCCATTACCTCTGGGGACAAAACGGCGATGGATTATATCGTCGCCAATTTGATGACTGGGGTACGCGTGACCAAGAAGGAGGATGAGTAACCTTATGCCCCGCACAAACCTTTTTGCCAGTCCCTTCAAGATCGAAACGCCGTCTGGCGCCGAAGGCTGGGAGGAGCTTTACCCTTACTATCTTCTCTTTAGCGACGCCCGCCGCGACTTTGAAGATGAAAAACTCTGGTTCCAAGATGCCGGTCACTGGCCCGAGGTTCTCTATCCCTTTGACACCATCTTTTATGAATTCGCCATGCTGTGCATTTCTCAGTATAACAGCCGCGTTTTTGTGTTACCGCTGTCAATGGGCATAGATTTCAGGGTACTAAATGGATATGCCTATGTTAGCCCCAACCCCATCACCCAGCCCGAGGTTGCCGAACAACGGGCAACTCATTTTCGGGAGCGAGCCGGTTACTATTACGATAATTGGGACCGGTTGTATGCCAATTGGCAGAAAAAAATTGAAGCGGTGATTAATGAAACAGAAAGCTTGAATTTTCCCGACTCGTTGCCGGAAATGGTCGACCTGGCCGATGTGATTGCCGGTAAAGACCAGACGATTGGTTATGAAATTCTCAAGCGGTATCACCGCCTGATTCAGCTTGGCCTGCGAGCTTGGCAGCTTCATTTTGAAATGCTGAATTTGGGTTACGCTGCCTACTATACTTTTTTCCAGTTTTGTAAAACCGCCTTTCCCGACATTAGCGAGCAGACGATTGCCCGCATGTTAACCGGCGTGGAAGTGACTCTGTTTCAGCCGGATCAAGAAGTTAAGCGCCTGGCCCATCTGGCTGTAGCCTTGGGACTGGGCGATATCTGCAGTTCTGGCATGACCGCCGAGGAAAAATTGCAAAATGTAGCTCAGCACGAAAACGGCTGGTTATGGTTAGAGGCCCTGGAACGAGCCAAAGACCCCTGGTTCCACTTTTCCACCGGGAGCGGCCTTTCTCATCACGATCGGGTCTGGATTGAAGACATCTCCATTCCGCTGGGTTTTATTTGTGATTACACAATCAAAATTCTAGCCGGGCAAACCATAGACCGCCCCCTGGAAGAACTGCAAGCCGAACGAGAAAAGCTGGTTACCGGCTACGAAGCTCTGCTTAATGACCAAGATCGGCAGGCATTTCACCAGCAGTTAACCCTGGCCCGTAAAGTATTTCCTTACGTGGAAAATCACAATTTCTTTATTGAGCATTGGCATCATTCAGTCTTTTGGAGAAAAATGCGTGAACTGGGCCAATTGATGAAAAATGCAGATTTTATACCAGAGGCCAGTGATATTTTTTACTTGCGCCGGGATGAAATACCTACGGCACTTTTTGATTTGATGTCGGCCTGGGCCATTGGTAACAAAGGACGCGGGGGAAGCTATTGGCCGGAAAAAATAACCCGACGCAAGGAAATTTTAACTGCGCTAAAACAATGGCACCCTCCCCGACTTCTGGGCAAAGTTCCTGAAACCATCACCGACCCCTTCTCTATTATGCTCTGGGGTATTACTACCGAACAGTTGCAACAGTTGTTAATTCCCTGGGATGAACAAAAGAACGTCTTGTGTGGTTTTGCCGGTTCACCAGGAGTGGTCGAGGGACTGGCTAGAGTTGTTATGAACGCCTCTGATTTGTCCATCATCCAACCCAATGAGATTTTAATATGTCCCATTACTGCTCCAAGCTGGAGTCCTGTTTTCAATAAAATCAAGGCTGTAGTTACCGATGTCGGCGGTATGATGTCTCATGCGGCGATTGTATGCCGTGAATACAATTTACCGGCAGTTGTAGGCACTGCTGAAGCCACCCTACGGATAAAGACAGGTCAGCTTGTCCGGGTAGATGGCAACACCGGTATCGTAGAAATATTGGATTAAGAGAGTTGGCTGGAAGGAGGTGAAAGGGATTTTAGATTTCCCTGCGCAGGCCGTAGGACTGTGTAGATTTTGGATTGAAGCGGGAATAAGGGGTTGGAGATTTGGAGATTGGAGATTATCCAAAATATAAACAGTTTAATCTTCTAATCTTCTAATCTCCAATCTCATCACTAACAACTAACAACCAATTACTAACAACCTAGCGGAGAGATAAAATGAGCGAAAAAAGTTTCCCCAGCCCTTTTGAGGTACCCACCCCCGATGGATGTGAAGGGTGGGAAGACCTTTACCCCTATTACTATTTATTTAGCGAAGAGCGGCGCGAGTTTGAAGAGGCAAAATTTTGGTTTTTTGACAGCATGCACCACCCGGAGGTCCTTTACCCTTTTGATACCATTACCAGCGAAAGTTGGTGGGTCGCTCTGGGCGAGATGAATTCTCGGGTATACATTGTGCCCCCAGCCTTAGGTATTGATCAGCGGGTACTGAACGGCAGGCTCTATATCAGCGCCAACGCCATTATGGATGAAGCGGTGGTTGGAGCCCGGGTAGCTCACTTTATGGAGCGGGCCGGATATTATTACCAAAATTGGGATGACTTGTACGAAAAATGGAAGAAAAAAGCCACCGATACCATTGAAGAACTTAAAGCTGTAGAGGTTAAACCGTTGCCAGAAATGGAAGACCTGGCAAGCGTCAAAGCAGGCCGAGGCATTACCACCGCTTTTGACCTGCTTACCGCTTATAACCGGGTCATTGAAAATATGCATAAAATCTGGCATCTGCACTTTGAATTTCTTAATCTGGGCTACGCCGCTTACCTGACTTATTTTGGCTTTTGCAAGCAGCTTTTTCCCGATATTGCTGACCAGACCGTTGCCCAAATGGTTTCGGGCATTGATGTACTGCTCTACCAACCCGATGAAGAGTTAAAGAAACTGGCCAAAAAAGCCATTGAGTTGGGCGTAGGCGATGTCTTTAAAAACGGCAAAGGCCCCACCGAAGTGGTTGCTACCCTGGAAAGCAGCGATGCAGGCAAACGCTGGATTGCCGAACTGGAAAAGGCCAAAGACCCCTGGTTTTACTTCTCTACCGGCTCCGGTTTTTATCATCACCACAAAACCTGGATTAATGACATGACCTATCCCTTCATCTCTATTGGTGATTACATTAAACGAATAGAAGCCGGAGAACCCGTAGACCGCCCGTTAGAAGCAGTTCAGGCCGAACGCGACCGCCTGGCTAATGAATACGCGGCCCTGCTGGATGGCGATGATTTAAAGAATTTCCAGGACCAACTGGGCCTGGCCCGCACCGTTTTTCCCTACATTGAAGACCACAACTTCTATGTAGAGCACTGGCATCACGCTGTTTTCTGGAATAAAATGCGCGAGTTCGGCCAAATTTTTGTAGATAACGGCTTCTTTGAACAGGTGGATGATATGTTCTACCTGCACCGCTATGAAGTGCAGGCCGCCCTGTATGATTTAATTGCCTCCTGGGGCGTTGGCACCCCGGCTCGCGGCCCCAAATACTGGCCCAAAGAAGTGGCCCGGCGTAAGGAACTTTTTGCCAAACTGGAAGAATGGTCACCTGTACCCGGCTTGGGCGAGCCGCCGGAAGTGGTCACCGAACCGTTTACCATTATGCTGTGGGGCATCACCACCGACAGCATTCAAAACTGGCTGGGCCTGGAGGGCGAAGCAGGCGACGGCGCAGACCTGAAGGGTTTTGCCGGTTCGCCGGGTATAGTTGAAGCCAAGGCTCGTGTTATTCTCAGCACCGACCAGTTAGGCCAGGTAGAGGAAGGTGAGATTCTGGTCTGTCCCATCACCAACCCCAGCTGGGGACCAATTTTCTCCAAAATTGGCGCGGCGGTTACCGATATCGGCGGCATGATGTCTCACGCTGCTATTGTTTGCCGTGAATACGGTGTACCAGCGGTGGTTGGCACCGGATTTGGCACCAAAAGGATTAAAACCGGCCAGAAAGTACGCGTGGATGGGGCTGCGGGCACGGTAACAATTGTAGAATAAAGGCCGGTTTCAAATTAAGGCACTTTCTGTTATACTGAATATCAAAATGGATAGGTCAAGTAAAATAGCAGGGGGCTGTAATGAGTAAATCAGCCGCGCGATTCTTATAGCAAGAGAATCTCCGCTTTATAAAATTGATGACCTCCGTTGGTTTGTGCAAGCCAGACCCTCGCTTCAGACCCTAAAGGTTTCGAATACCTTTAGGGTCTTTCAGGTTCGTTCTCTTTCCCACGCTGAGCGCTACTGTCATTAAGTTAAGGAAATCGGCCCAGACCTGGCAGATTTTACAGATCACTTTCTAGTGCAAACTGAGGTTCAATTGACCGGAATCTTACCCAGAGCCTCACTTTTGAAAATCTGTCAGGTCTTAACTTAATGGCTTTGAGGCCTTGCCGGGGATGGTATTTTCAGGGTTTCTGATGGCCTGTAAGATGCTGATGATCTGTGTTGAGACTTACAACAACGATTAGCAGTCCCATAAATCACGTTTTATGTGGTGTTTCCAGCAAAATGAGTTCAGACAAGTCGATAAAGTAGCACTGTATTGTGGGCCCAACGACACCAGCTTGGGGCACCAGAGAAGCTTGATGTTCTATATCCCCACGGCTGATATACTGGCAACGAGCTTCAAGCTGGAGGGACGTCAGCGCGAGGATTATCGGGCTTATGCCGGTGATGGTATTTTCCGGCTCTCGGTGGGTATTGAAGACCCACAGGACTTGTGTGCTGATTTGGAACAAGCGTTGGATTTCTAGCCGGCGGGAAATCGTTACAGATTTATGGTCGATTGACACTACTGTATGTCGGTAGACCGACTTTCCGGCTATGGTACTCCCAAAATCTAATCAAACTAACCGCTCGTTCGCTGGCAAAGTGTGGTTAATAAACTGGGCGATAGTTAGTCGGGTGCAAGCCGTTGGTTGGCTGGTTCCGTATCATCTCGGAAAAACAGTGAGCACCGGTGGATTGATGAGTTGCTGAGAGACTTAACAGCGATCTGGACACGCCAATTGTGACCAAACTAAGCCGACCAGATCAATAATACAATTTTGACAACACCCACCCGAAACTTTATAGTGGCCACTTTGGGGTTATGCCGCCGTAAACTAAGATGAATAAGATGTCCTTTATCTCCTCATCCTTAAACCTGGCTCGAATCTCAGGCAAATCTTCTAGAGACAACGTCCACTCACCAAAGGGAGCCAGCCCGATCATCGGTAGCCAGGCGGTGCTGTTGCCCCGCCGGGTGCTAATCACACCATCTACTGTAGTAGCACCACCTCCGACCACGCCAGAACTCCCCTCTTCCGTGAAAGTGAAATCTGTGACCGTCATCTCCTCGGCCTCACCGCCCGTGCCAACGAAGTAAAGCAGGACATGCTCAATCCGCAGTTGCTCCAGATTGGGCGGGAAGTCTGCACGGCGAGTTTCAAATGTGACACTCATTGGCGTGTTGGTCAATTCAGGGTTGTTCAGGTCATACCATTGATCGGCAAACCCCTGGCGGAAGGAGAAGGCCCGATTGGCGCTCACCCGCCGGTCCATTTGTTCAATCACCTGCCGCTCATAGTCGAAGCTATGCAGGGCCGTCAGATCCACAGTGAAGAGCACGGTGGCGATGGTATTGTAGTCAAAGGGGTTGGCCGCCTGGGACATACGCAACTCCCACAGTGTATCGAAGCCACTGCCCTCAAAGGGGCGCAGCAACGATTGCACGTCTGGCTCTAGTTCAAGGATACCGGCGCTGCTCGTCGTTGGCGCGGTGAGAGCCATCCGCTCCGGCAGATTACGGATCGTCACTACCTGAAAGGTATCGCCGCCCGCGACCACCCGCGAGGTACCGGCCGAGGTCAACGTCGCCCGGATGCCGCGTGTCGGCGAGATGAGGGCCACCACCGAGACGGTCACCTGCTGGATGAGGCACAGGTAGTAGCCGGGCATCTGCCGGTCAATTTGGCTCAACTGTGTCCCAAAGACTAAGACCCCGGTTTCGCGGAAGCGTTGAAATTCAAATGGAAACATCTCGGCCAGATCTAAAGTAAGCGTCAGAGCCTGTTTGCGGCGGCGAGTGTCGAAAGCATAGTTATCAAGCTGGTAAATATCCTTGAGCAGCCGGGCCGAGCCGGTCAGACCGAGCGGGTCCTGGTTATCGCCGGAGCCATCGGGAGACGCCCAGTAATCGGATTGAATCAGTTTGAGCGTGCCCTCCTGTCGTTCAAAAGCAAGCTGCCGTTCGGCTAGCCGGGCGATGGCGGTGGCCGATTGCAAGAAGAAGCGATAGACATCCGCCAGGACGCCGGCGATCCAGCGATACATCTCCTCGTCGAAATCCTTGGCTAGCAGGAAGTTCAGAAGGTACTGCATGGGTTTGCTCTAACCCGACGATGACCCGCTCCTGTTGGGCGATAGCAATGCCATCTTGCGCCAGTTGAATTTGCTGGTCGCCAATTTGCACATCCAGTGCGGCCAGCCCCTGCTGTAGCTGCCATTCGTTGTTCTGCCGCTCGAAGCTGGCTTCGAAGGAAGCGATTTGGGCATTCGTTTGCGCAGCAATTGCGAGGTCATTAAAAATGCCAGCATCTATCACAGCGCCGATTTGCGCCCCTTTAGCACTGGCGTAAACTGCGGTCCCAATTGGGGTTGTCAGAATATTTTTAGCACCTATGTGGGTTGCGAGTTCTGCTGTTAACCCCGCAACTTGACCCGCTACCTCAAATGCATTAGCCGCCCGCTGAGCCACTCCAGCATCGCGGTATGCCGTTAAAAGATTTTGCTCATGCTCGTTTTTGCCTGCCGCGATCCAACCGGCATAGGTTCCCTCACGAAAAACCGCACTGTCTTTTTGTAGTTGGGCCAATCCCAACTCAGTGTTAGCCTGGTTCACCCGCAAGTCTTGTAAAACAACGCGGACATTAGCCAGTTCGACCCCTTGTTCTGCCACCAAAGCGTTATAGGCTTTGTTCTCGGCCTTTTCCAATGCAGTTTGATAGCCAGCCTCAATCTGTTGGGCGATGTTGACCAGCTCTTTGGCCCTGTTGATCAAAGCCGGGTAGCGATAAGGTATGGGCAGGGCCTCGACGATGCCGCTGAAGATCGTGCCGTCAGCCGAAATCAGGCCGCTGCCGATACCGATGGGTGCGCCGTAGGGGTCGAGTTGGCGCAAGAAGCCGGCAATGTTGCGACAGGTGCGCAGTTTCGTTAAATTGTTTTCTGCCCACGAACGAAGTGCGTTGACGACCGGATTTTGGGGAATACAGAACCCAAAGGAGAGACTGGTGTTGATGGCGACGCTGCCAGTGTAAGCGGCCGTCAGACTGGCCAGCGGCGCTGCGACTCTAATATCGCTGAGAACAGACAGACGGCGTGGCACAGCCGGATTAAAGAGCGCCAGTTCTAAGTGGTTGTCATCTGTGCTCGTATCATTACCATTTGCGCTAGGCTGCCGTAACCAGGCCAGATTCGGCAGATTCTCATCCAACAGAAGCTCTACTGATGTGCCGGTAGCGCCCGCCAGCCGGGCCATTGCTTTCTCACGGCCTCGCTTTTGAGTCTTGTGCAACAGTTTGCGCGAAGGATGATGCGCCAGGAACAGTTTTTCCATTGTGTTGGCCGTGTGGCGATTAACTTGCAGAACGGTGTTAAACCTTTTGGGAGGGGGGATTTGGGCAATGGCGGCGACTACGATATCGCGCATCTCCTCTATGCGCTCGTCCAGAGGACGGTCTGTTTCCTGGTTGATAGTCCTGACCGCACTTGCCACCTCCTGCAATTGAACCGAATCCGGAATCTGGGCCAGGGCCGCTTGAAACTGCTGTAGTGGAATCTGTGGCGACTCGATGACCTCAATCTCCAATTCGCCCAGGATATCGGCGCACGGAGATTCACCTGGCCTTAGCTCCTCAAAGGCGAGCAACTTCAAGGCCAATGTGTAGAGTTCGCGGGCGCGGGTATTGTCGGTGACATTGTCATGTGAGAACATGGCAGCGGCATAGTCAATCAGACAGCGGATAATTAACAGTAACACCTGCCGGGTATAGGTATTTTTGCGCGTTGCCGCGATAGCGTGGGGGTTGCTGGCATCGTCGAGCCATTCCTCGGCATCTTCGTAATTCAGGGTCAGCGATTCTTCTAAGGTCAAGCTATAGTCAATTTTGCGCCAGCCTATAGGCTGAAGATAGTCATACACCTGACGGTACCATAATAAGGCTTCTTCATAATAACCGTTGCGTTGCAGTTCACGACCCAGATAGATGGGAACCAGATTGTATGCTTCCTTTACATATGTCACAACCGACGGTTGAGAGCCGGTTTGCTCGTACATCTCTTGGACGTCAAGTTTACGTAATTGTAAAGCCGACCGACTCGACTCTGGCAAGAGGTCATACGGTCCGTGGCCGCGAGGACGCAATGGGTATGGCGTCTTCGCATCTAGAATTCCATCGTCCAACCGGCGCCAGTGTAGCCGGTAATAACCAGTGTTCATGACCACGACAACGGTCTTATATTGATCATCAGGACCTGCTTCCTCGCCATCTCCGGCCACGAACTGCCAGGCATGACTGCTGACCATTGGGGGAAAATCGGTGATTACCTCATCTTTTCTATCGCGTATTTCAACTTTTTTGTTAGGTATCCCGAAAGTGAAAGTGCTGGCGGGATCCAGAAACCCAGGCACACTGTCTTGCATCAGCATCACCTCACGGTTGTCGGATAAGTCGTCAACCGCTTGGGCCAGCAATACTTTATCCAAGCTAAATCGCCTTAGATATAAGTCAGCAAGCTTCCATTTACCTAAGTCCTTATGCAGGTAGCTCACTTTGTTTATGGTCGAAATATGATCGAGGAATAGCTCAACGACCGCATGGATGAGTTGCGCCAGATAATACTTCTCAACTTTGAAGATTGCAGCCGTTGTATCAAATCCAATATAAAAATCATCCGGATGAAGGGTGAGCAGATTATATAGATTGCCATTATAGCCGGCGTAGGTTACGTCGACTTCCTCGATTTCTTTATCGATTCCTGGTGGATGCCGAGGATCATGAGTACCTGGATCTTCGGCCGGCGCAAAAAAGTCAATCGTGAAATTTTTTGGAAGCAAGAAATCCTTCAGGCTAACGCCCGCCGTCGTTTCGAGCCAATCATTTAGGGTGAAAATGTCCGTTTTAATGGTTATGTCTTCGGCCAAATTCAGGTTTCCTGTCTTACCCATGCGATGCAAATATGTAGGCCCTTCATCGCTTTCGTTTATAAAGAAATAGACATCGCTTAGTCCCGGCCAGGCGAAACCACCGGCGTAATTTGTACCTGAGTTTTCTAAGGCAATTCGCCATTTACCGTCATCATCTCCTATCCCATCGATATAAAGAAAGCGATAATACAGGCTTAAATTTTCCCTTCGGCAGAAAATGACATATTCTTTGTCGTCGCGCTGAATAAGACACTCTATTGCTGTCGTTTTGGCCGCCAACTCTGGCCCAAATAAAGGAAACCACCCCTCTGCGGACCAGTTCGTTGCGTCGTTCTTTACGCTCCGCAAATAGATGAAGCCATCGGGAGCCCGAATAGCCAGGACGGTGGGAAAAGCTCGCATATTTGCTGTGGTCGGCGGCTCACCAGATGTTAATTGGAGCCCCAAGGTCGTAATGCTACCGTACCGTTTTTGAATCGCAACAGCGGTAAAATCTTTACCGGTGCCAGGCGGTAGATCCAACGGGCTTGGACTTCCCCACTCAAGCCTGTCCAGATCATACTTAACAAAATGTAAGGCAAAATGTGGGCCTTCCTTGACCTTAACAAAGAGCAAAATATAGCGCATCCCAGTTGACGTCTCATGCGGTACCGCGCCGATGATTTGCGCTACACCTTGCAGCTTGTTC
>Ga0210124_1000599_pt1 | contig 17846 bp, 10 predicted proteins | sample Muzzi_PWC_D2_FD_185554 | JGI IMG/M metagenome (GOLD analysis project Ga0210124, IMG submission 185554) | Wetland microbial communities from San Francisco Bay, California, USA, that impact long-term carbon sequestration - Muzzi_PWC_D2 (SPAdes) | ecosystem: Environmental > Aquatic > Marine >... | reverse complement strand
TGGCCCGCGAGCTCGGCCCGCAGGGCGTCCACGTCGCGCATGTCGTGATCGATGGCCAGATCGCCAGCGAGCGCGCCGGGCACCGCGCGGAGCAGCGCGGCGCGGACGCCGTCCTGGCGCCCGAGGCAATCGCGGAGGCCTATTACCAGCTGCACAGACAGCCGCGCAGCGCCTGGACCCAGGAGCTCGATCTCAGGCCCTGTCTGGAGAAATTCTAGCCGAGTGGACCGGGGTGCCCGGCGAAGCTCAGGCGGCGCCCGGGTCGAGGATCAGCAGGTCGCTCGGGCTGTACACGGTGATTCCGCTCTCGAAGCTGTAGAAATGCAGCCCCGTCACGTCCAGGCCCGTCGCCGTCACGTGCGGATCGGCGATGCCGCTGTCGGCCAGCGGCACGTCCGCGATCAGGTTCACCGGCGATGCCGATTCGGCGAAGAGCACCACCTCGCCGGAGGCATCCGGCAGCAGATCGTCCAGCTGCAGGAGAACGCCGTCGGTCTCCGACGGCGGGAACGCGAAGTCGGAGTCGGCGACGAGGAGATCGGCCGGCCCGACCGCGAGCGACGCCGCGGCATCGTCCAGCAGCGCCGCGCCGGTCAGATTCTGGTCCTCGGCAACCATGCCGGAAGGCGCACCTTTGGTGGCCATCTTTGCCCTTCCCGCCTCAAATCGCGATCCCCCTCAGGCCGCGTCTGAGGCCCGAATCGGTCCTGCGAATAATATACGGCAGGCGATTCTTCCTTAGCAATGCCTGAATGATTACCCTCAAATAGCTGAAAACAGTCCCAAATAGTCGGATTCGCAAAGAAATCGGTACGCCGAGCACTTGCCCGCGGGGCGGCCGCCCGCCCCGGAAGGGCGGACGACCGGCCGGCGCGGCACCACGGGCGGAACGGAAAACGGCGCCCCCGGGGGCCGGGGACGCCGTCTTTTGGTCGGAAGATCGAACGGCGCCGGGCGGGGCCGGCCGCTCAAGACCTCAGTTGAAGCCCAGGCCGTTGATCCAACTCTTGTGTTGCACGACGGACTGCTCCGGCGCCGCAATACCCAGGGTCTTCAGCAGCAACCCGCCGACCGCCAGGATCCGGTAGGACGCCAGGAGCTCGTTGGTCTGCGCCGTGACCAGCTGGCCACTTGAAACGAACAGCTCGTTTTCGGCGTCGAGCACGTCGAGCAGGGTGCGCTGCGCGACCTCGAACTGCTGGCGATAGGCGTCGCGCGTCTCCATGTTGAAACGCACCGCATCGGAAAGGTCGTCCACGCGCTGCCGGGCGGCTTCGAGCGCGAACCAGGACTTGCGCATTTCCTGCTGCGAATCGAGGAAGGAGCGCAGTCGGCGATTCTTGCTCTCGTTGAGCCGGGCCAGCGCCTCCTGACGCGCCGCCCGATCGATCCCGCCGCGGAAGATGTTCCAGCGCAGGCGCAGCATCACCTGGTTGTCGAACTCGTAGGTGTCGATCCCGTCTCGGCCGTCATAATACTGCGACTGGGCCTCGAGGGTTACGCTCGGATAGAACGGCACCTCCGACAGCGACACTTCGGCCACCGAGGTGCGCACGTCGGCCTCGAAGATCTTGGTGGTCGGGTTGTTGGACTTGGCGAGCTGGACGGCCGAGTCCAGGTCCGTCGGCAGCACGCCCTCCGGGAACTCCGGCGCGGTCAGCTGATCCGGGAACTGGCCGACGATCCGGGTGTAGGCCGCCTCGCCATCGCGCAGATCGTTCAAGGTCTGCGTCAGCGTGGCGCGAGCCCGCGCCGCGCGGGCCTGGGTCTGCACCACGTCGGCGCGACTGCCGCCGCCGCCGGCGAGCCGCTGCTGCAGCGAGCCGAGGATGCCGATATGGATATTCAGGTTCTCCTCGGCCAACCGCACGAGCTCGCGCTGGCGCAGGACTTCGACATAAGCGCCGATGGCGTCCAGCGCGAGGAACTCGGAATTCTCCATCACGCGCTGCGCCGCCGATTCGACCCGCGCCTTGTCGCGCGCGATGGTGCTGTTAGCCTCGAAGCCGTCGAAGATCCGCTGTTGGAGGGTGAGGCGGGCTTCTTCGCGGGTCAGCGTCACGCTGTCGTCGTTGTTGCTCGGCCCCGCCCGGGTGGTGCGGTTGTTAGTGTTTTCCTTGCCGATGCCGGCCGAGACATCGATCTGCGGCAGCCACAGGCCGCGGGCCTGCTTGAGCTCCTCTTCCACCGCCTCCCGATTGTGCGCGACGATGCCGATATCGGGATTGGTCGATAGCGACATCTCAATGGCCTCGTTCAAGCTAACCGCCCCCGCCGAGGTCGCCCCGGGCAGAGAAAATGCACTCGCGAAAAGTGCAACTTTGAAGAACGAGGTGGTTTTTCCGTGCGACCAGCGCATCGTCATGCCCCTGCTTCCCCTTGTCTCGGCTACCCGGACAGCCGATTCCATGCTCTTTGGTCGGCGCCGATAAGCCCTAAGATTCACCGACTAATACGCGCAACTCCAATGACTTGTCAATCTTGGCCGGCACGCGATCGCCGCCCCCCTTGGCTACCCTGCGATCCTAATGCGTTCCGAGCCGGACTTCAAACTCGCCTTGCCGGTCGCCACATACGCTTTCCAGCATACCGCGATTTCGCAGGACTTGTCCCACAAGCGAAGATATCAATCGCGTACAACCGCCCAATACCTTAACCTTTTTCAAGGCATTATTCGAATAAATCTTTAATTCCGCCCGTTGGGTGCAGTATCACTTCCCGACCGGTCCGCCGGGGGCGCGTTGGGGGGGAATGTTGCACGGAAAAGCGGCTGCCTTCGGCGCTGCCGGTCCGTGCCGGAAACGAATCGAGAGGTCGCCCACCACGCCATGTCGAGCAGCGAGGAAAAGTCAGGTTTTTCAAGTTCTTCCGGGAGTCCGACCGAGCCCGGTCCGGTCTCGCCGGGGGAGCCGTCGAAGACCTCGAAGCGCGCGGCCCGGTTGATCGGCGCCCTGGCCGCGGCCGATCGGGCGGCCGGCGGAACCGGCGAGGGCGCATCCGGCAACCAAGCAAGCCGCGCCAACGCCACCGCACCGCAGGCCGCCCCGAAGGCGGTCCCGCGAACGCCCGAGACCGGCAGCGACGCCGGGGCCCGGCGGGCCGGTCCGGAGCCCCAGAACCCGGCCAGGGCCGCCGATGACGCCGCCACCAAAGCCGCCCAGGCGGCACTCTCTGGCGCCGCCGCAGCACCGCCGCAGGCCGCCCCGCGGGTCGAGCCCCACGCGTCGCCAAAGCCGGCGCCCCTGAAGCCCGACGACGTCCTGGAGCAGCCCAAGGAATGGCGGGTGGCGCCCTCGGCTGTCGATTTCGTCGACCCGTTGCTTTCTTGCATCACTGCCCTGGCCGGCCTGCTGCAGCGGCCGATCTCATCCGAGGCCTTGCGGGCCGGCCTGCCGCAGGGCCAGAACCAGTTCACGCCGGAGCTGGCGGTGCGCGCCGCGGAGCGCGCGGGACTGGAGGCACGAATTACCCGGCGCCCCAAGCTGCAGCAGATCCTGCCGGTGACCCTACCCTGCGTCCTGCTGCTGAAAGGCGGCAACGCCTGCGTCCTGCTGCGCTACGGCGAGCGGGGCTCGGCCGAGGTGCTCATGCCCGAGGGCGGCGGCGGGACGAAGACGGTCCCGTTGTCGGAGCTGCAGGACCAGTACCTCGGCTACGCGATCTTCGCCCGCCCGGAATTCAAGTTCGACCAGCGCGCTTCGGACACGCGCCTGCACCAGCCGCGTGCCTGGTTCTGGGGGACGCTGGCACGCTTCTGGCCGATCTACGGCCATGTCCTGATGGCCTCGATGCTCATCAACAGCTTCGCCCTCGCCAGCCCGCTGTTCATCATGAACGTCTACGACCGCGTCGTGCCCAACAACGCGATCGAAACGCTTTGGGTCCTGGCGCTGGGCGTCGTGACCGTCTTCCTTTTCGAGTTTCTCATGCGCAACCTGCGCACCTATTTCGTCGACACCGCGGGCAAGAGCGCGGACGTGCTGATCGCCAGCCGCCTGCTCGAGCAGATCATGTCGATGAAGCTGGCCAACAAAGGGCCTTCGACCGGTGCGCTGGCCAATAATCTGCGCGAGTTCGAATCGCTGCGCGAATTCTTCACGTCCGGTACCGTCGTCGCCCTGGTCGACCTGCCGTTCATCTTCCTGTTCATCAGCGTCATATGGCTGGTCGCGGGCTCGATCGCGCTCATTCCGCTCTGCGTGGTGCCGCTGGTCCTGCTGGTCGGCGCAATCCTGCAATTCCCGCTGCGCAGCGTCATCGAGAAGACGCACCGCGAGTCGATGCAGAAGCATGCCCTTCTGGTGGAGACGATCGACGGGCTGGAGACGATCAAGGCCTCCGCCGCAGAGGGCCGGGTACAGCGCGCTTGGGAGCGCTTCGTCGGCCTGACGGCGGAGTCCTCCGGGAAGGCGCGTTTCCTCTCGGGTCTCGCGACGACCTTCGCCCAGGTATCGATTCAGCTCTCCACGGTGGCCGTGGTCGTGTACGGTGTCCATCTCATCGGCCAGGGCGACATCACCATGGGCGCCCTGGTGGCCTCCACCATCCTGACCGGACGGGCCCTGGCCCCCTTGAGTTCGGTCGCCGCCATGCTGACGCGACTGCAGCAATCCCGCGTCGCGCTGCGCTCGCTCGACACCATCATGAAGTCGCCCGTCGAGCGGCCCAGGGACAAGACCTTCCTGCATCGTCCGCGCCTTTCCGGCGAGATCGAGTTCCAGAAAGTGAGCTTCAAGTACCCGAATCAGGAAAGCGCGGCGCTCGACGGCCTTTCCTTCAAGGTCAAGCCGGGCGAACGGATCGGCGTGCTGGGCCGCATCGGCTCGGGCAAGAGCACGCTCGCCCGCCTGATGATCGGGCTTTACGAGCCCAGTGACGGTGCCGTCCTTATGGATGGCACCGATATTCGGCAGATCGATCCCGCCGACCTGCGGCGCAACGTCGGCTACGTCTCGCAGGACAACTATCTCTTCTTCGGTTCCGTAAAGGACAACATTGCCTTCGGCACGCCGCAGGTCGACGACCAGGCGATTCTGCGCGCCGCCCACGTGGCCGGCGTCGCGGATTTCCTGCGCACCCATCCGCACGGCTTCGACCTGCAGGTCGGCGAACGCGGAATGGGATTGTCGGGCGGCCAGCGCCAGACGATCGTCATCGCCCGGGCGCTGTTGCTGGACCCGCCGATGATCCTGCTCGACGAGCCGACCAGCAACATGGACAATTCGAGCGAGGCCGTGTTCAAGCACCGCCTTGCGGAGATTCTGCCGGAAAAGACGCTGATCCTGATCACGCATCGCAGCTCGCTTCTCAGCCTGGTCGACCGCCTGGTCATCGTCGACCGTGGCAAGGTGGTTGCGGACGGGCCGAAGGAGGAGGTTCTGGCCGCCTTGAAGCAGGGCCAGATCCGGGCGGCGGCCGGATGACCCAGCGGGCAGGGCCGACACCGTTGCCGCGGCGTTGCCATAATCATGTATCCAAAGTGATGATGCGATGAGCGGCCGGAACGAAGATCTCCACTTCATGCCCGACGTCCACGCCGCGGCGATGCGGCGCAGCAGTGGATTCGCCTCGATCCTGACTCTCGTGGCCTTCGTCTTTCTCGTCTCCTTCGGCATCTGGGCCAACTACGCTGTGCTCGACGAGGTGACGCGCGGCGAGGGCCGGATCGTCCCGTCGAGCAAGACGCAGGTCATTCAGAACCTGGAGGGCGGGATTCTCGCGGAGATCCTGGTGCACGAGGGCGACATCGTGAATAAGGGCGATATCCTGGTGCGCATCGACAACACCGCCGCACAGGCGAACTACAGGGACCTGCGCGGCCAGTACTACACCCTGAAGGCGACCGTGGCGCGCCTCAAAGCCGAGCAGGACGGCAGCGAGCTTAAATTTACGCAGGACGTGCTCGACAACGCCCCGACGGTTGCGGCCGATCAGAAAGGGCTTTACGAGGCGCGCAAGCACCAGCTCGACGCGCAAACCGCGGTCCTGAGTGCCCAGGCGAAGCAGCGCAAGCAGGAAGTCGCCGAGATGGGCAGCCGTAGGCAGCAGCTCGAGCGCAGCCTGAAGCTCGCGCGCGAGGAGCTTTCGATTACCGAGCCGCTGGTGCGCAACGGCGTTTCGCCGCGCGTCGACCTGATTCGCATCCAGCGCCAGGTCAACGACCTGGAAGGCCAGATCGATTCGGCGAAGCTGGCGATCCCGCGGCTGCGCTCGGCCGCGCAGGAGGCACAGGACCGCATTGACGAGGTCGTCCTGACCTTCCGGACCGACGTCTCGAACGAGCTGAACAAGACCCGGGCCGATCTCCAATCCATCGAGGAAACGCTCTTCGCGGGCAAGGACCGGGTGACGCGGACCGAGGTTCGCTCGCCGGTGCGCGGCACCGTCAAGCAGATCAAGCAGAATACCGTGGGCGGCGTCATCCGCCCGGGCGAAGACATCATCGAAATCGTTCCGCTGGACGACAGCCTTCTGGTCGAGGCCCAGATCCGCCCGCGCGACATCGCTTTTCTGCGTCCCGGGCAGGAAGCGAAGATCAAGATCGCGGCCTACGATTTCTCGATCTACGGCGGCTTGAAGGCCAAGCTGGAAAACATCAGCGCCGACACGATCCAGAACGACAAGGGCGAGAGCTTCTATCGGGTTTACCTGCGTACCGAGAAGAACTATCTCGTGCACCAGGGCAAGGAGCTGCCGATCATTCCCGGCATGACCGCCACGGTGGAGATCCTGACCGGCAAGAAGACGGTCCTGGATTACATTCTGAAGCCGATCCTCAAGGCGCGGGAACGGGCCCTGCACGAACGCTGAGGCGCTCGGCGCGCGGGCTCCCCACCAGCCGCCACGGTGCGTCGACCGGCGCGTTAACCATCGTCTCCGGCGCTGGGCGCGGCTCGCGGTGCGATCCGACCGGCCGCCTTTACCCAGGCGCGAAAGATTCCCTTAAGCCAAAGCGGCGATCCTGTGGCTGAACGCCGAGTCCCCCGACCCGGGGGTCCCGGCGTGCGACGCCCGTCCGCCGGCGAACCGCGCGGCGGGCCGGTCGATGGAGACCGAGGAATTGCGCCGACGCCGCCGCTTCGCCCTGTCTTTGGCCGCCGTCCTGACAGGGCTCTTCACAGCCTGGGGCGGTGTCGCCGAGGCTCAGACCCTGGCCGACCTCGCCAGCGCCAACCAGGGGGCCGGCGGCGGCTTGTTCGGTTCGATGGAGGTGCGCTCCGATTCGCTCAAGGGCCTGCCGCAGTGGACTCGCGTCCTGCACGCCATGAAGCACGACGGCCCGGCCTTCGCGCGCTGCGCCGCGGAGGCGACGGCCTGTCCGACACCGGTCTTGAAGAACTGGCGCAAGGTGGTGACCGCGGCCCAGGGCCTGCCGCGTCACCAACAGATCGATTACGTCAACAAGTTCTTCAACCAGTGGCCTTACAAGACGGATATCGAAATCTACGGCGTGACCGAATACTGGGCGACGCCGCGCGAGTTCATGACCCATTCCGGCGACTGCGAAGACTATGCGATCGCCAAGTATTTCGCCCTGCGCGCCCTGGGGTTCGCGAAGGAAGAGTTGCGAATCGTGATCCTGATGGACCAAATTCGTAACATCGGCCATGCCGTTCTGACCGTCCGGGAAGGCGGGGACAATCTGGTGCTCGACAGCCTATCGAACCTTCTCCTGTCCCATACCAAGTACAGGCATTACCTTCCGCAGTACTCGATGAACGAGACGACCCGGTGGGCCCATATCGGCGGCTTCGGCAAAACGAAGAAGCCCGCCTATCAGGGCCTGGCAGCGAGCCCCTAGGAATGTCCGGCCCATGACCGAAATTCGCGACAGCGCCTCCGCCGACTCGATTCTTAGCGAAGTCGACCCCGACCGCTATCGCCCGCAGCGCGCGAAGCTTCGCAAGGGCGGCCTGATCGTCATCGGCCTGATCGCGGCGATCGCCGTGGCCGTGCCGGCCGTCGTCATCAGCCTCAAGTGGGACGACCTGAAGGCGGAACTGCAGCAACGGCTCGAGATACTGGCACGCGGCCGCGCCGAGGTGGTCGCGGCCAAGCTGGATGGCATCGCTCGGCCGACCGCGCGGGTCGTGGACAGCGACCTGTTCCGCCTGTTCGCCACCGAGGTCGACCTTTCGGGCGGCGACATCTCGGACATGACCACGGGCGACGGGACCGCACCGCCGAAGGACAGCGGCCTGCCGGAGGGCCTGGGCGTGCCGCTGGGCGCGCAGCTGCCCTTCATGGAGCAGGTGCTGAGCGACTTCACCAAGAATTCCGGCTTCCTGGCCGGCTACGTCGTCGGGCGCAACGGCATCGCCTACGTCACCAGCGCCGGGGCCGACGGCATCTCGCCGGCGCAGCAGGCGACGGCCGCCCAGGTGATCGAGGACGGCACGCTCCGCTACGGCCCGGTGCGCGCCAGCGCCGCCGGTCCGGTGATCGATATCTATGCGCCGATCCTGGCCGCGCAGAGCGAGACCGACAACGGGCGCCCGGTGGCCGTGCTGCTGGTCGTGGCCCCGATCGGCGCCATCCTGAGCGATGCCCTGACGCCGCCGCCGCTGGCCGAGCCGGGCGAGCGCCTGGCGCTCCTGCAGGTGGCCGACGGCGCCTTCGCCCAGGTCGTCCCGGGCGCGACGCCGCCGCTGCGCCCGGTCGAGCCCATGACCCTCAGCGCCGACGACCGGACGCTTCCGTTCGGCGAGCGCCGCGCTCTGGGTAACGGCCACGCGGTCTACTCGGTCGGCGTGCCGGTGGCCGGGCCGGCGCTGTGGATCGTGCAGGAGATGAACCTGGCGGCCGCCGATGCGCGAATGAAGGGATTCGTCACCGCGGTCGTCCTGCTCGCGCTGCTCGTGGTCGCCGTGGTGGTGACCGCCTTCGGTGCCTTCTGGTGGCGCCTGGCCAACGAGCACAGCTCGACGCTGGCCGCGCAGTTCCGCGACCTCGCCGCGCGCATCGCGGCGCAGAAGCGGCTGCTCGACAACATCAACAACACCATTGCCGAATACATCGGGCTCAAGTCGCGCGACGGCACCTACCGCTACATCAATCCCGCCTTCGCCCACGCCATCGGACGCGAGGTCGAGGACGCGACCGGCCTGGACGACGCTGCACTGTTCGGCAAGGGCACGGCGGAGCGCCTGGCCCAATCCGACCGCCACGCGCTCGACGAGGGCGGGCCGGTCACCGTCAGCGAACAGGTCTACCTGGGCAACAGGCTGCATTACCTGCAGATCAGCAAGGTGCCCTATCAGGACGAAAGCGGCGCCGCCACGGGCATCGTCTCGGTGGCCCGCGACGTGACCGAACTGGTCGAAGAGCAGAAAAAGCGCGAGCGGGCGATCCAGCAGATGGTGACCGCTCTGGTGCGCGCGGTCGAGCTGCGCGACCCCTATCTGGCGGGCCACTCCCGCCGCCTGGCCGGCTTCGCGGTCGCGGTCGCCCAGCGCCTGGGCGCGAGCGACGAGGAGGTCGCCACCCTGGAGATCGCCGCCAACCTGTCGCAGATCGGCAAGCTGGCCGTGCCGCGCGAGATCCTCAACAAGCCGGACCGCCTCGGCGCCGCGGAGATCGAGCGGATGCAGCAGCACCTCGAGCATGCCGCCGCGATCCTGCGCGACATCGATTTCGAGCTGCCGGTGCTGGAGACCGTCTACCAGATGCACGAACGCCTCGACGGCGGCGGCTATCCCAAGGGCCTGAAGGGCGACGGCATCCGCCGCAGCGCCCAGATCCTGGGGACCTGCGACGTGTTCTGTGCCCGGGTCGAGCCGCGCTCCTACCGGACCGGGATCGGGCCGCAGGAGACGCTCGCCATCCTGGAGGACAACGCGGCGCGCTACAGCCCCGGGATCGTCGCGGCGCTGCGCGAGGTCGTCGAGTCGGTCGCCGGCGAGAAGCTGATCGCCGGCCTCGCATCGGCGTGAGCCGCGACCGTTCGCGGCGGGGCGCGCAATCTGGTATAAGGCGCGCTATGGCAGGGTGCTTTTCCAGCGGACGGTTGGCGCGCTTGCGGCGCGGCGTGCTGTGGCTCGCGGCCGCCGCGATCGTGGTCTGCGGATTCATGCCCGGCGCGGCGGCGCAGTCTCCGGCGCCCGTTGGCAAGCGCAGCGAGCTCAATGCCATGGAATATCCCTGGAGCGCGATCGGCCGGCTCAACGCCGGCGGCCGCGGCCATTGTACGGGCACCCTGATCTCCGAGCGCCACGTCCTGACGGCCGCGCACTGCCTGTACGATTTCCTCGAGGGACGCTGGTTCAGCCCCAGCGAGCTGCACTTCGTCGCCGGCTATCAGCGCGACCGCTACCTCATCCACGCGCCCGCCCTGACCTACGACCACGGGTTGGGCTTCGACCCGCGGGCCGGCGCGTCCGAGGCCAATGCCATGTCCGATTGGGCCATCCTGACGCTGACCGAGCCGATCGGGCGCCAGGCCGGCTGGCTCGGCCTCGGCCGGGCCGACGATGCCCTGCTGGCGCGCGTGGCGGCCGGCAGCGCCCGGCTGCTGCAGGCGGGCTATCGCCGCGGCCGCGCCAATATCATGACGGCGAGCTTCGACTGTCGGGTGCTTGGCCGTTTCCACGACGGCCTCGGGCTGGTGCACGACTGCGCCGTGCAGGAGGGCGATTCCGGTTCGCCCCTGCTGGCCGTGGTCGACGGGACCGTGCGGGTCGTCGGCCTGCACGTGATCAGCCTGGAAGCCGAGCAAGGCGCCGCGGCCGGGGTGCTGACGACCGCGATCTTCGACCCGAGCCGCGGCTCGGCCCAGGCGGCGACGACGCTGGCCGGCGTGCGCGGCGCCTGGCGGCCCGGCGAGCCCCCGGCCCCCGGCGGCCCCGCCTCGGCCGTCCCGCTGAAGACCATCGACCACCTGCTGGACCGCCTGGCCAAGGTCGGCGGACCGACGCGGGAGGACCGCCGCGCGGCGATCGCCGCCTTTCAGGCCTGGCGCGGCCTGGCCGTCACCGGAACGCCGTCGGTGGCCTTGCTGGCGCAACTGATCCAGGCGGAGCACCGCTAGCCGAACGCAGCGCGGCGCCCGCCATGAGGAGGCCCCGCGCGGACGCCCATCCGACCCCCATCACGGAAGAAAGAACGGCCATGAGCGACATCTTCATCGACGGTATCCGGTCCATCGCGGTCGCCAACGGCGTCGCCCGCATCGAGGTGGTGCAGCTGCGCCGCGGCGAGGATCGCGAGAAGCTGGACCCCGAGGTCACCGCCACCCTGATGATCCCGGCCAACGTCCTGAAGGACTTCACGACGCAGCTGGCGGGCGCCCTGAAGCAGTTGAGTGACCGGGCCAAGGCGCAGGCCAAGCCGGGCGGGCCCGGCGACATGGAGAGCGCGCTGGAAAACCTCTAGAGGCCGCCGCCCAGAGGGTGGACGACGGCGGGCGGCGGCGGACAGGGAGGGACCGCCCCGTCCGCCGCCGGCAAAGCCCCCCGGGAGGGGACCGCGGGGCCTCTCTACGAAGGCTGCAGGGCCGACCGTTCGGCGCCGAGGAACGCGCCGGGCTCGGGTGCGGCCCAGGCCGGGCTTGCGGCCTCGGCCAGCGCCCGCAACAGGGCATCGCCCGGCAGGAATCGGCCGTCGGCCAGTTCCAGGACGGCCGGCGGCGCGGCCCGGGCCGCGTCCACGAAATCCTCGAGCCGCAGGACGCGGCCGGCGCCGAAGTCCAGCACCAGGTCGTCGCCGAAGATCATCACCTCGCCCGGGCCGGCGTCGAAGCCGAGGCGGACCGTCTGTCCCGGCAGGACCGGCAGCGAGACGACCTCGCCCGGCGCCGGCAGCGGCACCGCCACGCCGCCGCCCTGCTGTCCGGGCACATCGTCAACGCGTTCGATGGCAGTCACATCCGCCTCCTCGGGACGCTCCGGGATCACCTCGAGACGGCCCCGGTCGGGGGCCGCCCCGTCGACACCCCGCGATTCTGCGGCGGCGGCCGTTAAATTCCGTCTAAGGGTTTAAGTTAATGCCATGTAGTTTTAGATGGAATTTTAGATGTATTGTTTATTTATCCGATACGTTGCGCGAGTTTCCGCTGATTGTTATCGCTGCACAAAGTAATGGAAGTATTCAGCCGGCCGTCATCTGCCTGGAATAAAGAACCCCGCCCGGCCGAACGGCGGGGCGGGGTCGAGGACATGGAAATCGGATCGGGGACCGCGATTTCCGGGGTTGTTCTCTCTGCGCCGGCCCCAGGCCGCGGCCACCGGCGCCGGTGTCTCCAAGGGGCCTTTCGTTCGGTCAGTCGGCGAACAGGTCGCGCAGGCGCCGCGCGGTCTGCTTGCGCCAGATCGCATCGCGCATGGCGTCGGCCAGGGAGTAGGCCTGCGGCGCCTTTCCGTCGTCGCTCAGCGCGTTGGCGGCCTGCGCCCGGTAGGCCTGGGCGGCGATGCCGAGCAGGCCGGGCACGGCGACGCCCTCGGCCTTGGCCTGCGGTGCGGTGTCGGCGGAATAGGTCTGCAGCGTCGAATCGTCGCCGGCGGCCTGCGGCGCCAGGTAGATATTGGCGTCCTCGATCACCACGCGGCCCAGCCGGGCGGCGGTGTCCTGCGCGTCGGCCCGGGCCTGCTGCGCCGGCGGCACCGGCATGGGCACGGGCTGGGCCTGGGGCGCCGGCTGCAGCGTCGGCTTGAGCTTGAGCGCGTCGCCGTGGGTCAGGAAATGATCGGCCGCGGCCGGAGTGGCTTGAGCCGCCCAGAGGGCCCCGGAAAGGGCGAGGAGAACGGCGAGCGCGGAAACCTCTCGTGCGAGGCGGTGGGCCATACCTTGGCTCCTTCTCGTGGCCGGGGACGCGGATGCCCCCGCTGCTACCTGCCGGGCCGGCGCGGGCCGCTCGACCCATTCGATTAACTCTATCATGCGGAAATACTGCGGGACAACGGTTAAAAGTCTGTTAACCAAGTAAATTAACGCATTTGTTCTTTCTCTGTCACAGATCGCATCAATATAAGTTAGGAATATGATTGTCGATCGTTGCGTTAATATTTATGAACGCCGGCCGGGAGCGAGATCCGTCCGGCACGCTCACTTGCCGCGCCCGGCCGGGCGAGCTGCAAAGATTGCCAGCGACTGGGCGACCGCGCAGCGGATGCCCGCCGACACCGGGAACGGGCGATCGGGGACTTGGCGGCGACTTGCCGACGGGCGCGGGGCAGCCGGCGCGGCCGGCCCGAGGGATGCGCGGCGACCCGTGTCATCGCCGTGACAAAGGCCGCGGGTGCGCGAAATGGGGCGGACGCGGCAGCCGGGAGGCCGGCCTGCGCGGCACTGGGCGGCGGGGGTCAGGAGCGGCCGGAGCGCGTTTGAGGACAGACGCGGCCGGGCGGCGGCCGATCCAGAGGACGGTGCGGCGGCCGGTATGACATTGGGGATGGGGCGCGGCCGAGTCCGGGGCCTTCAATCCGGCGACTCAACGGCGCCCGCAAAGAAGAACGGGGGGCGCTGCCTGCACCCCCCGCCGAACCCCCGAAGACGAGGTCTGTAGCTTTACTCAGCTTACGTGGATCTGCGTATTCGCGTCGTCGACCAGCTGGTTGATCGTGGTAATCGAACCGGTCCCGACTCCGGCGAAGACGATCGACGCGCCATCGTTGAACGAGACCGTCACATCGCCGCCGGGGCCGGCATCCGACACCGAGCTGATTGCGGCGGTCAGGTCGTTGATGTCGAGGCCCGACGCGCCGGTGTCGACCACGTCGGTGAAGGACAGGACGTCGCTGGCGTGGCTGAAGTCGGTGATCGTGTCGTGGCCGTCGTTCGCGGCGAGGCTGAACACGAAGGTGTCGGCATTGGTGCCGCCGGTCAGGGTATCGTCGCCCCCGGCGCCGGTCAGCGTCTCCATGCCGGAGCCGCCGATCAGCGTCTCGTCCGCGGCGGTGCCGAGGATGTGGGCGTTGCCGTCCGGGAACGTGGTCATGTCCAGGGTCCCCGAAGAGGTGTCGCCGTCCTGGTCCGTCACGGTCAGGTCGAGCGACAGGGCGAGCTCGCCGCCCTGGGCGCTCGACCCGGCGCCGAAGTTGCCCATGTCGAAGGTCGTATTCGTGCTGTCGTTCGTGATCTGGACTCGGTCGAAGGTCGTGGCGCCGAAGACCTGCACGATATCGCCGTCGGCCAGGCCGCTGATCCCGATGACGTTCGATCCAGGGCCTGCAGACCAGTTGAAGGTGTAGGCGTCGGTCCCATTGAGATCACCGGAACCATTCTGCCAGACCTCCGTGCCATTGATGACGACCGCCGAAACCTCCACCGGCGTAGTAACGGCAGTCAGGAAATCAGTCCCATCCGTCGAGGCCGTATCGAGGAGCTCGACCGAGACGTCGGCCGTGGAGCCCTGATGGAACTGAGCGAGCTGGAACTCGGCGCCGTTGATCAGGGAGTGGTCGTCGAAGGTCAGGTTGGCGATATGCTTCTCGGCGCCGGCCGCATTGTGGACGAAGTCGAGCCGCACGCCGGTGCCGGGCACGACGGACTGCGAGCCGACGCCGATGGCGCCGCCCGGCAGCGCGTTGCTGGTGTTCACGCCGCTGCTGATATTGAGCGCCGTGATGACGAGATCGTTATCGGGCGGCGATCCGCCGTCCGTGCCTTCGACGTTGAAGAAGTCGTTCTTGCCCGGGGCCACGTTGCTCAGGGAGCTGAAGTCGAGGCCCGAGCCGTCGTCGAGCTTCTGCAGGAAGTCGATCGTGTAGGTATCCGCCACCGGGTCGAGAGTCACCGTGAACGCCATAGTGTCGCCGGCGTTGACGGTGCCGCTGCCGTCGACGTCGGCCCAGCCGGTCAAGGTGTGGGTCCCGAAGCCGTCGAGCAGGATGCCGTAGCCGTCCACCGTCGTGATCGCGACGTCGCCGGTCGTCCGCAGCACGCTGTCGAGGTTGTTGTTGACGAAAACGACGTCGCCCGGCTGATCGGCGCCGACGAAGCCGAGGAAGTTGAGGTCGCCGTAGCCGACGGCATCGCCGGTGTTGGCCACCAGGGCGGGATCGGCGGTGATGTCGAGCGGCGCGTCGTCCAGCACCGTCACATCGACCGTGCCGCTGCCCGTGGTGCCGTCCGAGTCGATCGCCTCGACCGCGATGCCGTCGATGCCGATGCCGGTCGAGCTGGTGTCGCCGTAGGCGTGCGGGAAGGCGTCGGTCAGCGTCGCCGTGACGGTCACGTCGGTCGAGCCGCCGGCCAGCGCCGTCTGGCTGCCCGAGAGCGCCAGGACGATGACCACGATGCCGCCCAGCGTGCCGGTCAGCGTGTCGGTGCCGTTGCCGGTCCAGGTGATGCCGTTGACCGGGTTGCCGAGCTCGTCGGTCACCAGGATGCCGGTGGTGTCGCCGAAATAGATGTCGGAGATCGGGTCCGAGCCGGCGGCGAAGTGCAGCAGGCCGCTGTCGGTCTCCGCGGGCGAGCTCGGGTCGGTGCCGACCACCGTGCCGGCCTGCAGGTCGGCGGGGTCCTTGACCAGGTCCAGGGCCGACTCGTCGACCGTCAGGCTGAGCGTGCCGCCCGAGGGGCCGGCGCCGTCGGCGACGTTGACGGTGAAGCCGCCGGTCAGGTCCTTGACGTTGTCCGTCGTGTCGGGCTCCTGGCCGCTCGCCGGTACTGTGCTATCTGGCGGCGTATTGGCCTCGGCGGTGCGGATCGTGACGCTGCCGGTGAAGGTGCCGTCGATGCTGCCGTCGACCTGCAGCGAAAGCGCCTGGAGCGCCAGGATCGCGTCGGCATCGGTCGTGAAGCCGACGATCTCGTACTCCGTCCCGGCCGGGGCATCGCCGCCCGCGGCAACCAGGGTCACGCCGCCGGGCGCCCCGTTCAGGATCAGCGCCGCGCCGCTGACGGCGTCGAAGTCGATGAAGATCCGCGTGATCGACTCCGAGCCGTCGCCGTCCGCGCCGCCGGCGCCCGAATAGGTGAAGCCCGCCGAGACGAGGGAGGCGTCCATGTTCAGCGCGAAGGTCTGCTGCGTCGCCAGCTCCGTCTCGTTCAGGGCGCCGCCGGACTGCGACGGATCGGCGGCCTGATCGAGCACCGCGTCGACCACGAGGGTCGTCGGCGCGGAAGTGAAGGTGTCCGTCGCCGAATTGTCCGTCTTGTCCTCGACGTTGGCCGTGATGGTGATGTCGCTGTCAACGTCGGTGTCCGCCGGCGGCGTCAGCGTCAGGGTCGTGAAGTCGAAGGTCTCGACCCCCGCGTTGAAGGTGATGGTCAGCGTGCCGCCGACGAAGGTGGCCGTGTTGACGTCGCTCAGGGCGTTGAGGGCGGTCAGGTCCGCGGCATCGACGGTCCAGCCGCTCAGGCCCTGGACCACCACCGAGGTCAGCTGATCGGTCGGGTCGCCGACCTGCGCATGGAGAGTCACGTCGTTCGGCACGTCTTCCTTGAAGTACCCGTCGCCGTTCACCGTGACGCTGGCGTCCGGCGGGCTGGCGGTCGGGTTGACGGTGACGCTGAACGGCACGTCGTTGGTCACGACGTTGTCGGTGATGTCCGGTTCGCCGCCGCTCGCCGGCACCGTCCCCTGCGGCGTGTTGGCCTCCTTGGTCGTCATCGACAAGGTGCCCGTGACGCTGCCGTCGAAGCCTTCGCCGACCGTCACCGAAAGCGCCTCGACGGCCGTCTCCAGGTCGGCGAGGTTCGTCCAGCCGGTCAGGGTGTAGTTCCCCCCGCCGTTGTCGGTCAGCGACGCGCTGCCGCCGTAGCCCGAGTCGAGGACCAGAGTGCCGGCCGAGATGCTGATCGTCACCGAGCTCACCGACTCGGAGCCATCCGTGTCCTGGCCCCCCGCACCGGAGCCGGTGAACCCGGCGTTGGGCATCGTGTAGTCGAGGTTCAGCAGGATCGTCTGCGAGCCGCTTGTGCTCTCGTCGACCGAAGGCGCAGAGGTCTGCGTCGCGTCCGCCGCAAAGTCCAGGATCGCGTCGACGACGAAGGTGGCGGTGTCGCTCCCCGAGTTGGTGACCGAGTTGTCGACCTTGTCCTCGACGTTCGCCGTGATCTGGATGCCGGTCAGGTCAACGTCGGTGTCCGCCGGCGGCGTCAGAGTCAGCGCCGAGTAGGTAAAGATCTCGACGCCCGCGTTGAAGTTGATCGTCAGCGTGCCGGCCGCGAAGGTCGCGTTCGACACATTCGCGTCGGCGATCAGGTCCGTCAGCTCGCCGCCCGAAACGCCCCAGGTCAGGCCGGTGACCACCACCGAGGTCAGCTGGTCGGAAGAATCCGCGACCGCCGCGCTGATCGTCACATCGTTCGGCGTATCCTCTTTGAAATAGCCGTCGCCGTTGACCATCAGGCCGACCGTCGGCTCGCCGGCGAATATGACGTCGATCGTAATGTCGGCGGTGGTCTGGTCGCCGTCGCCGTCCTGGGCGGTGTAGGTGAAGGTGTCGGTGCCTTCGACGCCCGGATTGGCCGTATAGCTCCAAGTGCCGTCGGCGTTGAGGGTCAGGGACCCGAGCGTCGTGTCGATCGTCCCGCCGGCCGAAGCATTATCGAGACCATGCGTAAATCCGACCACCGTCAGGCTGTCGTCGGCGCCGGGGGTGTCGTTGTGGAGCACGCCGCTCGCCGGCACGGCCTCGTCCACCGTGCCGCCGGCCGCCACCGTGCCGAGGTCGTCGTCAACAGCCGTCGGCACGTCGTCGATCACGGTGACGGTGAAGCTGTCGCCGGACGTGGTGCCGTCGCCGTCGGTTATCTGGAAGGCGACGCCTGTAAAGTCGAAGCCCGCCGTGCTGTTGTCGCCGAACACGTTGTTCATGTTGGCCAGCAGGGTGACGTCGTAGCCGTAGGTCACCTGCGTGCCGATTAGGCTGGCGCTGTCGAGCGTGACGGTGAAGATGTCGACG
>Ga0210124_1000597_pt1 | contig 17870 bp, 15 predicted proteins | sample Muzzi_PWC_D2_FD_185554 | JGI IMG/M metagenome (GOLD analysis project Ga0210124, IMG submission 185554) | Wetland microbial communities from San Francisco Bay, California, USA, that impact long-term carbon sequestration - Muzzi_PWC_D2 (SPAdes) | ecosystem: Environmental > Aquatic > Marine >... | reverse complement strand
AACTATTATCAGGCAAATTGACGACCTGGCTCCTTTCTACAAGCCAAATGCTATTATCACCGATATGGGTAGCACTAAGCAAGAGATTGTGCAAGCCATGGAGAGGTTGCCAGATGGTATTCAGCCGGTGGGGTCTCACCCAATGTGTGGCAAGGAGCAAGCTGGGATGGCTGTAGCCGAAGCCAATCTGTTTGAAGGTGCGCCCTGGATTTTGACTCCTCTAAAACGTACAAATCCGGCGGCTACTGATATCATACAAGAAATGGCGGAAGCCATCGGAGCCAAAACCAGAACTCTGGCTCCAGACCGGCATGATAAATTGGTCGCAACCATCAGCCATTTACCCTATCTTATAGCCTCCACCCTGGTGCTTACGGCAGAAAACATTGCTAAAGATGACCCAACCGTATGGGATGTTGCCGCCAGCGGCTTTAGAGATACAACCCGGGTAGCCGCTTCTGAAGTGACCATGATGGTCGATATTCTACTCACCAATCAGGAAGCGGTCGGAGATTTGTTAGCGCTGACTCGCTCACAAATCGATCATTTTGCCCAGGCTTTAGCCACCAGAGATGAAGTAACCTTACGTACCCTATTGGAACAAGCTGCAACGCGACGGAAGTTACTCTATTAATCGAGGAAGAATATACGCAAATTGAAACTCGTCGTTCATCCCTCACAATCTCTCCAAGGCAGCGTTAGCCTTCCTGGTGATAAATCTATCTCCCACCGTACCTTAATGCTGGGAGCTATAGCCGAGGGGACAACGATAGCCCACAATTGGCTTGATGCCGGTGTTACGGCCCGAATGGTCGATTGCATACAGGCTTTAGGGATAAAGGTGGAGATTTCCCCCACCGGGCCAGGCCGGGCGATACTAACCGTACATGGCCGAGGCTTGAACGGGCTAACCGCACCTGCCGAGCCACTCTTTTGCGGCGGCTCGGCCACAACGATGCGCTTTCTGATGGGGTTGCTTGCCACCCAGCCCTTCACAGCCACGCTTGATGGTCATGCGGGGCTGCGCCATCGCCCGATGGAGCGGATTGCTGAACCCCTCCGCCAAATGGGGGCGAGAGTTGACAGTACAGATGGACATGCACCCATCACTATTACTGGTGGCCGGTTAGAGGCTATTGATTACAAGATGCCGGTCGCCAGCGCCCAATTGCAAACCGCTTTACTGCTGGCTGCGTTAGGGGCTGAAGGTCAGATGACCCTACACCAACCCGGCCCTGCCCGTGACCACACTCTGCGTATGCTGCAAGGGCAAGGCGCTGACATCAAAATCGACGACCAGGGAGCCATAACCTTTAATCCTGAAGCGTTTCACCTTAAGCCCTTGAATTTCACCGTTCCCAGCGATATGTCATCGGCTGCCTTTTTGATGACCGCGGCCCTGGTAGTACCGGATAGCGAGATTACCATCCGGGGGGTTAACACCAACTATACCCGTACCGGTCTGTTAGAAATGTTGCAGGCTATGGACGGCCAAATCGAATTGCACTCGGAGCAAATGCAAGCCGGTGAGCCGGTGGCAGATTTACTTATCAAGAGCAGTGAATTGCGGGGGGTGAATGTTGGTGGCGAAGTGGTGGTACGTATGATTGACGAGTTCCCTATCTTCACCCTGGCGGCCCTTCAGGCACAGGAAAAAACAGTGGTCCGCGATGCCATCGAACTTCGGCTCAAAGAAAGTGATCGTATCGCCGTGGTGGTCGAAGAATTCGGCAAATTAGGGGCTAAAATCATCCCGCATCCCGATGGCTACGAAATCGAGGGGCCACAATCTCTGATTGGGGCTACTGTTTGCAGCCATAGAGATCACCGGCTGGCGATGTCGCTGGCTATCGCTGGTTTAATCGCTTCAGGTGAAACTATCATTGAAGATGCGCACGAGTTAAACGAAAGTTTTCCCGGCTTTGTGGAAACTCTCCAAAATTTAGGGGCAGAAATAGAGACACATGAGTAAATCACCGAAAATAACCGGAAAAAGTTTGTTGGTAGGGTTAATCGGTTGGCCCGTTGAGCATAGCCTCAGTCCGGCTATGCATAATGCTGCTTTTGCCGACCTGGGGCTTGATTGGGCTTATGTGCCGCTACCGGTAGGCCATGATAATGTTCAGGATGCTTTGAAAGGGTTGGCTGCACTCAATTTTGTGGGTGTTAATGTCACCGTGCCTCACAAACAGGCCGTCATCCGGTACTTGGATGAATTGAGCGATGCAGCCCGTACGACCGGAGCCGTGAATACAATTCACATTAAAGATGGTAAATTTTTTGGCTATAATACCGACGCCATCGGCTTTCTCAATTCGCTTCTTGAGGCTGATTGCGACCCAAAAGGTTGTCGAGTGGCTGTGTTAGGGGCCGGAGGGGCAGCTCGAGCAGTAGTATTTGCCCTGGCCCGGGCCGAGGCTGCATCGGTAACTGTTCTCAATCGGACGACTGAACGGGCTGCATTTCTGGTGGATGACTTGGCCGACACATTCCCCGATAGTCAATTAGACTTTTCGCCTCTAACGAATGACTCCCTGGCTACTCTAAACGACGATATTGACCTGGTGATTAATACGACTTCTGTTGGAATGTGGCCTGATACAGAGCACACCCCGTGGCCGGATGAGGTTCCCATCCCTAAGCAAGCCACATTTTGTGACTTGGTCTACAATCCGTTGGAGACAATGTTTCTCACGCGGGCGCGGGCAGCTGGTGTTCGCACAGTTGATGGGTTGGGCATGCTCATCCATCAAGGGGCGTATGCCTTTGAAATGTGGACCGGGCAGCAACCTCCTATCGAGGTGATGCGCCAGGCTTGCCTGAGTGGTTTAGTGCATGATCCAGCGGCTAGTGATTGACAGAATTTATTACCATGAGGGGTGCAGATTGCAATCTGCACTCCAATATTAGAGCGAAAGATCAGGAGTGACAAAGTGCACTTTGACACTCCTGATTTCAAAGAACTAAGGTAAAACATGGAAATATTGGGAGGCCCTCTTTATGCTGTTGCCGGAGCAGGCGAATCGCACGGTCCCGGTATTACTACTATTGTATTTGGCTGCCCGGCGGGATTAAAAATATCGCGTGAGGCAGTGCAGAAATACCTGGATCGACGGCGACCCGGTAGTAACAAGCATGGTACACCTCGCCACGAGGCCGATAAGGTTGTATTTCTATCAGGCTTATACAACGAAGATCACGAGCGGCTGCTTTCGGGACCTTCAATTCGTATCGAGGTTGGGGAGGCCGAGTTTCAAACCGAGGCTTATGAAGAGGGCTACACCACCGGCGAACCCATCGCCGCGATTGTTCTTTCCACATCTAAAAAATCAAGACACTACGACCAATTTGCCGGATCCACCGGCGAAGTTCGTCCAGGGCATACCGACCTGGTGAAATATCACAAATCTAAGGGTTTTGTTGATATTCGGGGGGGCGGACGTTCTAGCTATCGTTCAACCATATCGGATGTAATCGGCGGCTCAGTTGCTCGTCTCTTTCTGGTAGAGCATTTTGGCACAGCCATTTTGTCCTCAATCTGTCAGGTCGGTCCGTTGAAGGCCAGGCAAAGTTTGGCGACCCACTTTGACCAAATCATTCAGGCTCCAAACCAAAAAGTGACTACTGAGGAGATTCGCACGGTTGAAGCGGCCCTGGCAAGCGCCGAAATCTATTCCATTGATGCCGAATTTGCTCAAGAAGCCGGTGAATTGATCAAAAAGACCCGTATTGAGGGCGACTCAATTGGGGCGGCGGTGGAGATAATAGCGCTAAATGTCCCCCCCTTGATTGGCGAACCTCTTTATCAAAGTTTGAAGCTCCGTTTGATGGGCATTTTGGGGGGCTTGCACGCCGTTCAATTCTGCGAGGTCGGGGCGGGTGCAGATATCGTGGCCCGGCGCGGCAGCGAGAACAACGACCCTATCCGCCACACCGGCTACCAAACCAACAATCAGGGCGGCATGATTGGCGGCGTCACCACCGGTATGCCACTGGTCTGCCGGGTTGGTTTTAAGCCGACTTCGACAATTGTCAAGCCACAACTCTCCGTGCGTAAAAATCTGGATGAGATTGATTTCAAATTAGAAAAGGGGCGGCATGACCCTTGTGTGGGGGTGCGAGCCGGGGTCACGCTTGAGTCGCGTATGGCGATAGAGTTGATGAATGCGGTATTAATGCACCAGGCCCAGCGATTGGACACAAACAACTTTGAACTATTTTAGGGAAAGATAGTGCGTAATATCATCCTCACCGGCTTTATGGGGACCGGCAAGTCTACCGTAGGTCGGCTCGTTGCCGCCAAACTCCAGCGAGAATTCATCGATATGGACACACTCATCGAACAGCGCGAAGGCCGGGCTATTACCCAGATTTTTGCCGAGAGCGGCGAACCCTATTTCCGGCAATTAGAAGCCAATCTTTGCCGGGAATTGGCCGCACAATCAGAGTTGGTGATTGCTACAGGTGGGGGAGCCTTAGTGCCAGAGGCCAATTTACGAGTGATGGAAGAAAGTGGGCTGGTTATCTGCCTGGATTGTGAGCCTGACACCCTCTGGCAGCGCATTGGTCAGAGCAAGAATCGGCCAATGCTGGCTGACCAAGACGAGGAACGCTTTGCCCGATTGCAAACCCTATTGGAACAACGCGCTCCGGCTTACACCCGCATTGAGCATCATTTGGATGTAACTTATCTCACACTCGAAGAAGCAGCAAAGCGAATTTACGAATGGGCGAATGATGAATGAAGGAGTTTGATATGCAAACCATCACCGTTACCCACCCAACTGGCAGTTATCTTATCTATTTAGGCGAAGGGATGCTGGCTAAAACGGGGAATTATCTGGCCGAGTTGGGCTACACGGGACGCTGTGTGCTTGTCACTAATGAGATCGTCGGCCACCATCATGCTGACCCTGTTTTAGAAAGTCTGCGCACAGCCAACTTTGAGCCTGTTCGCATCGATATCCCTGATGGGGAGCAATTCAAAACATTAGATACTATCGCCGAACTGTACGGTAAACTGATTGAGACCAAACTTGACCGGCGCAGCCCCATTCTTGCCCTGGGAGGCGGCGTATTGGGTGATACGGTGGGTTTTGCGGCTGCTTCCTTTTTGCGAGGCGTTCCTCTGGTGCAGATTCCAACCACGCTCCTGGCAATGGTTGATTCCAGCGTAGGCGGCAAAACAGGTGTTGACCTTCGGCAAGGCAAAAATCTGGTGGGGGCGTTCAAACAGCCGGAGATGGTGGTGGTCGACCCAAATGTTCTGACAACCTTACCAGAAGCCGAATTCCGGGCTGGGCTGGCCGAGGTCGTTAAGCAGGGTATCATCGATGCCCCCGAAATGTTTGCAGTCTTAGAAAGAGGGAGTAGTGAATCGGGGAATATAGAAGAAAACCTCATTACTCCCTACTCCCTACTCCCTACTCCCTACTCCCTCACTTGGCTGCTTTACGAGGCCATCAATGTCAAGGTGCGGGTAGTGCAAGAAGACCCCTTTGAGCAAGGGCGGCGGGCGGTGCTGAATTTGGGCCATACCTTTGGTCACGCTTTTGAACGATTAGCTAATTTCGAGATGCGTCACGGTGAAGCCGTAGCCATTGGGATTGCCTGTGCAGCCCGGCTGGCTACTCGACTGGGCTATTGCGCTACGGAAACAACGGGACGTATTATCGCTTTGTTGGAGCAATTAGGTTTGCCTACTCGTCCACCTGCTTATCCGGCGGCTGACATCTGGGCGGCTATGGCGACGGACAAGAAGCGGCAAGGCAATACGCTGCCCTTTATTTTGCTGCGTGATATTGGAGACGTGGACATCTTTAGAGATATTGAGCAGGCCGATGTTGAGGCCATCTTGAATAATTATGAATTGTGAATGAGAATGTTGAGATACAAGAGTACCTTAGCCAAGATGGCACTACCCATGCGATTAGGAGCAATTGATGAAGCCTGAAACCACCATCAGTGAGGAAAATATCTATACGGGCAAAATATTGGATTTTAGTTTGCGCCAGGTTCAACTACATAATGGAAATACGGTTGGCCGAGAAATTGTCATCAATAAAGGCGCGGTGGTAATTGTACCTTTAACCCAAAATAATGAGGTGCGCCTGGTCAAGCAATACCGGGCCGCTGCCGAAAAATGGGTCATCGAGTTGCCTGCCGGTGGTCTGGAACCGGGCGAAGACCCCGATTTGGCTGCCCCGCGTGAACTGCTCGAAGAGACCGGCGACCGGGCCGCTAACTGGCACAAATTGCATGGCTTTTTCTCTGCTCCCGGTATCCTGACCGAATTCCTACATCTTTATCTGGCAACCGATTTGACACCCGGTCCCAACAGCCTTGAAATCGATGAGTATATCGAAGTATTGACTGTGCCGTGGTCAGAGGTCATCGGTATGGTTCGTCGCCATGAAATTGAAGATGCCAAAACAATCGCCGGCTTAATGGCAGCCGGACTACATTTAGGATTTATTAGGAGTGAATAAATATGTCATACACCCAAGAAAAACAAGTAGCCATAGAAGCCGTTACCCGCGCCGCGAAGTTGTGTCTGGCGGTGCAGGCCGATATGGTCAACATCGACTCTTTGGAAAAAGGTGATAAAAGCCCGGTTACTATCGCCGATTTTGGGGCGCAAGCCCTGGTCTGCCAGCATATTACGGCCAATTTCCCCCAGGATGCGATTGTGGGCGAGGAAGACTCTAGCGACCTGCAAAAACCGGAAAACAGCGACAAGTTGGCTCAAGTGACCCAATATGCGCAACAGGTCCATCCCAAAGCCACAGCCGAGGATGTCTGCGCCTGGATCGACGCCGGTAATGGCACGGTGAGCGACCGCTTCTGGACCCTGGACCCTATTGACGGAACCAAGGGCTTTTTGCGCAATGAGCAATATGCCATCGCCCTGGCTCTCATCGAAGATAAACAGGTAAAGGTCGCTGCACTGGTTTGCCCTTCCCTCTCCATTGATGGCAATGATCCTGGTAGCAAAACCGGCGTGGTCTTCACTGCGGTGCGGGGTGAGGGGGCGGCTATGACCGCTTTAGGCGATGATAACTTTACCCCAATTCATGTGACAGAGCCATCGGATCAGGAGCGGCTACGCTTTGTTGAAAGCGTTGAAGCCGCCCATGGCGACCACAGCCTGCAACATGCGATTGCCCAAGCAGCGGGCATTACTCGCCCTTCATTGCGAATGGATAGCCAGGCTAAATACGGGGCGGTGGCTCGGGGTGATGCGGCTCTTTATTTACGCCTGCCCTCCCCTAAAAGCCCGAATTACCGGGAAAAGATTTGGGACCACGCTGCCGGGGCGCTCATCGTCGAAGAGGCCGGTGGGCGTGTAACTGATATGCACGGCCAACCGCTTGACTTTGCCTCTGATTATAAAATGCAAAATAATCGGGGAGTCATCGTCAGCAACGGGGTCATCCACGCGGCGGTGCTTGAGGCGTTAGCCGAAGCTAAATAAGTTTTGATATCATTACCAATTATGCACTTGAAACTTATGGGACACGGATCGTGCGGATTGTACGGGTAAATAAACATAAAAATCCAAAAAATCCACCTGATCCGCTCTATCCGCGTCCTATTAACTCTCTAAGCCTATAATTTAGGGCTATCTCTAAATTTCAAGAGTGCAAAAGTGTACTTCTGCATACTCTGGAAAGATTTGGATTATGACCGCTATTTTCTTACTACACGGCCCAAACTTAAATTTACTCGGCACACGAGAGCCGGAGATCTATGGCTCGATGACGCTGGAGGATATTAACGATCAAGTTATAGTTATCGGAGCTGCGCGAGGTGTGGAAGTACGTCCCTTCCAATCCAACCATGAGGGGGCGCTGGTCGATGCCCTTCACGAAGCGCGTGAGTGGGCAGATGGGGTGATTTTTAATCCGGGAGCCTATACCCACACCTCTGTTGCCCTACGCGATGCCATTGCCGGTACAGGCTTGGCGGTGGTAGAGGTTCATCTGAGCAATATCCACGCCCGCGAGGAATTTCGCCATAAGAGTATGCTAGCCCCGGTCTGTGTGGGACAAATCAGCGGTTTCGGCTGGCGGAGTTACCTGCTGGGGCTAGAGGCGATCTTGGGACATTTGAATGGTGAATGATGAATACGCTGCTCATTCACAATTCATAATTTACAATTCATCATTCACCATTACCTACCCTGATAGTCGTGACTTCCGGGCCGCTGTTTCCGAGTCATCGTCGGCAAAATCGTCGGGGATGATCTCTTCTACAGGAGCATCCTTCTGCTCCGCCTCAGCCTCGACATCGCTGCCGCCTTGGGCCAAAACTTTGCTGGCTTCGGCATCCCTGGCGGCGACATTCTTAGCCTCTTTTTCGACAGCTTCTTTAGCCAGGGCCAACTTCTCTTCCAAGGCGGCCAGCTTTTCTTCCAGATTTATCGCCTGAATCGACTCCGCTTCCAGCTTTTGTTCCAACTCAACCGCCCGTCGTTCGTGAGCGCGTTGCTCCATGCGGTCGCCACGCTCAGCGGCATTGTCAGCCTCAGCCCGCTCCACCTTGAGACGTTCGGCCAGCACTTGCTCCTGGGCCTCGACATCTTGCAAAGCCTTACGAATTTCGGCCAGAATTTCTTCTTCCTGCTCATCCAGCACACTGCGCCGATTTCGCCGGGGCAAGACCGAATGCGCCTTGGCGCTTAATAAGAGTTCTACTTTTTTTAGAATGTCCATCGGTTATTCCTTGGGTATCAATCGTTTACACAACTATTTTACCATAAAGCAGCACAGTTGCGAAGTGCTATTTTATCCGCACGCGACTTCACTACCGTACACTTTTGATAAAAGAACAAATTTCTATCACGAATAGCACGAATTTGCGAATGTCACGAATGATTTTAAATAAAAATTTGATGATATTTGTGTAATTCGTCCATTCGTGTCATTCGTGATTAAAAGTGTCCGCTAGAGAAACTCCCGACCTCTCCGAACAAGCTGCGTAAAATGCGCCAGGTATTTTCAGATAAGTGACAATCCGGCGCTATGAGGCAGGACATCTCCTTATAACGCGGTTTCCGAACGGCATCCGTATCGTTGCCGACCTGCACCGCAAAACGCTCGACCTCTTCATCGGTGGCCTGGATGATTTCAACCCGGTCTGAGTCAAACAGGTTACGGCGAGTTAGCCAGTTGACGCGCAACAGGCCATTTTGTTGGCTTTGCTCTTCTCGCCATGCTTGGTCAAGTACGGCTACCACTTCCCCCGAAAATTCGATAAATTCTCGACTTTGGTGGCAGACACGACAGCCGTAATAGGTGAAAGACTTTTGCAATGAAAGCCGGATTTGATGAGCATGACAACGCACAACGCACTGAGAACAGGCTAAAGTGGCGGCTTTGTCCGCTAATCTAGTTGTAGTTTCAATTTCAACATTCTTTAACAAGCGGGCAGCTGTACGCTTTCTCATCGAAGTACCTTTTTCCTTCAGGATATTGCCCAGAGGTTCCATAGCTTCGCCAGCTAAAGAAACTAAAGTATATCGAGCAACAAAACGTGTGGCCCAGTAACCACTGTGTAAATTAGCAATAAACTTGTACGGGGAGGCTGATTGTTCCATTTGGCTTTCCAGATGATGCAGGGGTTCTGTCCAAGCTCCGTTGCCCTCTGGCTGAACCTCATATGCTTCCCGTAGAGCCATTTCTACTTCAGCCATTTTGGGTTGTTTCCGCCACCAAAACCACCAAGCGCGGTATTGATACACATTCTTTTTTGATACATCCGTTACTATATTGGTCAGACTGCCCTGGAACTTAATACCGTTTCTCGCTTCGCCGCGTAACTTCTCATTAGTCCAATCAATAAGTGTGGAAATCAGAAAAACAACCACATTGATAACCGGATGCAGAAATAACATTATTATCCAGGTAACGGTTGCAGAATCTTGTACTCTCAGGTTTTGGGGATCTATATTTTTCCCCATGTCGCTAAGTGATTCGAGGGGAGTTAACCATCCCAGCCATATTCGCCAGGAAAAATCCTTTCCCAGCAACGATAGCCCTAATATACCTACCAGCCCTCCTATGATACTGGCTAAAATAAACCAGACGAATATTATCCACATCTGATCTGGTGCCACGATATTTATAATCCCGCCTATTATTGGGGTGAGTGATAGACTGACTAGCAATGCTATCGCAATGCTTAGCAGGATGATAATCACCGTTGGTCCCCACCCCACTGGCTCATCCGCCACTAATTCAAACAACTGTTGGGCATATTCCTCATCATCGGTGTTTCGCCACTCGCGCCAGATGATGTTTCGCCAGTCGTTAGACAAGTATGAGGAGATTTGGCTCACGATCTACTTCTCCCACGCCAAAGCCATCTTAACCGCTTTGAGCGCGTCAATCTCACCCCAACCATAGATGTTGTTGGGGGTGCCGGTTACATCGCCGCAGGCGCAGGTGTTGGGTTTGTCGAAGGCTTCGATTTGATCCAGCAGAGACATATCCTCCAGTGATTGGGTGTCGATATCACAGGTGGCGGTAACATCCGTAGGTGTGGCCGATTGGCGGATAATCTCCTCAGTCTCGTCAATGTGGCCGATGAGATCAGGGTTGGCTGACCATATCAGAGCCACCAACCCGGCGACGTGAGGCCCGGCCATGCTGGTTCCATCGGCGGTGCCGTATTTTCCACCGGGAATGCTAGAGCGAACCCCACTGCCCGGTGCGGTGATATCGGGCTTGAGCAGCGTCGAATCGAGTACGGGGCCACGACTGCTAAACACCGTAATTTGGCCTGAGCTATCCGTGGCCCCCACCGAGAAGGCATCATCGTAAAGGGCCGGGGGTTCGGTCACGGTTTGGCAGCCCGGCCCGCTGTTCCCGGCGCTGACGACCATCATAATGCCCGCTGCCCGCAGGGCATCGACAGCAGGTTTCAGCACTTCCGCGTCGCAGCCCTCGATATCGGGGCAGGCCCAGGAGTTGTTAATCACATCGGGGGCACGAGAGACATCGCCATCGGTAAAAGGGTCGCCACCGGGGGGATAGGGGGCCAGGAAAAACTCCATGCAATCGGTGTAGCTGGCCGGATTGCCCAGGCCGCGCCGCATATTGCGGCAGCCTATCCACTGCGCACCGGGGGCCATACCGATTTGGTTGCCAGCGCCATCATCGCCCAAGATTGTGCCCATGGTGTGGGTGCCGTGCTGGTCGTCATCGAATGGTATGGGGGTGTCGGACCAGGCATCGTGCCAGTTGTAGGCGTGATCTGCGACGACGCCATTTTCGCCGACACCGCGATAGGCATGGCGCAGCGCTGGATGTTCCCAGTCATAGCCGGTATCCTCTCCCGCGACCACAATGCCCTGGCCGGTGATACCCATTTTCCAGACTTCGTCGGCCCGCACCTGCGCGATATTCCAGCCGACTCCTTGCCCTCCGTCGGAGGGATCGCCATAGCCGGGACTAAAACTGCTCGCCGGGTAAGGCGCCACATTGGGATTGAGCATCACCCGTGCTACACCCGGCAAATTGGCAAATTCGGCCATGCGGCGGTGATGCCCCTCAACCCGAATCATATTGATGAGATAGAAGGGGCGATACTCAAGTCCAGCGGTCTCAAGCGCCGCTCGTATGGGGGCCTGGCTGCTTTCGGCGGTCTCAATGAGTTGGTCGCGGACAAAGGCTCGTCGGGCGATAGGGTCATCGATGGTGTTGGCCTGGCTGAGGTCGGCTTGCTCGGTCATGATGATGAGAAAGCCGTCGTTATGAAAGCCAGGGAAGCCCAAAATAGCCCAAAGCCCGGCCCACAAGCCCCATAGCAAGAGCGCAACGCCGGTAGCCGACGCCATCGTCCAGCGAGAAGACAATCGCCAGCGCGGGGCCAAATACTGTCGCCCCAACCAGAGCACTACAGCCAGACCGCCGGTGGCGACCATCATCCACAAATAGGCCGCAGTTTGCCAGGGTTGGGTAATCAAGGGCAACTCAACCCTGGGATCGGTAAAGAGAAGCGGGGCGGCTCGATAGAGGGAGGCAAAGAGAATACCAGCCCAAATACTGCCGGTCAGGGCCCGTAATTCTATCATGAGCAGGGCAAAAGGCAGAGCCGTGACAAGCAGAACCAGCTTGACCCAATCATTATCGGGAACCACCATTGTCGAGGTAAAGGCTACATAGATCAAGAGAGCGACCAGGGCGGCCATTGCTTTGCGATGCTGAAAATTAAAAGTGATGATGCCTAACACTGCGCCTCGAAAGAAGATTTCTTCGGGCAGGCTGAGGGCTAGGGCTTGCAAGAGGATAAGTTGGGCGGTCCAGCTATCGCCCAGCGCGCCGGTTAGCGGCCAACCGATCGTGACCAGGGCGATGAGGGCCAGAGTAATCAGCAGGCCAATCAATGGCGGGCGGTCAAAACCAAAGGCATGGAAGAGCATCCAGCCGGGAACATCGGCCCGGCGTAAGGCCAGTCCGCCAAAAATCAGGGCAGCCATAGTGAGCGCCGTCAAGCGCAATATGGTTTCCAGATGGCTTCCCGGCTCTGATATTACTCGGATGGCCGCCGCTACAGTGATGTATAAGGCGGTCGCCAATAGAGCCAGAGCAAACGGCCTCAAGTGAGACCAGTTTCGCCGGTAAGCTAATGCACCAAAGCCAACAAAGGGGACGAGAAGCAGACCGCTCAAGGCGATGGTTGCCAGGGTCTTATTAAGCAAATCCGGCCAGGCAGTTGGCAATAAAGCCGCGAGGAGGCCCACAATAATGGGCACAGTGCCGAGCCACCCCAACAGCAAAAGAAACAGCAAGAATTGAGGAAAGGAAGGGGGAGAGAGTTGGGGGTTAGGCGCGTCGTTTAATTTTTCTGGCAATGATGACATCAATTACGTCACAATCTCTACATTGAGCAAACGCAACACGTTTTGAATGGGATTAATCAGCGTGGCTCGCGGAGAACCGGCATAAAGCAAGCCGATAATATTTTTGTCATCATCCAGCACCGCCGAGCCGGAGTCGCCACCGGCGCTCATGCCGGTCGCCATTAATTGGCCAGTAAAGGTGGCGGTACGACCCTCATAATCAACCGAGGTCGTGACATCAATCTGGGTGATACGGCCTTGCGTAAAATCGGTCGTCCGGCCAGTCTTTTGAAGACTAGTGCCCAAGGTCGCTGTGGCTACGCCTTTAGGGGTACCAATCTTGAGAATCTCGCTACTGAATTGCGCGGGGTCGAGGGGGCGAGCCAGAGCAACATCGACCAGGTTTTCGCCGGGTGAAGTTTGATAGGCCATTATTCTATGTTTGGAGCCTAGCGCCTGGGCAATCAGGTTGAGAATCTTTTCAACGCCAGTGGCGATGTTGCAACTGGCGCTGTCACCGCCAAAATCAATCGGAATAAATTCGGCCAACGTCGCCACCTCATCCTCTATCTTACCCCCATCGTAGCGACCCGGCTGGATGATAGCATCGCCGACTTTGGCATTATTGACATTGGCTAAGACGTGGTTGTTGCTCAGAATGAAAATCTCACTGCCGCGTCTCACCAAACAACCGAAAGTCCCGGCGGTTACTTCACTATGCCCTATCGAGACGCCGGGCGGAATGGTTGGCCGCCAGCGGTCTTTGGTCCCTTGGGCCTGGGCTTCGCCGGGTACCTGCCCGGCCAAAAAGCGACCAGTTTCGACCACATCAGTTTTTACGCCGTCCAAATCACGGGGAACCTTATCACTCTCGGCCAGTTGAGCCACCGGCACTTTTCGGGCCACATTGACCACTACGGCCACATCATCGGTCAGGCCATCGCTGGTTTCTTTATAGCCCACGCCAACGCCTACAACGTTGTTGCGTTTAATGAGATGATGCAAGTTTTGTTGCTTTATAGATATGGCTCTATCAACATCAACAATCATATTTATCCCCTAGAGTTAAAAATGGTGAATAGTGAATTATGAATAGCTCAGGAGGTCACGCAAGATTGTTATTCCCATTCACAATTCACTATTCAAAATTAAGAATTAGTTTGTGCTTTTATGTGTCCTACCTCTTGCACGTCGGTCACGACGCCGTCTAGCTCTGGCGGGATGACATCTTGGGCAGATAGGTCGGCCAATGGTTTCTTCTCGGTAACGTTCACGATGAGGGCGATTTGTTCGGTTGATTTGTCATTTGTCTCTTTATAGCCAATCCCCAGCCCGACAACATTCGCTCGCTTTAGCAAGGCTTGTTCATGGCGGGCTTTAACCTTCCTCACCTGCTCAATAGCTTGATTTTGATCCATAGGTCACTTTTCTCACTCACTAGATTGAAAGACTATCTTAATTATACCTTATAATCGGCTCTTCTGAAACCACATCACAAAATTCATGTTGGATACTTGCCTATTTAAAGTAGTTAAGGTATTATTCAGCTCCGCTAGCACTTCGGACAATTGAGTGCTAAAATCAGGATTTAAATTTGCAAATTCCTCGCCCTTGAGTTATTATTCCCGCATATCAAATTAGCACTCTAACATCAAGAGTGCTAAAAATGAATTCCTAAATTTGCCAATCCAATCTCTTTGCAGTATTATATGTATCTGGCTGGCACTCTGGTCAGCCAAGTGCTAATCTTGTGAATTCAAATTTTAATTTTGTTTAAGGAGGTACTATACATAATGAATCTCAAGCCGCTAGGTGATCGATTAATTGTTGAACCTATTGAGCAAGAGGAAATGACCGCCAGCGGGATTGTCCTGCCGGAAACGGCCAAGGAAAAGCCCATGCAGGGCAAAGTACTCGCTGCTGGGCCTGGCGCTCGTAAAGAGGATGGGACTCGTGCCGAAATGGAAGTAGCTGTAGGTAACACGGTCCTGTACGCCAAGTACGCTGGCACCGAAGTAAAGCTCGATGATAAGAAGTACTTGATTTTGAAAGAAACCGATATTCTTGCAATAGTTGGATAAAACTTTTAGAAGGAGTTAATTATTATGGCAAAACAACTTGCTTTTAAGGAAGATGCTCGTCGCCGCTTGAAGGTTGGGGTTGATATCTTGGCCGAAGCGGTCAAAACCACGCTTGGCCCCAAGGGTCGGAATGTGGCTCTGGACAAAAAATGGGGTGCGCCAACCGTGACTCACGATGGCGTTACCGTAGCTAAAGAGATTGAATTGGAAGACCCCTATGAAAATATGGGGGCACAGTTGCTTAAAGAAGCAGCCACCAAAACCAATGATGTGGCTGGTGATGGAACCACCACCGCCACCGTTTTGGCTCAAGCAATTGTTACCGAAGGGCTGAAAAATGTTGCGGCTGGGGCCAACCCCATGCTGCTCAAGCGCGGTATCGAATTGGCCGCCGGGAAAGCAGCCCAGGCCATCCGCGACAGTGCCATCGAAGTTAAAGGTAAAGAAGATATTGCCCACGTCGCCAGTATTTCCGCCGCCGATGAGGAAATTGGCAATCTGATTGCTGATGTGATGGACAAAGTTGGTAAAGACGGGGTTATTACCGTTGAGGAAAGCAAAGGCTTGGCCTTTGAAACCGATTACGTGGACGGGATGCAATTTGATCGTGGCTACATCAGCCCCTACTTCATCAGCGACGCAGAGACTATGCAGGCTGTCATTAACGACCCGTACATTCTCATCCATGACAAAAAAATCTCCTCTGCCCAAGACATCGTACCTGTGCTAGAAAAATTGGTTCAAACAGGCAAACGCGATTTGGTTATTATCTCCGAAGACGTTGATGGCGAAGCCTTGGCTACATTGGTTCTCAACAAGCTGCGAGGCACGTTCAACCTGCTAGCCATTAAAGCGCCGGGCTTTGGCGACCGCCGTAAAGCGATGTTACAAGATATCGCCGTTCTCACCGGCGGCACCGTTATCACCGAAGAGATGGGGCGCAAGTTGGATAGCGCAACTTTGAATGATTTGGGACGGGCCGACAAAGTTAGCTCTACCAAAGACGACACGACCGTCGTCGGTGGCTCCGGCACCGAAGATGCCATCAATGGCCGCATCAACCAGATTAAAGCCGAAATCGAAAACAGCACCAGCGACTATGACCAGGAAAAATTACAGGAACGTCTGGCTAAATTGGCCGGTGGTGTCGCTGTTATCGGGGTGGGCGCGGCAACCGAAACCGAGTTGAAAGAGAAAAAGCATCGGGTAGAAGATGCCCTGAGCGCCACTCGCGCCGCTGTTGAAGAAGGTGTTGTGCCTGGTGGTGGGGTTGCCCTCATTAACGCACTTGAGGCCCTGAAAAGTGTTTCCGATGATAATCCTGATATTAACACTGGCGTAAAGATTGTACGCCGTGCTCTTGAAGAACCAATGCGCCAATTGGCCCGCAACGCCGGCCAAGAAGGAGCCATCATCATTGAAGAAGTACGCCGCCGGACCAAAAATGGCAAGGCCCGACATGGTTACAACGTACTAACCGATGAATACGTTGATATGATAAAAGCTGGTATCATCGACCCGGCCAAAGTGACCCGCAGCGCCATTGAAAATGCGGCTTCTATCGCCGGTATGATCTTGACCACGGAAGCTCTCATCACCGACATCCCCGAACCTCCTGCAGCAATGCCGCATGGTGGTGGGATGGACCCCGGCATGGCCGGTATGATGTAATTCCGTTTCTTTAGATTAACCACAGGAAAGATGCGCAAATAGAACACCTCGCTCGGTTGAGTGGGGTGTTTTGTTTTCGAGAATAAAAAAGCAGCCAGCACTTGGCTATGGCTGCTTTTCATCACTAATTGTGAGCCCACGGGCGGATTTGAACCGCCGACCTACGCCTTACCAAGGCGTTGCTCTACCTACTGAGCTACGTGGGCAGAAACCAATTATCAATGAATAATTAACAATGAACAAAACTAAAAGGCTATTCTGCTCATTACCACGCTGAACATAGGATCGAGAAAATTTTGTTCGTTGCTCATTGATACTTGTTAATTGAACTGTCGGGGCGGACGGATTCGAACCGTCGACCTCTTGAACCCCATTCAAGCACGCTACCGGACTGCGCCACGCCCCGATGTTATCTCAATGAACAATGAACAATTCGTAATTATCAATTGAAAAAATTTGTTCATTGATAATTGTTTATTGACCAGTCGGGATGGGCGGATTCGAACCGCCGGCCTCTTCGTCCCGAACGAAGCGCGCTACCGGGCTGCGCTACATCCCGTAGTCTCCCTGCTACCCGATACAGTGAATAAAAACTTTAGCACAAACTCAAATTACTGTCAAAGTTCAAGCCTGGCCGTAAATAACTTTCATCTCATCATAGACCCGGCTGACACCGGCCCGGATACGTTTTTCTATAATCGATTTTTCACCCTGCCGATAAGGGAAGAAGTCAATCATCTGGCTAATGACCACGGCTGCTTCGGCCTTGGTTCGGCCCGATTTATATTGGCTCCGCACCTTTGAGCGCATCGCCCGGATATATTCAGAGACAGGTTCGCTGGACTCCACATTACACAGCGGACCATGCCCAGGCACAATTAAGGAATATTTCTGGCGACGTAACCAGGTCAATTTTCTTAACCAGCCTTCACTATCGCACTGCCCCAAGGCCGGATGCTCATCCACCACGACCAAATCACCGGTAAAGAGGATTCGCTCATCCGGCAGGAACAGGCCACTTGTGGCCGGGGTATGCCCCCCTAGATGCACAAAATGTATCTCGCGGCTCCCTTTATACATAATAAGTCGTCCAGTAAATGACAGTTCGGGCTTGATAATTTTTATCTCATTAAGTTGTTTTTGAATATCTGGACGTTTTTTGTATAGATTCTTGGTCCGCTCAATAAATGTGTCTTTGTAGTTCGCCATCTCTTTCCAGGCCGCTTCATGAGACATAATCGGCGCATCAAAAAATTGATTGCCCAAAATATGAG
>Ga0210124_1000596_pt1 | contig 17892 bp, 15 predicted proteins | sample Muzzi_PWC_D2_FD_185554 | JGI IMG/M metagenome (GOLD analysis project Ga0210124, IMG submission 185554) | Wetland microbial communities from San Francisco Bay, California, USA, that impact long-term carbon sequestration - Muzzi_PWC_D2 (SPAdes) | ecosystem: Environmental > Aquatic > Marine >... | reverse complement strand
GACAACGCAAACTGCGACGAAGGGCCGGCGGAGAAGAAGGCAGTGAGAAAATTGGTGTCGGAAGTACAGCGAGAGGTATTGCTTCGCAACTTGCGGGAAGCGTGCATGGAGGCACTCCGGTGAGCCGGCGCGGGCATCGCCAGCGACGCGACATCAAAGCGGTTCGCCAGCTGCCCTGGCAATCGATCCGCAACCCGTACGCTCCGATCGAGATACTCAGTACAGACCAGGTCGAGAGCATTGTCGATGCGGCCTTGACGATTCTTGAATCCAAAGGATTCAGATTTTTGCAGGAGGAAAGCCGGGGCTACCTGCAGAACGCCGGGGCCGATACGACCGGCGAAGACGGCATGGTCAGAATCGACCGCGGGCTGGCGACTGAAATGCTGGCACATGCACCGGCCGAGTTCGGACTCCGGGCGCGCAATCCTGACCACAATCTGCATATTGGTGCCAATCACATCGTCTTCACGGCAGTTGGCGGACCCGCATTTGTCAGCGACCTCGACAACGGTCGTCGTCCTGGCAGCTACGCGGAAATGTGCGACTACCTGCGCCTCGTGCAGAGCCTGAACATCATCCACCAGGAAGGCGGTGGATGTTTCGAAGCAATGGACCTGCCGCCCGAATCGCGGCACCTCGATCTTCATCTCGCACAATTGACGCTTATGGACAAGAACGCACAGGGCGTCGCACTCGGCCGGGCAAGAATCGTCGACGGTATGGAGATGACCTGCATTGCGCTTGGTATCAGCCGCGAGGAACTGGAAGAAGAACCGGCACTGCTTGCCATCATCAACACCAATTCACCGATGCAACTCGACATTCCGATGAGCGAAGCGGTCATCGAACTGGCCAGGGCAATGCAGGTCACGTGCATCACACCGTTTACCCTGGCCGGGTCGATGAGTCCCGCAACACTGGCGGGCACGCTCGCCCAGCAGACCGCAGAGGTCCTGGCGGTCGTAACCCTGGCTCAGATCGTGCGTCCCGGGGCACCGGTCATGTACGGCGCATTCGCGTCGAACGTCGATATGCAAAGTGGCGCCCCTGCACTCGGGACGCCCGAATATACGAAAATGGCATTTGCGAGCGGCCAGCTCGCACGCCGGCTGGGCATTCCGTTCCGCTCCAGTAACACGACAACGTCAAATTGTGTCGACGTGCAATCAGCTTATGAAAGTGAAATGTCGCTGTGGGGTGCAATCATGGGCCATGCGAATCTCGTGAATCATGCCGCGGGCTGGCTGGAAGGTGGCCTGACGGCCTCGTTCGAAAAGCTCATCGTTGATGCGGAGATGCTGCAGATGATGGCCGAAACGCTGCAACCGATCATCGTCAACGACGATGAACTGGCGCTGGCAACGATTGCAGAGGTACCGCCGGGCGGCCACCACTTCGGTACCGCCCACACGCTCGCACGATATGAAAGCGCGTTCTATGCACCACTGCTGTCAAATCGGCAGAATTTTGAATCCTGGCAGGAAGCTGGCAGTGTGGATGCCGCCACCCGTGCCAACAAGATATGGAAGTCACTTCTGGCCACCTACGAGAAACCGCCCATCGATCCGGCTATCGAAGAAGCCCTCCATAGCTACGTAGCCGAGCGAAAAGAAGAAATCGCCAAACTCAAGTAACCAGGGAAATCCAATGCGACCGACCTTGAACGTCCTCCGTGACGACCAGATCAAAAATATTCTCAACGAGGCCAAGCGGTTGATGGCGGAAGTGGGAATGGAGATCCGTGGCCCGAAACTGAAACAGAGGTTGCAGGACCACGGGTTGAAGACCGATGCAAGCGGCAAACGAATCCTGTTCCCCGTAGACGTCATCGAGAAAGCGATTGCCGATGCGCCCTCATCGTTCACGCTTTTCAACCGCGACGGAGATGCCTATACGGATATCGGCGGCTACAACGTACATTACGTCCCTGGTTCGAGCGGCCTGAAAATCCTGGACCACCGTACGGGGCAGACCCGGCTTGCGAATTCGACAGACTTCATCGAATACGCCCGTCTCTGCGATGGCCTGGATCACATCGCGTATCTCGCGACGGCGTTTTCGACGAACAAGGATATCGAGCCGCGTGTGTCGGATGCCTGGCGCCTGTACATGACCCTGACGACGTCGAAAAAACCGGTCGTGTCCGGCGCATTCGGAGAGCACGGTGTGCCTCGTATGGCCGACATGATGCAGATGTTCCGCGCCGACCGGGCGGACCTCATCGCAAAACCGATGTCGATTTTTACGATCACTGCGACCGGCAACTTTCGCTTCGGAGAGGATTCCTGCCAGAACCTGCTCGACTGCGTCGAAGCAGGGATACCGATCGAGATCGTTCCCGTAACGCTCATGGGTCTCATCGCCCCGGTGACACTGGTCGGCGCACTGGTCTTTCACTGCGTCGACGTGCTAACCGGAATTACGATGGCACAGATCATTCGCCCGGGAGCACCCGTCGTTTTTGGTGGCGCGCCTGCGACTTTTCACATGAAAGCCGCGAGTTCGCCAATGGCGGCTATCGAAGCACAACATCTCAATGTTGCCTATGTCGCTGTTGCGAAAAGCCTCGATTTGCCAACTCAAGCCTACATGGCTTTGTCCGATGGCAAGTTTCTGGACGCACAAGCGGGAGGCGAAACTTTTTCCAGTGCATTGCTTGCGGCGCTCGCGGGCGTCAATTCGGTATCAGGCCCCGGCATGCTCGACTTCGTGCTGACTTTCAGTTTGCCGAAGCTCGTGTTCGATAACGAAGTTTGCGGGCAATGCCTGCACTTCGTACGCGAGATCGAAGTGCTGGACGATCTGCCCATCGATGATCTCGTCAACGACCTGATGCGCGAGGATCATTTGATTACCAGCCCGCATACGCTGAAACACTGGCCGAACGAGCTATACCTGACAGACCCGGTTATCGACCGGGAGAACCGCGAGGCCTGGGAAAAAGCAGGTGCGAAGGACCTGAACCAACGCGCCATCGATGGCGTCGAGGAGCGGCTGGCCGCCTATCAGCCCGTCGATACGGATCCGGCGATCGATCAGGCAATGCGCGACATTGTCACCGCTGGATTCGAGAGCCAGGAGAAGCTGCCCGATTTGCCGCCGCCGCCTGAAAAGCGGGCGCCGAAGGCGCAGGCCGGTCGACGGGGCCGCGCCGGACGGCGCCGGAATCCTGCCTGAGTTTGGCGTTGTGTGTCCGTTTTCAACGTCACCCGTTTCGGTGGGCCGTGCATAACGCAACGTGAGTTGTTTTCCCGGACGGCGGCATCATTGCCAGCGGCGAATACCAGGGCATCAATCCTGACCGGTCCGTGCGAGTGACCGGACCTGGAGCGCACTCGCTTATTCGAGGCCGTGGCGGCGAAGCACCTCTTCCTTGTCCGACTCGCAAAGCTGGTCGAACAGGACGTCGACGTCCAGGGTCGCCGTCGGCGCAACACTGATCGGCGGCAATCCGGATGCCGCTAATGTCTCTGCAAATTCCGTGGCGAGGTTACGACGAACGTCCTGCTGAATGGAACTTTCAGGAACCATGCGGGTTAGATCTCCGAGTGCACCCTCGCGCAACGCCGGTGCAATATCATAGGCGAGCTGTGCGTAAAGGTTTGCCGGAACGAGGGACGTTTTCTCACCTGCACTCAACGCGTCATACTCCTCCTGGCCGACCCACCCGAGGCCAACGGGCCCACCGAAGAGCCGTCCCCGAACCTGGCCATAGTTCTGCAACGCAAGCAGTCGGCCGTGCGAAGCCGCCTCGTAGAACCAGTATGCGGCGTCATTCAGCGCAAGGCTGGCGGCAGGAGTCAGTTCGCTGTTTCCCAAATCGAGATCGCTGATTCGCTCCCGGTGATTCAACCACTCTATGGCGAGCGACTGATTCTTTCCGAAGGCGCGCATCACGGCGTTGGCCCCCATGACCAGCATGGCAGCCGAATCGCCCTGCTCCGCATAGCTTTGCAGCGCAGCATCGTCAAGACCACGAAAGGCGTCGAGCACAGCTCCACTGGCCGCCACGGATTCCATTCGCGCTGCGTCCTGAACCAATCCGGGGACTTCCTCGAACTGCTTCAACGTCAGGCATGCAGCCTGATCGACAGGTATCGGTTCGACATTTTCTGTTGCAGGCTCCTCGTCAGGCATTTCCGCAGGAATTACCGCCGGTGACGCCACGTCCGGAACCTCGATTCCTTCAGGCTGGACATTGCCGTTGCTCCAGTACCGGTAGCCGATGAGTACGATCGTCACGGCAACCACCAGGGCGATTATTCTCTGCGCGCTCACAACGGATCCTTTTTATCGCGACGCTGAACAAGTGACTTCGTCATTGCGGCGAATGAAATGACTGACTCGTCGTCAATATCCGCTGCCGGATGGCGGAGATGTCCGCAGGACCGGTGCGACAACATCCGCCGATCAACCTCGCACCCGCTGCACGCCAGTCCAGTACGTTGAAGTCCCTGTCAAGGTCACAGGCATTACCCGACCAGCTATTGTCTTCTGCATGATAGAGTTCGCCGGAATTAGGGTAAACGACAACCGGCTTGCCGGGCGCAACGCGCCGCACTTCGCCGATCAGGGAAGTAATGAATTCGGGTGGTGTGCAGTTTATGCCGAGCGCCAGCACGCGAGGGTGATTTGCAAACAATGCTGCCGCATCCGACAAGCTTGTCCCGTCGCTGATGTGCTTCCCATCACGGCAGGCGAACGACACCCACGCTGGGGTGTTCGCATGCTCCAGCAACTCCGAGAGTACTTTCGCTTCAACAAAATTCGGTATGGTTTCCACGGCGAGCACATCCGCGCCGCTTCGGTCCAGCAATGTCAGGCGCTCTTCGTGGAAGCGTCGAAGATCTTCTGCATCAACATCGTAATCCCCTGTGTACTCGGAACCATCGTGCACGATCGCACCGAACGGGCCGACGCTCGCGGCAACGAGCGGCGGAAATCCGACAGTCGATTTATCGGCCAGGTATCCCTCCCTCGCGACAAGCGCCAGTTCGACGGCACTGACGACCAGCCGGTCGGCTTCATCGGCCGTCTTGCCCATTGACATGAAACCTTTGCGGCTCGCCTGGTAGCTCGCGCTGATGATGCAATCGGCACCTGCGTCCAGGTATGCACGATGTGCATCGACAATCGCCTGTGGATTGCTGTCGAGCAACCTGGCCGACCAGAGTTTGCCGCTGATATCAAATCCCATGGATTCCAGCTGCGTAGCAAATCCGCCATCGAGAATGATGACGCGATCCTCCCGCAACGCCTGCTCAAATTTGTTCATCTGTCATCCACGCTGCCATACTTGGGACCGGTAACTCACCAGCAAAGATAACAATATGATCAATCGCCGTGAATTTATTTCCGCCGTCGGCGCCGCCGGCTTCTTCTCTGCCGCGACGCGAGCCGACGAATCACTCATCAAGCCGCCACGACTCCGGCCCGGCGACAAGGTTGGCCTCGTCAGCCCGGCAACGGCTGCGTTCGAAACCGAGCCTACGAAAATCTGGGTGGATGCACTTGAGTCGCTGGGATTTGAAGTTGTGCTGGGCGACAACTATTACGACCGGCACGGTTATTTCGCGGGTGAGGACGCGGCACGCGCGAGCGACATCAACAAGTTCTTCGCGGAGCCCGGCATAAAGATGATCTTCGCCCGCGGTGGCTGGGGTGCGCCCCGTATATTGCCTCTCCTGGACTACGACCTGATTCGCGCGAATCCGAAAGTGCTGCTCGGATACAGCGATGCCACTGCGCTGATCACAGCGGTGTACGCAAAGACCGGGCTGGTGACTTTTCATGGACCCAGTCCGTTGAACACTTTTTCCGCCGAACACTTCAGGCGCGTCGTGATGAATGGCGAGCACTACACGATGAGCAATCCGACGTTCATCACCGAAAATACACTCGTGCAGACTGAAAACCGCATCCAGACCATTAGCGCCGGCAAAGCAACGGGCCGAATCCTGGGAGGAAATCTCTCGTTGTTGACCGCCATCACCGGCTCTGAATATCTCCCCCACTGGGAGGGCTCAGTATTGTTCATCGAGGATGTCGATGAAGCCGTTTATCGCGTCGATCGAATGATGACGGAGATGTCGCTGTCCGGTGTTCTCGGCAAGATCAAAGGCTTTATTTTCGGCCGGTGTACTGACTGCGAGCCGGGTGACGGTTTCGGCTCGCTCACGATGGAAGAGATGCTCGCAGAACATATTGTGCCGCTTGGCATTCCGGCGTTCAGCGGCAGCATGATCGGCCACATCGATGAACAGTTCACGATTCCTCTCGGCATCGACGTAGAAATGGATGCAGAAGCCGGATCGATCAGGATGCTCGAGCCCGGTGTAGTCTGACGTCGGACCTATCGGTCGAGCGGCAGATCCGTCCCTCGTCTGCCGAATGCAACTATCCTTATATATCGGGGTCGATATTTGGCGGCAAGTCGGTATATTGGGCAGCCCATTTTGTGAAGAGAGTGGGAATCCCGGCAATTCGGCGCTGCCCGTCGCAATCCGGTACAAACGGAAAATAACAACAAGTCGGAAGGTTAACGATCGTCATGCAGCTGGCTCGCTATCTGGTTATCCCGTTTATCGCCGTTTCCACTACAGCGATGTCCCAGGGCGGTCCGCCCGGGGGTCGCCAGATCACCGTGGAAAGCACGGTCGTGCAGCCACAGCAACTGCGGACCTCGGTGCATGCCGTCGGCACGGTGTTGGCCGACGCGTCCGCGCGACTGCGGGCCGAGGAACCCGGTCAGATCGTGCAGCTGCATTTCGAGGACGGGCAGCAGGTAGCCAAAGGAGACCCTTTGTTCTCGATCGAAGCGACGGTCCTCGAGGCGGAGGTTAACGAGGCACGCGCCGTTGTGGAACAAAGCGAGGCCGCGTACGAGCGGGCGAAAGAGCTCATCGAGAAGAGGCTGATATCGGCGTCCGACTTCGATACCGCGCGGACGAATTACAACGTTGCCGTTGCTCGACTCATGTCGTCGGAAACCCGCCTGTCCAGAACCGTCGTTCGGGCGCCGTTCGATGGAACGGTCGGTTTACGCATGATCAATGTCGGCGACTACGCGACAGTAGGACAGGAACTCGTCGACGTCGTGCGCCTGGACCCGCTGCGCCTGGATTTCAATGTTCCCGAAACATTGCTGGCGCACGTCAAACCACAACAGAAAATGGATGTTTCCGTCGGCGCCTATCCGGGCGAACTGTTCGAAGGGGTTATCACGGCAATTGCGCCGGCCATCGATGTCGCAGGTCACAGCGTGGCAATTCGCGCGCGCCTGCCGAATCCCGAATTGAAGTTGCGGCCCGGCCTGTTTGCCCAGGTCAGCGTGACGATGAACGTCAATCCGAATGCCCTTTTGGTGCCGGAGCAGGCAATCTGGCCGATCGGCCAGGACAAAACGATTTTCGTCGTCGTCGACGGAAAGGCCGTGCAAAGAACGGTCGAGATCGGTGTGCGACAGAATTACCAGGTGGAAGTGGTCTCGGGTTTGTCGCCCGGTGACGAAGTCATCACCGCGGGACAGATGAAGATATTCAATGGCGCTCCCGTGACGACGATTCCGACGACCAGCAATCAGAATTAGATAAAAACAATGAAGCTCTCCGAGATCTCCATTCACCGGCCGGTGCTTGCCACCGTGATGAATGTCATCATCCTGCTTGTCGGCATTATCAGCTATGACCGCCTCGCAGTTCGCCTGGTACCGAACGTCGACGTGCCCATCGTAACCGTGGCAACGTCCTACCCGGGTGCCAATTCCCAGGTCATCGAGTCACAGATCACGAAGCCGATCGAGGATGCGTTGTCCGGTATCGAGGGAATCGACTACCTCAGGTCGGTCAGCCGGCCCGAGCTCAGCCAGGTTAGCGTTCGCTTTCGGCTCGATCGTGATGCCGATGCCGCTGCCGGTGACGTTCGTGACCGCGTTGCGCAGGCGCGCGGGCTGCTCCCACTGGAAGCCCGGGAACCGATCGTTCAGAAGCAGGAGGCCGACGCCCAACCGATCATCTATCTCGCGTTCTCCTCCGACCGGCACTCGCTCATCGAAATTGCGGACGTCGCGACGCGCCTTGTCAAGGATCGCATACAAACGATACCCGGCGTAGCGCAGGCCGTTGTATTCGGCAGCCGCTATGCAATGCGGATCTGGCTCGATCCGGATCGCCTCGCCGGGTTCGAGCTCACGCCACAGGACATCGAGAATGCCCTGCGACAACAGAATGTGGAGGTGCCCGCCGGTCGGGTAGAGGGCAGTGATCGCGAATTTACCGTCCTGGCAGAAACTGACCTCAAGGAACCGGAGGAATTCGAGCAGATCATCGTCAAGAAGACGGATCAGTTTCTCGTCCGGCTCGGCGACGTGGCAAAGGTCGAACTCGGCGCCGACAATGCCCGATTTCGTGCCCGGGCGAATCGCCGCAATGGCGTTCCACTGGGGATTATCAAGCAGGCGGTCGCCAATCCGCTGGACATATCCGTGGCACTGCGGGAGATGTTGCCTCAGATAACGCGCACGCTTCCCGAGGGCATGAGCGTCGAGATCGCATTCGATACGACAATATTCATCGAGGAATCTGTCGACGAGGTCTACACGACAGTCCTCGAGGCCATTATTCTCGTCGCCATCGTCATTTTCCTTTTCTTGAGAAACTGGCGCGCCGTCATTATTCCGCTGGTAACGATACCTGTGTCACTCATCGGCGTGTTCTCGCTGATGTTGCTGTTCGGCTTTACGATCAACACGCTCTCGTTGCTGGCAATGGTTCTGGCTATCGGGCTGGTCGTTGACGATGCGATCGTGATGCTGGAGAACATCTACCGGCACATCGAGGACGGCATGCCGCCGTTTGAGGCCGCGCTGAAGGGCAGCAAGCAGATTGGTTTCGCCATCCTGGCCATGACAATGACGCTCGCCGCGGTTTATCTCCCTTTTGCGTTTTCGACCGGGCGAAGCGGGATGCTGTTTGTCGAGTTCGCACTGACGCTGGCAGGGGCCGTTCTGGTATCGGGTTTCACGGCACTGACCCTGTCGCCGATGATGTGCTCCAAACTGCTGCACCATGAAGAAAAACATGGCAGAGCATTTGAATTCGGTGAACGCGTCCTGAGGGGCCTCGATCGCGGCTACAGCCGGGCACTCGACAAAGTGCTCAGCCACCGCGGGATCGCATTGGGAGCAGCCGCGCTGATCATCGCCGCCATGGTTGTCTTGTTCACGAGCCTGCCACGCGAACTGGCGCCGGCGGAAGATCAGGGCATCGTAGTCGCGTTCGCGACCGCACCCGAAGGGTCGACAATAGAATACTCAAACCGATATGCGATGCAAATCGAGGACATATTCGAATCTGTACCCGAGCATACGAAATACTTCGTCATCGTAGGATTCAACGGCGTGACTTCCGTCATCGGCTTCGCCGCCCTGGAAGCCTGGGAAGACCGCGAACGCACGGCACAACAGATCGCACAGGAAATGTTTCCGCGATTCATGGCGATACCCGGGCTGCTGGCTTTCCCGTTTACTCCACCGCCACTCGGGCAACGTGATTTCGGTCAGCCGCTAAGTTTCGTCGTGCAATCGACTGGCACCTGGGATGAACTCGACCAGGAGGTACAAGCACTGCTGGCGAAGATAGCCGAGAACCCGCAACTGACCAATGCAGATTCCGATCTCAAACTGAATAAGCCCGAGCTGAGAGTCGATGTCGACAGGGAGAAGGTGGCGACCGTCGGCGCGAGCGTCGACGCCGTCGGGCACACGCTCGAAACCATGCTCGGCGGACGCAATGTCACGCGCTTCAAAAAAGGCACGGAGCAATACGATGTCATCGTACAGGTAGAGGATTCGGCGCGGCGTACACCCGGGGACCTGAGCAATATCTTCGTCCGCGGCGCGGATGACACGATGATCCAGCTACAGAATCTTGCAACGGTGACGGAAACGGTCGCGGCCAAGGAACTCAATCACTTTAACAAGCTCCGTGCGGCAACGATCAGCGCGGGGCTGGCGCCTGGCTACCCGATGGGCGACGCCCTGGAGTGGATGGACGGTGCGATTCGCGAAGTGTCCCCGAACGCGCTGTACGATCTGTCCGGGCAGTCGCGAGAATTCCGCGAATCGGAATCCGGCGCGACGATTCTGATCGTGCTCGCGCTGGTATTCATCTACCTCGTTTTGTCCGCACAATTCGAAAGCTTCGTCGACCCACTGATCATCCTTGTGTCAGTACCTCTTGCGATGTTCGGTGCATTTCTCTGCCTGTCCGCGCTCAATTACGGCAATGGACATGGCTGGTGGAATTTTGCCGGGTCCTGGAACATCTATACCCAGATTGGTGCCGTGACGCTGGTTGGCCTGATATCAAAACATGGAATCCTGATCGTCGAATTTGCCAATCAGTTGCGGGCGGCCGGAAAAGAGAAGCGCGACGCCGTTTTGCAGTCGGCATCGCTGCGCATTCGACCCATCCTGATGACGACCGGTGCCATGGTGCTCGGTGCGGTGCCGCTGGCGTTCGCAGCCGGCGCCGGCGCCGAGGCCCGCCACCAGATTGGCTGGGTGGTTGTCGGCGGCCTTGGCTTCGGCACCGTATTTACCTTGTTCATCGTACCTGTCGTTTATCTTCTGTTGTCCGGGGCACACCGGGGGCCGTCGGAAACCTGAAGCTCGCGCCCACCTGCCAGCCGGTGGCTCAGGCAAACCCGTTTCTGCTTACATCAGCAGTTGCCCGGGAGTGCTGCGATCCATTGGCGAACGACGGCTACGCCTTCGTTGTGGATCACTGCACGACCGAGCTCCGGCATCATGATGGCCGGGTCATCGTGCTGCATTCGGAACAGAAGGATCGATTCATCCGCATTGCCCGGATAGATATCGTAGGGCCTGTCACCGCTGCCCCTTCCGACAGCGACAGGCGGCTTGCAAACGCCGAACTTCCGGTCCACGTCGGCATTCCGATTCAGGATAAGCGCCGAGGTATCCGCCGCACCTCGTGCGTTGTGACAATGGGCACAGTTGACATCCAGGTATACGCGCGCGAGTTCGTCAATTGTCTCGTGGTCGCGCTCCGCCCATCGCGCGCTGGCGGGAACCGGTTGCGAAACCCCCGTCAAGCGGCGGGTTTCTACCCAGTACCCGATCTGGTTGGCAGCTCCCGTTACATACGAAAAGTCCCTGTTCAGCTGATGAGCTTTCGGCCCCAGCGGTTTGATTTCCTTCGACGTGTGGTCGGTTATATGACAGGCCGCGCATTGATTCATGTCCGGGACGATGTAGGTGAATGGCTCCACGCCTGCACCAACGTGCGAAAACTGAAAGTCGAACCGGGCACCCGCGACTTCGAGAAACGCATCCGTCTGCGATTCATTCCAGACGTAAGGCAGTGCCTTCCAACCTGATTCGTAGTGAACCAGCAAGCGCGTTTCGACCAGCCGGTGTTTCCCGATGCTCAGTGAGCCGTCCGGCTCCAGGCTGGCCTCGGCATCGAGCTTTTGAAACGAATCGCCATCACTGTATCGATAATGAAACGTCTTGCTGAGAATCGTGCCAGGCGGAAATTCGAATTCCCGTTCGTCGTCGTAGCGGGCCGCCTCGCCTGCCGGCATCCATACTGTCCGAAATTTCAACGCGTAATCTGAAAACAGGGGCGTATTCAGGTCATAGGGAAGGACGCCGTCGTTCGGTCGAAAGCGGTCTCCGTCGACATTGAAAAGGTGCCAGTCACTCAGCCTGGCCGGAACCTTGTCTTCCTGGTGCATTGTGACCGGTGTCGGCACTTTCGTGCACGCGCCGGGAACGAATGCCAGCACAACAACGAGGAAAACCGCCCGCACTAGCGGGCCCCCATGGCATCCAGCGAAATACCCGGCAGCTTTTCCAGCCGGCAGTCATGTTGCTCCGCTCCTACAACGATGTTGTCGCTGCCGTTTTCCAGGTCGACGTTCATGATTTCGGCATCTCCGTTGTCGACACAGATCGCGTATTCGGCTTTCAGATTCCCGTTGCCGTCGGTCTTGTCCTCATTCGTATAGCCGTCCCAGATAATGTCAGGAAAACTACCCGTCAAGCCGAACATCGCAACGCGCAACGCCTGGAGATCCAGGCCGTCCGGCGACGACCCGCCACCGGAGAAGCGATTTCCATAAATGAATATGGCTTCAGGGTACGGGTCATAGCTATCGGCTACTTCGTAGCTGCCCTGGAAACCGGTCGAGTAGTAACTGCTGACAATGACGTTTGCCGTGTCGTTGTCGGCAATGTCGTTATCGAATATTTCGACCCTGTCATTCGAGTTGATAACGATGCCGGACCCTGCCGGTATGCTCGCAACCGGCGTACCCTTCGCACCGAAGTTGCCGGTGTTATTCGCGGTAATCGTATTCCTGAACAGGCGTGTGCTGTGACCTTCCTGTGGCAGGTCCGGCATGTTGAAAACAAGGATTCCGCCGGTGTTGTTCGTCGCCGTATTCCCATATACATCGGCGCCGATCGTATTCTCGATTTCTATTCCGGCGACGTTCCGCTCGGCCCGATTGTTCCGCACGATGACGTTTCGCGACTGGCCGACATAAATCCCGGCATCCGACGCGCCGATCGCGACACACTCCTCGAGCAATACGTTCTGCGTCTGCACGGGATAGATGCCATATGCGCCGTTTTCTTCATCGATACCATTGGTCCATTCCGTTCGCACGCGTCGAATGACGATGTTGGATCCCTCGTTGATCTTGAGCGCGTCGCCTCGCGTATCTTCGATCGCAAGGTCTTCGATCGTGAAGTCACCTGCGTTGACGAGCAAACCTTCTGCGCCCTGTACCTGGTTCCTGAATGACAGTATCGATTGGTCCATCCCCTCGCCGCGTATGGTTACGCCCGGGACGTTCAGCGACAGTCCCCGGGTGATCTCGTGTACGCCCGCAGGTATCGTGATCGTGTCGCCGGTTTTTGCCGTAATGAGTTGTGTCTGGAGATCCTTCTGAAACGCAAGGTCCGGCGCGGACTCGTTGGCCTGCTTATCGGAACAGGCGCTGACAGCAGTTGCCGCGACCAGCGCCAACAGCATCTGCCCTGGCCCGTAACGGGTCATTCCACTCGCAAAACGCGCTGGGTGCCGATCAGTGAATCGCGCGTGATCAGCGACGCGAGTCGCTCCTCGGGCCAGCCTTCGGTTCCCGCTGGCCGCTGTGGCAACACCATGTAGCGTAACTCCGCCGTCGAGTCGTGCACTCTTACGTCGATATCGTCGCTCAGTTCGACACCGAATTCGGCGAGTACGCTTCGCGGCTCACGCACGACGCGTGCGCGATAGCTTGCTGACTTGTACCAGGCCGGTGACATGCCAAGCAATGCGCGTGGATAGCAGGAGCACAGGGTACAAACGATGACGTTATGCGTGCTGTCGTCGTTCTCCATTACCGTGAACTCGTATGGTTCGAGCTCGTAGCCGAGTTCCCTGATGGCAGCCGCCCCGTTCTCGAGCAGCCGCTCCTTGTAGGCCGGGTCGAGCCAGGCACGCGCGACGATGCGCCCGCCATCGGCAGGGGATGCTTCCTGCATTGCGGCGATCACTGCCTGTTCCTCTTCCGCCGTGTAGTGGCCACCCCCTATTAACAATTCGCGCAGCGCCAGTCCGATTCGGGCACCTTCGCTCGTCGGCTCTGCATGATCCGGCTGGAAGGTCCTCGAGTGATCGTGGTCGTGGTCAGTCATTCCGCCAACTCCAGCCAGTGTTCGAAAATTTCGATCTCCAGCCTGTCGCGATCCGTCCCTTCATAATCGCGCCACAGCTCGTTCTGCGGAATTCTCACGCGATAGATTCGTCGTTCTGGTTTTCCGTCGCCTCGAATGAATTTCTCCGGCTCGCCATGCAATCCACAGACTCTTTCGATCGAACCCACATGCCCCTTCACGTAGGAAGGTACCCTGTGGTGAACGGGCGGCGTCCGATCGGCGATACGCACACGCTGGCCGACCTTAAACCCTGCCCCTTTCATGCCACGCCCTCTGCTTCCTGTCGTGTCCGCACTGCGTCGACCTGGTCACTGAGCTGTTTCTCCGTAATCACACCGCGGGAAACCAGCGCATAGGCCAGCGATTTGGCCCAGCGCTCGTAATACGTGCATCGCTCATAGTCATCCGGGGTCAGCCTTTCGATGCCGTCGCGCAGTTCGGCGAAATCGCTGATCAGGCCTTTCCTCAGCGCCAGCCGCACCATGGCATCGATCTGCCATTCCCAGTACGCAGTGTCGTGTTCGGCCAGGTCGATCGGGCCACCTTCCTGTCCACCGAGATCGTGCGGTCCCCAGGGCTCAGCCATTGGTCAATCCCTTCACTGATATCGCTTCACAAAGTTACCGTCACGCAGGATCAGCCCGACATCGCGCAACGCCGAAATATCCGTGGTCGGGTCGCCGCGAACCGAAATAATATCCGCCAGCATGCCGCTCCTTATCCTGCCCACCCTGTCGCCGATATGAAAAAGATCGGCATTGATCGACGTTGCCGATCGCAGCGCGTCTCCTGCATCCATGCCGTATTCGACCATCATTTCCAGCTCGCGGACGTTGTCGCCATGCGGGTAGACGCCGACGTCGCCACCGAAACAGATTGTTACGCCCGCTTCGAGTGCCTCTCTGAAGCTTGCCCGCTTTGCCGCTATTCGCGCAGGTTCGGGTTCGATACCTTTTTGCCAGCCGCCGTACTGGGCGATCGCATCGCCCGCCGCGAGCGTCGGACACAAACCGACATTGCGTTCGCGCATCAGTTTATAGACTTCCGGAGTCGCACCATCGCCGTGTTCGACAGTCTCCACGCCAGCGAGTATCGCTCTTTTCATGCCCTCTGCAGTTGCCGCGTGTGCAACGACGCCACGTCCGCTGCTTCTCGCGATCTCGACAATCGTTTCCAGTTCGCGCTGTGTAAACGTCGGTTGCGCGGTCCCGTCCGGCCCCCAGCGATAGTCCGCATACACCTTGATGACGTCGACGTTTCGTCCGATCTGGCTGCGTACAACGCGCACCAGGTCATCGTAGCCGTCGGCGGTTTCCGCACCCAATGGAACCTCGACGCCTTCATGAAATCCCTTCGGCCCGTAGCTGCCGGTCGCGACAATGGCTTTGCCCGCGACAAGCAGTCGCGGGCCCCGGACGATGCCTTTGTCGATCGCATCGCGAATGGAGACGTCTGCAAAGCCGGCACCCTCCGATCCGAGATCCCGCATTGTCGTAACGCCTGCCTCCAGCGCCGCGCGCAGATGATTCGCCGCGCGCAGAACTCTTTCAGCCTGCGATTCCTTCAGGACCTGGTCGTTCCAGCTTGTCTCGTTATAGGGATGCAACAGCATGTGAGAGTGGCCTTCGATCAGTCCGGGCATCAGGGTCGAACCGTCCATTTCGAAGATCTGCCCGGCCTTGCTTTCATCGAAACCACTCGAAGGCCCGGCATAGACGATGTACCGGCCCTCGACAACGACGTCCCACCCTTCGTGCATTCGTTCCCCGTCGAACACGCGTGCCGCGCGAAAAAGGTTGACGCCAACTTCGGCCGCCGCTGGAAACGCGGCGATCAGGATCGCGATCGCTGCAAGAATTCCTTTTTTCATCCTATTCCCATTTACCGAGAGTATGTCCATCCGCGAATTTCGCGCCTATGAACCCACCGGCACTCGAACCGTCCCGCATTGGATTGAACCGTATTTCGATGACGTCACCCGGTTTGAACGAGTTCGGGCGCCAGCCGTTTCTGAACAGACTGTTCGTGCCGAGACCTTCGATACTCCACTCTTCCTCTTCGCCTTGCTCGTTCACGAGTACGATCTGGATCCAGACGTGCGGATTCGCCCACTGAAACTCCCTTACGGTTACGGTTTCATCGCGGACCACCGACTTGTCGAACATGGCACTCGAATGGTGCGCATAGACCGTCGACGGTATAAGAAACATCCATCCCAGCAGCAGCAATACCTTATTCATTGTCAATCACCTTACCTTCTACCGCCTTGTCAATCACATTGCCGTCCGTGTCGAGCGTCAGCGTCTGCCCGGAGCTGGTGATGGGATTTCGGTTGTTCTCGGCACAAGCATAATCGTAAGCGCGAGTTCCGGCAGGCAGACGGCGAAAATGTCGCGTCACATGCCAGGGTTCTTTCAATGCCAGCGGGTCCTCGATGACGAGTTCGGCTCGCAGCAGTCCCTCATTGGTCAGGTACATTTTCGTCGCAACGGTGGCCTGGTTACTCAGCGTCAATCCACTGCGATCGAGGATAGTGTGTTGTTCGCCAATCATGCTGACCGTCGTAAACTCGAGCACCTGGTCGTTCCATTGCCCAACCGAGTCACCGGTGAATGTTGGCCAACGCTCTTCCGCCGGCGGATGTTCGCTGCCGTCGGTATAGATGCGCATGATGTTCGGGCCGTTCTCCGTGATGATCCACGTCGTTTCCGGGCGGACGATGAACTCGTAGACATCGGGCAACGCCAGCAATCGCGGATAACCGGCGGGCGTGCCGCAGACCGAAATCGGATCCGGGACGCGGTCTTTCGCTACCTGTTCCAGTGTTGCGGCATATTTGGCTTCCCAGGCTTCGGTGAGAGGTGGGTACTGGCGAACGCCGGGGCTTCCGGCCCGTCCATCGCGCGGTTCAACCGTCGCCGGATCGAATATCCCGCCATAGTCCTCGAGCCGCTGCCATACACCGCTCCAGTCCGGCAGCTCTACTGCGAGCACTGCCTGGCCCAGGAATCCTCCGAGCAACAGGAGAACGGGTACGATTCGCATTTGCATCACCAGGCAACCATAGGGACCAATGATAGTAGAGCCGCTCCGCTATTCGATCAATCCGGGATTTACTGCCGCGTTTCTTGACAGTGCCCGGCACCCGCAGTACAACCGGCTGGCATTCGAAAACATCAAAATAATCCGGGGGATCGTCATGCGCGCTGCTTCAGTTATCGCCGCTTCACTAGTTCTTATCATGTCGTCCGCAGGTTCGGCCCAGGATATTGCCGAACCATTCAAGGTGGGCACGTTTGAAACCGGCGGCGCGCCATGGGTTGGCGTCGTACTCCGCGACAGGCTGATCGTCGAACTCGATGCGGCCAATGCTGCGCTCGAAAGGAGTGCCGGTCTCCCGGAGATCCCGATGCCGACCGACATGATCGCACTGATCGAGCGTTACGACTACGGCATCAAACGCAGGCTTTACGAAATCGTCAATGACTTGGCCGGTAATAACATGCTGGGCGCCGCGCGACCCGACTACGTGCACGACGTCAATGATGTCGGCACGCTGCCACCGATAATGTATCCGGGAAAGATTCTCAATGCCGCCGTCAATTTCTACAGTCACGTCGATGAGACAGGCACGCCGGAAGAGCGTCGCGCAGCAGCGCGACAGCGTCGCGAGGAGCGCGGCGTGCCGTACCTGTTCCTCAAACCGAGCCGGGGAGCTGTGGTCGGCAATGGATCACCGATTGTCATTCCTTACGGGCGGAACCGGACCGACTGGGAAGTCGAGCTCGGAACTGTCATCGGCCGAACCGCGAAATACGTTTCCGCGAATGACGCACAGGACTACGTGTTCGGCTACATGGTGACGATGGACATATCCGACCGCGGCGGCCGCCCGCCGGGTGGCGCACCATTCACGAGTGACTGGTTCGTCGGCAAAGGTCACGACACGTTCGCTCCCCAGGGGCCGTGGATCGTGCCAAAAGAATTTTACGGCAATCCGATGGAGATTCTGCGCCAGTCATTAAGTGTCGGCGAAGAACAGATGCAGGAAGCAACCGCCGGCGACATGATTCATTCGCTCTGGGAACTGATCGAATATGGCTCGTCCATCATCACGCTGTATCCGGGCGACGTTATTAACAATGGAACGATCCACG
>Ga0210124_1000595_pt1 | contig 17943 bp, 13 predicted proteins | sample Muzzi_PWC_D2_FD_185554 | JGI IMG/M metagenome (GOLD analysis project Ga0210124, IMG submission 185554) | Wetland microbial communities from San Francisco Bay, California, USA, that impact long-term carbon sequestration - Muzzi_PWC_D2 (SPAdes) | ecosystem: Environmental > Aquatic > Marine >... | reverse complement strand
GGCCGCCTCCGCGAACCCGCCCACGCACGTCGCCTCCCCTCGGGGCGGGGGGCTAGCCCCCCGCCCCGAGGGGAGCTGAGGAGAACCCCGCGGACTCCCATCGAGACCATTATTCGATGGTAGACCCGCTCATGACCCGCTCACCCACCTTCGCCTCGCCCCCGTCCCCGGCAACGTCTTGCCACGCAAACGCAAGACCGCCGTGGCCCGCGGCTCCGTCATCAACGTCACCCAGTTCCTTAGCTTGGACAGCCCTACCAACCGATCTCGCGGGCGGTCTTCGCACCGATGACGACATCCGCCAAGCTGTCGGGCATCTCCGACTCCTCCTCCGACACGGCGATGCGGCCGGCCATGATCTCCGCCACCACCTGTGGATGCAGGGGCCGGCGATCGGGCTCGCCGTAGCCGTCGGGGAAGATCGGCTGATCGGTCGCCGGATCGTACTTGTCCGTCGCACCCAACGTGTGAAGGAGCTCGTGGGCGATGACGACGTTGTTGGGCGCCGTCATCTGCGGATGGGCGAAGGCGTGAACTACCCCCAGCAACCCTTTCTCCAACCCGAGGGAGTGCGGCACGGACTCCCGGTGTGCGGGGTTGTGGTAGATCACGAAGAGCTGAATATCCGCCGGCGGGCCGTCGTACTCCTTGCGCACCCGGTGCGCCCAGTAGCGCATCTTCAGGCTCCACCAAGCCGTACCCAGGCGACCGCTCGCCGGCGGCGATGGCGGCGCCTCCGGGAGCTCCGGCCCGAGGCGTACGGTGACCGGCGCCTCGATCGCCACCGAATGGGCGGCGGCCTCGGTGGCGAAAAAGTCCTCGATGGGACGGAAGGTCAGGTCGCTCAGCCAATCGATGTAATAAGCGGTGACCTCCTCGCCATCGCCGTTGATGGGATAGACCGCCACCCACAAAGACTCCTGCCAGTCGGTGGTCCGCCAACGAGTAAGCCACGCATCCCCGGCCACGAGGAACAGGATGAAGAGCAGGACGGCAATCCGCCATCGACGAGATCGAGCCATGGTGGTCAGCAGATCGTCCGCGCAGCTCATGCCCATGAAGCGGCTGGGTGACAACGATCCCTCGTCGGCGGGACCGTTAACCGCTCAACGCAGAGCCGCGGAGGCGCAGAGACGCTGAGGGGGAAGCACAGATGTGCCCGGATGGATACCGACCTCCGATCCGGGCAGCGACAGTGGTCACGGGTTCTTAACGCAAAGACGCCAAGACGCGAAGGCGCAATGGGGGCTTCGCCACAGAGAACGGAAGAAACGTGGTACCGTTAAAGCCAGCGTCCATCAGGCGCTCAATCATGACCAAGTGCCTTCTCAACAACCTCTCGACTTTCACCAACTACCAAGTCGTCCGCGAGGTGAAACATCAGCCGATTCTGGCTCAGCACCTGGTCAGCATCCCAAACTACACCTCTATTTACCTCGACTACGCCGTCCTCGACGTCGAGATCACGCGGAAGGGGTACAGACGCCGACGTTACGTCTCCGTTAAATTCGGGATGACGAAGAAACAGAAGGAACCTCTTATTCAGTGGGAATATGACAACCGTTCCAAGCAACCCTATCCCCGGATCAAACGGGGGAGGGAAGTCCCAGTTAAAATAGCTAACGGGGCTATCACTGCTAACAAACGATAGACCGCAGCCTGCTTCTACGACATGCCAAACCATTCGAGACAAGTACGGAATAGATGCACCTGCAAGCTGTCGGATGACATGGAATCGGAAGTTATCCTTGATTCCAACCTCATTATTCCGGAGCACATCTCGACCAATCGAAGTCTTTCTTAGCTCGTGAGATATTGCCGCTTTTGCGATATGCTTTGCCTTATCAGCTTGTCGTGGAACACGCATTCTCTGAAGGTCAAGGTAGGTTAGAATTCTCGCCACATCATCATCACACAACGTATCAGGCGATTCGACTAACTTTCTTAAGGACGCGAGTCCCTTTGGCTCTGTATCCGAACCAAGAGTCTTTTCTAAGATATTCTTGTCCACGCTTTCTGGTGCCCAGTCTTGATGATAGTATTTATTTCTAACCATAACTTGCTTCGGCTTTTGCCTGCGCCATATTTTGCCATTCTTGCTATAGACACAAAGAAACCCAGTTTGATCATCAACGAAGCCTTTCAGATATGACTCCGGAACAAAGTGATGGCGCTTCGGATTACTCATTGCCTTCGAGCTTTTCAGATATCGTGATCGATTGGGCTCATCCATCTATGAAATCTATGACTAGAAGAAGTTGTCGCGCGAGATCTCTCGCGGAGGCGCGAAGGCGCCAAGGTATTTGGGAGAGGTTCTCGGCTGCCGTCTCGCGCTCTTCGTGTCCTTCGTGGCTGACAAACAAAGCTTCGGGCGGCTCTCTGTCCCCCTCACCCTAATCCCTCTCCCACGGTGGGGAGAGGGGACTTGGTTCCGTTGGTACTGCGATGGATCTGTGTCCATCTGTGTTCATCTGTGGTTCCCCCTCTGCGGCTCTGCGTCTCCGCGCCTCTGCGTTAAGTAGTTTTGGCAGTTTCTTTGCGCCTTCGCGCCTTGGCGTCTTTGCGTTAAGCAGTTCCGCGTTTCGCCGCCTTCCGCCGTGACGCCTTCCGCGGCTTAGCGTTGCTCTTCGCCGCGGTTCCGCCACCTGCCGCCAGGACCGGGGCGAGGTAGCGCCCTGTATGGGACGTCGCGTGGGCGGCGATCTCTTCCGGGGTGCCGGTGGCGACTACCTGGCCGCCGGCGCTGCCGCCCTCGGGGCCGAGGTCGATGATGTGGTCGGCGGACTTGATCACGTCCAGGTTGTGCTCGATCACCACCACCGTGTTGCCGCCCTCCACCAGGCGCGCGAGGACGGCGAGGAGCTGCTCCACGTCGGCGAAGTGCAGGCCGGTGGTGGGCTCATCGAGGATGTAGAAGGTGCGCCCGGTGGCGCGCTTGGAGAGCTCGCGGGAGAGCTTCACCCGCTGGGCCTCGCCGCCGGAGAGGGTGGTGGCGGCCTGACCGAGCTGGATGTAGCCGAGCCCCACGTCGGTCAGGGTCTGGAGCTTGTTCTTCACCCGCGGGACGTTGGTGAAGAAGTCGCGCGCCTCCTCCACGGTCATCGCCAGGATGTCGGCGATCGACTTGCCCTTGTAGTGGACCTCCAGGGTCTCGCGGTTGTAACGGGAGCCGCGGCATTGATCGCAGGTGACGAAGACGTCCGGCAGGAAATGCATCTCGATGCGCGTGACCCCGTCGCCCTTACACGCCTCGCAGCGGCCGCCCTTGACGTTGAACGAGAACCGCCCCGGCTTGTAGCCGCGCAGGCGCGACTCCGGGACCTGGGCCAGGAGGTCGCGGATGTCGGTGAACACCCCGGTGTAGGTCGCGGGATTGGAGCGCGGGGTGCGGCCGATCGGCGACTGGTCGATGGCGATCACCTTGTCGATGTGGGCCAGGCCGTCGAAGCCGTCGCACGCCCCGACCGGGTCGGCGGCGCGGTGCAGGTGGTGGGCGAGGCCGGCGTACAGGACGTCGTTCACCAGGGAGGACTTGCCCGAGCCGGAGACGCCGGTGACGCAGATCAGGCGGCCTAGGGGGAAGGTGACGTCGATCGACCGGAGGTTGTTCTGCCGCGCGCCGCGCACCACCACCGCATTGCCCGGGCCATTGCTCCGCGCCGCCGGCACCGGGATCGCGCGCCGGCCCGTGAGGTAGGCGGCGGTGAGGGAGCGTTCCTCCGCGAGCACCGTCGCCAGGGGTCCGGCGGCCACCACCTCGCCGCCGTGGACCCCGGCACCGGGCCCCATGTCGACCACGAAGTCGGCGGCGCGGATGGTCTCCTCGTCGTGCTCCACCACCACCACCGTGTTGCCCAGGTCGCGTAGCCGCCGCAGGGTCTCCAGGAGCCGGTCGTTGTCGCGCTGGTGGAGGCCGATGGAGGGCTCATCGAGGACGTACATCACCCCCACCAGGGCCGAGCCGATCTGGGTGGCGAGGCGGATGCGCTGCCCCTCGCCGCCGGACAGGGTGGCGGCGGCGCGGTCGAGGGTGAGGTAGCCGAGCCCCACCGCCGTGAGGAAGCCGAGGCGGTCGTTGATCTCCTTGAGAATCTTGTCGGCGATCTGCTGGCGCCGGCCGTCGAGGTGCAGGTCGGTGAAGAACGCCAGGGTGTCGTCGATCGCCGGCCGCGTCACCTCGTCGATGTTGCGCCCCGCCACCCGCACCGCCAGGGGCTCGGGCCGCAGGCGCCGGCCGTTGCAGGTGGCGCAGGTGTGGCTGCCCATGAAGCGCTCGATCTCCTCGCGAATCAGGTCCGAGTCGGTCTCCTGGTAGCGCCGCGCCAGGGCCGGGATCACCCCCTCGAAGGGGCGCTGGCTGCGATAGTGGGAGTGCTCACCCTCGAACTCGTAGACGATCGGCTCCTCCCCGGAGCCGTACAGGAGGACATGCTGGCTGTCGGGCGACAGGTCCTCGAACGGCGCGTCGAGGGAGAAGTCGTAGTGGTCCGCCACCGCCACCAGCATCGACCGGTAGAACACGGCGTGGCGCCCGCTCCACGGCACAAGCGCCCCCTCGCGCACCGACAGGCGCGGGTCCGGCACCACCCGCTCGGGGTCGATGGAGCGGGTGAAGCCCAGGCCGGAGCACGCCGGGCACGCCCCCTGGGGGGCGTTGAACGAGAACAGGCGCGGCGAGAGCTCCGGGTAGCTCACCCCACAGTCGATGCACGCCAGGCGCTCGGAGAAGATGCGGTCCGTGGCCTGCTTGAGGTCGTGGACGACGGCCAGGCCGTCCCCCAGCTCCACCGCCGTCTCCAGGGAGTCGGCGAGGCGACCGGCGGCCGCCGGGCGCACGATGAGCCGGTCGACCACCACCTCGATGGTGTGCTTGCGCTTGCGGTCCAGGGCCGGGTAGTCGCCGTCCGCCAGCTCCACCACCGCGCCGTCGACCCGGGCGCGGATGTAGCCCTGGCGCACCATCGCCTCGAACTCCTTGCGGTACTCCCCCTTGCGGTCGCGCACCAGGGGGGCGAGGACCAGGAGCTTGCTCCCCTCCGCCATGGCCAGGACCGTGTCCACCATCTGGGTGACGGTCTGGGCGGCGATCTCCTTGCCGCACTGGTAGCAATGGGGGGTGCCGACGCGGGCGAACAGCAGGCGCAGGTAGTCGTAGATCTCGGTCACGGTCCCCACCGTGGAGCGCGGGTTGCGGCTGGTGGTCTTCTGCTCGATGGAGATCGCCGGGGAGAGCCCCTCGATGGACTCCACGTCCGGCTTCTCCATCATCTCCAGGAATTGCCGGGCGTAGGCGGACAGGGACTCGACGTAGCGCCGCTGCCCCTCGGCGTACAGGGTGTCGAAGGCCAGGGACGACTTGCCGGAGCCGGACAGGCCGGTGATCACCACCAGGGCGTCCCGGGGGATCGTCAGGTCGACCCCCTTCAGGTTGTGCTCCCGCGCCCCCTTGATGTGGATGAAGTCGTGACCCATGGGGGCGGGAGTGTAGCGCCGCAGCGGTCAGCGGTCAGCGACCGTCCGACGTTCCGGAGACGACCTCGATCCCACCGTCGGGGCACGGCATGCCGTGCCCCGACATTGATCCGGGAGGGAAGGCCATGCACCGACCGCGACGAAACCCACGCTCCAGGCGCTCCTGTGACGGTACCGCGTGGACGAGTGGCCCCCGCTCGGGCCGCTCCGAGGCGGCCGCTCCCGATCGACGAATAAATACTACAGTCTTGACATGAGACTATTGTCGCATTATGGTTCTTGTATCTCGCTCAGCACTCCACCCCGCGCACAGGAGATCCAGCCATGGCTCTCACCCCCGCACAAATGGATTACAAGATGGATGAGCACTTCGGCTTCGAGGCACGGGACGACGTGGCAGGCGTCCTGTCCACCCTCGCCACGGACGCCACCCACGACATCGTCGGCTGGCCCGCCGGTCCCGCCCACGGCCGCGACAACGCCCGCCCATTCTACGAGACGATGTTCGCGGACCTCGCCGATGGCAAGGTCACCTCTATCAAACGCCACTACGGCGACGGCTTCCTGGTCGACGAGTCCCTCTGGGAGGGGACCGCGGCGGGCAGCCCCTTCGGCATCGAGGGTCGGGGGCGGTCCCTGAGCTTCCGCCTCCTGCACGTGGTCGACTTCACCGACGACGGCATGATCCAGAAGGAGGCCGTGTGGTGCGACATGCTGGCCATCCTCCAGCAGCTCCCACAGGTGTGACATGGGTGCCACAGACAAGCCCGACCGGGTCGACTCCCCTGGCCGGGCGAATCAGCGACACCGTACGCGCAAAGACCTGCTGGTGGCGGCGGCCCGGCTCCTCCAAGGGGGGCACAACCCCACCATGGACGACGTGGCCGAGGCGGCGATGGTCTCCCGCGCCACCGCGTATCGCTACTTCCCGAGCCTGGAGGCATTGCTGGTCGAGGCGCCGCTGGACGGCACGGTGCCGACTCCGGAGGAGCTGTTCACCGACGAACCGTCGGTGGACCCGCAGGTGCGGCTCGCCAAGGCGGAGGCGGCCCTGCACGACATGGTGTACCGGAACGAGGTCCAGCTCCGCCGCATGCTGGCCTACTCCCTCGACCCCGCCGCGCGGGGAAACAGCGAGAACGCTCCGCCGGTACGCCAGAATCGGCGCACCACCCTGATCGAGGCCGCCCTCGCCCCGGCCCGCGATGAACTGACGGACAACGCCTACGCCAACCTCTGCGCAGCGGCCGCCCTGTTCTTCGGCACCGAGTCGATGGTGGTGTTCCGCGACGTCCTTCCCCTGGACAGCGAACGGGCGCGCGCGGTGAAGAGCTGGGGCCTGCGCGCCCTGGTACGCGCCGCGCTTCATGAGTCTGACGTCGCGAGGTGACGACACCCGACGTCCTGCGAGATTTCGCTTCAGCGGCTGCGATTGGAATCGGGATGGGGATTGGGGGTTGGGGGGAAGGATGAAAAGACAATTGTTGGCCGCTCCGCGGCCAACCTCTCCCCCATCCCGCGTGCTCGAAGATGCGCTGCCGCCGCTGCCGTGCGGTGTCACGATCACCCGCCACAGCTACCGCCAATCGTCCAGCACGTAGATACCCGGGCGACTAAAACCGGCCTCGTTGGGCCGGTGCATGGCGACCCCGAGGACGGCGGTCCGGAAGCCGGACTGGAGCAGGGTCTCGTACGCCTCCTGGCGTGCGGTGTTCACCCCCGCCACCAGGCGCGAGGCCCCCTGCGACGCGGCAAACTCCAGGCACGCCGCGAGCAGCTCCTCGAAGTCACGCACGGCCTCCTCGCCCGGGCGCACGGCCGCGAACTTCACATAGCCGGCGCCGCTCCCCGCCTCCGTGCCAGCACCGACGTGGCAACACGCGAAGGCCACCGGCTCCGTTTCATCCCCCACGAGGACCGTATCCCCGAGATCCAGCGCGGCGATCGCACGGATCTCCGCGGTGAGGTCGAGGCCGTCGATGGGCGTCGGTGATCAGGCGGCACCCCTCGAGCGCCGCGGGCCGCTTCTTCGCGGAGAGCTCCGAGAAACGACGCACCCGCGACCCGGCAGCGGGCATCTCGACGGGCCGACTCATCACGGCGGTCAAGGAGCGTGGTCGGAAGCCGTACTTCTGGTACAGGCCGAGGTGCTTGGCACCCCTTTTCCCGGCCACACGCGCCGTCCCATCCGACCCGTAACCCTTGAGAACGGCAGTGTAGCGCCGGACTGAGCGGCTATCAGCCGGCATCGTCAGGCTAGGGGCACGGCATGCCGTGCCCCTACATTGGTCCGGAAGGAAGGTGCCGGACCGGCGGCGGGCAGAGCCTGAACCCGCGGCAGTGCCACCTGTAGGAGCGGCCTTGGCCGCGAACCAGGTACGTTGCGTAGGCTCGGAACATGGCGCCGGTTCGCGAGCAAGCTCGCTCCGACATCTTGCCGTGGCGTCGCACCGCCGCCGGTGGTCTGCAAGAATGGGTGTAGATCCGCAGCCGATCCCAGGGTAAGTGGAAGGGCGGAGCTCATGTCGATCTACCTGGCGTATGACGGCTCGATCAACGGCGACTGGGTGTCGCACTACGCCGTGCGCATGGCGGCGCGCCATCCCGAGCGGACGCTGCATCTGGTCCACGTCCAGGAGGGGGCCACCAGTCCCACGGAGCTGCCTGCCAAGCTGGAGCGCATCGCCGGCGAGTGCGAGCAGGCCTCGGTCCGCTGCGAGGTCAAGCTGCAACCCCTGCGGCGTACTGTGGCGGAGACGCTGTGCCATGCGGTATCCACCGACAGCGAGACCCTGTTGATCTGCGGCACACGGGTCCGGCCGGGCCGCCGCGGTCTGCTGGCCGGCACGGTCTCGGAGCAGCTCCTGCGCCGCGGCCACTGCCCTACCCTGGCGTTGCGCGTGGTCCAGCCGGGGCTACTCGGGCTGCCGCGCGATTTCCTGATCCCCCTCGCCGGCCATCCCCGCGGGCTGAAGGCCGCCCTGCCCTTCCTGGCGCTGCTCGCCGCAGACGTCTCCCGCATCCACCTGTTGCGGGTCCGAGAGATCACGGCGTCGCGGTTCCGCCGTCTCCCCGCCGCGACGGCGGAGCGCATGGCGGAGGAGGAGCGCGGTTACCTGCACCAGGCCGAGACCCTGCTGGCCGGCGACGCCGCCTTCGCCCAGGCGCGGCTGGACTCCCTGGTGGTGGTCTCCGACGACGTCCCCAAGGAGATCGTGATCGCCGCCAATCGCACCAAGTCGCGGCTGATCCTGATGGGGGCCTCGGAACGCAACCTGCGCGAGCGCTTCTTCTACGGCAACCCCATCGAGCAGATGCTGCGCGAGACCCCGTGTGACGTGGCGATCTACCGGGCCGTGTCATGACCGGTCAGCAGATCCAGCACGCCCCGACCGAGGCGGTCTTCGGCCTGCTGCGCAGCCAGCCCGCCGGCCTGTCCCACGAACAGGTGGCCGAGCGGCTCCGCGAGCTGGGCAAGAACACCCTGCAGGCCGCCAAGAAGGGCCGCTGGCTGCGCACCCTGGCCCGCCAGCTCACCAACTTCTTCACCCTCCTGCTGGACCTATCGGCGGCCGTCTGCTTCGTCGCCGATCACGTCCAGCCGGGCCAGGGCATGGGCATGCTGGGCGGCGCCCTGCTCGGGGTCTCGGTGCTCAATTCGCTGTTCGCCTTCTTCCAGGAGTACCGCGCCGAGCTGGCGATGGAGGCCCTGCAGAAGTTCCTGCCCCCGCGGGTGACGGTGCGGCGAGACGGTGCCGACGTCGAGGTTCTTGCCGAGGCCGTGGTGCCGGGCGACGTGCTGATCGTCCGCGAGGGCGACCGGATCTCCGCCGACGCCCGTCTGGTGGAGAGCGAGGACCTGCTGGCCAACAACGCGCCGCTCACCGGCGAGTCGCGCACCCAGCCGCTCAACGCCCTGCCCAGCGATACCTCGCTGCTGGAGAGCCGCAACATCGTGTTCGCCGGCTGCGCGGTGGTGCGCGGGTCCGGGCTCGCGGTGGTGTTCGCCACCGGCGGGCGGACCGAGTTCGGCAAAATCGCCTCCCTGTCGCGGGACATCCGCCGCCCGATGACGCCGCTGGAGCGCGAGACCGCACGCATGGTGCGCATCCTCACGGCGATCGCCGTGACCCTGGGCGTGCTGTTCTTCGCCTACGGCGTCACCGCCGGCCAGCCCCTGTGGGTGAACCTGGTGTTCATGCTCGGCATCATCGTGGCCAACGTGCCCGAGGGGCTGTTGCCGACCTTCACCCTCGCCCTGTCCATGGGCAGCCTGCGCATGGCCCGGAAGAACGTGCTGGTGAAGAGCCTGCCGGCGGTCGAGGCCCTGGGGGCGATCCACGTCATCTGCTCGGACAAGACGGGTACCTTGACGCTCAACGAGCTGGAGATCACCCGCTTCGTCGATCCCCTGAGCGGAGAGACCCTGGCGGACCTGGCCAATGACCGCGCCCCGGCGGACGCGGTACCACGGGCCAACGATACGATCGCCCCGGATGGCGCGGTCTCGCCCCCCGGCGAGCGCGGGCGCTGCCTGCACCTGGCCCTGATCGCCTCCGAGGTGACGCACACGGCCCACGGCCTCACCGGCGATCCCCTGGACGTCGCCATCGCCGTGGCCTATGGGCGGGCCGGTGGGGACCCCATGTCGATGGCCCACCAGACCAATCGACACTTCGCCTTCGACGCGGTGAAACGTCGCGAGGCGGGACTCCTCCGCACGGGCCCCGAGACGGTGTTTGCGGTCAAGGGGGCGTGGGAGTCCATCCGGCCGATGGTGCGCTTCGTCGAGATTCGCGGCGCGGACGGAGGGCGCCCAGGTGAGGCGCACCCCGCGCCGTCTCCCCGAACCCTGGACGAGACGTCGCTGGCGCGCGTCGATGACGTGGTCCACCGCCTCGCCTCCGCCGGGTCACGGGTCATCGCCCTCGCCTACAACCGCCCGCGGGCCTCCCAGTTCAACGCCCCGCCGGAGGTCCTCGAGCAGGGGCTGATCCTCACGGCCCTCCTGTGCTTCGACGACCCGATCCGGCCGGAGGTGGCCGGCGCGGTGGAGCGCTGCCACCAGGCCGGGATCCGCACCCTGATGATCACCGGCGACCACCCGGACACCGCGGCCGCGGTGGCACAGCGCACCGGCATGCTGGCGCCGGACTGCCCCGCGTCCCAGGGGGTGATCACCGGCGACGAGCTGGAGCGGATCCGCGAGAGCGATCTCGTCGCGCGCCTCGACCGCGGCCTCACGGTGTTCGCCCGCACCAACCCCGAGCAGAAGATGAAGATCGTCGCGGCCCTGAAGCGCATGGGGCTGGTGGTCGCCATGACCGGCGACGGCGTGAACGACGCCCCGGCCTTGAAGGCCGCCGATGTCGGGATCGCCATGGGGGTCGGCGGCACCGACGTGGCGCGCGAGGCCGCGGACCTCGTGCTGCTGGACGACAACTTCGCGTCGATCGTCGCCGGCGTCGAGGAAGGGCGCACCATCTCCGAGAACATCCGCAAGTTCACCAACTACGTGCTGGTGAGCAACGGCCCCGAGATCCTCCCCTACCTGCTATACATCGTCCTGCCGATCCCGCTGCCCCTGAGCATCCTCCAGATCCTGTCCATCGACCTGGGCACCGACCTGGTCCCGGCGATGGGCCTGGGCCAGGAGGCGCCGGATCCGGATGCGATGCAGCGACCGCCGCGCAGGCTCAGCGATCGTCTCCTCGATTTCCCGCTACTCGCCCACAGCTACCTGTTCCTGGGCCTGATCGAGGCCGGCTACTCGCTGCTGCTGTTCTTCTACGTCCTGGGCCAGGGGGGATGGCACCTCGGCGAGCGGCTGTCGCCGAGCGACCCTCTGGTGCGGTCGGCCAGCGGCGCCGTGCTCGCGACGATCATCCTGATGCAGATCGGCAATCTGGTGGGCCGCCGCTCGCAGACCCGCAGCGGCCTCGACCTCGGCCTCCTCACCAACAAGCTGATCGTCGCCGGCGTGGCGCTGGAGATCGCGTTCTCCTGGGCCCTGCTCTACTGGCCCCCCGTCCAGACCCTCCTGGGCACCGGCCCCCTCCCCCTCCACGTGTACGCCCTCGCCTGGCTCGGCCCGGTGCTGATCTTCACCGTCGACTACCTGCGCAAACGGGTCGCCACGCGGCTGACCGCGCCAGCGCGGCCGTCGACATGAGACCGCGGCCACGGAATCCGTGGAATGGGTGGAGCCGTCTGTGCGCGGATCGTTCGCTGGTAGGGGCACGGCATGCCGTGCCCCTACGGAATCCTCTGGACCCTCGGCGTCTCTATTCGAGCTTTTCACAAGCTCTCGGGTGAGTCGATGATCGTCGCGACGCCGTAGTCGTTCACCCGCGCTGGCGAACGTGTTAGATACTGCACCCCCTGTCAGGGCAGCACCTGTGGAGAACCGATGGCCAACATACCCCTAGTCGCCCGTACCGTCACCGCATCGCTCATCGCCCGGGCCGACCGGGTGTTGATGCATACCTACGCCCGGACGCCGGTCGCCTTCGTCGCCGGCGAGGGGTGCCGGCTCACGGACGCCGACGGCCGCACCTATCTCGACCTCGCCGCCGGCGTCGGGGTGTGCTCCCTCGGCCACGGCCATCCGCGGCTGGTGCAGGCGCTCCAGAACCAGGTGGATCGACTGATCCAGGTCTCCAACCTCTACTACACCGAGCCGATGATCACCGCCGCGGAGCGGCTGGTGGCATGCTCGTTCGGCGACCGGGTCTTCTTCTGCAACTCCGGGGCCGAGGCGAACGAGGGGGCGATCAAGCTCGCCCGCAAGCGGAGCTTCGACGACCACGGCCCCGGCCGCTACCGGGTGCTGTCGTTCACCCCGAGCTTCCATGGCCGCACCCTCGCCACCCTCTCGGCCACCGGCAATGAGAAGATCTGGCACGGCTTTACGCCCCTGGTGGATGGCTTCGACCACGCCCCGTACGGCGACCTCGCGGCCACCGCGGCGGCCGTCACCGATGCCCACTGCGCCATCCTGGTGGAGCCGATCCTCGGGGAGAGCGGCGTGGTGGTGCCGCCCGCCGGCTTCCTCGCCGGCCTGCGCCGGCTCGCCGACGAGCGCGGCCTCACCCTGATCTTCGACTGTGTCCAGGCCGGCATGGGCCGGACCGGCAAGCTCTTCGCTTACCAGCACGAGGGAGTGGTGCCCGACGTGATGACCCTGGCCAAGGGCCTCGGCGGCGGTCCACCGATCGGCGCGTTGCTCGCGACCGAGGAGATAGCGTCCCACTTCACCCCCGGCTCCCACGGCTCGACCTTTGCCGCCAACCCCCTGGTGTGCGCGGGCGCGACGGTGGTCCTCGACGAGCTGCTGGACGGCGGCGTTCTCGAGGAGGCCGCCGAACGGGGCGCCCGCTTCCGGATCGGCCTGGAGGCCCTGGCGGCCCGCTCTGCGCGGATCGTGGAGGTGCGGGGCCGCGGGCTCATGCTCGCCCTGCTTCTCGACTCACCGGTCGCCCCGGTGCTCGACGCCCTGCGCGCCGCGGGGGTGATCGCCCTGTCTGCCGGCCCCGACGTCCTGCGCATGCTGCCGCCCCTGATCATCTCCGAGGCGGAGGTGGACGAGGCCCTCGCGGCCCTGGAGCGGGTGCTCTGTCGAGATGCGGTTTCGGGGTAGGTCGGGCTCTGCCCGCCCTACGGGTAGTTGTAGGAGCGGGCTTGCCCGCGAACCGACGCGATGTTCCATACAACGTGCGGGTGACCGGTTCGCGACCAAGGTCGCTCCTACGGGTGGTGGTTCCCTGTGATCGGCGGTTCTGCCATCCTTCGCGCTTTCCGTCGCACCCCGTGGCTGACCGCTGAAAGCTGATGGCTGATGGCCCGCAAGAAACGTGACTTCCTGACCCTCGCCGACTGGCCCCGGGAGGCGCTGATCGCCCTCCTGGACGAGGCTGCGCGGCTGAAGGCGGAGCAGGTGGCCGGCATCCCTCACCGGCTGCTGGAGGGCAAGGCCCTCGGCATGATCTTCGAGAAGGCTTCGACCCGCACCCGGGTGTCCTTCGAGGTGGGAATGTACCAGCTCGGCGGCCAGGCCCTCCACCTCTCCGGCCGCGACCTGCAGCTCGGCCGCGGCGAGACCCTGGAGGATACGGCTGCCGTCCTGTCGCGCTACCTCGACGCGATCGTCATCCGCACCTTCGGCCATGACAAGCTGGAGGCCCTCGCCCGCGCCGCCACCGTGCCGGTGATCAACGGCCTGACGGACGAATTTCACCCGTGCCAGGTGCTCACCGACCTGTTCACCCTCCGCGAACGGTTCGCCGACCTGCGCAAGCTCCCGGTGGCCTACGTGGGGGATGGCAACAACATGTGCCACTCGTGGCTGATCGGGGCGGCCCTGTTCGGGGTCGACTTCCGCGTCGCCACACCGGCCGGTTTCGCCCCGGACCCGAAGATCGTCGACCACGCCCAGGCCCTCGCCTCCACCAGCGGCGCACGCATCACCCTCGGTAGCGACGCCGTGGCGGCGGTCTCCGGTGCCGTCGCCGTCCACACCGACACCTGGGTGTCGATGGGGGACGAAGGCAGCGAGGCCCAGCGCTATGCCGCCTTTCAGGAGTTCCGGGTCGATCAGGCGCTGATGGCCAAGGCCGACCCCAAGGCGGTGTTCATGCACTGCCTCCCGGCCCACCGCGGCGACGAGGTGACCGCCTCGGTCCTCGACGGCCCCCAGTCGATCGTCTTCGAGCAGGCGGAGAACCGTCTGCACGTGCAGAAGGCGATCCTGGTGCGGCTGCTGGCGCAGCCGCAGTAGGCAGAGGGCGGTAGGCGGTAGGCGGTGGGGACTGCAATGACGAGAATCACCAGCGATCGCGCCCGCAGGGCGCGCCCTGCCTACTGCCCTCTGCCTACTGCCTACTAACCGCGCGGTCTCAGAACACTGCGGAGACGCATCCTATGTCCAAGCTGCCCAAGCCGAATAAAGTCGTCCTAGCCTACTCCGGGGGGCTCGACACCTCCGTCATCGTCAAGTGGTTGATCGAAGCCTACGGCTGTGCGGTGGTGTGCTTCACCGCCGACCTCGGCCAGGGCGAGGACCTCTCCGGGGTGCGGGCCAAGGCCCTGGCCACCGGCGCCAGCGAGGCGTTCGTCGAGGACCTGCGCGAGGAGTTCGTGCGCGACTTCGTGATGCCGATGATCCGCGCCGGCGCGGTCTACGAGTCCAGCTACTTGCTGGGCACCTCCATCGCCCGGCCCCTGATCGCCAAACGCATGGTGGAGATCGCCCGCGAGACCGGCGCCGACGCGGTCTCTCACGGCGCCACGGGCAAGGGCAACGACCAGGTGCGTTTCGAGCTGGCCGCCTACGCCCTGGAACCCACCATCAAGGTGGTGGCGCCGTGGCGGCTGTGGGACCTGAGCTCGCGCGAGGCCCTGGTGGCCTACGCCAAGAAGCACGGCATCCCGGTCCCGGTGACGCCGCGCAAGCCGTGGTCCAGCGACGGCAACCTCCTGCACATCTCCTTCGAGGGCGGCATCCTCGAAGATCCCTGGGCCGCGCCCGAGGCGGAGATGTTCGAGCGCACGGTCAGCCCGCAGGAGGCGCCCGACGCGGTGACCGAGATCACGATCGGCTTCGAGCAGGGAAACCCGGTCTCGGTCGACGGTGAGCGGCTGTCGCCCGCCACATTGCTCGCGCGCCTCAACGACCTGGGCGGCGCCAACGGCATCGGCCGGCTGGACCTGGTGGAGAACCGCTACGTCGGCATGAAGTCGCGCGGCGTCTACGAGACCCCCGGCGGCACCATCTGGCACGCGGCCCACCGCGCCATGGAGTCGCTCACCGTGGACCGCGAGGCCCTCCACCTCCTGCACGACCTGATGCCACGCTACGCGCGCATGGTCTACAACGGCTACTGGTTCGCCCCGGAGCGCGAGGCGTTGCAGACGTTGGTGGACCGGGTGCAGGAGGCGGTGACCGGCGAGGTGCGGCTGCAGCTCTACAAGGGCAACGTGACCGTGGTCGGCCGCCGCTCCGAGCGTTCCCTCTACTCCACCGCCCATGCCACCTTCGAGGCCGACACGGTCTACGACCAGGGCGATGCCGAGGGATTCATCAAACTCAACGCCCTCCGCCTGCGCATCCGCGCCGCTCTGCAACAGCAGTAGGCAGAGGGCGGTAGGCGGTAGGCAGTGGACGGCAGCGCAATCGGAGGGGCAGTCTCCCGCTGCCTACTGCCCTCTGCCTACTGCCTACTTGTCCGGACCGAGCACCACGTCGCGAGACCACCGAAGAGCTGAACCCATGCCCAACGATCCCCCGAAGAAACCCTGGGGCGGCCGGTTTGCCGAGCCGACGGACCGGTTCGTCGAGCACTGGTCCGCCTCGATCGCCTTCGAGCAGCGCCTGGCGCCCCATGACATCGCCGGCTCCATCGCCCACGCGCGGATGCTCGGCCGCCAGGGGATCGTGCCCCAGGCAGAGGTCGACCAGATCATCGCCGCCCTGGAGGAGATCCGCGGCGAGATCGAGGCGGGTACCTTCACCTTTTCCGAGGCCCTGGAAGACATCCACATGAACGTGGAGGCGCGGCTCATCGAGAAGGTCGGCGCGATCGGCGGCAAGCTGCACACGGCGCGCTCGCGCAACGACCAGGTCGCGACCGACGTGCGCCTCTACCTGCGCGAGGAGGTGGTGGCGATCTCCAAGCAGATCGTCGCCCTGCAGAAGGTCCTGGTCGACCAGGCGGCCGCCCACCTCGACGTCCTGTTCCCCGGCTTCACCCACCTCCAGACCGCCCAGCCGGTGCTCTTCGCCCACCACCTGATGGCCTACTACGAGATGCTGGAGCGCGACCAGGCCCGCCTGGCCGACGGTTACCCGCGGATCAACCAATTGCCCCTCGGCTCCGGGGCCCTGGCCGGCACCACCTTCCCCATCGACCGCCTCTCGGTGGCGCGGGAGCTGGGCTTCGACGGGGTGTGCCGAAACTCACTGGATGCGGTGAGCGACCGCGACTTCGCCATCGAATTCACCGCGGCCGCGGGCCTGATCATGGTCCACCTGTCGCGCTTCGCCGAGGAGCTGGTGCTGTGGTCGTCCGCGCCCTTCTCCCTGGTGCGCCTCCCGGAAGGCTACTGCACCGGCTCGTCGATCATGCCCCAGAAGCGCAACCCGGACGTGCCGGAGCTGATCCGCGGCAAATCCGGCCGGGTGTTCGGTGACCTCACGGCCCTGCTCACCCTGATGAAGGGCTTGCCCCTCGCGTACAACAAGGACATGCAGGAGGACAAGGAGCCGCTGTTCGACGCCGTGGACACGGTGCAGGGGTGCCTCAAGGTCTTCACCGCCATGATCGCCGGTCTGACCGTCCACCGGGATCGGGCTGCCGAGCTGGCGGGCCAGGGGTTCGCCACCGCCACCGACCTCGCCGACGGCCTGGTGCGCGCCGGCCTGCCGTTCCGCGACGCCCACGAGGTGGTGGGCAAGCTGGTGGCCCTGGCCGAGTCCCGCGGCTGCCAGCTTGCCGAGCTGAAGGCGGAGGACCTGACAGACCTGGCGCCGGGCGCCGATCCCGCACTATTACAGCAGCTCACCGTGGCCGCCTCGGTCGCCGCCCGCCACGCCCTCGGCGGCACCGCCCCGGACACCGTTCGCGAGGCGATCGACGACGCCCGCAAGGCCCTCAACTACAAAGAGCGGCTGTGGCCGTAGGGCGGCCTGTGCCGTCCTGCTGGGAGCAGCAACCATAGGGTGCGCCAAGCACAGTGCGGCGCACCGCCCGAGCTTCGGTGCGCCGCGCTTCGCTCGGCACACCCTATGACGCTACCTTGTCCCCGGGTCGTCAACAGGCGGGGCTGCCGGCGCGCCCGGCACGGCGTAGGTGCCGTCGGCCCAGCGGGCGAGGTCGATGAGACGACAGCGCTCGCTGCAGAACGGGCGGTCGGGGTTGTCGATCCACTGGACCGCGGCGTCGCAGATCGGGCAGCGTGGCTGGTGGGTGGCCTGCGTCACGCGCCCTCCTCGCCGCCGACCACGCGGCCCACGAGGTCGTAGTCGTGGGCCGCGGTGATCTCCACCTCGACGAAACGGCCGATGGGCGGCGCGGCATCGTCGACGCCATCGTTGATGTAGACCACGCCGTCGATCTCCGGGGCCATGCGTGCGGTACGTCCTTCCAGGAGCAGGTCCGTCTCCTGCGACAGGCCGTCCACCAGCACCCGTTCGCGGTGGCCGACGCATCCCTGCAGTCGCTGGCGGGAGATCTGCCGTTGCAGGGCCATGAGACGGTCCAGCCGCTCCTGCGCCACCTCCGCCGCCACCGCACCGGCAAAGCCCACCGCGGCGGTCCCCTCCTCCTCCGAGTAGGTGAATCCCCCCAACCAGTCGAAGCCGACCTCCGCGACGAAGTCGCACAGCTCCTTGAAGTGGGCCTCCGTCTCTCCCGGGAAGCCGAGAATGAAGGTGGTGCGCAGGGCCATCCCCGGCACCTCCCGCCGCAGGGCCGC
>Ga0210124_1000593_pt1 | contig 17966 bp, 14 predicted proteins | sample Muzzi_PWC_D2_FD_185554 | JGI IMG/M metagenome (GOLD analysis project Ga0210124, IMG submission 185554) | Wetland microbial communities from San Francisco Bay, California, USA, that impact long-term carbon sequestration - Muzzi_PWC_D2 (SPAdes) | ecosystem: Environmental > Aquatic > Marine >... | reverse complement strand
CCGGAAGCGTGATTACGGTGTTCGCAGAGATAGACGCCTTGCCAGGTTCCCAGATTCAGCCTACCGTTTGTAATGGGAATAGTGACCGAGTTGCCCAATAATGAGGCTTTGATATGGGCTGGCATATCATCAGAGCCTTCGTAATTGTGTTTGTAGTAGGGTGCGTTTTCGGGGACGGCTCTGGTAAAATGTTCTTCAAAATCAAGGCGAACCGTAGGGTCGGCATTTTCATTGATTGTCAGTGCCGCCGAGGTGTGGTGGATAAAGACATGGGCCAGACCAATTTTGATTTTTTGTATCTCCGGCATATTGGACTCGATGGTATGGGTAATCAAATGAAATCCTCGCTCAAAGCGGGGCAGCCGAAATGTATTTTGATACCAGGGCATCCGATTCACCTCAATATGTGGAAATCTTAAAACCTTATTTTTCGGTTAACGCCTCGACGCCTTCCCAGTTGGGAGGCACGCCATATTCTGAGAAGTAATTCACCCGCTTTAAATAGAGATGCACCGCTTTATCTTGGGGATTTTGAGTTATCACATCCTCAAAGAAAGTTTTGGCTTGGGTAAATTCCTGACTGTGGTAATGGAGCAAGCCTCTTTCAAAAGCCGGCTGGGTTTTGAGCTTCAACGCTACCATATCCGGTGGGTCACCATCGAAGATTTCAAAAACGGCCACGGTTTCTTTTTTCCCTTGCACCTGGACTCTATCGAGAAATCTGAAAGTATAGCGGGTAGGCTGGTGAAGGCTGAAAAGCGCTTGTTCGCTAATAATGATAGAAACGCCATACAATTTGGTTAACCCTTCCAAACGCGAGGCCAAATTGACGGCATCGGAGATAACTGTGCCTTCCATGCGCCTCGTCTCGCCGATAGTACCCAGCATCAAGCTGCCCGTGTGGAGGCCGATACCAATATTGATGGGCCTTTTATTTTCCTCCTGACGTTGTTGGTTGTAACGCGATACCTCCTGTCGCATCTCAATGGCGGCTTGTAAGGCGTTTTCAACATTTTCTGGAAACAGGGCCATAATAGCATCGCCAATATATTTGTCGATAAAGCCATGATGCTCATGAATGATTGGGCTGACCCGTCCCAGATATGCATTGAGAAAATTAAAATTTTCTTGTGGATTCATACTCTCCGAGAGGGCGGTGAAGTCACGAATATCTGAAAAGAGAATCGTCATATCGCGCTGTACTTGATCCCCCAGATGAACATCTACAATACTCTCACGGTTCAGGAAACGCAAAAATTCATGGGGTACGAAGCGCCCATAGGCAACATTAATTTTTGCCAAACGTAGATGGGTTTTCACCCGCGCCAATATTTCGTTTTTATCAAAGGGTTTGGTCAGGTAATCGTTGGCCCCCACTTCAAAACCGGCAATCAGATCGGAGATTTGGTTTTTAGCTGTTAGGAGTACAACCGGCAATTCATGGGCTGGATAATTTTCGCGGATTTTCCGACAGACTTCATAGCCCGACATTTTGGGCATCATTACATCGAGGAGGACAAGGTCTGGCTCAACATCCTCTATTGCCTCTAAAGCTTCAAAGCCATCAAATGCCTGGACGATACCATAATTTTGTAACGATAGATAGTTGGTCAACACCTGAACGTTAATCAATTCATCATCGACTACCAAGATGGCAAAGTTTTTGTTGGCAACCAACTCGTGATCGGTGGTTGTGGCGGCAGGGATTATCTCAGTTTGAACCCTACTGATTGCTTGACTCACCTTCATCATCTGGTCATCATCTGCACTACTGCGAACCCCTTCGTATAGGGGTAATGTAAAAGTAAAATCCGACCCCTGACCGACGACAGACCGAATCTCAAGGATCCCCCTGTGAAGTTCAACCAACTGTTTAGTGATAGATAGACCTAAACCAGTACCACCATGAGAGCGGGTAGTAGAAGCATCAAGTTGCTCAAAAGATTGAAAGATAGAATCGAACTTGTCTGGGGGAATACCCATACCCGTATCCGAAACCGTGACAGCTAACATATTGTCCTGTACCGAGGCTGATATGGTCACTGTTCCCGACTGGGTAAACTTAATCGCATTACCAATCAGGTTGTGCATAATCTGCTGTACACGACCTTCGTCGGCATGGACGCGAGGCAGGTCTGGATCAACTTGATTGACAAGTTGCAAGTCTATGCCATCAATAAGAGGTTGAGACAAGGTGATGATGACATTAGTTACGGCCCGCATATCAACGGCTTTAAGTTGGAGATGAATCTCTTGGTGCTTTAGTTTGGAGAAGTCAAGGATGTCGTTGACCAAATTGGCTAATCGGCCCCCGCTGGCGACAATCATAGAGAGGTTATAGATTTGCTCTGGGGTTAATTGACCGGCAGCACCGTCAATTAAAGACTCGGCGATACCAATGATTCCATTGAGCGGTGTCCGTAATTCATGAGAGGTATTGGCTAAAAATTCGTCTTTAAGTTCGTCTAAGCGTGATAGGGCCTCGTTCTTTTCTTTGAGTTCGGCAGTCCGTTCGGCAACCCGAATTTCTAGCTCATCGCGTGCTTTTTGCACAGCCTCTTGGGCCTCCTTACGTTCCGTAACATCACGCGAAACGGCAATAAGCTCTAGCGGTTCATCTGTTTCGGGATCGCGAATAGTTCTGGTTGTGGTTTCGAGCCAAATATAGCTATTATCTTTCCGGCGTCCTCGGTAAGTAACTGTAGAAACCGACGGGCGTTCTTTGGTAGAAAGAGAGGCTTGCTTAATTAATTCCAGGTCGTCTGGATGAACGAAGGCCAGAGCGGATTTTCCAACCATTTCTTCAACGGCATACCCTAGCAAAATACGACAAGCCGGTGAGACATAGCGAAAAATACCTTTAGGCGTTTGTCGAGAAATGATATCTGTTGTATTTTCTGCCAGAAGACGATAACGTTCTCTACTCTCTCGCAAAACCTCCTGAACCCGCCTGCGCCTGAAATTCTCCTCCTGCAAGGCTTTGTTTTGCTCTTGGAGATTTAGTTGCAGTTTGCGAAGCGTTAGGCGGGTGGTAACACGGGCCAGCAACTCTTTAAATTCGAGTGGTTTAGTGACATAATCAACTGCACCAAGCTCAAAGCCTTTGACCTTATCCGTCGCTTCGGTGAGGGCTGTCATAAAAATGACGGGGATATCTTTACTGAGTTCATTCTCTTTCAACCGGCGACAGGTTTCAAAGCCGTCAGTCCCCGGCATCATAATATCCAATAAGATGAGGTCGGGCAGGGTATCATCAACCTGTTTGAGGGCCTCTTCACCGCTCGCGGCGGTTAGCACTACAAAACCAGTCCTTTGGAGGAAATTGGATACAACCTCCAAAAGAGGTGGGCTATCATCGACAACAAGTATCCTACTCTTTTGCGTATCTTCTGTCATAGGTCGTTAATGTTAAGGGAGCGGAAACTACAATTGGCTGAGATCAACTCAAGCAAGAATGGTAACTGTCATTTCCTTCGTCACCAAAATCTAAAAATTTACATGTAGCCAATTTGTATTTTAGCATAAAATATGAGAAATTAAGGATTTATAGGACTAATTCTTCATATTGTAACGCCTATTCCATTGCGTCTTTGTTTGAATGTCGGTTATAATAGTACTCGTGTCCTACTCTCGTTAAGTCTATATTAAAGGAATAGTTCAATAAATGTCCGACGTTTTTATCTCTTACTCACGTAAAGATAGCCAGTTTGCCAGACAATTGCATGATGCCCTGGCAGACTCTGGCCGAGATATTTGGATTGATTGGGAGGATATTCCCCTAAGTGCAGATTGGTGGGCCGAAATTCGAACTGGAATTGAAGGCTCCGATATATTCATCTTTATCATCAGCCCAGACTCGGTTATTTCAGAAGTTTGTTACAAGGAAATAAGCTGTGCTGTAGACCTCAATAAACGACTGATACCTGTTTTGCACCGCGAAGTGGATGCCAAAACGGTCCCCCAAGAGGTGGCCAGCCTCAATTGGATATTCTTTCGTGATGCTGATCATTTCGATGGTGCGCTAATAACCTTAATTGATACAATGGATACCGACCTTGAATGGGTCAAAGCCCATACCCGCTTGACAGAACGAGCTGTGGAATGGGACAGGAAGGAGCGCAACGATAGCTTCTTGTTACGCGGGGATGACTTGGCCGAGGCCGAACAGCGCCTCATCCAAACTGGCAAGAAACCACCCCTCACCGATCTTCAGGGTCATTATATTCTCAGCAGTAGACAGTTCGCCGTCAAGCGTCAGCGCCTTATGATTGGAGCAATTGCATTTGGCCTGGTAGTAGCTGTTATTTTAGGAATAGTGGCATTTATGAATTTCTTACGGGCAGATAGAGAATATCAAAGGGCTAACCTTGCCCAAAAAACGGCGGTGGCCGGAGCGGCTACGGCCTGGGAAGCGGTGGGTATTGCCGAAACTGAACGAGAAAATGCTCGGCTGGCTCAACAGACTGCTCAGGCAGGCGAACAACTAGCCTGGCATGCGGTAGGTACTGCCGACGCTAACAGCATTCGGGCGGCTACCGCCGAAGCGGAGGCTTATATATTGCGCGACATCGCCACCTCACGGCAACTGGCTACCGATGCCATCAACAACATACGGATAGACCCGGAACTCAGTATCTTGCTGGCTTTACAGGGGCTTGCCCTTGCTCATACCGAGCAGGCGGAGGCTGCCTTGCGTCAGGCTTTAGAGGCATCGCAAGTGAGTAACGCTTCAACTCTTTCCACCTTGGAAATTGAGGAATTACGATCCCTGGCCGAATCCTATGTAACCCGCTCATTAACAATCGCCGAGTGCGAAAAGTATTTGCACATGCCCGATTGTTCATAAGAAAATGTGTAAGGTCAATTTTGTGAAATCCATAATTTGTTTCATAATGAGGAGGTGTATCAAATCTGAAGTTTGGAGTAATATAGTATGATAAAACGAGGCAATGTGGCGAAGTGCTTGGCCATATTCGCGCTTGGCGGTTTAATTGGGACCATAATCACCTTGTTGTTAGCGCCGCGTTCTGGTAGAGAAACGCGGCGCCAGATAAAAAATAGAGGCCTTTGGTTCATAAACCAACTCAAAGCTGCCCGCCAGCGAACTACAGATAAGTTGGGCCTCAAACGTATCAGCAATTGGGGCAACTATCCAAAAGTTGAAGTAAAGTTTCATGAGTTTGAAGATATTGATACCCTGAGAGAATTATTGACTAAATTACAGGATATCATTCCTCGAGGCACCGGGCGCTGCTACGGGGACTCTGCCCTGGCTCCTCAAGTAATATCTACCCTACGCTACAACAAATTTCTAGCCTTCGATGACAAAAAGGGTGTCATTCGCTGCCAATCGGGGGTGATTTTGGCCGATATTCTTGATGTCATCGTGCCGCGTGGCTGGTTCTTGCCGGTTACACCGGGTACAAAATTGATCAGCGTCGGTGGCGCTATTGCCTCTGATGTTCATGGGAAAGGTCAGCATAAAGCCGGGAACTTCAGCGACCATGTATTTGAAATGGAAGTAATGCTTGGTGATGGGACCATTGTTAAGTGTTCAAAAGATGAAAATGCCAATCTATTTTGGACAACTTGCGGCGGAATGGGGCTAACCGGCGTCATCCTAAATGCGACCATCGGCTTAATTCCCGTTGAAACGGCTTATATCCGTCAAGAGGCCATTAAGGCCAAAAATTTGGATCATTTGATGGATTTATTTGAGGAATCCGAGGATTGGACTTACTCCATGGCCTGGGTTGACTGTTTGACAAAAGGCAAAAACCTGGGGCGTGGCTATATCATGCGGGGAGAACACGCTACCCTGGCCGATTTAAAAACCAAAAACCAGAAGAAAAATCCTCTCATCTTAAAGCCGGTCATGAAGTTAAATGTACCGATTAATTTCCCTGGTTTTACCTTAAACGGACTGTCAGTTAAGCTATTTAATATGCTGATTTATTACAAACAGCCCAATAGATTGGTCAAATCTATTGTGACTTACGATACGTTTTTTTATCCCCTTGATGCTATTTATAATTGGAACAGAATCTATGGCAAGCGGGGCTTTACCCAATACCAATTTATTTTGCCCAAGGAGGTCAGCCGGGCCGGTTTAACCCAAATCCTAGAAAAAATTGCCGAACGGGGTATGGGTTCATTTTTGGCGGTCTTAAAGCTCTATGGCAAGCAAAATGGTTATTTACCATTTGCGATGGAGGGTTACTCGCTGGCTTTAGATTTTCCGATTACCGACGGCTTGTTTGAATTTCTCGAAGAGTTGGATGAGATTGTCCTCAAATACGGGGGACGGCTTTACCTCACCAAAGATGTGAGGATGAATAAGAAAATGTTTATGCGGAGCTATCCAAATGTAGACCGCTTTATCGATAACATAAAGCATATAAATCATGATTCCAAGTTTAGATCATATCAGTCTGATCGGGTAGGAATCACAGCATGAAACATATCTTGATTTTGGGGGCTACCTCAGATATAGCTCAGGCATTGGCTCATAAATTTGCCAGTCAGGGGTTTAGCTTGACGCTGGCTGCCAGAAAATTGGAGCGATTAGGGGAAGTTGTAAGCGACATAGAAATCCGGCACAATGCTCAAGTTGAAGCAGTCGAGTTTGATGCGCTACATTATCAGAGTCACGCCACATTCTACAACGAACTAACTCCCAAGCCCGACGTAGCCATCTGTGTTTTTGGATATTTGGGTAATCAGCAGACAGCCCAATCAGATTTTTCAGAGGCAGAGCAAATAATAAACTCTAACTACACTGGAGCCGTTTCAATCTTGAATATCATCGCCAATGATTTTGAGCAACGAAAATCAGGCTCGATTATTGGCATTAGCTCGGTGGCAGGCGACCGGGGACGACAAAGTAATTACCTTTATGGCAGCGCTAAGGCTGCTTTAACAGCCTATCTGTCCGGCCTTAGAAATCGGTTAGCCAAATCAAATGTGCATGTAATTACTGTAAAACCAGGCTTTGTACGGACCAAGATGACCGCAGGCTTGCCCTTGCCGGGACCGGTCACAGCCAAACCGGAACACGTTGCCAATGATGTTTTCAAAGCCTATCAGAAGCAAAGTAATCAAGTCTATACGCTGTGGATGTGGCAATATCTCATGTTGATTATTAGAAATATTCCAGAGCCAATCTTCAAGCGGTTGAGTTTGTAGATTTAAAAAATGCCTGACGCTCTGCCAGGCATTTTTTTTGTTCAATAATTTATTTGTGGCTCATACCGCTCGAAAGCGGGCTTCCAATTCCTCTAACATCATCGCTGCTTCCACCAGTCTGTCCAAAGGATTGTCATCCCCACGAAAATACCGATAATCGCACGGCATAATATCTAATGTTTTAACCAACTCATTGTGGCCGTGGCGGACGGCGGTTTCGTTGGTTTTGTACCATTTAGCAATATCATCCACAGAAGTATCTTCGATATTTACTTTGCGTACGGTGTAGTCCAAGGCGGCCGCCCACTCTTCTGGATGATTTAAATCAAGGTGCGTCTTTCCAATAGTTACCCGATACTCAACCCACATTTGAATAGCAGCCCCGGCGACCTCAAGCGGGATCCCCTCTCTGGGCATTATTGTTGTTAAGAGGGTTTCTACCTCGTCCAAGGCATTACTGAAAAGCGTTTCAAAGCGACTAACCATGGCTTTGTCTTGCTCAGTGCGGATGTAATCCGCGAGGGCTTGTAGCATAAGTTCATAATCCCCCATCCTAACTTGAGCTCGAGCCATATTAAGATGATATTCGGCTTCAGCGTCATCAAGCCGAGCCGCTTCTTGAAAAAGTGTAATGGCACTTTCCAAATCCCATCGCTCATAGTGTTCTAACCCCGTTCGATTGAGCGATTGGGCACGCAATTTATCAGTTGTTGATACAGGTTTTGCCATAATAGAGACCAACTTGGTTGCAAAGCTTAAATATTATTTTCAATATTCAAGAACCGGCTGAACCTTGGATAGTCATAGCTTCAGTGGCTTCAATTGGGTTAGGTTCGGTGGCTAGTTGTTCTTCTACCAGTAACTTCTTGAGCGCAGCGATAGATACTTCTAACATACTCGTATCGGGTTCTCTCGTTGTCATTCCTTGTAAGGCCAGGCCCGGCGCAATTAACACTTTAATAATAGGATTATCCTGATGAGCCGCGCTAAATTTTAAAAACTCATAGGCTAGACCGGCAATCACTGGAATAAGGACAATGCGAGAAGCAATTTTAATCCAGAGGCTTGGATCTCCGACCAAGGCAAATACAAAAATGGAAATCACCATTACAATGAGCAAGAAAGCCGTCCCGCAACGGGGATGAACAATACTACACTGGGCTACCTTTTTCGGTACAAGGTTAACACCTTGTTCATAGGCATTAATAGCTTTATGTTCGGCCCCGTGATAACCAAAAACGCGCCTGACATCCTCCATAAAACTAATGGCCCAGATATACCCCAAAAAGAGTAACAGCCGCACGATTCCTTCTATCAAATTTTCGATCAGAATCGATAGGTCAATAAATCGATGAATTAGGCTAATTAATCCCAGCGGGCTGATAAAAAAGACGACGATGGCCACGATTAGAGAGAAGGCGACCGTTCCCCAAGCCATTGGTCCGGAAAACTCTACCTCTTCCTCGCCTACCGCTACATCGGCTGAGAACATCAGGCTACGCATACCTAATACCAACGCATCCCATAATAGGACAAATCCACGTAGAAAAGGGACCTTATTGATAAAGCTGGCATAGATACGAGGGTTGAGCGGCTCTGTGTGTAGTACAATTTCCCCTTTGGGGTTGCGTACGGCAATGGCCACATGTTTTCGGCCACGCATCATAACGCCTTCTATGACAGCTTGGCCACCATAATTAAAAGGTTTACTCATAGATTCCTCAAATGAAAATAACTGATGGAACGGATTGTACCTTGAATTCAGGTGGTAGTCAACCAACCCAGGTAGCAACAGCGATTATCTATGGGGCTAGCTCTTCAAACTGGGTTTTCCTATAGATAACCTGGCGTGTCAGCATATACCAATCGGCAATGGTTGTGAATCGATCAGCCGGATTAACCATGGGGGCTAGTTGAACATCAAATATGCTCTGGCTAACGCCATAAGTGTAAAGTGGGTGAAAGAGAATTAATGAAGGTGCTTCCTCGGCAAATATTCGCTGAAACTCAAAATAATAATCGTTACGATGTCCCTTATCTGTGAGGGTGCGGGCTGTTTCCAAAAGCATTGAGGCTTCGGTGTTATCCCAACCGGCATAATTTTGTCCGTCTGTAATTTGGGTTTGGTGCCAAAATGGGTAAGGGTCCGGATCACCGGTTAGAATGACCTCGGCCAGTGCTGCCTGGAAATCACGTTGGGTCAAGCGTTCAGCCAATCCTTCTCCAACTACCTCAACCGTAGCCGATACACCAATTTGTTGCCACTGCTCTCTGATTGTATCAGCCACCTTAATCTTGGTCGGGTCATCACTACTGAGAAGACTAAATGCTAAAGGAATTCCTTCCTTGTCACGAATACCATCACCATCGCTATCAATCCAACCACTTTCATCCAACAAGCTATTGGCCTTGGCTAAGTCAAACCCAATTGTCGGTTGTGCCGGGTTGTAGGCCCAACTCCACGGCAGGATAGGACCATTGGCCAGTAATCCCTGCCCATGGAGCGCTTCATCAATAATCGCTCGCCGATTGAGCGCATATAATAGGGCTTGGCGTACTTCAGCTTCTTGAAAAAAGGGTACTGTATCAAGAGCTTGCTGATTGAGGTAGACAATAGCATAGCCCGACAAACGGACAGTATACAGGTTGATTGATTCGAGATTTTGTACCAATGGCAACAAACGGGGGGGAATAACGCTAATGCCTTGAATTTCTCCGGTTTGATAAGCGGTCAGCGTTTCTTGATTATCAGGATAGAAGCGTAACTCCAACCCGGCTAGACGAGGCTTTGGCCCGGTATAAAACGGATTTACCGATAAATGGGCAAATTTGGCATTGACTTCATCTAGCTTGAAGGGGCCAGTTCCGATGGGTTGCAGATTAAAGGGATGGTTTAACAAATCTCTGGCGGGTGTATCTTGTAGTAAATGTTTTGGTAGAATACCAATGGTAGTGAAGTTGGTAAAGGTGGGAAAGGGGGCAGATAACGTAAAACGGACGTTAAACTCATCCAACTTCTCGGCACTAACGCTTTGCCATAATCTGCCTAAAGAGGCCGGACCGGGAAATTCTGGGTCTTGCATTAAGCCGATAGTAAAGAGAACGTCATCGGCAGTGAGTGGCTCACCGTCTTGCCACCGGACGTTGGGCCGGAGTTGAAAATCGTATGTCAATCCATCCGGGCTTACGTGCCATTGAGTTGCCAGGTCTGGACGCAAATTACCCTGACCATCCAGGTGGGTCAACCCATTGAAGATAAGAAAAGTTAAGTCCTGGTCAACTTGATTGTATTGCGCTAACAATGGGTTAATAAACTGGGGCGTACCAACAACACCCTCAACATAGACGCCACCAACATCGGGGATTGTTATGGTGGTGCGCGAAAATGATAGATAGCTCAAAAAGGCCATTGTCAGGGCAATTCCGGCCAGGGTTAGAATTGCCTGCCATCGAATATAGCGTCCCACAAAAACTACTCTTTTGGCCTACACTATTAGAGGCTTAGACTGACAGAGACAAGAGAAATCAGAAAAAAGACAATCGCCAGTACTATTGTCATCTGATAAATGCTTTTCTCAACGCCACGTCGAGTACGGTAAACACCGCCATCGCCGCCAAAAATACTTCCCAAACCGCCACCTTTAACTTGCAGCAATACTAAGACAATAATTGTTATGGAAAGAATAATCTGGATAATTTGGATTGCAACTTGCAAGGCTAAACTCCTATCAAGAACCCCATTAATTTTAGTAACAACCTGTAATTATACGATGGGTTATCCAATTAAACAAAATAGATATTTTGTAATCTGAAACTGGCGTCCGTCACTCTTTTGCCAAATATGGTATAATATCACCCTATCTGGTGCTTATTAACATATTGAGTTTTACAAGAGGAGAAATATGACCGATACAATTGCAGATGCTATGCCCTGGCCTCAGTCGGAGCGTCGTGAACAAGCTACCGATGCCGAAACAACTCAGGGACGGACTGAGGAAACTCGTTGGGTTGTGGTTGGCGTGAATCTTAATCCAACCGAGGCAGCCATTATCAAGGCTCGCTTAGACAGTGAGAAAATTCCAGCAATTGTGCAACAGGAAGCGATAGGCTCAGTCTTTGGCTTAACTGTCGGCCCTCTCGGCTCGGCTAAAGTACTAGTTCCTGAGCCGTTCGCGGAGAAAGCTCTGGATATTCTGTCCGAAACTTTTGAGGTAGGGGATGACGTTGAATATGACGATTATGACTTTAACAAAGATGAGGATATTGAAGATTTTGAATGATTAAATATAGATTATCAATTCAATATTGCTTATTGGGAAATGTTGGGTAAGGAGGCTGACAATGAGAGCCATTGATAACTCTATCTTTGAAAGAAAACTAAAGAAATCCCAGAATTTGATATTACTTTTAACATCATTTATTGTGGTAGGATTTTTTCTGTTTATATCAGAATACACCCCTCAGCCTGTATTAGCTCAGGAAGATGAAGGGCAGGTTTATATTGTGCAGCTTGATGACACCCTATGGAAAATAGCCGAAAAATATTTGGGTAATGGAAATTATTTTGAACAAATTGTTTTGGCAACTCAGGCCAAGCATGCCGAAGACCCTACCTTTACCCTCATCGAAGACCCCAATCTGATTTTTTCCGGCTCTAAACTGTGGATACCATCATCTACTGTGATAACTGATTCTGCCCCAGGCGAAAACCTCACTCCTGAAGACTCTGTTACTGACGTTACTTCAGCCGATACACAGCCATCAGCCATAACCGAATTTGCCGGTCAGGCTCCTGACGGGCATATTGCCTTTAGTTTTTGGAACGACTCCCCGGCTCGTTGTACCTATGAGATCAATATTATTGATGTGAATGCTTGCCTCACCAGCACCGAGGCTTGCCAATCGAACCGGCGCATTTTTCCACTGAATAACGCCAGCGAACCGGCGCTATCACCGGATGGGGAGCGATTGGCATTTAGAGGGTGGGGTGACATTCCCGAAAAATACAATGATGACCGAATTGACCATCCCTACTTTAACTGCGCTGCCCCTCGGGCCCAACGCCATTTGGGGTACACTACCTTAGACGGAACGGGTTATCATGGCACCGGAGTTTACTACGAAGACTCCCATCCCAACTGGTCACCCAACGGCGAACGCTTGCTGTTTGATACCGGGCGCAACGGTGATGGTATCGTTCGCATTATGGCGATAAGCGCCGATGGTAGCTACGAGGAGGATTTGCGGATTGCCGGGCAGCAGCCTTCCTGGGCGCCTGATAATGACCGCTTTGTCTATCGGGGCTGCGACCTGACCGGTAATCGCTGCGGCTTGTGGCTGGCCCGGGCTTTGCCGGTACAAGCTTGGGACCTGGGGGTTAACATGATTGGCCCTCTGCTTGAGGATACATCCGCCGCTCAGCCCGATTGGTCGCCCGTAGCGGATGAAATTGTTTATCAAAGTTCAGCCAGCAGCAGTTGGGACCTTTACCTCATCAATGCCGATGGCAGCCAACAGCGGCCTTTAACCACCGACCCCAGCATCGAGGGTCTACCGGCCTGGTCGCCGGATGGGCAGTGGATTGCCTACCTCTCCGATGCGGAGGGCGATTGGGGGATTTGGATCATTCGAGCAGATGGCAGCGAGCGCCATCTGCTCCTCCCCTTTGATGGCGGTATCTTTACCCCATATCCTATTGCGCCTTATTTTGGCCGAGACTGGATCGATGAGCAGATTTCGTGGTCTAAGTAGAAGACTTAGTTGGAGAAAAATTCTAACAGCCTATCAAGATTTGCCAAGGCAAAACCCAATACAGGGAGCAAAAGCGAATTTAGGAAGTTCAGACTCGCCCGGAGGTCCAACGCAGAGTTTCGAGTTGCTTTGATCCGGTCATGGTAGTCCATCAGCCGGTTAACAGCTTCCATCGTGTCCTTATCTGCAATATTCTCCTTTGCTTCTAAGGTTTCAATCTTTGCTTGTATTTCGTTGAGCTTTTTCCATTTAGCTCTGGTAATAATTTTGGCGAGTGCATATTGGTTAATAAGAAAGAAGGCAGTAAGCGGAGCCCATATAAATAATATCAAAGGCACAATACCTGCTAGGGTTGACAACAATTCGAACCAGGCTACGAATATAGAAATCAGCACTGCATTTACTGTCCCTATGTACACAATGTAATTGAGCATATCCGACAAATGGTCAATAACCTCAGAAGTGCTTGGATCAGCCGCATAAAGCTTAAATTGAAAATGGCTTAATCTTATAGGCAACATCAAAAAATAAATGACGGGATAGAGACCAATCGCTGCTTGTATGCTCGCTATCTCCAATAAAATGGTGGGTCCAACACCGATAAAACCTCCTCTAATTATAGAGAGTAGAATAGAACCGTAAAAACCTACTACAATTCCCAAAATGAGAGCCAAGGCGAGGTTTTTCTTTACGTTACAAACGCCAACTAACCAGCTCTGGAGGTCACTTAAATCTTTTTCTGACTCGATTGCAATCAAAAGCCTTTCGTGAAATGAAGAAAATATGGCCCTGGTATTCATTTTAAGTGTAACCAGATTTGCGAACGCTATCACTACTATTGAGATTTCTACGAGAATAAATTCGCGTCTTAGAGGATAATATTCGCCGAAAAATAGCGAAGTTAACAAACTAATCAACACGGTTACCAGGCCGAGTATGATTGCATTGAACCAGTACGGTGAGGGCTTCGAACTTCGGGTAAGTTTTTGCACAAAACGACCGACACCATCCAATATTATATCGACCAATGTTCTGTAGTCGTCGCTTGCCAGTCGGTCTATTAGCTCTTCTCGTTTTTTGTACAGATCAGAATTTTCGGTCATATCGACTCCCCCTCTCCGTTAACAACAAGTAAGAAGTGCAGGTCGCAATCTGCACTCCTAATTTGTATTGTCGTAAGTGAATCTTAGGGCTTTCTAGCGACGAACATCCCCCAGCCCAGCTTACCATCTTGAGCGGCTGTTACCCAACGCCCCATGGCCTCGATGGTGTAGTCAATATACTCTGTTCCCACTGCTTCAGCTAAAATCGCCTGACCATCTTTCATTTCATCAATGTGGTCCTGATAGGATTGGGCCACATACCCTGAAAGGTCGGCCACCTCTGCCACTTGCAGATTGGCGGCTTGAAGATGGTCTCGGTAGCTGTCGAAGGTTTCAAATGAATCGATTTTCACCCGTTCGTAAATGAGTTGGGCCTCTTCAGGTTCCATGGGGCCGGTTTGTAAGAGGTCGGTAAAGATAAAGATACCACCTGGCTGCAATAAACGGGCAGCTTCTCGAAGAACTTGCCTCCGGTCAGGTGCATGCAGGAGGGCTTCCTGGCTCCACACAATTTGGGTAGAGGCTGACGGTAGAGGTACATGGGAAAAATCGGCCTCGATTGCCGAAATTTGCTCACCAAGACCTGCCTCGCGGCCAAGGGCCAGCGATAGTACATTTTGCACATGGACCAGATTTACCCCAATAACCCGGCAGCCAAAGCGTTGCGCCAGAAAAAGGGCCATATCGCCATAGCCACTGCCGAGGTCAATAATGGTCACGTCGCTGGAGATATCCGGCAAACGGGCGATTAAGAACTTTTTCGTCCGTAAGTGAGCCTCTTGACGCGACTCATCCCCCTCAAACATAGCCAGGTGCAAGGTGGTACCCATCACCGCGCGATAAATTGGCTCAACTGCGCCTTCATAATAAGATTGAATTGTCTGGATAGTGCCGCCCACAGTACGCCTCCTGGCCTTAGTATAGCGAAAGTTACCGCACAACCAAAATTTGCTCACAATACTGGAGTATGGTATCATATCCTCCCGGAGCATAAACATGGAATGTCCGGGCTGCAAGATGTTTTTGTGGAAAACACCAAAAAAATATATTGTGTAACCAGACCTGATTCATTTAGAATCGGGTCTTTTTTTTGCATAGCGATAATTATTCAGGAATGAGGAGGAAATATGTTAGTTGAAGAAAAACTTCGTCCCCTTTTTAACTTTGATGATTTACCAGAACCTGTTCATTTTGGCAATGGCCTGACCGGCCAGGATATAATTTCTGTCTCTCAGTTCAATCCCGACAAGTTAGATTATATCTTTGCCCGCGCTCAAGAGATGCGCGAGTTAGTAGAACGGATTGGTTCAACAGATTTGCTCAAAGGTTATGTCTTGGCCTGTCTCTTTTACGAGCCTAGCACCCGTACCAGCGCCTCTTTTATCGCCGCTATGGAGCGTTTGGGGGGCAGCGTTATTCCGATTACACAAGGGGTGGAATTTAGCTCAGTTAGTAAAGGAGAGACACTGGCCGACACCATTCGGACTCTGGAGCAGTATGCCGATGTCATTGCTCTACGCCACCCGAAACTTGGCTCGGCTCAAGTGGCTGCTGATTATGCTAACATTCCGATTATCAATGCCGGGGATGGCCCTGGCGAACATCCCACCCAGGCCCTGCTCGACCTGTTTACCATCAAAGAAGAGTTAGGACGGATTAATGGCCTCAAAATTGCCATGGTCGGTGATTTGCGCTACGGGCGTACCGTCCATTCTCTGACCCAACTACTGACTCAATATGATGTCAGCCTGCGATTTGTCTCTCCTGAGATTTTACGGCTTCCAATGAAGATTATGAATCAAGTTATCGATGCCGGTCTTGATGTACGGGAGACTCACGATGTGGCCGATGTCATTGAAAATGCCGATGTTTTGTATGTCACTCGGGTACAGAAAGAACGGTTCACCGATTTGGCTCAGTATGAAGAGGTTAAGAATCATCATGAAATCACCCCGGAGTTAATGGCAAGGGCAAAGCAAAATATGGTTATTATGCACCCCTTACCTCGTGTTGGTGAAATCCATTACGCCGTGGATGACGATCCTCGTGCGGCCTATTTCCGCCAGGTTAAAAATGGAATGTATATTCGGATGGCACTTCTGGCTGCGGTTTTGGGCAAAGCTTAATCCCTGAGATTTTAATGCAGTTATATCGAGTTCTCTTTAATGTAATTTCTAACTGTTACGACCTGCGTGCCGGTAATCTGCCCACTTTCCTGTAGGACATCGAGAATTTCCGATAGTCGCAAGGCGGCATGGACTTGGTATCCCTTTTCGGCCAGAAAGGGGCGGCCCCCTTGCTCCCGATCAATCAACACCACAATATCCGATACAGTAAGCCCAGCTGTTTCCAGGGTCTTAACAGCTTTCATAACACTGCCGCCGGTTGTAATTAATCCCGCAATCACCGTGGCTCGTTCCCCCGGAGAAAATACACCCTCGACAACTCTATCCATACCATGCATTTTCGGTTCCTTGTGGGGATAAATAAGTGAGCTATTCGTCGATAAAGCCACCGCCGTACCGATGGTTAAAGCGGCATAGGGCACAGCCGCCAAATGATCAAACCTGAGTGGCTTGAGTAGGTCGGTATAGGCTAAGGCGGCCATCTTTAAGAATAAAGGGTCGACAGACAGACGTTGCAGATCGAAGTAAATAGGTGATTGCTCCCCGGAAGCCAGCGTAAACTCACCAAACTGGATACAACCGATTTCGTATAGCTGTTGGATCAACTCATTTTGTAATAGCGTGATTCTATGGGTCAATTTGATACGTTGGCGAACCTGATTGATTTCACCCCGCAACGATAGGGCACTTGCCTGGGGAGCTTTGGCATAAATCACGCTGCGTGAGACGGGTATAATCATACCACTGCCATTGTCATCCAAACCATCCAATAAGGTTGCCTGTAGATTGCCCCCCTGTGCCCCCACCCCCGGAGCCAAGATCCAATGCGGGTGATTGGGCATAAGGGAACGGATATGGGTTAGGATCTGAGGTTGGGTTGCGCCAACGACAAAGCCAATCTGATTGTGGCTGCCCCAACTTTGCGCTTGCTGCACGATATATTCATAAAGTTGCAGCTTCTCACCGGTAAATTCCTGGATATCTTTGGCCGATGGGTTCGAGGTGTAAACCAAAATAAAAACCATCTTGCCGGGGTATTCCAGAAAAGGAGCGATGCCGTCCTTGCCCAAATAGGGGCTGACCGTAATCGCATCGGCTCCCCAGACCTCGAAAGCGGCGCGAGCATAGGCCACGGCTGTACTACCGATGTCGCCCCGCTTGGCGTCAAGCAGAACGGGAATATCGTGGGGCACGGCGGCGATGGTTTGGCGCAGTGCCTCCAGGCCGGACGGCCCAAACTGCTCATAAAAGGCGAAGTTGGGCTTGTAACAGCAGACCAAATCGGCGGTCTTTTCGATGATACCTGTGCCCCAGGCAATGAGTGCCTCTGTATCGATGGTTTTCGGGAAGTGAGCCAGATAGTTAACGGGGTCAGGGTCAAGACCAACGCACAACAACGAGTTGTTGCGCTCAACGGCATTGTTCAGTTTTTCAACAAAGCTTTTGCTTTCATTTTCGGACAAGATCGTATCCCTCTGTTTCGGTGTGATACCCAAAATATGACTTCTCGAAACGTAGGGGTGAGGCAACTCGGAGAGGATAGACTTTGCTCCGAGAGCTTCAAGCCGAATTGCCTCGCCCCTACAACTCTTGCAAAGAATGCTTTTACGGCCACGAGTTACATTAGTCAGATTGTGTTAAGTAGGGGTGTAGGGTAGCTGGATGTGGTCTTACTGATAGTTTCGCACAGATAGGGGGCTTTTGTCAATAGGTTTGATGGCGTATCTCCAGGGCTGTTGCAAAGTCCGGGTGGTAGCATCCTGCCGAAGGTGTCGAAGGATGAATGGGGGATGAGCCTTGA
>Ga0210124_1000592_pt1 | contig 17971 bp, 13 predicted proteins | sample Muzzi_PWC_D2_FD_185554 | JGI IMG/M metagenome (GOLD analysis project Ga0210124, IMG submission 185554) | Wetland microbial communities from San Francisco Bay, California, USA, that impact long-term carbon sequestration - Muzzi_PWC_D2 (SPAdes) | ecosystem: Environmental > Aquatic > Marine >... | reverse complement strand
AGGGTTGGAATATATAGAGATTTAATTTTGGCTATCTTTGGATTGTCTTTAATTGTCTTTGACAACAATAAAAAACGATAAATGATAACCTTTACTATCCAAGCCAAAGTTGGAAGCTTTCGGGGTTTGTATGCCGCAAGTGGTTACAAAAATTATTCCGCTCAATAAATCCACACAGTTATGAGTGGGTTGAATATTAGTTAAGGGCAGGACGATACATAACCATTTGCAATTCATTCCTATTGGGAGCGGTTATTACTTTGACCTCGTCCATTAACCTCTGGATCAGAAACAGTCCCCATCCCCGGTTATCCGTTCGATCCTGACGAAATAGCGCTGGCTTTGTCAGGGATTGCAATCCTTGGTCAATTACCTGCAGAACTATAGAGTCCTCTTGGATAAGGGCAGTAACGGATACATTGAGTTGAGGGTTCAATTGATTGCCGTGCTCAATGGCATTGGTCACTGCTTCACCAATAGCCGTTTTTAAATCGTCAATGCGCTCTGGAGGTAAATCTATCTTTTGCGCTAAATTTGTTATGATGGCTATAGCAGTTTTCTCATAGCCCAATTCACTGGGAATTATAAATTCTACGATTTTCTTGTTATCCACTGATTTCTCCTTATTGTATCTCTTGTTGTTATCATCCGCACGCTGGCGTCTGTCAATCGTCTCACCCACTAACATCGACCCTTGCATCTTTGTCAACCGGTTGGGCAGGCTCATCATTAAGTGCATCATCAACTGGTTCAGATGACCCATTATCATCTTTGTCAGCCGGTTGGGCAGGTTTTTCATCTCCAGCGTCTGTACGCCTAGCCTCTCTGTCAACTCCATCGTCGTTGGCAGGTTGAGAAGGCTCGTCGTCATCCCCTTCGGTGGGGGAGGCAGGTTCCTCGTCTCCCCCATCAGCAGGCTGGGAGGCTTCATCATCTTCTGAATCATCGTCATTTCATGATTTTTGTTCTCCTATTGTTGGGATGATATGAATAATGGTATTTTCTTGGTTCTTTATTTGGTTCTTTATCATGAAAAGTGCAGTTTTCTATTTTTGACTGTGCGAACCGCGTCCTTCACCGAGCATTTGAAAGGCTTGAGCGGCTTGCGATTAAAAGTCTCACGAGCCGTTTTGAAGCAGCGGTAGGGGGATCGCTCCCCCTATCAACTGTAACCGGTCTCCATAAACATTGAAGCCGGGAAGTTAAAGCCGTTTTGTTTTAGTTTGGCCTCACACCTGGGGCGTATGCCACCCGCTTTGTGCTCACCAACGATTTTGCCATTTTCCCCATCGCCGCGATCAACAAATCTAAAGATGTCTTGTAAAATTGCGTTCTCACCCTCTAGCCCCTGGATCTCGGTGATATGGGTGATTTTTCTGGAGCCGTCTCGCAAACGAGAGGCCTGCACAATCAGGTCAACCGAAGAGGTAATCTGTTTGCGCACCACGTGAATTGGAAAATCAACCCCGGCCATCAAAACTAGCGATTCTAACCGGTCAAAGCATGAACGAGGATCATTAGCGTGAACAGTAGTCATACTGCCATCGTGACCGGTGTTCATGGCCTGGAGCATGTCCAAGGCTTCGCCGCCACGGCACTCACCCACGACAATTCGTTCGGGCCGCATACGCAGGGCGTTTATGACACAGTCTCTAATGGTTACTTCTCCGGGACTTTCAGGGGTGGGTTTTTTGGTTTCAAGACGGATTACATTGCGTTGTTTGAATTGCAGTTCGGCCGCATCTTCGATGGTGACAGTGCGCTCGTGTCCGGGAATAAAGCTGGAGAGGACGTTAATCAAAGTAGTTTTACCGGAACCAGTCCCTCCAGACACAATGATGTTGAGTCGAGAAGCCACACAAGCCCTTAAAAACTCGGCCATCATTGGCGTGACCGAGCCAAAGTTGATCAGGTCATCTATGGTCAGCTTGTCTTTGGAGAACTTTCGAATCGTTATATTAGGCCCATCAATAGCACAAGGGCGAATTACTGCGTTCACACGAGACCCATCAGGCAAGCGGGCGTCAATCAGGGGATGCTCCGGGTCGGCCATCCGCCCCAACGGTTTAACGATGCGCTTAACAATGCGCTCCACATGGTCGTCATCCAAAAACTTGTGTCCGGTTTCAGCCAGCCGGCCTTGTTGCTCAACAAAAATAATGTAGGGGCCGTTGACCATGATTTCAGAGATATTGTCTCTCTCGAGAAAAGGCTCTAGTGGGCCAAAGCCAAAGATCTCATCACAGACATTACGGTAAAATTGTTCCGGAGTGACATCAGGTGGAATTTTGATATTGGTCCGCTCCATAGCTTGCGTATATCGCTGTCGAATGGCCTGCTCGCGTTCAGGCGTACGTTCCAGGGGCAAGTCAAGGGGAATATCCGGGGCGATAGACTTGCGCAATCTATCGGCCAGCCAGAGCTGCAGCCGCAGTCGTTTGGCTCGCCCTGGCTTGATCACCCCCCGCTGAATAGGTGTATCCGGGGATTCTTCTTCCAGGGGAATAAAGATACCGTTATCCGCTGGGGGGGAGGAGGCCGGTTTGACCTGTTCTTCTTGCTTGGGCTCAATCTGTTTTTCTTTAGACTTACCCGGTTTTACCCGTTTCAGGCTTGTTAAAGTCGCCATTTGCATTTACTCTTGATAGTCGTTACCTATTCGCATCATTGTAAAATGTAAATTGAGTTTCTATATCTTAGGTGTCTTTCGATACGATGAGGCTCGGGTTTCATCATCATCAACCACTACCCGCTTCCACCAACCGGGGCAGAGTGGTTTGATGGTGGTCACAAAATACCAGCCTGTAGCAATAATCAAGATATCAATGCTCAGCCAGATTACAACAAGTTTTAATAGCCATTCCATAAGTGTCAACTCTTTATCCTAATTTCTAATTCCTACTCTAGCCGTCATCAGCGTTGGAATATATAGAACCAATATTCAAAGTGTATTTAGGTTCCGTCGGAAAAGTTCAAGAAAGTTTGAAGGGGAACTTTTCGCGGCGATCAGTCATGGGCAACAGCCAGGCTAAAGGTGCCCAGTTTGTCAGTTTCCACCCTCACTTCATGAGCCTCTCTAATCACCTTATAGCCTAAATCCTCTACATCAACCCATTGCCCATTTTGCAGCATTACAATTGTTAAATTGGGTTTGGGACCCACTTTGGCTACTGTATCAGGCTCGTAATCAAACCTTATCTTCACCGGTTTCGAAAAGTCGGTAATCTGGCGGTCGCCGGTGTAATTATTCTGATGATGATTTATATGATAGGCTTTTATATCAACTGGTTTAGCCAGCAATTGAAATGAAGCGGCATCTGGAATGTGCTTATTAGATGTCACCTCAAAATGAGTTCCTACGGCCACAGTGCCGGGCAACACCTGAAATCTGAAGTCGTTCCTGTCCTGAATTGATAGGGTGGTTTCGCCAAATTTGTCAATCGTCTGCACCAGGGGGGGCGTGTCATCGATAGCCAGAGTGAATAAGGTATTGCCATTTTCTTCAAGGGGGGTTGTGCTTGACAATAGACCTGTCACTACATTACTGAAGATGTCCGCCCGGCCGCCCAACTTCATCCAGCTTTGAGTCGCTGGGTTGTACATCCAAATACGGACTTTTGCTTCTTGAGCTGGGGTGAAACCAAGGTCTTCGTAGGGGGCTTGGATTAGGATTGAGTGATCGAATTGGCGTATCGCTCCCCCCTCCCCTATTCTTTTCCAAGCTGCAAAAAAGAAGTAGGGTGAATTGATACTGGTGGGCACAATCCTATCAGGCACGGAAACGGCATTTGGCGGCAAGAGAATCCCTTGAGGTAAACCTGAGCTAAAAAATTTGATTTCGACAGGGTCATGTATTGCCCCCTTGGGAAAGATAACTGTAAAGGCTGGCGTTTCTGGATCTCTAACTGGCATATCTTCTCCACCTTTTCCCGGGTCAACCTCCCCTTTTTCGTTGACTGGAGGCGGTCCCTTTTCCCCTCCACTGTCCCCGTCAGGTGGGCCGTTGAAAAGTGGACTGTTGAATAGACTCTTGGCCTCAACCAGAGTAACCCCTTCCAGGGTCATAGTCAGAACCACTGCACAAACAAAGAGCAAGGTTAAGATAGGATAAGTTTCAGATTTCATGATGTTTGTCCTCCTGTTATTTAGGTCATGTGAATAATGGAACTTTCTTCTGGACAACTGAAAGCAAATCTTCAGGTTGGATTGGTTTGGTCATATACTCGTCAATCCCCAGTGCTTTGCCATAACGAATTTCTCCATCCGACAAAGATCTGGAGCCCGTAAAAAAAATAAGGGGGATTGTACTCCATCGATGATTGTTACTTACAAGCTTATAAAGCTGATATCCACCGATAATCGGCACATAAATATCTGACAAAATTAAATCCACCGATTGAATCTGTAACATAGTTAGGGCTTCCAAGTCATTTCTAGCTGTTAGCACTCGGTAGCCTGCGGCTTCAAGAGTTAAACTGAGGTTGTCTAATAAGTCTGGTTCATTTTCGATTAGAAGGATCGAAGGGGTTGTGCTAATGTTAGTCATGATATCCCCTTAATATGGTTAATAATTTCATTTTGATCTCTAATATCCATCCGACCAGACATTACCATTGCTAATATAGAAATGAACGCTCTAAGTTGTCTTTGAGTTTGGACCGGATGGTTTTTATTATCTTCCGGTACTGCTAAAATAAGCCTTCCAGGAGCCGAGTCAAATAGGGTGCAATGACTCCAACCGCAGTCCCTAAAAACATAGCGGTTATACTCACTGCCAATTTTTTATAGAATGTAGGGATTTCTAACCAGATATCTTTAACAGTCCGAGTATCTTCAAGGCCATAATCAATCGTCCGATAGGACTTGATGCTTGTTTGAGGCAATATAAATTCTGGTATTTTGTTAATTCCTCGTTGGTTAATCATTTCAATTACTCCTTTGTTTTTATTAGTATGATTTCAGTGTTAGTTTGTTTCGATTTCTAACATCCATCCTACCAAACATTACCATTGAAATATATAGAGGAAATCTTTAAGTTGTCTTTGAACTTTTTTCGAGGACTTTTATAACCTGCATGCAAAAAATAATTCATTTGTGATTTCTTGGAATAAAGGGAGGAGTTGCGATGTATACCAAAAACCCATCGATGCATGATACAATCGATGGGTTTTTATGAAGCGCCCAACAAGGGGCTGATATGTCTAGAAGCTAAAGTCAGTCGTCAGGCTCAAGAAGCCGATAGCCGACCCCCCGAACATTCTCAATAAGTCCTGTCTCACCAACAGCAGCACCTAGCTTGCGGCGCAGTGAGTGCAGCAAGGGGCCTAATAGAGAACCGGCTTCTATGTGGTCGGTGTCCAAGTCGTGTGTAACTTTAATTAACTCCTGGGCCGATGTTACCTTACCGGCATTTTTAGCCAAATGTTCCAATAACAGAAACTCTCTGGCCGAAAGCTTGAGCTCCGTTTCATTGAGCCAGACCCGATGTTGTTCTGAGTTGATCTGTATCGGTCCTACAATGAGCAGAGATTGTTCGGTTTGTGGTGTCGTGGCTGCTTGCGGTGCTGACTGGGCCAGTTGCTGTGCTCGTCGCAATCTGCCCCGTACGGCCGCCAGCAAATCTTCAGGGCGGATCGGTTTGGTCAGATAGTCGTCAACACCCAATTCCTTGCCGTATCGGATGTCGCTATCCAATCTGCGGGCCGTTAGAAAGATGAAAGGGATTGCCAGCCATTGCAGGTTCTCACGCACTCGTTCGTACAGTTGGTAACCGTTCAGACCCGGCATAGCAATATCTGCCAAAATCAGATCGACAGGCTGTGATTGCAAGACAGCAAGAGCCTCAACACCGTCATTGGCGGTCAGCACCTGATGTCCTGCTGATTCTAGAGTCAACTGAATATTCTCCACCAAATCCGGCTGGTCATCAACTATGAGAATCGAGGCGTTTGTATTCATCGTTTACTCCTTTTCGGCCAATGGCAGATAGACAGCAAAAGTGCTGCCCTCACCGGGGACCGAGTGCATGGCAATCCGTCCGCTATGTAATTCGACCAACTCCTGTACAATGGACAATCCCAGTCCAGTTCCTGGAATGTTTCCCTGGTCTTTCACCCGATAAAATCGTTCAAATAAGTGGGGTAAATCACCTGCTTCAATCCCAATGCCTGCATCGACCACGCGAAAGGCTGCCCATCGACCGGCAGGCAAATCAATACTACCGGGCCAGGATACTTCCAAATCGCCGTTTTTAGTCTGGACCGAACATTCACAAGTAATGTGTTCGCCAGCGGGAGTGTATTTAATGGCATTGTTCAGTAAGTTACGGATCACCTGTCGCAACTGACCATCATGGCCGCTTACCCATAGTTTTTCAATGCCGGTCATATGTATAGTTTGTCCCTTGTCTCGGGCCAGAAGCAATTGTTTGTCAGCCTCCTCACGCGCCAGGTATGCCAGATTCAGCCGCTGATGCTCTAATGAAACACGACCGGCATCGAGACGTGAAATCGTCAAAATGTCCTCTATCAGCGTGTCTAGTACCTCGACATGCCGGCGAATGTCCCGGATCATTTTTTGGCGTTTGTTATCATTTAGCCGTTCATATAGGGTATCTAGGTTGCCACTGAGCAGCGTGATAATAGAGAGTGGTGTCCGTAGCTCGTGGGAAACATTAGAGACAAATTGATCTTTCATCCGTTCGATCTCTTTGAGCAGCATTACTTCACGATTACGACGTCCTACTTCTTCCTCAGCCGCTTGTCGACGCCTTCTTTCCAACAGTAACCGGCGATAGCGATTGAGCCGGGTGATGGTCCGAACCCTGACGTGCAACTCGGCCTTATTAAAAGGTTTGGTGACAAAGTCGTCGGCTCCGGCTTCAATACCCTTCAAGCGAGAGTTTTGATCATCCAGGGCGGTGACCATAATAATTGGCACTTCAGCCAAATGATTATCGGCTCGTAGACGCTCACAAACCTCAAAGCCGTCCATCCCCGGCATCATAACATCGAGCAAGATCAGGTCTGGCATCAGGTCGCTTGCTTGGGCCAGCGCTTCTTCTCCATTGCTGGCGAAAGCCAATTCATAACCCTGTCCAGAGAGTAACCCTCTAATTACCTCTCGACCGCTTAATTGATCGTCGACAATGAGAATTGTGCTATCATATTCCAAAGAAATTTGCTCTAACATTAATCGTTTTGTGTCCGATTAGGTTGCATGGGGGCGATGTTAAGATGGTTTTCTGGCTTTTACTCTGGGTAATTTTACGGTAAAGGTACTGCCTTGATCCGGTGTGGTCTCAATCTCAATTGTACCACGATGGGCCTCGACAATGTAACGCGCCAACACCAATCCCAGTCCTAAACCCTCTTGAGCTCGTCGCAAGGGGTCTGTTCCTTGTTCAAAGACTTCCCAGATTCTATCCATTTGCTCTTCCTCAATACCCCGACCGGTATCCGACACGGCTATCATCACCCAATCGTCATTGGCTTGAGCGTTGATCTTTATTTTGCCGCCTGGATGATTAAACTTGATGGCATTATCGACCAGTTGGGTTAAGGCTTCTTCCATTTGTTTAACATCCAGGGGAAAGGACGGTAGGTCGGGGGAAATATCAGTTTCGACAGCCACTTCTTTGCTGCGGGCTTTGAATTCTGCCAGCGGCACCAGATTGTTGAAGACAGGCTCTAAGAGAGCCAACACCGGGCGCACGGTTTCTTGTTTGCTCAAAAAGGCAGCCACGCGGGTTAAGCCCTCCACCATCTGGCCCAAGGTCCAGGATTGTCGTCGGACAGCCATCACCGCGTCCGAATGTTCTGGAGTTAGTTCTCCCAGGTGTGAATCTTCTAGCATTTCAATACCTTGAAAGATGAGGGCCAGGGGCGTGCGCATTTCGTGATTGACGGTACTCAGAAAAGTGTGGCGCAGCCGGTCAAGGGCGGCTTGTTTCTCCCGCTCCTGATGGAGCGTGCGGATACGTTCAGCCTCTTTGAGGGGGGTAATATCGCTTTGGACGGTGACAAAGCCGATGGTCTGATCCAGATTGTCGGGATTGAATAAGGGGGCCACCGTTAATAAGGCATCGTAAAGGGTACCGTCTTTGCGTTTATTATTGACTTCTCCACGCCACGTTTGGCCTGTGCGAACAACATCGGAGATTCCATCAAGTGTCTGCCCACCGACGCCATTAATCTCTCTCTCCCTTGCCGTCCTGCTTTGCCACAGGTGCCAAGTTTGCCCGATTGCCTCCTCTTCGGTATAGCCGGTCAACGTAACGGCGGCCGGATTGAGATATTGGATGGTGCCCGATATGTCGGTGACGACGACTGCTTCTCCCAACGCTTGCAGGACGGCTTGAGTACGATCACGCTCAGTTTGCAATTCACGAGTGCGTTGGGCCACAGTTTCTTCTAAAGTAGTAGCATGATGTTCTAGGGCCTGGTACAACTGGGTAGTTTCAATGGCTTGACCGACGGCGGTGGCGACGCTCTGTGCCAGGTTAAGGTCCTGTTGGCTATATGTACGGCGCTCAATTGCCTTCAGTTCTATAATGCCGATGATTTCTTCGTGCACCAGAAGAGGAACAACAAGTAATGAACCCAATCCATGCCGTTGCATGAACTCGTAAACCGGGCTCAGCCACGGATCGGTTGGCTCATCAACAACTGCCAGTGGAGTTTTAGATTCTGAGAGGTATTCTGACAGCAGGCCGACAATAGGTATCTCTTTTGCCAAATCAGGCTCCTGAGTTGGCTCCTGGTTCTCATCAGAGTGGGCTTGTTTCATACGAAATGATGGAACCCGATACGTGACCAAATCTGTAAATTGTGTTTCTTCATGGTGGAGTAGGATAGTCGTGGCCTGGGGTAATTCAAAGACTTGGGTCAGCGCTTCACAGGCCACGTATAAAGTATCATGAATATTTAAGGTCGAGGTGGCTGTTGTAATGACCTGATTAAGCAAGGTCAATTCCCGATTACGACGATATACTTCCTCCTCCGCTTGTTCGCGATAGGTTCGCTCCATCAGCAAGCGACGATAGCGGTTGAGTCGGGTGATAGATCGAACTCGGGCTTGTAACTCAACCTGGTTGAATGGTTTGGTGACAAAGTCGTCGGCCCCGGCTTCAATACCCCGCAAACGAGAGTCGTGATCATCCAGGGCAGTGATCAAAATGATCGGTATCTCGGCCAGATGTGAGTCTGCCCGTAATCGCTCACAAACCTCGAAGCCATCCATCCCCGGCATCATAACATCGAGCAAGATTAGGTCTGGTATCAGTTCGATGGCTTTTGCCAACGATTCTTCGCCATCACTGGCAAAAGCCAATTCGTAACCTTGGTTGGTTAGTAATCCTCTCAAGACCTCTCGACCACTCAATTGATCATCAACAATTAGAATTGTACTAGGGTGTCTCATCGCTCCATCTCTTTCATAATGACGTAAAAAACTGGTGAAACCTTCGGTGTTCAGACATGACTACATGACTTCAGATTTCCACGGTAAAAATGGATCCTTGGGGCTTGTTAGACTCCACAAATATCTGTCCCCCATGCGCGTTGACCACTAGCTTGCAAAAGGCAAGCCCAAGCCCGATTTGTGAAACCCCTGTTTCTTTTATAGCAGCCACTTCGAACTTATCAAAGATGCGCTCCCGGTCTTCTGCGGCAACCCCGAGACCTTGGTCTAGAACTTTAATCTGGATATGGGAGTTCTGCGATTCCAAGTATTCAGCTTGAAGGGTAACTGTGCCCTTGGGCGGAGAGAACTTTATGGCATTGGAAAGCAGGTTATCCAGCACTCGTTTAAACAGGTTTGCGTCAACTGTTATTTCCCTAGCCTTTTGCGGGAGTTTTGTAACAAGATCAATCTGCCTTAAGCGGGCAATATAATTATGGTTCTCCAAAACGGTTTGGACCAATTGGTTAATATCAACTGTGGAGAGATTTAAGATCAGGTTACCGTGTTCCATTTTAGCTGATGTCAACAAATCAGTAACAAGCGAATTCAAATGAAGCACTTGCCTATGAAGTCTATTTATGGCTTCTATATCATCTGAGGTGATGATACCTTGCTTGAGCAGTTCAGTAAAGCCAAGGATAGCGGTCAATGGGGTTCTCAGATCATGTACAACCATATGGGCCATATCTTCTCTTAATTGTAATGCTGCCTGCAGGGCGTCGAACTGCTTTTTAAGGCGCAGCATCGAGCGCACTCGCGCCCGCAGCTTGAAGCCATCAACGGGCTTTGACAAAAAATCATCGGCCCCGGCCTCAAAACCACGCGCCATATCTTCTTTGCTGTCAAGTGAAGTGACCAATATGACCGGGATATGCTGCCACTGTTCCTCTGCTTTGAGACGTCGACAAACTTCATAGCCGTCTATGCCTGGCAGTATTACGTCGAGCAAGATTACATCCGGGGTAAATTTATCCACGCACGCCAGGGCTTCCCACCCACTATCAGCAAAAGTCAGGTCATAACCCTGAGTAGAAAGCAGCCCTCGCAAGACCTCTCGGGATCTGAACTGATCATCAACAATCAGAATTAGGGATTCTTTATCACTCATTGGCCTTAGCATCGTTTTTGCTCAAAGGTATAATAAGTTCTAACACCACACCTGGACCTATTTCTTTATTACGAATACGGCATGTTCCGCCCACACCCCAAATGAGCAAAGCAACACTTGAAAGACCCAAACCCATCCCCGCAGTTTGACTTGTAAAGTATTTTTCGCCCTGGTAATATGGAGTCCACACCTGGGCTAGTTGCCCTGAAGACAAGGTTAAACCATCATCGCTAACCTTAAGGCGAACTTGGTTACCATTTAATATGGTACCTGAAATTTCAACAGTAGGAGCTTGTTGGGGGTGAAATTTTTTTGCATTCTCTAATATTTCCTGCATGATCAATTTTACTGCTTGGGCAGAAAGTGGCAGTTGTTCAATGCTCAATTCATGAGGGATAAATACAGCTACCGATTCAAGTTCTAATGCGGTACTAATTTGGGCCACAACTTCGTTAAACCTCGATAGATTAAATTCTGTGCCGGGTTGTGCCAGAGCAGGGGTTGATATATAATGCAAAATCTCTTCTACATTTTTCTTAAGACGTTGGGTGCTTCGCCGAAGAATTTCAAAGAGCTTAGTCATATCAGGATTTAAGAACTTTGTTACCTCTTCATTCTGAAGTAAATGCAAACTACCTTGCAGGCCTGCTATTGGTGTCCGTAACTCGTGAGACACCAACGATTGAAACTTCCACATATCCCGTTGTAAAGCCATCTGTGCGGTCACATCCTGAAGATGGATGATCCAATCCCCATCTGGGCCTGAAGGTAATTTGAGGATATTTACTTGTAGCCAAAAGGCGTTAGCTGTAGGTGACACAGGTTGCACAAGATAACGCACAGGTACAGATGCGCCTTCGTTCGGCCAAATTACCCAAGCTTCCTCCGGTTCATAGTTATACCGTCTGCGGACTAAGTCTAAAAATGTGGGCAAGATGGGCTCATTTGCGTCGGTGGGGAGATCAAGAAATAGGCGGGCTTGGGCGTTAGCATAAAGGATATAATCTTCGTTATCCAAGACTAAAAAACCGTCATTGGCCTGTTCTACCGCCCACTCAAATTTTGCCCGCCCCGACAGCAAACGGCGGTAACGGTTGAGGCGGGTGGTGGTGCGCACTCGAGCCTGCAATTCGGCAGGATTAAATGGCTTGGAGATAAAGTCATCTGCTCCGGCCTCAATACCTTGAATGAGCGAAGCCTCGTCGTCTAGGGCAGTAACTATAATAACAGGCACCTCTGCCAGAATCGGATCAGCACGTAGTCGCTGGCAAACTTCGAAGCCGGTCAGTTCCGGCATCATGGCATCTAACAGAATCAAATCTGGGCTAATCTCCGCAGCTTTAGCCAAAGCCTCTTTTCCATTACTGGCAAAGGCTAATTCGTAACCTTGGTTGGTAAGTAACCCTCTCAAAACCTCACGGGCACTGAGTTGGTCATCCACAATCAGAATGGTACTATCGTGTTTCATCATTTCAACTCCTTATACTCACTAATTACCGGTTTTGATTCGCTCAAACCGGTAATTAGTGAGTATACATGTTCTGCTGTCGATCGTCCTTTGACCGTTATTATTCCCAAGTCTTCAACAGTTACGATATCTTTCACCGCTTCGTACACAGCCTGACTCAAAATGATCTGCCCACCTTGAGCTTTTTCTTGTAGCCGCTTGGCCAGGTTGACCGTGTCCCCGATGGCCGTATAGTTCATCTGTTGAGCGGTACCGATATTTCCTACCACGGCATGGCCCACATGAATGCCTATCCCAAAACTCAACTGCCTGTGACTCACTACATTGGCGTTGTAGCTGGCAATGGCTTGCTGCATCGCCAGAGCACTGCGGACCGCTCGCAGCGTATGGTCGGATTGAGGCAGCGGTGCGTTGAAAAATGCCATGACCGCATCCCCCATGAATTTATCCAGAGTTGCTTCTTGAGCCAAAACGGCTTCAACTGCCAGAGCCAGATACTGGTTCAATACCTTAACCAAATCTTCCGGCGGTAGCCCATCACTGAAGGTACTAAAGCCCCGGATGTCGGAAAATAGGACGGTGATTTCCTGTCGCTCCCCACCCAGAGTCAGGGTTTCCCTGCCGTCAACCAGGCGCTCAACCACAGTAGGGCTGACATAACGCTGGAACATGTTTCGGATAACCTGCTTCTCTCGCTCTTTGGCCCGCGTCCGCTCCTCAAAAAAGCGGGCTTTAGTAATCGTTATGGCGGCCTGTTTAGCTAGAGTTGCCAAAATATAACAGTGATTTGCTTCAAAGACATCACTCTCGGCACTATAAAGGCACAGAGCGCCCAGTACTCGTTGCCCGTCGTTGAGTGGGACCACCAGTAAGGCGCATATCTCAGACAACTGAGGTTGAAGCTGGTGTGGTGCCGCCGTCACGTCAGATATAATGTCGAGTGTCAGTCCGGTCTCGATGGCCTGATTAACTAAGCCTTCAATACCAAGACTGGGATACACCAACTTTGCATCAGCCTTAGAGGGAAAGACAACCGGCAGCAGCTGTCCATCATCCGCCAGAAAATAGATGATACATCCTCTGCCTTCTGGAATGAGATCTAACGCCGTCTGGGAGATTAAGCTTAGGACGGAGTCCAAATTCAGATTATGCTTTATCGAGCGCAAGCCTGCATCGTGCACAACCTCTAAAGCTTCCAGATGTTGGACAATGGCCTGTGAGAAATTCTGGTTCAAATATAATGAGGCCTCCAATTCCTGTTGTTGCTTGTTCAAGGTGTCATACTGATATTTAATGCGCAGCATCGAGCGTACCCGAGCCCGCAGTTCAGAGCCGTTGACCGGTTTAGCCAAAAAATCATCCGCCCCGGCATCTAGCCCCCGCACCAGGTCATCAGTGTTATCAAGGGCCGTCACCAAAATCACGGGAATATGTCGCCACTTCTCATCTGACTTCAAATGCCGGCAGAGTTCAAAGCCGTCCATCCCCGGCATCATCACATCCAACAGAATCACATCCGGGGGGTTTTCTACAATTTTCTTAAAGGCTTCTATGGCATCATTGGCGAATACCAGATTGTAATCTTGCCCGGTCAAATGGCCTTTCAAAGTCTCTCGGGCACTGAGAACATCATCTACAATTAGGATGTTACGGTTGTTTATCATAAGATCAATTCTTCTGATCGGGATTGAGGCCCTTTGGCCAGCGGAATCATCAGGTCCACCACTACTCCCCGCCCACCAACTTGATTGTACATACCGCACTCGCCACCAACGCTCCAAACCATCGAGGCTACCATTGACAGACCCAGCCCCATGCCAATAGCTTGGCCGGTAAAGAATTTTTCACCCTGGTAGTAGGGGGTCCACACCTGGGTTAGCTGCTCCGGCGAAAGCGTTAAACCGTTGTCACTCACTTTAATTTGTACCGTTTGGGCATCTTTTTGGAATACACAAATTTCTACAATCGGGTTCTGTTGGGGGTGGAATTTTTGGGCGTTTTCTAACAGTTCACTTAAAATCAACTCAACGGACTGCGATGATAATACAAGCTGCAAATTGTCTTCTCCGCCAGTAGTCGTTACATTTTCCAGCCCTAAGTTGGCGCTAATTTGTTTTACCAGTGGCCCAAGCTGGTTAAGATTAAATTCATGACCCGTTTCGGCCAACACCGGTATTCTGACATATTGTAAAATATCTTCAACTTCACTGTGCAGCCGTTGCGCTCCCCGGCGGGCTATTTCGGCCAAGCGCTTCGTTTCCTCAGGGGCGTCTTGCGGGTTGGTGTCTACCAGCAAATCCAAACCGGTGATCATTCCAATGAGCGGGGTCCGCAGTTTATGGAAGATCATTCCGTGAAAGCTGCGCATATCATGCTGCAAAGCTAATTTTTCGGTTACATCTTGGAGGCGAATAACCCACACTGTTTCTTCGCCAAAGGGAGCTTCTAAGGCATTCACCTGCAACCAAAAAGTTCTGGCGGTAGGTGTTTCGGGCCGCACAAGATAGCGTGGCGGCTGTTGGGTAGGTGGTTCTGGCCAGTTGGCCCAGGCTTCCGGGGGCCGGGCATGATACTGCTGTAATACTACCCTCAGAAATGATCTGGGAGCATCGCTATTTTGCTTGTCCTCCAGGCCAAGATACAGTCTGGCTTTGGGGTTGGCGTAAAGAACCTCATCGTTATCATTGACCAACAGATAGCCTTCCTCGGCCTGCTCAACCACCCATTCAAATTTGGCCCGCTCGGCCAGCAGCCGCCGGTAACGGTTGAGCCGGGTGATGGTGCGCACCCGGCTTTGCAGTTCGGCGTGGTTAAAGGGTTTGGAGAGAAAATCATCGGCTCCCGCCTCGACCCCACGCAGCAAAGAATGTTGATCGCCCAGAGCGGTAATCATGATAATCGGTACCTCGGCCACTTTAGGGTTGGCCCGCAGCCGGGTGCAGACCTCAAAACCATCCATCCCCGGCATCATCACATCCAGCAGGATCAAATCCGGGATTAACTCTACTGCCATTTTCAGGGCTTGCGGCCCATCGGGGGCGAAGGCCAACTGATACCCCTGCCCGGCGAGCACCCCTTCTAAAACTGCGCGAGCGCTGAGTTGGTCGTCAACAATTAGGATGATGGATTGACCTTTCATTTTTTTGATTCCTCGAGCTGGTCATTCGATATTTTTAAAAATTCCTGAAGTAACTCTAATAACCGCCGTATGCTAACCGGTTTGCTGAGGTAAGTATTGGCCCCTGCCTTTAAGCAGTGCTCTTTATCGCCGGCCATAGCCAGAGCGGTCAGCGCAATGATGGGAACCCCGGCTACTGCCTCTTCTCCATCGGCCCGAATGCGTCGAATAGCTTCCAGCCCGCCCATGCCCGGCATTTGAATATCCATTAAAATCAAGGCCGGTCGCTCTTCCCTGGCCCGTTCAATCGCCTCGACGCCGTTACGAGCCACAATAACGTCATATCCGTAAGCCTCCAAGATACCTTGTACCAGCACTAGATTGGCCTGGTTGTCTTCCGCCAGCAGAATGAGGGGGCGGGGGAAGTCGGCAGCAGTATCTGAAACGTTGATAGGCGCAGGGCTTGCTGCCTGGGGTAGGCTGGTATTCCCTCGATAAGCGCCAATTGAGCGCCAGGGGATTGAGACCGTAAAACGGCTGCCCTGACCGACCTGGCTTTCTACCGAAACGCCACCTCCGTGCAATGCGGCCAGCCGATAAACCAGCACCAGACCCAGACCTGTGCCTTCGTGTTCTCTGGTCAGGCTGCTGTCCAGTTGCACAAAAGGCCGGAACAGCTTTTGCAAATCTTCCTCGGAAATGCCCATGCCGGTATCCCACACGGTAAAGCGAACCGCACTCTTGTCTACAACTCTGGTCACCTCCAGCCCCACCTGGCCGCCAGAAGGCGTAAACTTAACCGCGTTGGTCAACAGATTGACCAAAATCTGCTTCAAGCGGCGTTCGTCCACTTCCAGGGTTTTGACATTGTCATCAAAATCAAAAACCAGCTTGATCTGCTTTTGGAGGGCTTGCTGTTGCACAAAGCGCAGGCTGGCCTGGCATACCTCTTCAACCGGTATCGTTTCAAGATTAAGTTCTAATTTACCGGCTTCAATTTTTGACACGTCCAGAATATCGTTAATTAATGAGAGCAGGTGGTGGCCCCCTTCTTCAATATGTTTTAGCGACTCGCGTTGTTTGTCATTGACACTGCCATAGACTTCCATTTGCAGCACTTCGGACATGCCCAAAATAGCGTTAAGGGGCGTGCGTAACTCGTGGCTCATGTTGGCCAGAAACTCGTCCTTGAGCCGAGCCGTCCGGGCCAGTTCGGCATTGGCCGCGCTTAACTCGCCCGTTCGCTCTGCCACCCGTTGAGCCAGGGAGGCTCGCTCGATTTCTAACATCTCTTGTGCTCGCGTACGTTCCGTGATTTCTTGCTGGGCTTGCTCATATAAGCGGGCGTTTTCAATCCCTATGGCCAGTTGGTCGGCGATTAACTGGGAAATATGTAAATCATCTACCCCATAAAAGCCTGCCTGCCGCCTACTAATGTTCCAGGTGCCAATGGCCTGTCCCTTGACCTGAAGCGGCATGACCATCACCGATTTGATTCCAGCACCCCATATAGCTTCACCCGTATAATTTATATCTGTCGTAACATCGTTGATAAGCTCAGACTTCTGGTCAGCAAGTACCCTTTCCGAGGTCGTACCTTCGAGAGGGAATTTTGTTCCCACCGCCGGTTCAGCCTGCCCGGCCACATAACTTACGTGCAACTTGTCCCCTTCCAAAAGCACGATAGACATGCGGTCATAGCTTAATAAGAGGCCGGTATATTCGGAAAATGCCTGATACACCTCATCAATGTGTAGGCTGGCCGATATGGCCCGATCGAGTTCATGCATCACCGCCAGTTGTTGGGCACGCCGTTCCGTCTCGGTATGAAGGCGAGCATTTTCAATGGCGATGGCCGCCTGAGCGGCATACGCCATGGCTGTTTGACCATGAGCTTCGGTATAGAAATCGGATTGGTCTTTGTTGAGCATCAGGATACCAATTGTATGATCCTCAATGCGCAGCGGGACACCCAGCCAACTATGACTGTCTTCTTCGAAATCGTGTACTGGCATATAATCCTGGTCAACTGTATACATATTATCGACAATAATCGGTTCTGATGACCTCAAGATTAGCCCAGCCCGTTCAGAGACAGGCAACGATTGTCCTATCAATTCTGATAGGCTGGAGGAACCATGCCCGCCAATAACCTTCAATCGGTCCCCTTCTAAGAGTTGGACCGAGACGCTATCAAAAGGCACAACATTTTGCAACTCCTCCAGGATGCGTTCAATAACCTGACCCAGATCAATGGTAGAAGCCAGAGCCAGGGCCGCCTTACGCAGCGCCTCGGCTTCCAGGTAACGCTCACGTTCGGCCGTATAGAGGCGGATAATCTCTTCTCGGGCCCATCTGTTCTCTGTGATGTCGCTGACCACCCCATAAATCATCTTGGAGGCGCCTTGAGCCTTTGTTCTACCGCTGTCACGCACCCAAATGACCTCGCCATCGGCCCGCACCATTCGGTATTCTACTTCACTAGGCTGGCCCATCACCAGGCGTTCTGCTTGTTCCGCTGCCTTGACCCGGTCATCAGGATGGATCACGCCGGAAGCCCAAAAGCTCCAATCGGTGATGAACTTTTCGTAGGGGTAGCCGGTTAAGGTTTCAACATTCGGCGAAAGATAGCGGTTCAGCCGCTGTCCCTCTTCTGTGACCTCGGTCACATAAATGTGGGGGCTAATAGAGGTAATAACCTCACGAAACAACTCTTCGCTCTTTCGCAACGCTTCCTCTGCCTGTTTGTGCTCAGTGATATCCTGCCCGATACCAACGAAGCGGCTAATCTCCCCGTGCTCATCTTCTACGGGGG
>Ga0210124_1000591_pt1 | contig 17983 bp, 13 predicted proteins | sample Muzzi_PWC_D2_FD_185554 | JGI IMG/M metagenome (GOLD analysis project Ga0210124, IMG submission 185554) | Wetland microbial communities from San Francisco Bay, California, USA, that impact long-term carbon sequestration - Muzzi_PWC_D2 (SPAdes) | ecosystem: Environmental > Aquatic > Marine >... | reverse complement strand
GCGCCACGCCGCCACGATCCTTCCCGGCGTCCCGCCCGGCGCCATCAGGCCGGAGAGCAGGACGTTGGTATCGAGGACGATCCTCATCGGGCGCGCGCGTCGCGCACGGCCTCGGTCACCTCGGCCGCGACCTGGTCTTCGTCGACCCCCTCGTAGGCGCGGGCGAGATCGCCGGTGAGACGATCGAACTCCGCCTCCATGAGGCGGATCTTCTCGAAGAGGCCGATGTCCACCAGCGCCGCCACCGGCTTACCCCCCTTGGTCACCAGGACCGTGTCGTGGCGGTACTGGACCTCGTTGAGGACCTCCCCCAGCCGCTGGCGAATGGTCATGGCGGTGGCTTCACGAATCATGATCACCTCAATCGATAGAATTGATATGACCACTATAGTCGACTGACCCAGTCGCGCAACCTCGGTCGCAGGGCCGTCTCCCTCCGTCGCATCGCAGGACCCCGCTCGCCATCACCCTCCCCCATGGTCGACCTCCTTATGTGTCAGAGCCTTTCACCGCTTCGCGCCTTTGCGAAAGAACCAGCGGTGGTATGCTACGGGCTCACTCGTGGAGGTCGCAGATGAGCCGAGTCGAAGCCTTGGAGAACGGCGTGCGTACCCTGTCGGACGAAGAGCTGGCGGCGCTTCGCGCGGCGTTGGCCTAGGGCGACACATGGCTGAGCGGGTGTCATTCGTGGGGCTGGGGGTCATGGGGTATCCCATGGCGGGGTGGCTGCGGCGGGCCGGGCATGAGGTGACGGTGTTCAACCGCACCGGCGCCAAGGCGCGGGCGTGGCGCGAGGAGTACGGGGGGAGGGTCGCGGCGACGCCGGGCGAGGCCGCGGCGGACGCCGACCTGGTGTTCACCTGCGTCGGGGATGATCCGGACGTCCGGGCGGTGGTGCTGGAGGCGGGCGGGGTGTTGGCTGCGATGCGTCCCGGTTCCGTGTTCGTGGACCATACGACGGCCTCCGCCGATCTCGCGCGGGAGATCGCCGCTGCGGGCGGCGCCCGTGGGGTGGCGTGCCTCGATGCGCCGGTGTCCGGTGGGGAGGCGGGCGCGCAGCAGGGGCGGCTGACGGTGATGGTCGGCGGGGACGCGCAGGCGTTTGCCCGCGCCGAGCCGGTGATCCGGGCGTACGCGCATCAGGTGCGGCTGATGGGCCCGGCCGGTGCCGGGCAGCTCACGAAGATGGTCAACCAGATCGCGATCGCCGGGCTCGTGCAGGGGCTGGCCGAGGCGCTGAGCTTCGCGCTCCGGGCCGGGCTCGATCCGGCCGCGGTGATCGATGTGGTGGCGAAGGGGGCCGCACAGTCGTGGCAGATGGAGAATCGCTGGCAGACCATGGTCGAGGGGAAGTTCGACTTCGGCTTCGCGGTCGAGTGGATGCGCAAGGATCTACGGATCTGCCTGGAGGAGGCGCGGCGCAACGGTACCGAGCTGCCGGTCGCCGCGCTCGTCGACCGGTTCTACGCCGACGTCGTGGCGATGGGCGGCCGGCGCTGGGATACGTCGAGCCTGATCGCCCGCCTTAATCGCGGCGACGAGGCGACTCCGTCCCCGGAATCGACGTGACGTCGCCAAGGCGTTCGGTCAGGACGGCGTCGACATCGGCGCGTCTCCCCGGTGGCGGCACGGCTCGCGTCGGTATCTGAACGATCGCGCCCCTGCCGGGCGGCAGATGTTAGGCGGGCCGGCGGACAAAGACACACCCCGATTTAGGGCAGACCCGGGATCCGTTGACAGCCGGAAGCGCCGCGAGTAGGTGTTTACCCAGTAACACCATAAACTCGATGGTCTTTCCAGGTTTATCTCTCCGGACGCACGCCGGCATCGCCTGACCAGCAATGTCGGATCACAAAGGATATTGCGATCTTCCGCCGGCGTCCCCGACCGTGACGATCCGCAGGAGGCGATGATGGCCACGACATTCAACCCCGCCGATCTTCTGATCTCCGAGGCACAGCTGCTCCCGCTCGCCGAAGTCCTGAACCTTCCACCGGACCGCCTGATGGGCGTGACACCCGACGCGCTCGCTGCGCTGAACGCGCTCGGGGTGTCGACCGTGTTCGACCTCGCCATGTCGGGCGTATTCAACGCGGCGGTGCAGATCGACGACGCGGCCGACAACCAGGCGAACGCCATGAACCGCTTCGGCCGGCCCGTCACCGACCTGCTGAAGCCCGGCATCGGCGGCGCCGTCGCGGTGCCCGACCTGCGCAACCAGTCCATCGATATCCTGGCGGACATCGACGATGCGGCGGCCGTCCAGGCGGCGCTGGGCGTGACGACGGTGCGCGACCTTTCCGTCTATCCGCCGTTCCGCGCCGCGAACGAGATCCTCACACGCGCATTCTTTCCGGAGCAGCTCGAGGCGTTCGACGCCGAGAGTCCGGCGGACCTCGTCCCGAAGTCGGGTGAATTCCCCACGGAGCGTGTGCAGTACAACGTGCTGGTCCTCGACGAGCTCCTTCGTCCGGAGAATGCCCCGCCGCTCATCGACCTCGCTGGACCCGATTTCCAGCCGATCGACGTCGCGCCGGTAGCCGATCCGAACTTCGGCTTCAGCACGCTTGGGCTCGGTATGCTGCTGACCCTCAACCAATCGTGGTTCATGCAGGGGGTAACCCTTGGGCACCTCCTGCACAGCATGGCGCTCGCCGCCGGCGAAAGCACTCGCATCGCGGTCATCGACTGGAGCCGCAAGGTCAGCGCCGGACAGACCGAGCTCATCGGCGAAACGGAGGACCTGAGCCAGGATACCAACCGCAACCGCACCATCAGCGAGGTGACCGAGGCGGTCGCGAAGGAGGCCCAGACCGGTTTCTCGCACACCGAGAGCGAGTCGGTCACGAAACAGGCCGGGGCGGCCGGCGGCGGAATCATCGGCGGCGTATTCGGCTTCGGCGCGTCTGCGAGCATCGCCAAGACCAGCACCTCGGCGGATAGCTACGCCACCAGCGCGGGCAGCCGCGAAGTCGGTGCCTCCATGCTCCAGCAGGCCAACGACCGGACGCACCAGCACGCGCATGCGGCCCGTACGAGGCGCGCCTCGGTCGTGCGCGAAGTGAGCCAGAGCGAACACGAGAACGTATCCACGCGGGTCATCACCAACTACAACCACATGCATGCGCTGACGGTGCAGTACTACGAGGTGCTGCAGGCGTATCGCACGGAAACCTCGGTCACGCGCTGCGACCGCGTGGTCTTCGTGCCCTTCAAGCTGCTCGATTTCACCAACACGGACCTGCTGCGCCGCTTCCGTGGCGCGTTGATCGATGCGGCCCTGACCCCCGCCATCCGCGACACGCTGCTGAACTTCGATACGCTGGAGTTCGTGCCGGAACGGCGCGTGAGCTTCCCCGGACTTGGCGGAACCCTTACCGATATTCTCGCCGCTCCGCGCGCGGACCTTGCGCCGACCATCAGGATCGGCACGGTGGCGCGCAGTGCCGCGCCAACCTCCCCGGCGGACGGCGGGGTCTCCACGCCACCGCCCGAGCCGCCGACACTTCCGCCGCAGCCCCCGCGGCCGCCTTCGCCCGGAGGTGACCTGGCGGATACCTTGTGGGAGAACGCAGCCGCGAAGCTTTCGGCGTTTTTCGGCTCTCCCACCCTGCGCCGCGGTTCGGAGTCGCTGTTCGTGCCCTCGGATGTGCACGTCGAGGAAGGGGCGGTGCAGAGCACCGTCCGCAGCCTGAACGTCGTGTTCGTTCTGCGCGACGGCACGCGAATCGCCGATCTGACCAAGAGCCAGCCGCTGGCCGACGTCGACCGCATTGCGATCTCCGGCAGCGATCCGACCACGGACGTTCCGGCGACGGTCGTGCTCGCGCTGTCGCGCAACGGCATCGTCTTCCCCCTCGAGCTACCGACGGTAACCGTGCCGAAAGGTGCCCAGGAGACCAAGGTCGTCGATATCCGCGCGGCCGGTGCCAACGTCAACCTCGTCCAGCACCTGGCCGACAACCGGCTGCACTACAGCCAAGCCGTGTTCCGCCAGCTCGATGCGGCGATGATTGCCGGGTTGCTGTCGCCCTTCAGCATCACCATGAACGGGAACGTCTTCCCGCTGCTCCAGGTCGCCGAGCCGAACCCGTTGCGGATCGTGGGCAACGCGCTCGCCTTCAAGATCAATACGGATCCGGTCCACGACGCCGAATGGCGCGCCTTCATGAGGAAACGCGGCATCGTGATCGGCCAGTCGAAGGTGGACATCGTGCCCCTCTCCAGCGGCGGAATCTTCGCCGAGGCGGTGCTGGGGCGGTTCAACTGCGCCGAAAGGCTCGACCTTTCGCGGTTCTTCAACTGGCAGGATTCGCCCATACCGATCGCGCCGCCCGATATCGCCGCGGTCGGTACCGGCTCCCGTCAGGCCGCGGAGGACCTGACACCGGGCCAGTTGAGCGCGCCCTTGGTGCAGATCTCGCCGCCGGCCAACTTGCCGGATCCCAGCGGACTTGCCGGCACGCTCGCGACCCTACAATCCGCGAATCTGTTCCGCGACATGAGTGGTCTCGCGGATACGATCAAGCTCGCCACCGAGACGGCGAAGCTCTCGGCCGCGGGCGCCACGTCCGCCGGCAGTCAGGCGGTCGATGCCTTCAAGGTCGCCGCCGATCTGGAGAAGGCGAAGTCGCTCAAGGACAAGAGCCTCACCGAAAAGGGCGCGGTGGTGAACAAGGAAGAGGCGCTGAAGAAGCAGCAGGCGGAGGCCGCGAAGAAATCGGGCGGCAGCGCCGGCAGCAACGGCGGCTCGAGCTCCGGAAGCGGCGGATCGAGCCCGGGAAGCGGCGGGAGCGGCGGCAGCAGCGGCGGCACCAGCTCCGGCTCCTCCACGCCGGCGCCGACCACCACCGGAAACTCGGCGCTCGACCACATCATCGGCAATCCGGATGCGCTCCGTTCGTTCATCGGGCTCCCCGCGGACTCGCCCGACCCGACGCCGGCCGTCACGTCGGAGGGCGTCCCGGTGCAGGCGTGGGACGTGGCCGGTGCCGGTGCGCTCTTCGTGCAGGACAACGAGAGTACGACGCCCGAGTTGGCGACGTCCGCGGAGATCATCGAGATCATCGACAAGGGCGCCTGGAAGCCGACCGGGCTCTCCGACCTGCGCACGACGCTACTCGGCGACCGGCAGCTATTTGCGAATGCACTCGACCGCGTGCTGCTGCCGCTTTCGCTGGCCCCGGCCGGAAGCGTGAAGACCCTGAACATCGTCGCACATGCGACAAGCACGCTGCAGATAAGCTTCCTCCAGGACTTTGTCTTCAACCGCGCCGACGGGATCCTCAGCCCGTTCTCGGACGACGAGTCACCCCGGCCCAAGCTCGCCACCGTTGATCTCAACGAACTGCTCGCGCTACTGGCCACGCCGGAAATCGCCAGCGGCACCACCGCCGTCAAGCTGAGCGACGTCCGCAAGGCATTTCCCGCCGACGGCGAGCTGCATGTATTCAACCTGTCGAATCCGCTACGCGAAGACTTCATCCAGGCGCTGGCCAACGTACTCCAGGTCCGGACGACGGGTCTCTCGTCCAAGCCCGTGCGCGTCACGCCGACAGTGATTGGACAGACGGATGACGGAGATCCGATCCTGTCGAAGAAGATCGACGTCGGTTTCGTCGGCGATCCCGTGGCGAACCCGGTGGATTTCTTTGCCAACCTGCTACAGCAGGACAAGGGTGCTCTCGGCCTGTTCACCGCCTTCCCGCGCCGTGGGTAACGACCAAGGGCAGGACCGGTGTTCCGTCACAATGCCCGGTATGCCAGCAGCATGTCGGGGTTAGGCAAGCTCGTTGCGCTAGGGTCTGTCCCTGGGAAAGGAGAGGAGACTCGTTCCCAGGCCGTATTCATCCACCACCAGAGGTTCCCTCGGCTCCCTGCGGTACGTCCGCTCCGCGGATTGGCGTCTTTGCGGGAGATTCAACGGGGTACGGGCTCACTCGTGGAGACCGCAGGTGGGTCAGCTCGATCCAGCCGCGGTGGTCGCCGTCCTGTCGCAGGGGGCCGCGCAGTCGTGGCAGATGGAAAACCGCTGGCAGACCATGGTTGAGGGGAAGTTCGACTTCGGCTTCGCGGTCGAGTGGATGCGCAAGGACCTGCGGATCTGCCTGGAGGAGGCGCGCCGCAACGGCGCCGAGCTGCCCGTCGCCGCCCTCGTCGACCGGTTCTACGCCGACGTCGTGGCGATGGGGGGCCGGCGCTGGGATACGTCGAGCCTGATCGCGCGCCTGAATCGCGGCGAACACGCGACTCCGCCCCCGGAATCGGCATGATCGCGACGCGGGGTTCGGTCATGACGGAGTCGGGTGGTTCTTTGCGCCAACCTCGCTAATTGCTCTTTTCCGCTCGTGGACTTCATCCTGGACCGTGTGGCGATCGGCAGTGCCCGGGATGCCTGGGAGCGGCCGCCCGAGGTGGACGCGATGCTGTGCGTGGCGGAGGAGATCGACCTGCCGCCGGGGATCGCCGTCGCCCACAAGGTCCCGGTGCGGGACATGCACCCCATGCCTGCGGCGCAGCTCGCCGAGGCGGTCGACTGGATCGACCGGCACGTCACCGACCGGCGCATCCTGGTGTTCTGCAACGCGGGGGTCGGCCGTTCGACTTCCACCGTCGTCGGCTATCTGTGCTGCCGGCGCGGCTACGGCTTCGGTGAGGCCGTGGAATTCGTGGCCCGGCGGCGACCGTACATGTCCATCCTGCCGAACCTCCTGCCCACCATCGAGGAGGTGCAGAGGCGCGGCGGCCGCTTTGACTCAGGGGGGCTCGGATGATCTTCCCCGGCCACGATTGTGGAATACAGCGCCATGGCTACGGCCCCGCAACGAGCCATACGTAAAAGTGGGGGTCCTTCTTCTGCCCGACACCGATCGCACCTTTGTCCATGTACAGGGCCCAGGCCCAGTCCGTCTCGAAGTAACTTGTGGTGGATGACCAGTAGCCATCCTTTACATCTGAGAAGGGATGGTTCCGCGGCAGTGCAGGTCGGCTCGTGCCACAGTCCACGAGTGACTCGAGCTCGTTGATATTCGGCAAGCGCCAGTCGGTATAACTGTCGTTTTCCGAATTGAACGCAAGGGCGAAATCCAGCGCCTGTTGCCAGCGGACACGTTCACCGGTCATATCCGCCTGGCGCCACCACACCAGCCCGGTCAACGCATCACGCACGACGTCCCCCGGCGTTTCAAATCGGCCGGTCTGCCATCGGCGGCCGAGGCGATGTTCGCCGTCCTGACCGCTGCCGGTACACGGGATGTCCGCGCCCTGTGCGTCATAACAGCCGCCCTGGCCGGTCGCGGCTAACGAATCGCCGCACGCCCCCCTGACCGGCCATACCAGGAATGGCTGGCCCTTGCCGCCATAAAACATGCGGCCACCTTCCGCATGTACATACCAGGCATAGGCAGGACTGATGGCAGCGGTAGTCGATGTCCAGTACCAGCCGAGAAGGACGTTGGCGAAGGGATGGCCGCCGGGCAGCGCAGGATTCTTTGCTTGGTGGCTGATCAGGCTGCGTAGCTCCCGGCGGTTCGGGGGACGCCAGTCGTCATACCCGAGATACTTCTGCTGGCAGAGGGACTCGATGAACCGTAGGGCCTCTGGCCAGGTCAACGGATATCCCGCGGGATTGGCGTCGCGCGACCACATCAGGTGGGTCAGGTGATCGACCACGGACCCGGAAATGGTCTCGAAGCGGGGCTGCGGCCACGCCACACCATAACCATACGCACCATCCTGCCCCGTCCCGGCGCAGTCGATCTGGCGGCCGGCGGTGTTGTAACACTGCACCTGCCCCGTTTGATGAACGATTGGTTTCAAGTCTGGTTCCCGCGCGTCACCATATTGTATTTGGACAATCAGAAGACTCATCCTGCCTGTCCCCTTAGCTCAGCTTCGTTCCTCTGTTTGCCTAAGATGGCTTCCGGGACCGTGACACCGAGGCCAACGCCATCCCAGGGAGGGGACGGCTCCTGGCAGGGGTTTTGGACCACGGGGGACACGGGGGGGGCTGGGGGGCAAACCACGGCCGGTATTGGGCCGATCCATCGACGGCGCCGTCGTCGGGTCCCGAAGCCACCGTCGCGGGGACGTGTGGAATCCTCACCATCCTCCCTGCCCCCAACGTTCCCCCGTGTCCCCCGTGGTGAACCTTCCTGCCAGGAGAGAAGCGGCCCACGGACCTGGCACCCATGCGGCGACTTTCATGAGCTAAGGGGATAGGCAGAAAACTCATTCGCGGCAAGGGGTCTCTTTGAGCGCCAGCCACCCAGCGTGCGCGGCTTCCTGACGCGCCCCCCTTGCGAGATTCCCTGTCTGGACTTCCGCGTCGGTGTCCCTGCCGGTATCCGGCATGACCTGCCGCGTTCCTGCCTCTCCTTGGAGGGGTCAGACAGAACCCTCCGCCGGGAAGAGCCATCAGCGGTGATCGGGCCCTACGATCGGGCCGGGTCCACGCTACCTGCCCGTGTTGGGTACACCGAGGCAAAGGCCGTCCGGAGGTGAGATAATTCGGGTTGAGCCGCGGCCGGTCGGGTAAGCTTTCAAGCAGCGGGCCGGCGGTTGGACCGGCTCGGATCGAGACCATGGTTGCAGCACTCCCCTTGCAGGAATACCGACAGTCCCTCGGGGAGGAGATCGCCAACAGCGTCAGCCACGGGGTGGGGCTGGTGGCGGCGGCGGTCGCGGTGCCGCTACTGATGGTGGCCGCGGTCCGCCATGGCGACGCCATCACCGTGGTGGGGGCGAGCGTGTTCGCCGCGGCGATGGTGCTGCTCTACCTCACCTCGACCCTCTATCACGCCCTGCCGCGGAACCGGGCCAAGCGGTTCTTTCACATGCTCGACCACGGCGCGATCTTTCTCATGATCGCCGGCACCTACACGCCGTTCACCCTCGGGGTGATGCGCGGGGGCTGGGGGTGGACACTGTTCGGGCTGGTGTGGGGGTTGGCCCTGATCGGTATCGTGCTCAAGGCGGTCGGCGGACCACGGCGCCACCCGCGATTGTCGACCGGCCTCTACGTGGCGATGGGCTGGCTCATCCTCATCGCGATCCAGCCCCTGCGGCTCCACCTGCCCACCCCCGGCATCCTCTGGCTCCTCGCGGGCGGCGTCGCGTACACGGCGGGGGTGGCCTTTTACGCGGCCAAGCGCCTGCCCTACGGCCATCTGGTGTGGCACCTCTTCGTGCTCGCCGGCACCGCGTGCCACTTCGTCGCGGTGTGGCGTTACGCCACCTGAAGCTGCTAGGAAGCGCCCGATGAGCCGCAGGGCGACAGGGAGGGACGGCGACCTCGTCTACTCGACGGAGCCCGGGACCATGTGCCCGGACTGCGGCCGGCCCGCCGCGGCGTGCGTGTGCCACAAGCAGGGGCCGGCACCGGCGCGAGACGGGATCGTGCGGGTCGGGCGGGAGACCAAGGGGCGCAAGGGCAAGGGGGTGACGGTGATCACCGGCGTCCCCCTCGATCCGGCGGGGATTCTCCAGCTCGCCACGCGGCTCAAGCGGCGGTGCGGATCGGGTGGCACGGTGAAGGACGGGGTGATCGAGATCCAGGGTGACCACCGCGACGTGGTGGTGAGCGAGCTGCAGACGGCCGGCTGGACCGTCAAGCGGGCGGGCGGGTGAGGGCCGCCAACACGTCCCCGCCGGGCGACCGCGCTAACTGATAGCCTTCCAGCGGTGACCCGACCCTCCCCAGAACCTCCCTTGACGGCAGCCATCCGCCCGGTCAGCTTTTCCCCTTTGGAGACCACCCTCGGGACGTGCGGGCCACCCCTGCGGTAGCATCGCGCACCCCGACGCCACGACGATGTATCAACGATTCTTCGATCTGCGGGAACGGCCGTTCAAGCTGGTCCCCAACCCCGCCTACCTCTTCCTGAGCCATTGCCACGAGGAGGCCCTCGCCCACCTCACCTACGCGGTGGCCCAGGGCGACGGTTTCGTCACCGTCATCGGCGAGGTCGGCACCGGCAAGACCACCCTGTGCCGGACCTTTCTCGAACACCTGGATGAGCAGGTCGAGGCGGCCTTCATCTTCAACCCGAAGCTCGACGCGATCCAGCTCCTCAAGGCGATCAACGACGAGTTCGGCATCGACTCGACGCCGGACAACACCAAGGACCTGATCGATGTCCTGAACCGTTTCCTGATCGACAGACGCGCCGAGGGGCACGGCGTCATCCTGGTGATCGACGAGGCGCAGAACCTCTCCAAGGAGGTGCTGGAGCAGCTCCGCCTCCTCTCCAACCTGGAGACCACGGTCGACAAGCTGCTGCAGATCGTGCTGGTCGGACAGCCGGAGCTCGCGGACGTGCTCGACGCCCACGACATGCGCCAGCTCGGCCAGCGCATCACCCTGAGCTGCTGGCTATCGCCCCTGGGTTTCAAGGAGACCCGCGACTACATCCAGCACCGCATCAACGTCGCCTCGACCAAGAGCGGTATCGGCTTCGACCGTGCCGCCTACCGCGCCATCCACCGTTACTCCGGCGGCATCCCCCGCCTGATCAACATCGCCTGCGACCGGGCCCTGCTCACCGCCTATTCCCTCAATCGCAGCCATATCTCGGGCAAGATTGCCCGCGATGCCATCCAGGAGCTGGCCGGGATGGGGGAGGTCAAGCGTCGCGGGACGAATCGTACGGCGCTCGGTGCCCTTGCCACCGCCGCGGCCGTCGTGGTGGTGATCGGATACCTCCTCTACAGCGGCGGCCGCGCGTCACGCACGGCTCCCCCTACCGAGCACGGAGGCGGGGCGACGATCAGCGACACGGCCGCCGACGGCAGCGCCGTCGGGGGGCTCGGCCACACCCCGGCCGCCCTCGGCGACGGCCCGATCACGAGCGCCGAGGCGGTGCCGGCACCGCAGCCGCAGGTGGCTGGCGGGGCCACGCCGGTGGACGCTCCCGAGGCGGTGGCCACGATCGCCCCGACCCTCGATCCGGTGGCCGACTCCCGCCGCGAGCTGGAGGCGTTGCTGCTCACCATCAGCCCACGTGCGTCCCGCCATGCGGCCCTCAAGGCGGCCCTGGCGCGATGGCAGATCGGGACGGTGATCACCGGCCCGCTGGAGACGATCGACGACGATGAGCGGTTCTTCGACCAGGGGGCGGCAAATGCCGGCCTGCTGGTCCGGCGCGTCGACGCCGACCTCGGCCTCATCAAACGGCTCAACCTACCGGCGATCCTCGAGCTCCATCTGCCCAATAATCCCTTCCCGCGCTACCTCACCGTGTCCACGATCGGCCCCGATGCGGTCACCCTCCATACCAGCGCGCCGAGCGGCGACGATCGCCTCATCGTGCTCGCGCCGGAGGCCCTGGGCTGGTTCTGGGCCGGGGTGGCGTACATCCCGTGGAAGGACTTCCGCTCCATCGAGGGCACCATCCCCTACAGCGACGACACCCAGTCGCTCCTGGCCCTCAAGGAGGTGATCCAGGAGATCGGCTTCGACGGCGTGCAGATGACCCCCGACTACGACGACCACACCCGGGAGATCGTCCGAGAGATCCAGGCAAAGTACGGCCTGGAGGTGGACGGGCTGGTCGGCTCCCTGACCAAGATCGCCCTGTACAACGAGGGCGAGGCATTCAACACGCCCCACATCGCGACCCAGCCGGAAGAGACGCCGTGAGCTCCATCCTGCGCGCCTTGAAGAAGCTCGAGGACCGCCCGGCGGACGCGGCCGGGGCCCCTCCGTGGCGGGAGAAATTCGCCAGCGAGCACGCGCGCCACTCCCGGACGTCAAGCGCCCCGTGGCGCAGCAGGCCGGTGATCGCCGCCGGCGCCGTGGTATTGCTGGCCGCGGGCTGGATGGCGACCCACAGGCCGTCGCACGAGGCACAGACCACGCCCGAGGTGCCCCGCACCGAACGACCGGTGGCTACCGCACAGAATCCGTCGCGAGAAGCGGCGGGGACGCCGGTGCCGGCCACGGCCGGAGCCCCATCGGCCTCAGCCACCCGCAGCGCTGACGCTGCCCCGGGAGGTGGGTCGAACGCCTTCGTCGAGCGGATGCGTTTGGCGCAGCAGGAACGGCGCGAGGCCCTACAGGCGCGCAGGGGCGCGACCCCCGGAGTGAAACCCCCAGCCGGGCTCACGACCGCGGTCCCGGCGCCGGTGCCGCAACAACCGGTCGCCCGCGACCCAGCCAAGGCCACCGTCTCCCCTCCAACGCCGGAAGACGCGCCGGAACCGCCAGCCGCGGACGCCGAGCCAGACGCCAACGAGGCGGCGCCTGCGACAGCCGACCGCCGAGCACCCCCACCGGATCGTCCCGCGCCGACGATGAGGACCGCTGCGGCGGCCCCAACCACGCCGGTCACCCCATCGCCGCGGGCGCTCGGCGCCCCTTCGCCGCGATCGCCATCGGCTGTACCCGCGCAACGTCCCCCAGGCGCCGTCCCGTCGCCCCCGCAACAAGGCCCGACAGAAAAACCGGAGCCCATCCTCACCCGCCTGCGCGATGACGCGGTCAAGCTCCAGGCGGTCGCCTGGTCGAGTGACCCGGAGCGACGCATGGCGGTGATCAACGAGCAGGTCGTGCGCGAGGGCTACACGATCGAGGGGTACACCATCGCCACGATCCGCGAAGAGAGCGTCGTCGTGCGCAAGGGTGCCGAGTCGTGGGAGCTACGCTACGGCCACTGAGCCGGACGCCGCCTACCCGCTGCTCGCGGCGCTAAGCCGCATTTCTCACACCCTCGCTGCGGTGTCGCGCCGCTAGGCGCCCTGCAACGGCCCGTTTGTCAGGCGTCGTCGCCGATCGCCTCGGCCGGACAATCCACCATCGCCTCGATGCACTGGGCGATCTCCTGGTCGGTCGTGGGCTGCCTCCAGACGAACGAGTGCTCGCCATCGTCGTTGCGCGCGAAGAAATCGGGGGCCACCTCGCGGCAGTTGTCGCAATCGAGGCACTCGCTGTCGACGTAGAAACGGCCGGTCACATTCTGCGGATACTTCTCGGCTACGGATGCCATGACGGTCTCCTTCTCAGGGGGGTAGGGAGCCTCTCTGTGGGTGCGATCGGATGACGGTCGGGTGGCGACCGGAGACTGTCGCCAGCCTCGTATCGCCGCCCTGAGCAATGGGCGTGCCAGCCCGCCATCCACCCCCCGGCCGGTGCGACGATGGCCCGGCCGAGCAGCCTCTCTCCACGGCCTGTAGAGGAGTGGCTCGGCGGTCCTCGCCCCGCACGGGCCGTGAGACCGCCGCGGGAACCGTCTGAAATCACCTGCGAGCGTAGCGAGATCGCAACACGACGTGGGCATTTCAACGGCATTCAGGGGCCGTTACCCCGCACTGGCATGGGGTTTGCCCGGCTTCATGAATCTCGCACATGAGGTTTTCGCCGCCGCCGCCGATATATGACCTGGCGTCTACCCGGCGCCTGGTAAAGGGCGTCCGCCTGCCCCCACACGAGCGCTAGGAACTGCCGCAATGATCGATCCCAGCCACCACCACGGCCGACGACGGCAAGCCCGCGTGCGGAGCGGACGACCCCGCCGAACGGATGGTTCTCCCCCCCCTCCCGACCGGGATGACGACGGGCGACCACCCCCTCATCGCAGAGGTCCAGCCATGAACCGACACTCCCTGTTCGCCATCGCGATCCTCGTCGCCGGCCTGACCGCCCTGGCGTGCGGTCACGCGGGACGCATCGAGCTGCCCGAACAGGTGACCCGGGTGGAGCGCAAGACGGGCCCCATAACCCCGGTGATTCCGGCGGCCCACAGGCCGGACCCGCGGGACCCGGAGTCGCTCACCCCCAAGGTACCGCTCTCACACATTCGCGACACGCATGACGGACGGCAGGAACAACGGCTCGTCGACGGGCTAACAGCGCTCAGTCAGGGCGAAATCCAGGCGGCGGTCACCCTCGCCGAAGAGATACTGGGCGACGATCCACACGATGCACGCGCCCATTGCCTCCTTGGCATGGCGTACCTGCAGCTCGACGGTACCGACCGCGTGCCGCGTCCTCGGTTCATCGACATGGCGGAGGACGAGCTACTGCTTACCCTCACCCTGGTCCCCGACTACCCGCCCGCGCTCTATCACCTCGCCATGATCGCCCTGCGCCGCGGCGATGTCACCGCCGCCGAAGATTACCTCCTGGGTCTGCGCGCCACGGGCCGTGCCACGGCCGCGGCCTTCACCCTGGAGCGGGCCATCGCCGATGGGTCCCCCATCCTCGTCGGAAGGCTCAAGTAGACTGCACCCTCGTGGCGCTCGCCATCGGCCTCTACCGCGTGCGGCCGGTGTTGCGGCCCCATCGATAGCGTCGCCCGGGACGGTCCGCCTCCCTGTGTAGGGCTATGCCGCCCGGGTCAGGAGGGGCGCAAGGGCCTGCCACACCCGTTCCGGGTTGAGGCCCGTGAGGCAGATGGGGCTGGGGAGATGACACGGCGAGCGTTGGCCGGTGGTCTCCAGGGGCCAGCACGGGGCGCAGTCGACGTCCTGGCTCACCACCACCGCATCCCTCGGCGCGGTGCGGCGCGGGTCGGTGGGGCCGAACAGGGCGACGGTGGGGACGCCGCACGCGGCGGCGATGTGCATGAGGCCGGAGTCGTTGCTGACGAAGGCGGTACACGCGGCGATGCGCTGGGCCACGTCGATGATGGGCAATCCCCGCACGAGCTGGACCCGCGGACCGGCGTCGTCGGCGATCAGGGCCGCCTCCTCTTCCTCCTCCGGGCCGGCGAAGAGCCACACCCGCAGCTCCGGCACGGCGGCCAGGGCACGATCGATTACCACCCGGAAGTGGCCGGGGGGCCAGCGTTTGACCGCCATGAGCCGGTCCATCGAGCTGCCCGGGTGGACACCGAGGATCCGGCCGTTGTTGGGGACCGCGGTGATCTCCAGATGGGGCGGCCGGTACGGGAGATCCGGCGCCACCAGGTTGAGGTTTTGTTGGACGTCGTCCACCGCCGCGACCGCCACCCGGTGGGTGTACGCGCCGGGGACCCGCAGGAGCCGGTGCAGGGGATAGGCGTGGCCGACCCGCTCGCGGGCGGCGATGAAACGGGTGACCGCCTCGAACCGCCAGTTGTTCGCCGGGAAGGCGGTGAGGGAGAGATCGAAGCGGCGACGCCGCAGGCGCCACAGGTTGTGCCGGGTGAACGGGGCGATCTCCCGCACCGCCGGGTGGTCGGCGAGCAAGGAACCGTGGGCCCGGGTTCGGACCAGGAGGGTGAGGCGCCCCCCTGGGCACTGCTCTCGGCACGCGGCGAGGAGGGGCTCGGTGAGGAGCACGTTGCCCAAGCCCTGGAGGGCGATGACGAGGATCGAGCGGGGATCGTAGGGGATCACGTCGGACCGATGGCAAAGGGTCTGCAGCGCGCCCGGACGTGCCCGAGTGACGCCCGCAAATACACCTATTATCTTTTTTGTTTCAACAAGTTACCTGCACCGCAACAACTTCCACCGAATTGACCGGCGGTCGGGCCGAGACTAGCATCACCGCCACTACTAGGAACCTGCCAATCGCCATGAGCGACCCCTTCGTCCACCTTCACTGCCACACCCAGTACTCCCTTCTCGACGGGGCGATGAAGGTCGGGGAGATGTGTGCCAGGGCCGCGGAGCTGGGCATGCCGGCGGTGGCGATGACCGACCACGGCAACCTGTTCGGCGCCGTGGACTTCTTCCTCACCGCGAAGAAGCACGGGGTGAAGCCGATCATCGGCTGCGAGGTCTACCTCGCCCCCACCGGCCACACGGACAAGCGCCACCACGTGGGGCTGCCGAAGACCTACCACCTGATCCTCCTGGCGACCAACCAGACCGGCTACCACAACCTCCTGTCGCTCGTCACCACCGGCTATCTCGAAGGGTTCTACTACAAGCCGCGCATCGACAAGGAGCTGCTCGGCGTCCACGCCGAGGGGCTGATCGCCCTCTCCTCCTGCCTCGGGGGAGAGATCCCCCGTCACCTGCGCAACGGCGACCGCGACGCGGCGCGCCGCGCGGCCGAGGAGTACCGCCACCTCATGGGGCCGGACAACTTCTTCCTGGAGCTCCAGCGCACCGGCTCGCCGGGTCAGGCGGAGGTCAACGCGGGGCTGGTCGAGATCGGCCGGGAGCTGGGCATCCCGCTCGTGGCGACCAACGACGTGCACTATCTGGTGCAGTCGAAGGCCGCCGCCCACGACATCCTCATGTGTCTCCAGGGGCAGACCACCCGCGCCAACCCCAATCGCTGGCGTTACGACACGGACCAGCTCTACTTCCGCTCCGGGGAGGAGATGGCCGCGCTGTTCGAGGATCTCCCCGAGGCCATCGAGAACACCCTACGCATCGCGGAGCGCTGCCACTTCGAGCTCGACACCGCCCACACCTACCTCCCGTCGTTCGACATCCCGGAGGCGTATGCGCGGCCCATCGACTACCTCCGCCACCTCGCGGAGGAGGGGCTGGAGCGCCGCCTGGTAAGCCGCCCGCCGCAGCGCGACCCGCGCGCGACCTACGACGAGCGACTGGCGACCGAGCTGGCGATCATCGACGAGATGGGCTTCCCCGGTTACTTCCTGATCGTCTGGGACTTCACCCGCTACGCCCGCGACCACGCCATCCCGGTGGGGCCGGGGCGCGGCTCGGCCGCCGGCTCCCTGGTCGCTTATAGCCTCGGCATCACCGACCTCGACCCCCTGCCCTACAACCTCCTGTTCGAGCGCTTCCTCAACCCGGAGCGGGTCTCCATGCCGGACATCGACATGGACTTCTGCATGGACCGGCGCGGCGAGGTGATCGATTACGTCACCCGCAAGTACTCCCTCGACAAGGGGTACGGCCGCGAGGCCGTGGCGCAGATCATCACCTTCGGGACCTTGCAGGCGCGCGCCATCATCCGCGACGTGGGACGGGTGCTGGAGATCCCGTATGCCGATTGCGACCGCCTCGCCAAGCTGGTCCCCAACGAGCTGGGCATCACCCTGGAGCAGGCCCTCAAGCAGGAGCCGCGCCTGCGCGAGCTGGAGGAGAAGGACGAGCGCATCCGCGAGGTGCTGCGCTACGCGCGCGACCTCGAAGGGCTCAACCGCCACGCCTCCACCCACGCCGCCGGCGTGGTGATCGGCGACGGTCCCCTGCGCGAGCACGCCCCCCTGTTCCAGACCCCGGAAGGGGACGTGGTCACCCAGTTCGACAAGAAGTTCGTGGAGAAGGTCGGGCTGGTGAAGTTCGACTTCCTCGGCCTGAAGACCCTGACGGTCCTCGACCGGGCCGTGACCCTCGCCAACCAGGTGCGGGAGGCCCGCGGTCAGGAGCCCCTCGACCTCTCGGACCTGCCGATGGAGGACAAGGAGACCTTCGACCTCCTGTGCAAGGGCGACACCACCGGCGTCTTCCAGCTCGAGTCGGGCGGCATGCGCGAGATCATCTTCAAACTCAAGCCGCGCGTCTTCGAGGACATCATCGCGCTGGTCGCCATCTACCGGCCGGGGCCGCTCGGCTCGGGCATGGTGGAGGACTTCATCGAGTGCAAGCACGGCCGCAAGCAGATCCGCTACCTGCTGCCGGAGCTGGAGCCGATCCTCAAGGACACCTACGGCCTGATCCTCTACCAGGAGCAGGTGATGCAGATCGCCGCCACCCTGGCCGGCTTCTCCCTGGGCCAGGCGGACCTGCTGCGTCGCGCCATGGGCAAGAAGGACGCCGCCGAGATGGACCGCCAGCGCGACAAGTTCGTGGAAGGGGCGGTGGAACGCGGCGTGGTGCGGGCCAAGGCGGAGGAGATCTTCGGCCTGATGGCGGAGTTCGCGAAGTACGGCTTCAACAAGTCGCACTCGGCGGCCTACGCCCTGATCGCGTACCAGACCGCCTTTCTCAAGGCGCACCACCCGGTCGCCTTCATGGCCGCGATCATCTCCGCGGACATGGACAACACGGACAAGGTGGTGAAGTACGTCCACCATTGCCGCGAGGCGGGGATCCAGGTCCTGCCGCCGGACGTCAACGAGTCGACCGCCGCCTTCAAGGT
>Ga0210124_1000588_pt1 | contig 18028 bp, 17 predicted proteins | sample Muzzi_PWC_D2_FD_185554 | JGI IMG/M metagenome (GOLD analysis project Ga0210124, IMG submission 185554) | Wetland microbial communities from San Francisco Bay, California, USA, that impact long-term carbon sequestration - Muzzi_PWC_D2 (SPAdes) | ecosystem: Environmental > Aquatic > Marine >... | reverse complement strand
AGCGGGCCGCCCGGCCCCGGTTCCGTCCGCGTTTCGGCCGCGCCGGGCGCCCCGTCGGGCGCTCTGTCGGGCGCTCTGTCGGGCGCTGCGTTCGGTGCCGCCTCCGGGCCCCGGCCGCCCAGCGGCTGCGGGCCGCCGAGCCGCGGCACCAGCGACTTGAGAACCTTGACTTCCTTCATGATCTCCTCGACGCCGCGCCCACCCGAGCCCGGGCCGCCTTCGTCGTTGAGCCGGTGCGCCTGCGCGCCGCGCAGCGTCTCGACCTCGCGGCGCAGCCAGGTGAGCTCCTCGCTCTGCAGCTCGTAGGCGTAATCGAGGGAATCGAGCTCGCGGTCGCGCGCCGCGTCGCGCGCCAGCCGGGCCGCGACCTCGTGGGTCAGTCCGCCGCCGAGCAGCACGGCGACGGCCAGCACGGGCAGCCATTCCGCGCCCAGCGCCGCGGCCGGGCCGGGCAGCTCGGCCGGCACGACAAAGGCGACCGCGCCGGCCAGGCCGGCGTAGAGCGAGAAGCAAAGGAGGTGGAAGACGGTGCGCATCTCTCCGGGGGATCGCGATCGGGGCCCTCGCGACAATGCCGCCCGAAGTCTTGAAACATGGTTAATAAGAGGTTGTTATGGCGTCCGAAACCGGCGCGACCGGCGAACGGTGGGAAGCGCGAGAGAGGCAGGGACCGATGACGGTGACGATCTATCACAACCCGCGGTGCAGCAAGTCGCGCCGGACGCTTGCGCTGCTGCGCGAGCGCGGCGTGGAGCCGCGCGTCGTCGAGTACCTCGAGGCGGCGCCCGACGCCGCGACGCTGGACGCGCTGCTCGCCCGGCTCGGGCTCGCGCCGCGCGAGCTGATGCGGCGCCAGGAGGCGCCCTACCGCGCGCTCGGCCTGGACGATCCCGGGCTCGACCGCGCCGCGCTGATCCGCGCCATGGTCGAGAACCCGATCCTGATCGAGCGCCCGATCGTGGTCGCGGGCGAGCGGGCCCGCCTCGGCCGCCCGCCGGAGGCGGTGCTGGAGATTCTCTAGCGCACGGCCCGCGCGGCGGCCTCGCGGCCTAACGGTGGTCGGCGCCGACCGCTTCGGCCACGGTCGCAAAGCCGTCGCGCGCGAGCAGCGCCGAGAGGCCGGCCGCGATGCGCGGCACCAGCCCCGGCCCCTGGTAGATCAAGGCCGTGTAGAGCTGCACTAGGCTGGCCCCGGCGCGGATCTTGGCATAGGCGTCCGCCGCGTCGGCGACGCCGCCGACGCCGATCAGCGGCACCCGCCCCTCGGTCAGGCGATAGACCCGCGAGAGCACCTCGGTGGAGAGGGCGAAGAGCGGCCGGCCGCTCAGCCCGCCGGCCTCGGCGCGGTGGCGGCCGACGAGATCGGGCGGCCGCTGGACCGTGGTGTTGCCGACGATGAGGCCGTCGATCCGCGGGCCGCGGGCGACCGCCGCGATGTCGGCGAGGTCGCCCTCCGCCAGGTCGGGCGCGATCTTGACCAGCAAGGGCGGCGGCGCGATCCCGGCATCGTGCAGCCCGCGCCGCACGCGGCCGACCAGCTCCTCCAGCGCCGCCCGGTCCTGCAGCGCCCGCAGGCCCGGCGTGTTCGGCGAGGAGACGTTGATCACTAGGTAGTCGGCGAAGGGGGCGAGCGCCGCGGCGCCGGCGGCATAGTCCGCCGCCGCGTCCCGCGAGTCCTTGTTCTTGCCCAGGTTGACGCCGAGCCGCGCGGCCCGGCCCGCCGGCGTGGCGCGGAAGGCGGCGAGGCGCGCGGCGACCGCCGCCAGGCCCTCGCAGGGAAAGCCGAGCCGGTTGATCACCGCGCCGTCCTCGGGCAGGCGGAACACCCGGGGACGGGGGTTGCCGGGCTGCGGGCGGGGCGTGACCGAGCCGACCTCGACATGGCCGAAGCCGAGGCGGAGCATCGCGCCCATGGCCTGGGCGTTCTTGTCGAATCCGGCCGCCAGCCCGAGCGGATTGGCGAAATCGAGGCTCCAGATCCGGCTCTGCAGGCGCGGATCCTCGCGGCGGCGCGGTCGCGGATGGAAACCGCGGCGGAGCAGCCAGAGGGTGAGCGCGTGCGCCGCTTCCGGCTCGAGGCGGCGGAGCAGCGGCCCGGCGAGGGCGAAGCCGCTCACCGCGGGTCGCGCCCCTCGAGCGCCGGAAAGACGTGGCGCCCGTCGGCGCCGAGCGGCAGCGGCACGACGCGGCGCGCCGCGGCGCACGGCAAGGGCCCGTAGAGGTGCGGGAACAGCGCCCCGTCGCGCGCCGGCTCCCAGCGCAGGGCGGGGCCGAGCGCGGCGGGATCCGCCTCGATCAGCACCAGCCCGGCCTGCCCGGCCCGGTGCTTCGCCGCGCTCTCGGCCACCTGGGCCGCGGTGGAGAAGTGGATGAAGCCGTCGCGCAGGTCGTCGGCCGAGCCGCGATAGGCCCCGTCGGCACGGGCCGCGCGCCAGTCCGCCTCGCGACAGATGTGATAGATCGCCGCCATGCCCCCGGCCCCCCCCCTTTCGAATCGCGCCTCACGTTAGCGAAAGGCGCCGCGCCGGGAAACCGCGGGACGGCCAAGGTCGCGGTTTGCCGGCGTTGCAGTTTGCAAGGCCCCGGCGAGCGCCCGTCGCAGTCTGCGACGCCGCGGCGCGCCGGCCCGGGTGCATCGCGAGGTTTCTCCCGCAAAAGCCCGCTCGCGGGGTCCTGGCACGCGCCTTGCTCGTCGCGCTCGCGGAACGGCACCGACGGGGAAAGGACGAGCCATAAGTTGTCGAAACGAGGGGCCGCCGCTCCGCGGCAGCCGCGCGCTGCGCAAGGCGCTGGCCGCGGTGGAGCGGCACGGGCTGGCCGCCGCACGCAGGCCGAGCGAGCGGCCGGAGGTTGCCGAACCGCCGCCGGCTCCCGACCGCGGCGCGGCGCGCACAGGGCCGCCTGCCGGGGCGCCCGGGCGCGCCGGGCGTTTGTCCCGCCGCGACGCGCGGGCGAGATTCCGCGCTGCAACAACACGGCGCGCTTGATTTCCGGTGCGCGGGGCCGTGCTTTGCGGTATTATTTCTTAACGAAAGAAAAGGCCGACCGGATCATCACTCTGGGCCATTACCCCATGTTGAAGCATGCGGAGGTATGGCACGCGATCGACCGTCTCGCCGACAAGTACGGGATGTCCCCGTCCGGTCTGGCGCGGAAGGCGGGGCTTGACCCCACGACCTTCAACAAAAGCAAGCGTATCACCAAGGAGGGTAAGCAGCGCTGGCCGAGCACGGAGTCGCTCGCCAAGGTGCTGACCGCGACCGGTGCGTCGCTCAACGAATTCGTCGACCTGGTGGACGAAGGCGCCGGTGCCGGTGCGGTCCGCCGGATCCCGGTGATCGGCTATGCCCAGGCCGGCTCGGAGGGCTACTTCGACGACGCCGGCTATCCGACCGGCAGCGGCTGGGACGAGGTCGTCCTGCCGCGCATCGAAGACCCGCACGCCTACGCGCTGGAGATCAGCGGCGACAGCATGGAGCCGGTGTACCGCGACGGCGACGTCGTCGTGGTGTCGCCGGGCGCCAGCATCCGTCGCGGCGACCGGGTGATCGTCAGGTCGACGCGCGGCGAAGTCATGGCGAAGCAGCTGGCGCGGCGCAGCGCCCGCAAGGTCGAGCTCTCCTCGCTCAACAGCAGCCATCCCGATCGCATCCTCGACGCCGAGGAGGTGCAGTGGATAGCCCGCGTCGTCTGGGCCAGCCAGTAGCGGCCAGCCGACGGGACGAGCCGCCGGCCGGGCCACCGGGCCGGGCCACCGGGCCGGACCGGTAGGGCCGGACCGCTAGGGCCCGGGGGCACCGCGAAGGCGCCGCTGCAACCGAAAAGCGCAGGCATTTCGATCGCGTGTCCCTTTTGATCGGCCGGCGGAACCGGCTATGCTGGTTACAGGCCACGGCAGCGCCGGCGTAGCGGGCGCCGGGGCCGTGCGTGCCGGTACGGCCGGCAGCAGGGAGACGCGACCGGTATGGCGGCGATCCATTACGTCGACGGACACTGGCTGGAGGGCAATCCGCCGCTGCTCGGCCCGATGACCCATGCCACCTGGATGGCCTCGGTGGTGTTCGACGGCGCGCGCGCCTTCGACGGCGTGACGCCCGATCTGGATCTGCATTGCGCCCGCCTGATCGACTCCGCCCGGGCGTTCGGGCTGAAGCCGGTGCTGAGCGCCGGCGAGGTGCTGGAGATCGCGCGCGAGGGCATCGCCCGCTTCGCGCCGGGCAGCGAGCTCTACATCCGGCCGATGTTCTGGGCCGAGAGCGGCGACAGCAAGCTTTTCGTCCAGCCGGACCCGGGCAGCACGCGCTTCTGCTGCTCGGTGCACGAAGTGCCGCTGCCGGAGCCGGGCCCGCTTGCCGTCTGCCTGTCGAGCTTCCGGCGGCCGTCGCCCGACATGGCGCCGACCGACGCCAAGGCCGCCTGCCTCTATCCCAATTCGGGCCGCGCCCTGCGCGAGGCGGGCGAGAAGGGCTTCGACAACGCCGTGGTGCTCGACCCCGACGGCAAGGTGGCCGAGCTGGCGACCGCGAACCTGTGGCTCGGCAAGGACGGCGTCGCCCATACCCCGGCGCCGAACGGCACCTTCCTGGCGGGCATCACGCGCGCCCGCGTGGCCAAGCTGCTGCGCGCCGCCGGCGTCGAGGTGCAGGAGCGCAGCATCACCTGGGAGGAGGTGCTGGCGGCCGACGAGCTGTTCCTGACCGGCAACCTCGCCAAGGTCATGCCGATCACGCGAATCGAGGACCGCGACCTGCAGCCCGGCCCGATCTGCCGCCGCGCGCGCGAGCTCTATTTCGATTGGGCGCACAACGGCTGAGCCGCGGGCACCGGGCCGGTCGGCCGGCGCGTCAGATCGCCGGCAGGACGTCGATGTCCTTCAGCGCGTGCTCGAGATCCTGGATGCCGTCCTCGATGCGGCCGTAGCTGGCGCAGAGGTGGCCGCCTTCGGCGCGCAGCTTGCGCGCCTCGTCCGCCTTGGGCGCATCGCCCCGGATCTTGATCGCCGTGTCGAACTGCTGCTCCAGCGGTCTGCAACCCTGCACGACAGGTTGCGCCGTCGCGACCTGGGTGCCGGCCGACGACGTGCCGGTGGTCGCACTTCCGTTCGTCTGGGCGCCGGCCAGGGCCGGCGTGGCGATAACGAACGCGCCGAGCAGCGCGGGAAAAATCACACGAGCGAACATCTTCCGCTCCCGTTGTTGAATTGATCGATCCACGGTCGGATCATCACGCTGCGTAGCCTAGACGGTCGCGATTTGCCGTCCGGTGTCCCGCAAATTAAGGCTCGTTCATGCGGCGCGCAGGGCCCTGCGCGCCCCGCCATTCAGGCCGTCGCAGCGGTGGCCGGGTCGAAGGAGCCGGGGTCGGCCATGGCCCACCAGCGCGCGTAGGGTGTGTCCGCCGGGGCCTCGAGCAGGGCGCCGGGCGCGAGGAACGTGTAGATGTGGTCGGCGGAGAGGACCTGCGTCTCGCTGATCCGCACGCGCAGGTGATGCGGCTCCAGCTGCGCCGGATCGGCCAGGCCCGCGGCGCCGACGTACTGCGACAACGCCAGTAGCGTGTTCCTGTGGAACTGGTAGGCGCGCGGGCCCTTGTCGGCGACCACCAGGCCGGCCTGGCGCCAGCGGTTCTGCGTCGCGACGCCGGTCGGACAGCGGTCGGTGTGGCACCGCTTGGTCTGCACGCAGCCGATCGAGAACATGAAGGCGCGCGCCGCGTTGCACCAGTCCGCGCCGAGCGCCATGTTCGCCGCCAGGGTATGGCCGCCGATGATCTTGCCGGACGCGGCGACGCGGATGCGGTCGCGCAGCCCGCTGCCGCGCAGCGCGTTGACCGCGAAGATCAGCCCCTCGCGCAACGGCGTGCCGACGTTGTCGGAGAGCTCGGCCGGCGCCGCGCCGGTGCCGCCTTCGGCACCGTCGACGACGATGAAGTCCGGCACGATGCCGCTCTGCAGCATCGCCTTGACGAGGGCCAGGAACTCCCAGTGATGGCCGATGCACAGCTTGAAGCCGACCGGCTTGCCGCCGGAAAGCTCGCGCAGCTCGGCGATCCATTCCATCATGCCGAGCGGCGTTGAAAACGCCGTGTGGCACGGCGGCGAGACGACCTGCTTCCAGGCCTCGACCTCCCGCGCCGCGGCGATCTCCGGCGTGACCTTGGGCCCGGGCAGCACGCCGCCGTGGCCCGGCTTGGCGCCCTGGCTGAGCTTGATCTCGATCATCTTGACCTGGTCGAGCGCCGCGGTCTCGGCGAACCGGGCCGGATCGAAGGCACCGTCGGAGGTTCGGCAGCCGAAATAGCCCGTGCCGATCTCCCAGACCAAATCGCCGCCCTGCTTGCGGTGATACTCCGACAGGCCGCCCTCGCCGGTGTCGTGGTAGAAGCCGCCCAGTTTGGCCCCCATGTTGAGCGCTTCCAGCGCGCGCCCGCTCAACGACCCGAAGCTCATCGCGGAGATGTTGAGCACCGAGGCGCTATAGGGCTTCGAACACTGTCCCGCGCCCACCGTGACCCGATAATCGTGCCGCGCCTCCTGCTTCGCCGCGATGGCGTGATTGATCCATTCGTGCTGCGGCGAGTAGACGTCGAGCTCGGTCCCGAACGGCTGCAGCGCCTCCGTGCCCTTGGCGCGCCGGTAGATGAGCGCCCGCTGATTGTGGCTGTAGGGCCGGCCCTGTTGATTGCTGTTGAGCAGATACTCGCGCATGTACGGCCGCAGCCATTCGAAGAACCAGCGGAAATGGGCCGAGATCGGATAGAGCCGAAGCAGCGTGTGCTTGGTCTGCCAGACGTCCCAGATGCCGAGACACATCAGCGGAACGAGAATCGGCAGGGGCCACAGGAATTCCGGCGCGACGACCAATCCCAACAGGACGCACGCGACGGTCAGGACCGCGACGGCGGAAAACGGGGCATAGCGCAGCATCGGGGCGACCTTCGGCAATGATCGGGCCGGGGCGATGGCCAAGACGGCCGCCGAGCGACACGGCGGCGAGGCCGATCGCCCCGGGGCGATGATTGGCGGTGAGTCGCCGAATTACAAGGGTGCGCCCGCCCGCGGGCAAGCGCCGGGCCCCGCCGACGGCGGGCGGGCGCGACGCTCAGGCCGCCAGCCGGTTGGCGTCGAGACGCGCGTCGACCAGAGCGACGATCTCGTCGACGGCGGCGCACTGCAGGCCGTGCTGCGCGGCGATGGTCCGTACCAGGCAATCGACCCGCTCGATGTTCGGCGCACCGGCGGAGAGGGCGCGCGCAAAGGAGGACGGCTTGACGAGTCCCTTGGCCGCATTGGCGTATTTCTCGAAGGGAACCAGGTCGTCGTCGGTCGCGCCCAGGGCCTTGCACACCCGGCCCACCCAGTCGTAGACCGACCGCGTCCGCGCAAGGTCGTCATGCACCGCGTCCCGGATGGAGCGCGGACCGTCGTTCCGGATGCAGCGGTAGTTTCCCGCCAGCAGCATGCTCCACTTCGCGAGCGGGACGAAGATCGAGTCGTGCACCTTGAGCTTGACCGGCAACGCGACCGGACCGTCCCCGGCATCGAAGCGCACGGCCTCGATGTCGGCCTGCAACCGGCGCAGCATGGCGGTGTGCTCGTCGGCCCCGAAGCGGGCGGCCTTGAAGTTGGTCGGCAGCGTGACCTGCAGCACGTTGGGCCCTTCGTCGGGCGGGCGGAAGGCCTGCGGGTCCGGGCTGCACAGCGTCATCAGCGCGGGGGCGAAGCCGCTCCAGACCGTGTGATCGGTATAGCAGGGCGTCAGGGCGTCGACGTCGAGCCCGCGGATGCGCGCGAGGAAGGGCAGCGGCGGCATGTTCATGATCGACATGCAGGGAATCTTCGCCGCGGCAACGGCGGCGAGCAGCCGGCGCACCACGGTGACGCGGTACTGCGGCTCCTGCATCGCCAGGGCGACGAGGTCGTAGCCGGCCGGCGTGACGGCCTCCGGCGTCGCGGCCGCGAGCGTGCCCGGCAGCCGGCGCGAGTCGATCTCGACCGGCGCCTCCCGGCCCTTGACCGGCAGGCGCACGCGCGTTCCCCGCTCGTTGATCACCTGCGCTTCCTCGGGCAGGCAGACCAGCGTCGCGTCGTGCCCCGCGAGCAGCACCTTGGTTGCCAGCAGCGAACCGTAGGACGCGCCGAGAATCAGGACGTTGTATCTGTTGTGCATGAAAGACCAATCCTATTCGTATCGAGTCGGCGGATGCCCGGCGGCACGAGTCTTCGCCATGCGCGGAGACCGGTCAAATCACGTTCGCTTGCTTGCGTTTCATTCATGGGTCGACAAACAAAGCAACGCGCGGACCGCAAAGGAATCGGATCGATCGTTCGGACTCGAATGAAGAATGCGCTTTCGTTTCGCGCTGGCGACACGGTATTCATCGTCTATCCCGACGACGACACGCGCCCCAGATTGCGTCCTGGGGCACCGCACGACCGGATCGGAAAACGGACCGCTTTACACAATACTGGTGCGACGACGGCATTGGGGCCGCGGCGTGCCTCGATGCGGGCTTGAACGACTCGTGATTCCAAGGGTTAAGCGCATTAATGAAATCTCCGCGCTGTTATGTGAAAATAGCGCCTTCGAATTCCGCCCGGACTCGCCGTGCGGTACGCGCACGCACAGGGGCCGTTCGGTGAACCTTGGGAATCCCTCGCCGCGGAGGTGCCGGCCGTGACAGTTTTCCCCTACGTCGACGCCGGGTCGACGGACCACGAAGGCCTGGGACGCGCAATCGGCGAGCAGCTGCGCCGGCCGATCCGCGCGCAGTGCGACAAGATCCTGACGGAGCTCTCGCGTCGGGCGAGTCGCGAGTCCCTGAACCAGGTCGCCGAGCGCCTGCTGGCCCAGGGCGCCCGCGCCTTCCCGCAGTATGTTCGCGAGATCGAGGGCATGGCGGCCGGCGCCGGCGTCGATTTCCGCCGCATGCTGCTGACCTGCCTCGAAGAGTCGGCCCTCAGCGTCCTGCGCGAGCGGTGCACGACGATCGCCTTCGCGGCCGACGGCTGCACCATGCTCGGCCACAACGAAGACTGGGCCCCGGGGTTCGAAGACAGCTTCTACGTCGTCCGGGCGACGATGCCGGACGGGGTGGCCTTCCTCTCGCTCGCCTACATGGGCAGCCCGCCCGGTTCCTCGGTCGCGCTGAATTCCCATGGCATCGCTTTTTCCGGGAACTCGCTGCTCGGCCTGCAACAGCCGGGCATCGCAAAGAACCTGCTGCTCCGGTCCCAGATCGAGGCCTGCAGCCTGGCGGACTTCGAACGCCGCGCCACGCGGGCGCCGCGCGCGATCTCCAACAACACGATGGCGCTCGACCGCGACGGCGGCGTCGTGAACATCGAGATGGCGCTTGCCGAGCATGCCGTCCTGCGCGCCGACGACGGCATTCTCGTCCACACCAACCACGTCCTGGCGCCGCAGCTGGAGCGCCACGAGAGGTTCGAACGGCCGTGCTCGCGCCGGCGTCATGCGACCGCCAGCGACATGGCCTCGGTCGCGCCGCCGTCGAAAGACCTGATGCGGCGGATCCTGCTCAGCCACGACGGCTGGCCGCATTCCGTCTGCCTGCACGCCGCAACGGAGCACTACGACGACGCCCAGACCGTGGCGTCGGCCATCGTCGATCTTGCCGAGATGTCGCTCGAGGTGGCGAAGGGGCCGCCCTGCGCGCACCGCTTCGAGACCTATCGCCTGGCGGCCTGACGGCCGGCCGCCCGATTATTCCGCGGCGAGGTCCTCGCCGGCCAGCGCGCGGCGGATCAGCGCGGCGCTCTCGTCCAATCCGTATAGACTGAAGAACGAGCCCATGCGCGGCCCCTGCTCCTGGCCCAGCAGGATCTCGTAGAGCGCCTTGAACCAGGCGCGCAGCTCGGGGAAGTCGTGCCGCTTGCCGACCTCGTAGACCTCGGTCTGCACGGTCTCGCTGTCGGCGTCGCGCGGCACCGCCTCGAGCGCCGCCAGCAGGTCTTCGAGCGCCGCGCGCTCCACGTCGCTCGGCGCGCGGTAGCGCTTGGTCGGCTTGACGAAGTCGCGGTAATAGCGGATCGCGTAGCCGACCAGGGAATCGAGAATCGGCGAGCCCTGCGGGCTGGCCTCCGGCGTGTAGCGCGAGATGAAGCCCCAGAGCACGGCCGGGTCCTCGGAATTGCACACGCTGGCCAGGTTGAGCAGCATGGCGAAGCCGAGCGGCACCGCCTCGCGCGGCGGCGCGCCGTCGTGAATGTGCCAGACCGGATTCTCCAGACGCTTCTCGGGAGACTCCCGGTCGAAGCGGTCGAGGAAGCTGAGATAGTCGTCGACGGTGCGCGGGATGACGTCGAAGTAGAGCCGCTTGGCCGCCCGCGGCTTCTGGAACATGAACAGCGCCAGGCTGTCGGGCGGCGCGTAGGTCAGCCATTCGTCGACCGTCAGCCCGTTGCCCTTCGACTTGGAGATCTTCTCGCCCTTCTCGTCGAGAAAGAGCTCGTAGGTGAAGCCGGTCGGCGGCGGTGCGCCCAACACGCGGCAGATGCGGCCGCCGAGCTTGACCGAATCCATCAGGTCCTTGCCCGACATTTCGTAGTCGACGCCGAGCGCATACCAGCGCATCGCCCAGTCGGGCTTCCACTGCAGCTTGCAGCGCCCGCCGGTGATCGGCGTCTCGATCAGCACGTCGTCCTCGTCGCGATAGACGATGGTGCCGGCCTCGACGTCGCGCTCGACCACCGGCACCTGCAGCACGCGGCCGGTCTTTTGGCAGACCGGCAGGAAGGGGCTGTAGGTCTCGCGCCGGTCGGGGCCGAGCGTCGGCAGCATGATCTCCATGATCTCGTCGTAGTGCGCCAGCACCTGGCGCAGCGCCGCGTCGAAGCGGCCCGAGGCGTACCAGTCGCTCGACGACTGGAACTCGTACTCGAAGCCGAAGGAGTCGAGAAAGCGGCGCAGCCGGGCGTTGTTGTGATGGCCGAAGCTCTCATGCTCGCCGAAGGGATCGGGGATGCGGGTCAGCGGTTTGCCGAGGTGCTGCGCGACCATCTCCTTGTTGGGGATGTTGTCGGGCACCTTGCGCAGGCCGTCCATGTCGTCGGAAAAGCAGAACAGCCGAGTCGGCATGTCGCTCAGGCGGCGAAAGGCCTGGCGCACCATGGTGGTGCGGGCGACCTCGCCGAAGGTGCCGATGTGCGGCAGGCCGGAGGGGCCGTAGCCGGTCTCGAACAGGACATAGCCTTTGTCGGGCGTCTTGCCGTTCAGGCGCTTCAGCAGGCCGCGGGCCTCTTCGAACGGCCAGGCCCGCGCCGCCTGCGCCAAGTCGCGCTCGTTGTCCATGCTCGTCCATGCGCTCTTCGGGAGTGCGCGACACTATGCGCGGGGCCGCGTTGCGTCAACGGCACGCGCGGGCGCCGGGACGGGCCGCACCGGCGCTGGCCGAACCGGCGCGGGGCCGCGCTAGCGGCGTGTCTTGCCGCTGCCCATCAGGCCGCGCCAGAAGCCGCGCTCGCGGGCCATGTCCAGGAACGACTCGCGCTGCGACGGGTCGAGGGTCATGAGGTAGGTGTGGACCTGCTCGGCGCTCTGGACGATCCGCTCGCGGCGCTGGGCGTTGCGCTGGTCGATGAGCGCCAGCATCGCCGCGCGGTCGAAGGTCGGCTTGGCGAGCTCGGCCAGCATCGCGTCGCGCACCTGGTCGCGCTCGTCGCGCACGTCGCCGCGAGAGGTGCGCAGCGCCTTGCGCAGATCCAGCAGGCCCTGGCGCTGAGCGTCGCTGAGGTCCAGGTGCTCCGCGATGAAGTCGATGCGGGCCGCCGGCGAGCGTTCGAGGCGGTGCTTCATGAACACGCCGTAGCCCACGCCGGCAACGAAGAAGATATTGACCGCCAGCGACAGGACGAAGAGGACCCAGGGGAGCTTGAGTCGCATGCGGACCTCCTACAGCAGCGAGTCGTCGCTGGTCTGCGGCAGGGTGGCGGCGATCTCCTGCCCGACAAGGGACTGCATGGCCGCGACTTCCTGCGTGCCGAACTGGCCGAGCTCGAACGACCCGGCGGCCAGCAGCAGCAGGGCCGCCGCGCTCGCCGCCCAGCCGGCCGGCTGCAGCGCGCCGGCGAACCAGTCCCCGAAGGGGGCAAGGAGACGGGCCACCGGGCCGCCGACGCGCCGCTTGGCGGGCTCCGTCCCGCCGATCAGGCCCTGCGCCCGCGCGACCAGCGCGGCCGGCGCCGGCTCGCTTGCGGCCGAGCGGGCCGCCAGCATAAGGTCGAGGGCCTCGTCCGAGCCGGCCATCCAGGCCTCCACCCGCGCCTGCTCGGCCGCCTCGAGGCGGCCGTCGAGATAGGCCGCGAGCGTCAGCGCATCCGGCGCCGCGCCGCCGGCATCGCGCCAGGACGCCCGCGCCGCCGACCACAAATCGCTATCCCTTTGATTTTCTTTGTTTTCCCTAGCCATGGCCCGACCGACTCCTTCTAGCTCTGTTGTACGTGGCCCGGGCCGCCGCCATCCCCCTGCCCGGATGCCGATTCGGCAGAATCCTGATCTACGAAGTGGGCCCGCAGGCGCGTCAGCGCCTTGTGGTGCATGGAGCGCACGGTCTGGGCCTCGACCCCCAGGAAGGCGGCCGCCTCGGCGACCTCCATCTCGCGCCGGTAGAGCAGCTCCAGCACCAGCGCCTGGCGCGGCGACAGCAGGCCGGGCGGGATCGTCACCCTGACCGGCTCCTTCGGCGGATCGACCGCGAGGCGCGCCTCGGGCACCGACTCGAGCGGCTGGTGGCCGGACTTCTGGCGCCGCAGGTGGTCGATGGCCGCGCTGGTCGCGACCACCGTCAGCCAGGTGCTCAGGCGGGCCCGGGCCGAGTCGTAGTTCCGCAGCAGACGGAAGTCGCGCTGGCACAGCCGCAGGAACACGTCCTGCGCCACGTCCTCGGCGTCGTCGGCGCGCCCGGCCGGAACCAGTTTCCGGCGCACCCCGGCGTAGATGACCGGCGCGTAGCGCGCGACGAAGCGGTTCCAGGCCGCCTTGCCGCCGCTCAGCAGTGGCCCGAGATCGTCGTCGAAGTCGTCGGTCAAGGCGGCGGTCTCCGTCCGGCGGCGCTCGCGCCAGTGGTACACCGGGACCGCGCCCGATGCCAGCGCCGGCGGCGTGACGCGGCGCGCGGCGCGCCGCTATAGTCGGCCGATGCCGACGCCCCCGCCCCCGCCCGCAGCGGCCCGGTCCCGCGCGCCCGAGACCGCCCGAATCGTGCTGCCGCGGGCCCCGCTGCTCCATGCCGGGCTGAGCGAGGCCGCCTGGATCACGCCCGACGGCGAGATCGAGCTCGTGACGCGCCGCGAGGCGGCGGCGCGGGCGCGCCGCACGCCGCCGCTGCTGTGTCATCTGCGGGTGGCGGTGCTCCGCCTGGGGTGCGATCCCTTCCCCGCCTACGACCTGCTGGAGCTCTTCGCCTTCGTGCGCCCGGCGCGCTTCTGCGCCCCGACCCCGCGCGGCCTGGCCCTGGCGCTCGGCCTGCCGCGGCCCGACGGACCGGCCGGCGCCGCCGGCCTTCTGCGCCAGGCGGCGGGCGCGCTGCTGCGCGCCCTGGCGGCGCGCGACCCGAAGCGCGATCCCGACGCGCCGGCCGTGGCGCGGGCCATGGCGCGGGGCGGCTGGAGCTGGGCCGCCCCGGTGCTGGCCGCAATGGGCGAGGCGCCGCCGCCGCTCGAGGCCGGCGCGCCGACCGGCGGGCTCGCGGCCTGGCACCGCCTGCCGGCCTGGAGCGAGCGCGCCCCGCCCGGCCCCGGAGGGCAGCAGCCGGTCGCCCCGGACGAGGCCCGGCGCCGTCTGGCCGAGCTGCTCGGCGGCGAGGCCGAGGCGCGCCCGCAGCAGGCCGACTATGCCTCCGCCGTCAGCCAGGCCTTCACGCCGCCGGAGACCGCCGGCGCGCCGCGGCTCGTGCTCGCCGAGGCCGGCACCGGCGTCGGCAAGACCCTGGGCTACCTGGCGCCGGCCAGCCTGTGGGCCGAGAAGAACGACGCGCCGGTATGGATCTCGACCTTCACCCGCAACCTGCAGCACCAGATCGACGGCGAGCTCGACCGGCTGTTTCCGCAGCCCCGGCGCAAGGCCGAGCGCGTCGTCGTGCGCAAGGGCCGCGAGAACTATCTCTGCCTGCTCAATTACGAGGACGCCGTCAACGCCGTGGCGACCCGGCCGCAGGACGCCGTGGCGATCGGCCTGCTGGCGCGCTGGACGGCGGCGACGCGCGACGGCGACATGGTCGGCGGCGACTTCCCCGGCTGGCTGGCCGACCTGCTCGGGCGCGGGCGCACGCTCGGCCTGACCGACCGGCGCGGCGAGTGCATCTATTCGGCCTGCGCCCACTACGGGCGCTGCTTCGTCGAGCGGAGCATCCGCCGGGCGCGCCACGCCGAGATCGTCGTCGCCAACCACGCCCTGGTGATGATCCAGGCGGCGCTCGGCGGCGGCGAGGAGGGCCAGCTGCCGACGCGCTACGTCTTCGACGAGGGGCACCACGTCTTCGCCGCCGCCGACAGCGCCTTCGCCGCGCACCTGTCCGGCGCCGAGAGCCAGGCGCTGCGGCGCTGGCTGCTCGGCGGCGAGGACGGCGGCCGCCGCGCCGGCCGCAACCGCGGCCTGCGCCGGCGCATCGGCGACCTCGTCGCCGACGACGCGGAGACCCTGGCGCTGCTGGAGACGGCCGAGCGCGCCGCCCGCGCGCTGCCCGGCGGCGGCTGGCTGCGGCGCCTCGCCGAGGGCGCGCCGCAGGGCCCCTGCGAGGGCTTCCTGGCCGCGGTGCGCGACCAGGTGCTGGCGCGCAGCGACAATCCGCGGAGCCATTACGACCTCGAGGCCCACGTCCGCCCGGCGACCGAGGCGCTCGACGCCGCCGCGGCGCGCCTCGCGGCCGCGCTGCAGCGTCTGCAGGCGCCGCTCGACGGCATCCGCCTGGCGCTGGCCCGGCGGCTCGACGGCGAGGCGGAGCATCTCGACAGCGAGACCCGGCGGCGCATCGAGGGCGTGTGCCGCGGCCTGGAGCGCCGCACCCGCCACTCCCTGGCCGTCTGGCAGGACATGCTGGCGGGCCTGGCGCGCGAGGCGCCGGAGGACTTCGTCGAGTGGCTCGCCGTGGCGCGCGGCGACGGGCAGGAGCGCGACGTCGGCATGTACCGCCACTGGGTCGACCCGACCGAGCCCTTCGCGCGCAGCCTGCTCGACCGGGCGCACGGCGTGGTCATCACCTCGGCGACGCTGACCGACGGCAGCGGCGACCCCGAGGCCGACTGGGTCCTGGCCGAGCGGCGGGTCGGCGCGGCGCGCATGCCGGCCCCGGCGATCCGGGCGCGCGTGCCCTCGCCGTTCGACTACGCCGGGCAGACCCGCGTCTTCGTCGTCGGCGACCTGCGCAAGACCGAGCTCGATCAGATCGCCGCGGCCTACCGCGAGCTGTTTCTTGCGGCCGGCGGCGGGGCGCTCGGCCTGTTCACGGCGATCGCGCGGCTCAAGGCGGTGCAGGCGCGCATCGGCCCGGCGCTCGAGGCGGCCGGGCTGGCGCTCTATGCCCAGCACGTCGACGGCATGGACACCGCGACGCTGGTCGACATCTTCCGCGCCGAAGAGGATTCCTGCCTGCTCGGCACCGACGCGGTGCGCGACGGCGTCGACGTGCCGGGCCGGGCGCTGCGGCTCATCGTGTTCGACCGCGTGCCCTGGCCGCGGCCCGACATCGCGCACCGCGCCCGACGCGCGGTGTTCGGCGGGCGCGCCTACGACGACAGCATCGCCCGCCTGCGCCTGCGCCAGGCCTTTGGCCGCCTGGTGCGCCGGGGCGACGACCACGGCGTCTTCGTGCTGCTCGACTCCGGCCTGCCGTCGCGCCTGACCGGCGCCTTCCCCGAGGGCGTCGCGGTGCAGCGCGTCGGCCTCGCCGAGGCGATCGCGGGGACAAGAGACTTCCTGGAGAGCTCCGACCGCTAGCCGGGGCGCCCCGCGGCCGGTTCGCGGTCTTGCACCGCCATGGCTAGATCCGCCCGCCGCGCCGTCCGCTTTGCAATGCGCCCGCCTTCTCCTTAAGGTTGCAGTGCGCGGTGATTTTTCGCGGCCCGTTGCGCCCGCGGGAGCACGCGCCCGGATGCATTAACGGGAGACCGACATGAAACACGCGATTTCGCTCTTTCTGCTTTCTTTGATGCTTTCAGCGCCGGCGCAGGCCGGCGAGCCGCGCATGCACATCGAGCAGGGCGTCGCCCAGTGGGTGGCCGCCTTCAATGCCGGCGACGGCACCGCGGTCGCCAACCTCTACACCGAGGATGCCGCCCTGTTTCCGCCCGGCGGGCCGCGCGTCGACGGCCGCGCGGCGATTCAGGCGTTCTGGCAGGGTGCCATCGATTCCGGCATGAAGGCGGACGAACTGCGCCTCGTCGAGGTCGACGCGAACGGCGACATGGCCGGCGAGGTCGGCATCTTCACGCTCTCGGTGCCGGGAGAGAACGGCCCGACCAAAGTGGCGGGCAAGTACATCGTGATTTGGAAGCGCAGCGGCCACACCTGGCAGCTCCACCGCGACATCTGGAACACCAACTGAGGCCGCTCACCGCACCGCCGGGGCGACCGGCTCCATGGTGCGGAAGCCGAGCACGCTGTCGCGGTGCCACTCGGCCAGGATGCCGGCGACCAGCGCGGCGGGCGGGCGCGCGCCGTCATCGCTGCGCGTCAGCATGCTCCAGGTGATCTGCAGACCGTTTTCCGTCACGCGCTTGCACAGCAGCGTGCCGGCGCGCAGGTGCGGCTCCATCGCCCAGCGGGTCAGGATGCTGAGCCCGAAGCCGGCCTTGACCATCTCGACGATGGCCTCGATCTGCTCGACGCGCCGGTCGCGGCGCGGCGGCCGCGCGGCGCGGCGGAACACGCGGTCGTACTCGTAGCCCGGCTCGGGCGTGACGCTGTAGGTGATGTAGTCGTCCTCGGCGAAGTCGTCGGGCTCGAGCACCGGCTTGGCCGCCAGCGCGTGGCGCGGCGAGAGGATGGCGACCAGCTCGTCCTCGAACAGCGGCGTCGCCGCGAGGCCCGGGCGCGCCGGCCGACCCGGCACGATGGCCAGGTCGATCTCGTGCTCGAGCAGGGCCGCCTCGGGGCGCCGGTTGGCGCTGGCCACGATCTCGATCTGGATCGAGGGGTCGGACGCCGCAAGGTAGCTGAGGAAGCTGGGCAGCCAGTGATAGGCGCTGTAGGCGCCGAGGCCGAGACGGACCACCTCGCGCGCCCCGCTGCCGACCTTCTGCGCGTCGATCTCGGCGCGCTCCAGACTGGCCAGGACGTCGCGCGCGGTGATCAGCAGCACGTCGCAGGCCGGGGTCGGCGACAGCCGCCGCCCGGCCTTGACGAAGAGCACCACGTCCAGCCGGCGCTCCGCCTCGCGGATGCGGTGACTGAGCGCCGAGGGCGTGACCGCCAGGCGCTCGGCCGCCGCGGCGATGCCGCCGGCCTCGGCGATGGCGGCCAGCATCTCCAGGTGATGGATCTCCAGCCTCGGGCCCAAGGCCGCCTCTTATTTGAATCTGATTCACATTATAGCGGAAAATTACGAGATTTTCTCAAATAACGGAAGAGCCTATTTATCGTCCAACAACACACCCCTGCTATAGGAGTCCGCCATGGAAATCCTCCGTTTTCTGGTCGACAACACCATCCCCGGCCAGTCCCGCGACGAGCTCACCCGGTTGATCTCCGAGGACCGCCGGCTGAGCGCCCGCCTGCGGCTCAACGCCCCAGCGGTCCGCGACCTCGGCCTCGACCGCCGGGCCTCGTAGCGACAGGCCCCCAGCGACAGGCCCCATAGCGACAGGCAACGCAGCAAAGGAGGGCTTGGCCGGACGCATGGTCGAGCGGGAGACCCAGGGACGCAGACGGCGGCGGCGCGGTGCCGGCGCGCGGATCGTGGCCGCGCCGGCCGCGCCCTCCCGGGCCCGCCTGGTCAACCCTTTCAAGCCGGTGGAAATTCTCTCGCAGGACTGCATCGAGGCGATTCACGAGGCCTCGATGCGGATTCTCGAGGA
>Ga0210124_1000585_pt1 | contig 18105 bp, 17 predicted proteins | sample Muzzi_PWC_D2_FD_185554 | JGI IMG/M metagenome (GOLD analysis project Ga0210124, IMG submission 185554) | Wetland microbial communities from San Francisco Bay, California, USA, that impact long-term carbon sequestration - Muzzi_PWC_D2 (SPAdes) | ecosystem: Environmental > Aquatic > Marine >... | reverse complement strand
CTCTAATAACATCGATTTTTTTGAAAAAAAAAATGAAAAAAAATCAACTTTTTTACAAAAAAATCCACTTTTTTACAAAAAAAATGAAAAAAAATCCACTTTTTGCTGAAAAAAATGAAAAAAAATCCACTTTTTGCTGAAAAAATCCACTTTTTTTGACAAAATATCGGCATTTTTCTTCATTTTTTGGTCAAAAAAGTGCATTTTTTAAAAAATGTCCACAAACTGCCCACTTTTTAAAACTCATAACTCGCTATATATGAGTAGTTATATTAGGTTTAGATAAGTATTTCAATAGAGTTCACAAAAAAGTGCCCACTTTCTGAAAAAATTATTCCAGCTGAAAATATAGATAAGCAAATTTTCTTTTATATGTTTTAGATTTTAATTTTTTTTTAAAAAGTGGGCACTATTTGTGGGCATATATATAAAATACTTATCTAAACCTAATATAACTCCTTATTTCAATAGAAGATAGACAAAATAAAAGTGGGCACTGGATAGAAAGTTTGTGGACATTTTTATAGTAAGCACTTTTAAGCTTTCTAAGAGCTTATTATAATGTTTCAAAAAGTGGGCACAATAAAAAAAAAATATGCTAAAATATACAACTTTCTTTAAAAATAGACTTAAACCCCTAGGGAGGGAGCAGGGGTGATCCCCCACTCAATACTCTGAATCTGAATCTGAATCGTCTGAATCGTCTGAATCTATAATTTCATCATATATATCTCGCTATATATGATGAGATGTTGAATTTTAGGATAAAAAAAAAAGAAAAAAATAAAATTCCTACTAAATATTATGGTAAATGGCTTCAATATCACTTATAATTTACCATAATATTTATAAGTATATCTTTAATATGTTTCATCAAATAAATAAACAAACATGTTAAAGACATGGTATAATACAGTATATCCTTGTATAATGGCTATTCAATACACAAACCATTTAGAAAAGCTTCTTGAAAAATTTCCTGATAGAGAATGGAATTTTTCTATTCTATCTCAAAATCCTAATATTACATGGAAGATAATAAAAAATAATTTTTATAAACCCTGGAGATGGGATTTTTTATCATATCATCCTAATATAACAATGGATATAATAAAAAATAATCCTGACATGCCATGGGATTATACATTTATATGTAAAAACCCAAATTTAACATTTGATATAATAGAAAAAAATTTAGATAAAGAACTAGATTGGGAAGATATTTCAATAAATAATAATATAAATTGGGATATAGTGAAAAATAATTTAAATTATCCATGGGATTTTTCATATCTTAGCCTAAACCCTAATATTACATGGGATATAGTGAAAAATAATTTAAATTATCCATGGTGTTTTCATCATTTGTCAATGAACGAAAATATTACATGGAATATAGTTAAAAATAATCCGAATTATTCTTGGATATATCTTTTTCTATCAATGAATTCAAGCTTAACATGGGATATAGTTAAAAACAATATAGATACTGAATGGGATTGGAATTATTTATCGGCAAATTTAAATATTACATCTGAAATATTATCTAATTATTGTGATTTACCATGGTGTTCAGTCGATTTATCTCAAAATAAAAATATAACATGGGATATAGTTAAAAATAATATGAATAAAATTAAATGGGAATTTGATATTTTGTCCATGAATGAAAATATTACATGGGATATACTTAAAAATAATCCTAATATTCCATGGGATATGAATTGTATGAGTATAAATCCCAATATTACATTTGATATAGTTGAAAATAATTTAGACAAAAAATGGTCTTGGTATTTTCTATCGCAAAATCCAAGTATTACATATGAAGACATAATAAATAATCCTGATAAAAAATGGGATTTTGAATCTATGTCTTTTAATAAATTTGAAAAAGATCCATTTATTCAAAAAAAAATTAATAAACATAATGCAAAAATATTATTATCTGAAATAATATATGATGATATGAATGGTCTAATAAGATCATTCATCTAAAATTTCAAGCTCTTCATCGGTATCTTCATTTTGTTTTTCAATCATATTTTTAATAATAATGAGGAGCTCTTTTATTTCAAAAATAGTTTCAAATAAATTACACATGTCATAATTTTTTTTATTTTTTTTAAGTTTTCGCATTAATTTATCATTATAACCTCGACAGTCTTTTCTGTCTTTTACTAATTTTTGCTCGAGCAGTTTATAAGAAATACCACTACAAGATCTCTGATGCAATTTTGCAATTTCATTAATATCTAATTTTTTTTCATTATATTCATTTATCAAATCTTTAATTTCATTATCCGTCCATTTTTTAAATCTGTTATTTAAATCCATCTTTACATAAACATATCCATCACCTATGTTTAAGTAGGTTCTTTTACATCAACATTTTTTTCATCACAGCAGCATGTAGATTTACAAATTATTGTAAACCTAATTACAAAATTATTAAATAATTTTCTTAAATTTATCATTATATTACATGATATTATTTTTTTTATCCAATTCTTACTAATGTATATGCTTCGCTAGATCCTGTGATATTATCTATTCTAATTAGAAATCTTCCACTAGTTCCATTAGAAACAGTTAAATTTCCAATTGTAGTTTCTCCTGTAGATAAAACAATATTATTACTCCCTTGATTTACAACACAAAATTCAAAAGTATCATTTATTGTCGGATTTGTTAAATCAGTAGTGATCATTGTCGCCGAAGTTGGTAATGTCCATGTACGAGACACAGATGGAGAGGAATACAAAACATAACTTAATAATTGAGCTGTTGTTGGTGATTGAACAGCGTCAGAAAAGCTACTAAAAGCTGTTTGTCTATTTGTAAATTGATTATTACATAAATATGTATCCGTATGTGTTGCAGGACTTCCAATTCGAATAACACCGTTATCTCCCGATATTCCAGAACTTGCAATTATAATATTATCAGAATCCGATGTAGATAAAGAATTACCAGCATCTTTGCCTATTGAAATATTTCTACTACCGGTCGTTATTATGTCTAAACTCCCTGATCCAATGGCCGTATTATCATCTCCTGTTGTTAAACTAATGCAAGCATTTGATCCAAGTATGCTATTATGAGAAGAAGATGTACAAGCTAATAATGCTAAAGCGCCCATTGCTATATTATTATTACCAACGCAATCACGTAGGCTGCCAAAACCCGCCGAAGTATTTGCCGAACCCGTCGCATTTAGTTGAGAACTGGCGCCAAGAGCACTATTATTATCTCCGTTTGTGCAAGATTTAAGACAATCATGGCCACAAGCAGTATTCGTATTTCCTGTTGTGTTAGCCGTTAGAGCACTAAAACCTACTGCCACGTTTTGAGTGCCACTTGTATTAGCAACTAGAGAAAGGCTCCCTATGCCCGTAATTTCGCTTGCTAAATTAACTTTTAAAGCATTGAAACCGATGGCCACGCTATTATCGCCACTAATATTGGTTCCTAGAGCCATATCACCCATGGCTGTATTATTACTACCTGTAGTATTAGCAAGCAGTGTTTGAATACCCAAACAACTATTACTAACACCAGAAGTATTAACATTAAGACTTTGATAACCCAAACAACTATTGTAAGCAGATGTATTGTTCATTAATGCTTCATAGCCACAAGCTGTATTAAAACTACTAGTAATATTAGAATACAGAGATTTATACCCTATGGCCGTTTGACCTAAGCCGGACGTATTACTAAAAAGGCTAAGAGATCCAACCCCGGTGTTATTATTAGCCGTATTGCTCAGACAGGCATCCATTCCAATGCTAACATTACCCGAACCCGTTGAATCTCTAGCAGCACCCCAGCCCAAAGCGACATTATTAGCACCAGAAATATTGGTTAATAAGGCAGAATACCCCACGGCTACATTATTTCCTCCAGTTGTTGCAGCTTTTAAAGCATTGAAACCAATACCCACATTAAAACTACCAGTAGTAACAGAACTCAAGCTCTGGTACCCTACAGCGGTATGAGCACTAGATGTTGTAAGATTTAGCAAAGTACCATATCCTAACGAAGTATTGAAAGAGCCAGATGTACAAGCATTTAGAGCCGAAAAACCCAATCCTACATTTCCTGCTCCTGATGTGCAGGAACTCAATACATTAGATCCAACAGCCGTTAATTCGTTTGTTGTTAAATTTGCAGCTAAAGTGTTGTCTCCTAACCCCGTATTGTCCGTCCCAGTCGTTATAGAATCCAAGGCTTTGTCTCCAAAAGCAATATTTCTAGTTCCAATATTGTGAATTATCCCACCTAATACTAAACTTAAATGGGTAGCACCTCCAATTCTTATTAAATTGCTGTCACCTACTACTCCTAAATCTCCAATGCAAATATTATCACTTTCCGTTGTGTAATTAAAACCGCTGCTGTATCCAACACAAGTATTATCATCTCCGGTAGTCAAACTACCCAAACTAAAACTACCAAATGCAGAATTCCTTAATCCCGAACTAATATTTAATAAAGAATTAATTCCGAGTGAAATATTATTTCCTAAATTATATAATAAAATGGCGCCAGATAAAGAAAAAATTCCTGTATCGCTAATGGTTATAATACTATTTTGTAAAATTTTACCTGTAGCCAAATCAAAACGAGCAATTGCTTCATCACTGCTGCTTCCAGGGCCCGTTATATCTCCTCCCGACGAAATTTTAGTTTCAGTTTTGCTATCATCCATTATATAAAGAGCTTTGTCATTTTTTGCATACAGAGCCACATTTCCACTTATTACAGAAGGAGCGGCTATTAACTCATCAAATTGCATACTATCTACATTTATAATTTCGTTGGAATCAGCATTCATCGTACCTGTCAGAGCATCTGAACCATCTTTATAATAAACTTTATTTGATAAAGCTGCCAAAGCTGTTGCCCAATCATCCTGAGCTTGAAATAAAAATGCATTTTGAGAATATCCTGACATTTATAATTTTATAATAACTTATAATAACTTATATAATAGAATATAAATATAATGTAAAGATAAAAAAAAAGATAAACTTTGTTGATATAATTTTTTTGTAATAACTTTACCTTATGATTTATCCATTCGAACTTTAACTACTCTACCTTCTCTTATTTCAATAATGACTTGTTTTTTATAGAAATCAAATAAAATGACATTTCCGGAATTCTCAACTAAGTTATTTTGAAATTGATAATTAACATTTACTTTTGTAGAACGGCTTCTTCCATCTCGTGGCCAAGTGGCGAAATATACAAGTCCTCTTTCTAAATAATCTGTAACACTTTCACATCCGCCTTGATTCCATAAAGCTCCTGAATAAGCCATAGTATCGTAATATAAATTATTAATATATCCGTTATTAGGTCCGGTAACCGGGGCATCAGCTCTTTTATAATCATTTTCAAGTTGTGGCATTGGCTTTTGTTGTCCACTGTATTGTACATAGAAATTTTTCAATGCCAACTCACCGCTCGGGTAAGAAGCATCTATAGAACCCGCAGCAGCCCCCGCAACTTCAAGAGGTCTAATTTTAAATTTAGTAATAGATCGTAGAGTATTCGGAGAAGTAGCGAGTTGATCTTGAAATGCGACCGCTAGAGCATAATTGGATTCAGATACGTCAAAGAATTTTTGTTGTAGAGAGGAATTACTACTTGTAATATTTTCGGCATTAGCATTAATACAATTTAAACTTAAATAATAGCTGTCATTTTCTACAACAGGCCCTCGAACGGTATGAGCATAATAATAAATATCCGTTATAAATACTTTAAAATTTGTTTGCTGAACTTTAGCTGATACTGCTGATTCAATAATATATTCCATCCAATCGCTTGTATTTCGAGGGTTTAATACAAATTCGTATGAGCCCGCTGGTAAAGCATGATCAATATTACATACGCCAAGCTCTGGATTCCATTCAGCTTCTAAACCTCCTCGCTGAGGAGATTGATTTTGTCCTCTATATAAGTTAAAGTTTCCTACAATTTGAGCAGCAGCAGCAACAGGAATATGATTAAGAGCTAATACGTCAAAAGTAAGAGCAGTTTTTATTTTTATAACTTGAAATGCTTTTCCTATTACTCCCACACCGACATTAACTTCAAGAATATCACCAACCTGTAATAAATTAGTAGTTAATAGATCACTACCAGCCACACTAACCATAACAAACTCCTGAGTTCGAGAACCAGCCGCCACAGGAGCTTTAGCCTCATAAGTATCAGCAGCTGTAAAACCAACACTAACTAAAGATCTTTGTTGTCCCCAACACATATTATGATTACTATACAAACCATCTACTGATAATAAATTAGCTCGATCACATTGACTCGGACTCATCCATGTTAAAAGATTATCTTGTGAATCTAATTGAGATTTAGATTTCGTTAATCGTTTTAGTAATGTATCACATTGTGGCAGATAATCATCAATGCTTTCAATAGTATCTCCTTTAATTCTGAATTGAACAGATTTCCATAGTGCAGAAGGCCAATTCATATTTGGAGCAATATCGTCTGATAAATCAATGGCATTGCCTGGAGTATTATCGGCACCAGTATCATCTGTTATTTTTAAACGAATTCTAAATTTACTTCTACTAGGGACCCACCATTCGTCTCCCGAAACATCAAACTTAAAATGAACGGCACCATTTGGTAGATTTACTCCCGTAACATCACGAGATGGTGCAACTTGAGTAAATTGTGAACTCGATAGTCCTTGAGATAAACTCGGAGTGTCTTCTGCTGTCCTTGGTAAATTAAATAAAGACATTAAGGTAAACGTAAGATTAAGGTGAACGAATGTAAGATGAATGTAAAAACTTAATATTAAGATATGTAAGATATATTTAAAGTAAGATAAGATAAACGAAACTTATAAATTTATAATCTATATATTATATTTAGTTTGATATAGTTATAAATAATTAATAAATAATCCCAGATGTATCAACCATTAAATGAAATCAATTTCTTTGTAAATTCTTCTACTGCATCCGGAGCAAAAAATAAATCCCCGGATGGATCTCAATTTCAAGTTTTTCTTGAAAATCCAATTGCAATTCCATCTGATGCAACAAATTGTTCTCTTATAATGCAAGAATCTAATATTTGGTACACATTCCCAAATGTAATAACTTCAAGTAATGATGCTTTTTCAATTGATGATGGAGTATTAGGACCTTATACCTTTCAATTAGCACAGGGTTTGTATGATCTATCATCTTTGGATTCAGCAATTAATGTTGGCATTGTCAATGCGGGAGGGCCAGCTAATTTAATAACATTGTTAGCGGATACAGCCACTCAAAAAGTAATTATTCAAGTAAATTTGATCGGAACAACGGTCCTAAATACTGTTGCTAATTCAGTAATGGTTTCACTATGCGGATTTGCCGCTGCTGATATAGGACCTACCGTTGCTAATCCTGAATTTTTTACAGCAACAAATCAAGCTACATTGAATCAAGTTAATAGTGTTCTCGTTCATACAGATTTAATTGATGGTGGTATGCGATTAAATAATACATATGACCAAATAATAGCCAATTCCCCTTTAAATGATTATCCAGGTAGTCTAATTTATTATCAGCCTTATAGACCACCAAAAATTGATGCCTCAAATCTAATTGGCGCAAAACGATCTACATTTAAAATTTGGTTAACCGATGAAAATAGAAATACTATAAATACCGGAGGTGAGGATTTTCAAATCCGATTTGCAATTACATGGACATGAGATTCGTCTTATATATTACGTTCACGTTCATCTTATCTTACGTTCATCTTATATTAATAAAGCTTTTTTTAATCCTAATTTCTTAGCTACATATAAAAAAGCTGTGCTCTTTTGACCACAGTCGTCTTCATCTATATCCTGCTCAGGATCAGCATCAGAATCTACAATTTTATAAATATGCTTATTATATAATACTGGTAATATTTTAGCTGTATCTCTTCCAAAGCTATCGTATATTCCTAAAATAGGGTTTTCATAATATCCTGAAATCCAATGACTTCCTTTTTCTCCTATAGGGTCAAGATTCATAATAAAGCATTGACCGTTTTTGTTTAATAAAGGTAAATTTTCATTTGAAGCATAAATACCTAAAAAATTGGATCCAAACATTTTCTTTCCTAATTTATTCAAATCATTTGAATGTGTTACGCCTTTGCCTAAAACGGGATATATTTTATTTTTTAATGTATTATTATATAAATTTTCTGCTTTCTTTTCAGACATATTATCTTTATATTATATATAATTTATTTTAAGTTAACCATACTTAATAAGCATAAATTTTAAGTTCACGTTATACAATGAGAAACATGTATTGGAATATGCAAGGATATCAAATTAGTCCTAGTCTAAATTTAGATCCAATTAACACGTATAATTATAATAATATGCAACTAGCTAATCAATATTTTCATTCAAATTATGGAATGGAAGGTGCAGGCATTCTCGATATTGCCTCTTCAATTTATAATAAAGCATCTCAATTCATTCCTAAAGCATATCAAGGCATAAAAGAAATTGGAAATAAAGGATTAGATTTATATGGGTCTGAACGGGGAAATAAAATTACTGATTTTATAAGTAGTAAAATTTCAAGTAATCCCAATGCTAGACCAGGCTATCCAGGTGAAAGACATGTGTTTTTAAATACTCCATATGGCTTTACTAAAGCGAATTTTGCGGGTCCGCAAACCCAGATAACTAAACGACTAGTTAGAGGAGATAAAGGTATTAATCAGATTGATGAAGCGGCAAAAATTCATGATATCGAATATAATGAAGCAAAAACAAAACAAGATATCAGAGATGCTGATAATAAGTTCATAAGAAAAGTTAAAGCTGCTAATGATTCCTCAGATTTACAAAAATCTATTGTTGTTTCCGCGATTCGAGCTAAAAAGATTGGCGAGGATGTAGGAGTTCTAGATGTTGAATCATTTACTAAATTACCAGGACTAAGAGGCTCTGGTTTTATGTCTGATATGGAACTAGATGCTCTAATTCAACGAATAAAGCCTTCTCCTGGTCAATTTCTTAAAAGCGATGCTATTAAACAAATTAAGAAAAGACTTTCAAAAAAACAAAGAGGAAAAGGCCATTATTATAAAAAACCTATTCGTCCTCGTTCATTATTAATGAGGCAATATAAAAAACAAAATAAAAAATATAAAGGAGGAAATTTAGGGTCTGTTCTAGGAGTTACAACTCCTCTAATAATAAGACAGATAGCAAAAATTATAAATAAGCGTAAAGGAAAACGCAAAGGTAAACGTTAAGATTAAGATGAACGTAAGTTGAACTTAGATTTCATATTCAGAATCTTCATCTTGAGATTCGTTATCTTGAGATTCGTTATCTTGAGATTCTTCATCATTAGATTCTTCATCTTGAGATTCTTTTTCAAATTCAGATTCTTGTTCATTATCCTCATTTTGATATTCTTTATTAATTAGTTCATTAATTTTACTTTCTAATTTATTAGAACTGATATTTAATAAAGTTTTTTCATATTTTTTAAGAATAGTATCTATAATTTCTTCAGATTTTTTAGTAATATAATCATCTTTAAGTAATGAATTAATTTCTCTTGGTTTTTTTGCATTAACAACTCTTACAAGTTCGTTATCAGGCAATTTATGAAATTCTTCATTTTTAATTTTTCCTTCTTTAACTAAGCGTCTATAAGTCTTTGAACCAACTTTTAGAGATCTTCCCGAATCAGGATTAATTATGTATGCTATTTTATTAACTGACATTATATCTCTTTATTTTTTATTACTATATAATATAATGACTATTTTTTTAAAATAATAAATGATAAACATAATAATAAATAAATAAATATAAGATAAGATAAACGTAAAGATAAACGTAAATGATGAAAAAAAAGCATTCAATACCCAAGAAAATCATTGTTTTCGATTGTCCTGATAAAATTAAATTCACAGAGCATTGGAATAAGAAGAGATCAAGGAATTTGATGAATTTTCCACACCCATGGAGAGCAATTTTATTTGGTCCTCCAAATTCAGGTAAAACAAGTATAATTAAGAATATGATATTACATGCTAATCCAGAATTCGATAAAATATATATTTGTCATTTTTTAGAAGACTATACAACTGAATATAATGATTTAGGAGATAGTGTTATAATGTTGGATGAATTACCAAATAAAGAAGATATTGATTCTTCCGAAAAAAATTTAATAATATTAGAAGATTTAGATTTTAAACATATGAATAGCGATGATAAAAAAAAATTATCACGGTTATTTGGGGCTATTTCAAGTCATTGCAATACAAGCGTTATTTTGGCTGCTCAAGATGCCTTCAATATTCCTTGTATAGCCCGTAGGTGTGCAAATATATGGTGTTTATGGCTTAAAGGAATGAGTGATTTAGACTCTGTATCAACGGTTGCGAGACGATGCAATATGAAATCATGTCATCTAAATAATATTAGAAAAATGATGGATGATACACATGATTTTTTATGTGTTGATTTAACAGAAAAAACACCCGCTCCGCTAAGGTTAAATGGTTATCATATTTTACGTAAACGGCAGTCAAATTAAATAAAATAATTAGAGATATAATAATTTGATTTATATAAAGATGTCGATAAAACAACAAGTTATGTATTTTAAAGAATTTGATCGTCCTTTGAAACATGATTTAATTAATAATAAAAAAAACTTATATTTTTCAAATAAGACGAACAGAGATACAATAACCCCGCAAGTTAATTATTTTAAAGAATTTGATCGTCCTATTCATAAAATAGTTGGACCTAGGCCAAGATTATTAAATCAAGATGATGAAGAAGGACAAATTGTTAGATTATCAGAAGATCAATTAGGTTCAATTGATGTCCCTGTTAGAGATAAAAATGGTCAAATAATTAGATATGATAAAAAACCATTTAATTTTAGTAAAGCACTTGAAATATTAAAAGCTCCTTTATCTAGTAATTTAAGAGATTTAAATATTTTAACAAAAATAATTAAAGAAAGCTCTGAAAAAAAAGACGATGAGGCAATAAATGTTGGTTTAATAATTAAGAAATTATTAAATAATGTAGATAAACTTGATTCTTTACAACTTCAGGAAATTTATAAAGGGTTAGATATTTTAGACAAAAACCACTATATAGAAATACCTACTGAGCCCACACAAGCTAATTTAAATTTTGAACTAATAAATGGTAGATTTTCAACATTTGATAATATAAAATTAGATGTTGGAGGACTTTTACAATTTTTATTAGGAAATGCAAAAAGAAGAGGACTTGATATCGTAAATCCTGTAATTGGTATTAATGGATATAGTAGAAATATTAAAACATTTATAAATGATCTTAATAGAGGAGCAAATAAAGATCGTATTTTAGATTTAGCTACTTCTAAAATTTATAGAAGTATAAATGATGTACCACCTCAAGAGTTATTAGCTTCTCAAGTTTCTTCTCCCGATGCAGAAATGAAATTAATTGAGGGAGAAATATTAGGTCATCGTCAAAATTTGAGAGAAGCTAATAATAATTTAAAAGCCATTTTAAATTTACCAGAAAATGAGCAAGTAAAATATTCAATTAATAAGGAGACTAATGAAAGAATAATAAGAGATTCAAATGATGCAATAAATAAATTACAACAACAATTAAATGAAATAAGAACTTAAGTTCATCTTGAAATGAATATAAGGTAATTTTTAATAAATTTTTTTTATGATAATTATTTTAATATTAATATATCAAAGTTTTTAAAATAATATAAATAATGAATGATAAATATTCAATGATGGAAGGTAAAGGGATTTTTTCAAGCATTAAAAAATTCCTAAAAAAGCATAAAGTTTTATCTCGAGCGGCAAAGGTGGGTAGCATCTTAAGTGGAGCCAGCGGAAATCCTATTTTTGGATCTGCATTGGGCGCGGCATCATATGGTCTATCTCAAGCTGGTTATGGTAGTATTTCTAAAAAACCAATTAGTAAAGCTCAAGTTACTAGTATATTAAATGGCCTAGCTAAACCGCTTAGATCCGGAGGGGTTTCTTTAGTAGCTGCTAAAAAATTGTTTCCTTCAATAAAAAATATTATGCCAAGTCAAATGCGGGCCTTATCACTTGGATATGGCAGAATGATGAAAGGAGGTAATATTTCATTATGTGGAGGCAAATCATCAGGGTATTGGTGCGGTGATTTAAGAAAATCAATGGAAAAATGTTGTTCTCAAAATAAATGTTATAAAGGATCTGGATTAAGCCTGCCAGGGCAAATACCTAGAATGGGATCTGGACTAAGCTTGCCAGGCCAAAGAATACCTTTGCCAAGACGGGGGAGAGGTAGACGAAAAAAATAAATTAATGTCTATCTTCGATTTCTTTTAAAAAAGATATCTTTGATTTCTTTTTATAATTTTATCTAATTTTTTTTTAACATCTCCCCAATTTTTAGGAATCGTTATTTTATCATAACTTATAAATTTAAAACTATCACTACAATTATATGCAACAAATATATTTTTATAATCGGATAAAGTATCTAAAACACTCAAATAGACTTTTTTTGATAAATTAAGATTTTTTCTTTTTATATTATTTTCATATGCTTTGAAACTATAAACATAATATGATTTTATTTGATAATCGTTTTCTTTAAGATAATACATAAAATCAATGTTAGGACCGTTTGAAATTTCAACGCTAAAATTAAATTTATTTTGAATACAAAAATTTTCTATATCCTCTGTAATTTGGTCTCCTATATCATTACATGATTCAATCATATTTGATGATTTTAATAATTTATTTAATTTGACAATTTCAGGTAATTGAGAAATAATATAATCAGTATTAATGTTAACAAAATCTTTATTTTTAGAAGCTAAAAAACTCTTTCCAGATCCCGGAGGACCCATATATATTTTACATACTGGAGTTTTAGATTTTTTTATATTTTTTGGTATTAATTCTTTTAAAAATTTCCTATAGAGTATTAAATAATCATTTCTAGAATATATACAATTATAATCTGATAAGTTTACTATTTTATTTGGTATTTTATTTGTTTTAGACATGAAAAAGTTTAGAAAGATGATGATTAGATATATCTATGATAATATAAATGATATTATATTAAAAGATAGAATTACTATTTTTAGGAAACTCGTAATAAATAATATAAAAGATCTAAACGAAAGCGGGACAGGAATTGGTATTTTATTTAAAAAAATAAACACAGAATTGTTAATTTGGTTAGTTGATTTTCTAGATACTGCTTTACAAAAAACACAAATTCCAGAATTATAAATAATCTCTATTTTTTTCCAAATAACAATCATAACAATATTTATAATCAGGGCTATTAGGCTCTCCACAATCAAAACAAATATATTTCACACATTCTTTGCATTTATTAAATTTTCTATTTCGATGACCTTTTCCACAATCTTCACATGTTCGGCCTGATTTAGGAATAAATCTTTTAATACAACAATTTCCTAGAACTTTTAATTCATCATTTTTGTTATTGTAAATATAGCATTGTTCAATAATTTTGTGTCCGCATATACAATTTTCCACTTCAATAGGTCTTATCTTAGTATTATCAAATTTTAACTTGAAATAATTATCATGATTTTTTTGATTACCCCCTCCATATTCCCAATCATTCAAATCTCCTAGTTCTGATATCAAATTATTATAATAATGACTATAATTTTTAGACATCCTTAATATATTCTATTATTTGATATATTTAAAGTGAATGTAAAGTGAATGTAAAATATAATTAAAATTTAATTTTCCTAAAATCTTTTAATTTAACATCCGTATAATTTAAAGAAGATTCAATTGTTGAATGACATAAAACATTTTTAATAAAGCTATTAATTTTCATATTATCAGGGTTATTATATTTATAAAGATACTTAGCATATACTTTTCGTAATTTGTGGGCAGTCCATTTTTGTCCTAATAATTTTTTAATTCTTCTATTTAATAATACTGAAAATGTATTTTTATTAACATCTAAATTCTGAAAATAGTTTATTAATTTCATAAATCTTTGTCTACTAATTAGAATAGGAAATTCGCATGAATTTATTTTAGATTTTGATAATCCAATAATTTTAATATGCTTTTTATGTTTTCCTCTGAAAAATTTAGCATTAATCAATTCATTTGTTCGTCTTCCTGATACAAGCAATAGATATAGTGCTAAATCAATTAAATGATCTGATTCTTTTAGATCTATAATCTTTTCTACTTGAAACATAGAAACAGGAAAAAGCTTCCTATTATCTCTTATTTCTTTATTATCTTTTAATACTTGAAATGTTAGTTTTTCTGGAGGTCTAAATTCATCTAAAAAATCTTTATCAATTCCCAATTCTCTGAATTTTTTTTTAAACAAACTATATCTAACAGATAGAGTTCCATAGGTCGGATCTCCTGAATAAATAAGCCTTTCAAGTTTAGTAATAGCTCTATCATTTGATATTTTTTTTTTTTTAAGGTTATTAAAAATCTTATTTCCTTTTGAGTTAAGAACGATAGATAAGCCTTTTACATTCATATTATAAGCTCAAAAAGTATATTAAATATATATACTATACTATGTATATTGTTTAACATATTAAAAAAAGTAATAATATACCAAAAGTTTTTAATTCCAATCCTTAATATAATATTAATTATGTCTTTAAATTGTTTACATTTTGAAGAAAAATTTGATCAACACAAATTGAAATATATTATAGATAATAAACTATGTATAAATGAAAATATTACTAAATATAAGAAATATTTAGATAGATCTCGCAATGGTGCAATTCTAGTAAATTATTATCAAAAATATCAAAGAGGTAGACATTTAGCAAAATTCAGTCTATCTCTTCAAAATATTGAAAGAAATGTTCGAGATACAATTTCAAGCAAATATTATCAAGATATCGATATGAAAAATTGTCATCCTGTTATTTTATCTTATTTATGTAAGAAAAACAACATTAAATGCCCATGTTTAAATAAATATATTTCTAATAGAGAATATTATCTTAAGAAGACAAAACTTAAAAGAGATCAAGCTAAGAAATTATATTTAATTATCACAAATTCTGATAAATATGATAACAAGTTATCATCAAAGCATCTTAAAAAGTATCATAATGAAATGCTAGAATTACACAATAGATTCACTGAATTATATTTAAATGAGTTTGAACAGGAAAAAAAGCATATGATAGAAGATGATAAAAAAAAGAATCTAATTCGTAAAAATTACAAAGCTAGATTTATGAATATTTTACTTTGTAAAATGGAAAATGAGATTTTAATGAGTATGTGGGAGTTTTTCGATAAACCACTAAATGCAGTATTGTGTTTTGATGGTATCATGGTGCCTAAAGATAAAATCTTTAATATTAGAGGATGTGAGAACCATATTAACAATAAATTTGAAGGTTTAAATATGGAGCTTAAAATTAAGCCTATGGATGATATCATAAATATTCCAACAGAGATAACACAGCATCAAGATATATTAATAGATGGATATTTTACATTTCAGCAATTTATTGGTAAAGATGTTTATGAAGAACAGATTAAATTATGGGAAAATCAAAATATAAAACTTATAAGAAATAATGGAAAACAATTCTATTTAACAAAACAAAAGAATAAACATATTTTCGAGGATCATAGTTCACAAAAATATGATGATTGGAGTGTTATTAAAAAATCTGAATTAGCTCAAGATTTAGATGTAAATTGTTATATTTTGAATGAAAAAAATGATTATGATTTTAGTCAAAAATATAATAATATGTCTCCAATTGAAAAAAGTAAAGTAACTAATGATCAAAAAGAAACTATTAATAAATATAAATACAATACAATTGGATTTGGGGATAGAGGATATCTTAAAGATATTGTAAGAAATGGAAAAATAGATACTTATAATAAAATAGATTATTATCCTTATTTATCTAAAAAGGGAAAACCTGATTTATTAGAAACATTTAATATCTTTGAAGGATTTCCATTAGAACATGAAAATATTGATTATGGAAATATGAATTTTGAAGATACTATTTTCTATAAACATTATAAATCTGAATTTTTCAATAATAATGAAAAAGAAAATAGACATTTTTGGGCATGTATGGCTGATATAATTCAAGATCCAGCCAACATTAAGGGAACATCTCATTTATTCTTTAGCCGACAAGGAACAGGAAAAGGCTTATTATATGATTTTTTCAAACGAATTTTGGGAATAAATAATAGTGTTACTATTGATGACATTGATAGATATTTACGAAATTCATTCAATAAACGAACCTCTTTTAAATTAATAAAAATGTTTGAAGAAGTTTCCGAAAAAGGGGAAGCCTTTTATAAGCATAACAGATTAAAAGCTCAACAAACCAATCCATTGGAATCGCTAGAACCAAAAGGAGTTGATGCTTTTGATGTTCGTCATTGCGCAAGATTTTTATATTTTACAAATAATGAAAATGCTTTATACATTGAAAACAGTGATAGAAGACATACAATGCATAGAGTTAATAATAGATATGCAAATAATCTTGATTATTTTGAACCTCTTTGGAACTTATTAAAAGATAAGAAATTTTTAAAATGTGGATTTGATTATCTTGCAAATTTTAAATATGATAAAAAAGAAGTTTTAACTTGTTATGATACTCAATATAAGAAAGAACAAAAAATATTGAATATCCCATTAGGAATACAATTTATGATAGAATATATACAAAATGAAAATAAATTAGGGAGAGTATCTACAATTGATATAAGAGATGCTTATAAAAGTTGGTGTAATAATTTAGGCTGTGCTTACAAATTAAAACCATTCTATACTCAAATAAGAAGAATTGGGATTGAACCAATACAAAAAAGATTAATAAATAAAAATGGTCAAAAAATAAGTAAGATAAATTGCTTTGATTTAGATAAAAATAAAATATTAAATGAATTAAGATCTTATCTAGGAGACCCTCATTATAAATTTAAGGAACCTATAGATGAAATTATAGATTCAGATTCAGATTCAGATTCAGAGTATTGAGTGGGGGATCACCCCTGCTCCCTCCCTAGGGGTTTAAGTCTATTTTTAAAGAAAGTTGTATATTTTAGCATATTTTTTTTTTATTGTGCCCACTTTTTGAAACATTATAATAAGCTCTTAGAAAGCTTAAAAGTGCTTACTATAAAAATGTCCACAAACTTTCTATCCAGTGCCCACTTTTATTTTGTCTATCTTCTATTGAAATAAGGAGTTATATTAGGTTTAGATAAGTATTTTATATATATGCCCACAAATAGTGCCCACTTTTTAAAAAAAAATTAAAATCTAAAACATATAAAAGAAAATTTGCTTATCTATATTTTCAGCTGGAATAATTTTTTCAGAAAGTGGGCACTTTTTTGTGAACTCTATTGAAATACTTATCTAAACCTAATATAACTACTCATATATAGCGAGTTATGAGTTTTAAAAAGTGGGCAGTTTGTGGACATTTTTTAAAAAATGCACTTTTTTGACCAAAAAATGAAGAAAAATGCCGATATTTTGTCAAAAAAAGTGGATTTTTTCAGCAAAAAGTGGATTTTTTTTCATTTTTTTCAGCAAAAAGTGGATTTTTTTTCATTTTTTTTGTAAAAAAGTGGATTTTTTTGTAAAAAAGTTGATTTTTTTTCATTTTTTTTTTCAAAAAAATCGATGTTATTAGAGATAGTAATATGAGCTGTGCTGTTGTTTTAATGCACAGTGCGGCCTTATGGGCCGATGGCACAGGAGAGAGTATATTGAGTATAAGGGACTATGGGACAAAGATTTATGTAGTCGAAATAAGCTCTAATATGGTGTCTAACTCTAAAATAAGCCATATTAATAAGAAATATAGTCATATATAGACTATTATAGTATAATAGAATGACCACACTCTCGGATTTTAGGGTCTAAATAAGGACTTAGAAGCCCTAAAAGTCGTTATTAATCAATTATTTTATAGTATATATAAATATATTTATATATACTATAAAATAATTGAT
>Ga0210124_1000584_pt1 | contig 18108 bp, 16 predicted proteins | sample Muzzi_PWC_D2_FD_185554 | JGI IMG/M metagenome (GOLD analysis project Ga0210124, IMG submission 185554) | Wetland microbial communities from San Francisco Bay, California, USA, that impact long-term carbon sequestration - Muzzi_PWC_D2 (SPAdes) | ecosystem: Environmental > Aquatic > Marine >... | reverse complement strand
CAACCGGTGCCCTGGGCGATCGGCGGGTACATGGTGTTCACCCTCCTGCGCCTCTACCTCGCCCACCGCATCAGCCTGCCCGACTGGTTTCTGATGGTGTCGATCTTCATCGACATGGCGCTGCTGTTCGGACTGATCTGGAGCTTCCACATCCAGTACGCCCAGCCGCCGTCGTTCTATCTCAAGGCGCCGACGCTGCTTTACGTCTTCATCTTCATCGCGCTGCGCGCCCTGCGCCTCGAGGCACGCTTCGTCATCGCCGCGGGCGTCGCCGCGGTGTCGGGCTGGGGCGTGCTGGTCGCCTACGTGATCTTCGCCGACCCGCAGGACAACATGATCACGCGCGACTACGTCGCCTACATGACCTCGAACAGCGTCCTGCTCGGCGCCGAGTTCGACAAGATGATCACCATGTCCGTCGTGGCCGCGATCCTCGCGATCGCGCTGATCCGCGGCCGCCGGCTGCTCGAGCGCGCCGTCACCGAGGGAGTCGCGGCGCAGGAGCTGTCGCGCTTCTTCGCGCCGGAGATCGCCAAGCGAATCCGCGGCGCCGACCAGAGCATCGCGGCCGGCAGCGGCGAGATCCGCGAGGCGGCGATCGTCAACTTCGACATGCGCGGCTTCACCCGCCTGGCCGGGACCCGGCCGCCCGACGAGATCATGGCGCTGCTGGCCGACTATCAGCACCGTATCGTGCAGGCGGTGCAGGCCAACGACGGCTCGATCGACAAATTCCTGGGCGACGGCATCATGGCGACCTTCGGCGCGGCGCGGCCCTCGGAGACATACGCTGCCGACGCCCTGCGCGCCGTCGATCAGGCCCTGGCCGCGGCGGCCGAATGGCGCGCCGAGCGCACGACCGCCGGCCTGCCCTGCCCCGAGGTGAACGCCGCGGTGGCCAGCGGACGCATCGTGTTCGGCGCCGTCGGCGACGAGAGCCGCCTCGAGTACACCGTCATCGGCGACGCGGTGAACCTCTCGGCCAAGCTCGAGCAGCACAACAAGACGCTGTCGTCGCGGGCGCTGTGCGACGCCGAGACCTATGCGCGGGCCTGCGCGCAGGGCTACCGGCCGCACTCCGGGCAGCGTCGGATCGCGGGCGCGCAGGTCGCCGGCGTGGCCACCCCGGTCGACGTGGTGGTGCTGACCGCGTGAGTCGCCGCAACCGCTGGAGTACGGCCGCGGTAGCGCGGCCGAGGCCGCGCGCTGGCGACATAAAAAAAGCCCCGCCGAAGCGGGGCTCTGGGTGGTCAATCGGGGAGATCGTTTCGTACAGGATTGTCCACTTGCGTCTCTTTTACGTCATTTGACGCTATTCCGCAACGCTCATGCTCGACGCCGCGCCGGCCGCCGCCTCGGGCAGGCTCAGCCGGCCTCGTCGTCGCCGCGCGGCGGCACGTTGGCGCTGCCGTTGAGGAACGCCTCGAGGTCGCGCGCCGAGATGCGCCATTCCTTGCCGATCTTGAAGCCGCGCAGATGGCCCTTGCGCAGCCACTGGGTCACCGTGCGTTCGTTGACCTGGAGCCGTTCGGCGACCTGCGGCGGTGTGAGAAGCTTGTCCTCGGCCATGGATCGATCTTACTGCTCGATGGAATGCCGCAGGATGCCGAAAAACGATTAATTTGACGTAAATCGGCGGGAATCGCTGCAATTCTCCCAAATCCGGCGTCATTGCCGTCACGTGATCAACGCTCGGCAGGGGGCGGCGTATCCCGATCGGCGTCGATCCCCAGGTCCAGGAGGTTGCCGGCCGAGGTCGGGTCCAGCGACACGCCGTTCTCGCGGGCCGCCCTGGCCGCCCGCCAGGCGATCAGCTCGAAGCCGTCGATCGAGGATTCGAGCGTGAGCGCCGTGCCGGCGCCCTTGATGCTGAGCTGCATGAAGCCGCCGCCGTCCTCGCGCCGGCGCTGGCGGCGGGTGCCGTAGTAGCGCAGCTTGATGCGCTCGAGCGACTGCCAGGGCAGCACGGCGGTGCGGAAGGACGCGCCGCAGATCTGCTCGTCGGTGAGCGCGACCTGCAACATGTGGCGGTGCACGGTGCGCAGGCCGAACAGCAGGAACAGCAGCGTCAGGCCGCCGAACACCGAGACGATGGTCAGCGAGGCGGGAACCGTGACGAGCACGCCGAGGCCGACGGCGAGGCCGATGCCGGCCCGCAGATAGTCACCCAGCAGGCTGCGTAGGGGGTAGCGGTAAACCCTCATGCCGCCCCGCGGGCGGCCGTCGCCGGCGCGTCCCGCCGTCCCTTGGCGAAGGCGGCTTCGGCGTCGAGGAAACGCACGACCGGGTGCGCCGAGAGACGCCGCAGGAGGGCGCCGAGAAAGGCCCAGGCCGCGGTGTCCTGCGCGAGGTGGTGGCTCAGCAGGCCGGTCGGCTCGGCCGGGTCCACGGCGCCGGTGCGGCGCGCCGCCAGGTGCCCGACCAGCGCCGAAAGCGCGGCCGCTTCGCCGGCGAAGCCGCGTGGCGCGCGCCAGCGCAGGATGTCGACATGGGTATTGACCTGAACCAGGCCGGGCGCCGCCTCGGTCGCCGGCCGCGGCTGGAAGGTCGACAGTCCGCGATAGCCGAGGCCGGTCAACGCCGGCGGCAGGCCGTTCGCGATGCGGTTCCACGGCGGCACCAGGACCGCGCCGGCGGCCTCGCCGAACAAAGCGACGAGCATCGCCCGGCCGCGCGACAGCTCTTCCAGGACCGTCTCGCCAGGGCGTTGCCCGCCGAGCTCGATCTTCTTCTCGCCCGCCGCCGCATGGTTGAGATGGGCGAAGCCGTGCTGCAGCACCGCTAGTCTCACATCGGCGCGGGCCAGGCGCGCCGCGAGGCGCTGCGAAGCGCGCGCCGGAATGACCGCGAGCGCCAGCGGGACACCCGTTTCCCGCGCCAGATCGAGCAGCCGCTCGAGCGCCGCCGTGGGTTGGACGGCGTCGTCGTCGCGCCACCACAGGGTGGCGCGGCGTCCGCTCGCCTGCCAGGCGTCGAGTTCCTGCGATAACGCGGGCCAAGAAGTCACGACGGGACTATAGCAGTCGCGGCAAGCTCACGCAGGAGGTCGGCCGTCTTTTCCGCGCCGTTGAGATCGAAGCCGATGCCGCCGGATGGGCGCGACGGCCGGGCGACTGCGGCCGAGACGGCCTCGGCCAGGCGCCGCGGCGAAAGCTCGGCCTCGGGGACGACGGTCAGCAGGCCGCGTTCGGCCAGCAGCTGGGCGCGCAACGCCTGCTCGGTCTCCGATCCGGCGGCGAAGGGCACGACGATGGCCGGCGTGCCGGCGGCCAGGACCTCCAGGGTCGTGTTGTAACCGGCCTGGCTGATCGACAGCGCGGCGCGCGCCAGCAGCGCGAGAAAGTCGGGCCGCGAGCGCTCGATGGTCACGCCCGGCGGCGCCGCGGCGCGCAGCGCGGCGAAGCCGGCCTCGTCCATCCCGTGCCCGATCAGGATCCGCCAGGGCGCCGCGGCGAGCGGCGTGAGCGCCCGCGCCTGGACGGCGGCTTCGACCAGGGGCCGGGCCACGGCGCCACCGCCGGTGGAAACCAGCACCTCCGTCCCGCGTGCGCCGCTTGGCGGCGGCGCATGCTCGACCACGTAGCCGGTGTAGCGCAGGCGCCCGGCAATCTCGCCGGCGCGCGGGAAGCTGCGCTCGAGCGGGATGAGCGCCGGGTCGCCGTGCACCAGGACGAGGTCGTAGAAGCGCGTGAAGGTCTCCAGGATCCATTCGGTCTTGCCCGGTGTCTTGTGCGTGGTCAGCACGTCGCGCAGCGACGAGACGATCCACGGCCGCGGCCGCATCTTGCGCGCCGCCTGCAACAGCGGCAGAAGCTCGAAGCGCATCTGGCGGCGGCCGAAGGGGAACATCTCGGTCAGCAGGACGCGCGGCCCGCAGTGCTGCAGGAGCTGCAGCAGATGAAACCGCCGCTCGGCGCGGCAGGCCTCGCCGACGTCGCGCCCCTCGGCGTCGACCAACTGCGCGAAGCTCTCGTCGCGCACCCGCGCCGGGGCCAGCTGCACCAGTCGCGCCCCGCCGAGCGCGAGGTTCGGATCGGGCAGGCCGCCGCTGGCGAAGACCACGGTCAGGCCGGCCCGGTCGAGCGCGCGGGCGATCACCGCGGCGCGGCGCAGGTGCCCGACGCCGAGCAGGTGCTGCACGTAGAACAGCACGTCGCAGCGTCCGCCGAGGGGAAACTCCGGCGCGGTCATGGCGCCAGCGGCACGTTGAGGCGGTCGATCTCGGGGCATCCGGCGGCGTCGAGGCGGAAGCGGTGCAGGCAGGCGTCGATCAGCCTGACGGGCGGCTTGTCGCGCATGTCCCACCCGCTGGCCAGCGCGTAGATAGCACGGATGACGCCCTTGTGGGTAACCGCCACGCTGGCCCGCCCGTCCTGCGCCAGCCCGGCCAGGAAAGGCCGCAGGCGCGCCTGCACCCCGCGGGGGCTTTCCCCGCCCGGCGGCCGGAAGTCGAGGCCGCGCGCCTCGCCTTCCGCCACTGCGGCGCCGCCTTCGCGGCGCAGATCGGCGAGGCGTCGTCCCTCCCAGTCGCCCCAGCTCATCTCGATCAGGGCCGGCGCGGTCTCCCACGCGTTCGCCGGCAGCGCGGGCCACAACAGCGCGGCGGTCTCGCGCGCCCGGCGCAGCGGACTGACGACGGCCCGCCAATCGTTCATCGCCGGGCCCGCGAGATCGGCCGGCAGGCGCCACGCGGCGACGGCGCGGCGTCCGGCGACCGACAGCGGCTGGTCGCTGTGGCCCTGGATGCGGCCTTCCGCGTTCCAGGCGGTCGGCCCGTGGCGGATGAGGACCAGCGGCGTCACGCGCCCGGCCCCGTCATGCACTTGCTCCCGTCTCGCGCAGCAGGGCGTCGAGCGCCCGCGCCGCAGCCGCGAGGTCGTGCTCGCGGGCGACCTTGGCGCGCGCCGCCGCGCCGAGGCGCCGGCGTTCGTTCGGGGAATCAAGCAGGCGCGCCACGGCGCCGGCGAAGGCCGCCGGGTCGCGCGGCGGTGCCAGCGCGCCGGTCGCGCCGTCGGCGACGATGGCGGGCACGCCGCCGGCCGCACCGGCCACCACCGGCAGTCCGGCCGCCTGCGCCTCCAGGAGCGCCATGCCGTAGGCCTCGTCGACCGCCGGCCAGAGCAGCAGGTCGCAGGCGGCGTAGAGGCCCGGCAGGGCGTCGGCCCCGACCTCGCCGAGCCAGCGCAGGCGCTCGGGCGGCGCCCAGGCGAAGGCATCGCGCACGGCCGCGCGCGCCGGGCCGTCGCCGGCCAGCAACAGGGTCCAGTCGCGCGCCGCCAGGCGGGCAAGGGCGGCGGCCAGGACCTTGAAGGAGGTCAGCTTGGCGCCCGGCCGCATCATGGCGACGGTCAGCAGCCAGGGGACGCCGGGGTCGAGCTCCTGCGTCGCGGCCAGGTCCGCCCGGCGGGTCGCGCGCGTGGCGGCCGCGGCGCGATAGGGCGCCGGGTCGAGGAACGGTGGCAGCCGCAGGACGGGCACCTGCGGCGGCAGGGCCGGGACGTCCGCCGGATTGACGGCAACCACCGCCGCCGCCTGCGCCAGGGCGTCGACGGTCGCCCGGTGGCCCGCGTCCCAGGGTCCGCCGGCCCGCTTGTTCGCGAGCGACGCTTCGGCCGCCAGGTAGGGAATGCCGAGCGCGCGGGCGACCTGCGGCCCGATCCAGTCCGGCGCCTTGTAATAGAGGTGGTAGGTCAGCCAGGCGGCCGGCCGGGCCGCGGCCGGCCGCGCCGCGTAGCGGCGCAGCAGGCGCCGCGCGAGCGCCGCGCCCAGGCTGCGCAGCCGGGCCTGGCGCGCCGGGTCGCCGGCACGGTCGTAACTGCGCAGCCGGCTGGCCAGCTCGACCTCGTGGCCGGCCCGCTCCAGGGCGGCGATCAGCAGGCGCGCCATGCGCCGGTCGCCCGAGGGGATCGGGTGGTCGGGCGGCTTGAGCGGGGCGTAGAAGGCGACGCGCATGCGCCCGGCGCTCACGCCGTGCCCGGCATGCGGCCGCGTTGGGGGCCGCTCATTGCGCCGCCTCGGCCGCAGGAGTGAGCCCGAAGCGCGCCGCCAGCCCGTCGATCGCGGTGTCCAGCGCGAAGGCGCTTGCGACCCGCGCCGCGCCGGCGGCGCCGAGCCGGGCGCGCAGCGCCGGGTCGGCGATGAGGCGCATCAGTGCCTCGGCCAGGGCCGCCGGGTCGTCGGGCGGCACCAGGACCCCGGTCGCGCCGTCGCGGATCAGCTCGGGGATGGCCGAGACCCGCGTCGACAGGCAGGCGAGGCCTTGGCTCTGCGCCTCCATCAGCACGTTGGGCAGGCCGTCGCGATCGCCGTCGGCGGCGAGCCGGCTGGGCAGCACGAAGAGGTCGGCGCGGCGATAGGCGGCGAGAACCGCCTGCTGCGGCTGCGCCCCGTGCCAGGCGACGCGCGGTGCCAGGCCGAGCGCCTCGGCGCGCGCCCCGAGCGGCGCGGCCAGGGGGCCGCCGCCGATGTGCTCGAAGCGCCAGGCGAGTCCGGCCGGCAGGCGCGCCAGGGCGTCGAGCAGCGTCTCGTAGCCCTTCTTGGCGACCAGGCGGCCGACCGACAGCAGGACGACCGGCGCCGCCGCGTCGCCGCCGTCGCGCGGCGCGCGGGCCGCCTCGGGCGGCGGGAAGCGGGCGAGATCGAGGCCGTGATAGACCAAACCGACGCGCGCCGGGTCGGGCGCCAGCGCCCGCAGCCGGTCGAGCCCGGCGCGGCTGCAGGTCACCGTCCAGTCCGCCTCGGCGAGCTTTTCGGCGAGCTCCCAATCGGGCGTGGTCCAGATGTCCTTGGCGTGGGCCGAGGCGCTCCACGGCAGCCCGGTCATGAGTGCCGCGTAGCGCGCGACCGAGCCCGGGGTGTGCAGGAAATGGGCGTAGATCCGCGTCACGTCGCCGGGCAGCTCGGCCGCCAGCACGCAGGCCTGGCCGAAGCGCCGCAGCCGGTTGGGCGTCGGGTCGCGCCGCAGGTCGGCGAGGAAACGGCGCCGGGCGGCCGGGTAGCCGGCGCGCCGCCGGGCCCGCCACCAGCCACGCAGCACGCGCCGCGGCGCACGCCACAGGTATTCCGGCAGGTAGACCAGCGGGGCGCGGATCTCGGCGTGGATCGGATGGACCGCCGGGTCGGTCGGCAGGCGCAGCGAATAGAGCCGCAGGCGCAGCCCGCGGCGCTCGAGCGCCCTCAGCTCCTGGGCGATGAAGGTCTCCGAGAGGCGCGGGTAGCCCTTGAGGACGACGGCGACGGTTCCGCTCATGCGGCGGACGTTAGCCCTTTTTCGGTCGCCGGGAAATCGCGGGCCGCCAAGCGACCGCGCGGGCGCTCAGTTGGCGCTGCGCCGGGCGGCGACGCGCAGCCGGCCGGCCCGACGGGACAGCCACTTGCGGGCCAGTCGGACCACGTTGGCGCGGCCGTCCAGCAGGCCGGGAATGACGACCTCCGACGGGCGGGGCTGCTGCGGCAGATGGCGCAGCGCGGTCGCCATGCGCTCGGGGTCGCGCCGCGCGTCGCCCTCCAGCATGCGCACCAGGCCGAGTTCCTGCGCGCGCGAGGCGCGGATCAGCTGTTCCTGGCGCGGCACGCTGCGCGGCACCACGAGGGCGCGTTTGTCGAACGACAGCACCTCGCAGAAGGTGTTGTAGCCGCCCATGCAGACGACCGCGAGCGCCCGCGCCATCAGGTTTTCGACGTGCGCGTCGAAGGTGATCGCCTCGACGTTCGACAGCCGGTTGGCGCGCTGCAGGAAATCCGACTGATACTGCGATCCCATGAAGGGCCCGAGCACCAGGAGCGCCGGGTGGGGCAGTTTGGGGTCCGTCTCGTAGGCCGACAGGACCCAGTCGATGATCTCCTCGCCGTCGCCGCCGCCGCCCACGGTCACGAGGATGAAGGGCTCGGCGATCTTCTCGGGCGTGTAGAGCGGCTCGGTCTGCGGCAGGTCGCGCTGGAGATAGCCCGTGTAGGTCATCTTGTTGCGCAGCGACTCCGGCAGTTCGATGCCCGCCAGCGGGTCGCAGATCTGCGGCAGGCCGTAGACCCAGATGTCGTCGTAGTATTCGGCCAGGGCCGGGACCGCCTGCTTGCGCTCCCACTCGCTGCGCAGCAGCGCGGGCCCGTCGAGCACGTCGCGCAGACCGAGAACGCAGGGCGTGCCGCGGCCCTTCATGATGGCCAGGGTCGCCTCGACCTCGCCGTGCAGGCCGAGCGGCTCCTTGTCGACAATCAGTAGGTGCGGGTCGAAGACCTGCGCCGTGTGCTCGATGATAGAGGCGCGAATGGCCAGCGTGTGCTCGATGTCGATGTGCAGCTTGAGCGAGATGTACTCGCCGTTGCGCAGCTTGATGACGCCGGGGATACGTACGAAGTCGACGCGCGCACGGAAATCGAAGCTGCCGATGATCGGCGAGCCGGACAGGATCAGTACGGACAGATCGCTCTCGGCGCCGACCAGGCTGTGCGCGATTTCGCGGCAGCGCCGCAGATGGCCCAGCCCGAAGGTGTCGTGGCTGTAGATCAAGACCCGCTTGTCTTTTCGGCCGCGCGCCATGGCGCCGTCCCCCGTTCCTGCGAACGCAGCCTCCCCCCGGAGCGCAGCCATGCTATGGCATCCCGGGCGTCGGCCGCAATGGGTGGTTCGGCGGCCGCCGGGCAAGCGGTCTCGCGACCTCGATCCCGCCGCCGGGCCGGGGTGGCCAGTTTACCGGCGACCGGCCTTGGGCTAAGGTTTCCGCGCTGCGTGTCCGGGTGAACAATCCGCGACAGGCCCGCGCCGCCCGACGGATGGCCATGGAACCTAACCTCTTCAAGTATATCTGGCGGCATTCGAGGCGCGATCAGCTGGCGATTCTCGGCATGGTTGCGGTGTCGCTGCCGTTCTATTACGTCTCGCTCGACCTGCCCAAGAAGATCGTCAACCAGGGCATCCTCGGCGGCGGGTTCGAGGGGCCGGGCTCGACGCAGACTTTCCTGACGATCGACCTGCCGTTCTCGCAAGAGATCTTCGGCCATTCGATACGGCTGTTCGACGGCTTCGCCATGGAGCAGCCGGGCTACCTGCTCGCGCTCAGCTTCAGCTTTTTCGGATTCGTCCTGATCACCGGCGGCTTCAAGTTCGTGATCAACACGAGCAAGGGCCGCCTGGGCGAACGCATGCTGCGGCGCCTGCGCTACGAATTGGCCGACCGCATCCTGCGCTTTCCGGTTCTGCACCTGCGCCGCATGAAGCAGGCGGAAACCGCGACCATGATCAAGGACGAGGTGGAGCCCCTGGGCGGGTTCATCGGCGACGCCTTCGTTCAGCCCGCCTTTCTCGGCGGTTTGGCCCTGACGGCCCTCGCCTTCATCATGATGCAGAGCGTCTGGCTCGGGCTCGTTGCCGGGGCGATCGTCGGCGCGCAGGCGGTCATCATTCCCAAACTGCGAGTCCCGATTCTGCGGCTCAACCGGCAGCGCCAGCTGACGGCACGGCAACTCGCCGGGCGCATCGGCGAGCTCGTCGACGGCGGGGCCGAGGTGCAGGCCAACGACGCCTCGAACCTGGAACGCGCCGACATGGCGGCCCGGCTGGGGCGCATCTTCGATATCCGTTACGAGGTCTTCCAGCGCAAGTTCGCGGTGAAGTTCCTAAACAACCTGCTGGCGCAACTGACGCCGTTCATCTTCTACGCCGGCGGCGGGATGCTCGCGATCTTCGGCCACCTCGACGTCGGCGCCCTGGTCGCCGTGATCGCGGCTTACAAGGACCTGCCGTCGCCGATCAAGGAGCTGATCGACTGGGACCAGCAGCGCAACGACGTACAGATCAAGTACGAGCAGGTGATCGAACAGTTTCATGCGGACGACATCATGGATCCGGACAGGCAGGACCCGTCGAACGACTCCGGCCCGCCGCTCGACGGCCAGATCGTCGCCTCCGCCGTCACCCTCGAGGACGAGAACGGCAACGTGCTGCTGCACGGAGTCAGCTTCTCGGCCGAGGCGAACGAGCGCATCGCCATCGTCGGCACCGGCAACAGCGGCAAGGATTACATCGGCCTGCTGCTTGCGAGCCTCGTCTCGCCGAGCGGCGGCAGCGTGCGCATCGGCGACCGCGACCTGCATGCGCTGCCGCAGGCCGTCACCGGGCGCCGGCTCGGCTATATCGGGCAGGACGCTTATCTCTTTCCGGTCTCGATCCGCGACAACCTGCTATACGGCCTCAAGCATCGCCCGCTGAAGGAGCCCACGCGGGAGGACAAGGAGGCGGCGCAATGGGAAGCCTGGCTGAGCGAGGCGCGGCGCGCCGGCAACCCGTTGTTCGCCCTCGACGCGGACTGGATCGACTATGCCGCGGCCGGGGCGACCGGGCCGGACGACATCGATCACAGGATCATCGAGATCGTCACGCTGGTCGACTTGGCCGACGACATCTACCGCTACGGCCTGACCGGTGCCATCGATCCGGAGACGCAGCCGGAGGTCGCTGCCTCGCTGCTCGAGGCCCGCGCGGCGCTGCCGGAGCGCCTGGCGCAACGCAAGGCCGAGCAAATGGTCGTGCGCTTCGATCCCGAGGCCTACAACCCCAACGCCACCTTGGCGGAGAACCTGCTGTTCGGCACCTCGCGCGATCCCGCCTACGCGCCGCGCGCGCTGGCGCAGAACCGTCTGGTGCTGGATGCTCTCGAGGAGGCCGGGCTGACCGAAGAGATCGTCGCCATGGGAGCGAGCATCGCGCGCACCATGGTGGAGATCTTCGCCGATCTGCCGCCCGGCCATCCGTTCTTCGATCAGTTCAGCTTCATCGACGCGGACGACCTGCCGGACTTCAAGGCGATCATCGCGCGGGTCGACAAGTCCGGCCCGTCGGCCCTTTCGGACGGCGAGCGGCAGGCCCTGCTGCGGCTGCCGTTCGACTACATCGAGACGCGCCACCGTCTCGGCCTCGTGGACGACGACAAGGAGGCGAAGATCATCGCGGCGCGCGGGCGCATCGCCGAGCGCCTCGCGGCGGAGGATCCCGAGGCGGTCGCCTTCTATCGGCCCGATGAATACAACCCGGCCGCCTCGCTGCAGGACAACATCCTGTTCGGCCGGCTGGCCTACGGGCAAGCGCGCGCCGTCGAGACCGTCGGCGCGGCGATGACCGAAGTGCTCGATTCGCTCGGCCTGCGCGAGACCGTCATGATCTGCGGCCTGGCTTACGAGGTCGGTGTCGGCGGCAAGCGCCTCAGCGCGGCGCAGCGGCAGAAGATCGGCTTGGCGCGCGCCCTGCTCAAGCGGCCGGACATCCTGGTCGTCAACGACGCGCTCGCGGTGATGGACGCGACGACGCAGGCGCGCCTGCTCGAGTCGGTGCTCGAATACTGCAAGGGCCGCGGCGTCGTCTGGACTCTGCAGCGGCCGGCCGCGGCGGAGCACTTCGATCGCGTTCTCGTCATGTCGGACGGCCGGATCGTGGAGCAGGGACGATACGAAGAACTCAATAAGCCGGGCTCGGCGCTCAACGGCATGATTGCCGCGGAGTGACTCCGTGACCCAGGGCAGGTTCTAGGGAGGAACGGATGAGCATCGATCAGGAAGTCGAGGTTCTGCGCAACATCCCCCTGTTCGCGAACATAGACCCGGCCAAGCTGAAGCTCATGGCCTTCGCCAGCGAGCGCCTCACCTTCGCCCCGCACGAATCGCTTTTCTCGCAGGGCGACCCGGGCGATTCCGCCTACATCGTGCTCAAGGGCAGCGCCGACGTCTCGGTGCAGACGCACGACGGGCCGCTGGTCGTCGCCGAGGTGGGCAAGAACGACATCGTCGGCGAAATCGCCATTCTCTGCGACGTGCCGCGCACCGCGACCGTCACCGCGTCGGAAGAGCTCGTCGCGTTGAGGATCACCAAGGACCTGTTCTTCCGCATGGTCGCCGACTTCCCCGACATGGCGGTACAGATCATGCGGGTGCTGGCCCAGCGCCTCGAGCACACCACGGCGCAGCTGCGCGAGGCCCGCGAAGACCACTACTCGCCCTGCGCGCCGCATTGACCCGGCCCTCCTTTTGAGCCGTCTCGACTCCAACATCCGCCGCCTGCAGGCGCAGCGCGCCTGCCTCGACCGCGCCGCCGCGCTGGTCCGCGACCTGCCGGGACCGGTGTTCGAGCTCGGCCTGGGCAACGGCCGGACCTACGACCACCTGCGTGAGATTCTGCCGGGCCGCGAGATCTTCGTGTTCGAGCGCGAGGTGGCCGCGCATCCCGACTGCATCCCCGACCCGGCCCATCTGCTGCTCGGCGATATCGCCGAGACGCTGCCTGCCGCCGCCGCGCGCTTCGGCCGGCAGGTCGCCCTGCTGCACAGCGACATCGGCACCGGCGACGCGGCGCGCAACGCCCGCATCGCCGCCTTCATCGCGACGCAGCTGCCGGCCCTCATGCGGCCGGGCGGGATCGTCCTGAGCGACCAGGATCTCGGCTATCCGGGGGCCGCGCCGCTGGCCCTGCCGGCCGGCGTCAAGCCGGGCCGCTATTTCCTCTATCGGGCGGCGTGACCGGCCGCGGCGCCGGGCCGTCTACGCGAGGTCGAGGACGACCGGGACGTGGTCGGAGGGCTGCTCCCAGGTGCGCGTCTCGCGGTGCACGCGAAACGCCTTGAGCGCGCCGGCCAGCTTCGGCGAGGCGAGGATGTGGTCCAGGCGCCAGCCGTAGTCGCGCTGGTAGGACTGCGGAAAGCGGTAGCCCCACCAGGTGTAGAGCGGTTGTTCCGCCGGCACGAAATGGCGCCCGACGTCGATCAGCGGGCCGGCCGCGTGCAGCCGCGCCATGTGCTCCGATTCGACCGGCGTGTGCCCGACGCTGCGCAGCAGGCGCTTGTGGTTCCAGACGTCGGTCTCGAGCGGCGCCACGTTGAGGTCGCCGAGCACCACGGCGTTGCGCCGGGCGATCCGCGAGCGCGCCGCCCAGTCGGCCATCTCGGTCAGAAAATCGAGCTTGTGGGCGAACTTTTCGTTGGCCGCGCGGTCCGGCGTCGGGCCGCCGGAGGGCACGTAGAAGTTGTGCACCTCCAGCCCGTCGGCGAGGCGCACGCAGAGGTGCCGGCGGTCGTCGCGCCCGCACCAGACCCGCTTGTCGCGCTTGGCCAGCGGGCGGCGCGACAGGATCGCCACGCCGTTGTAGCCCTTCTGCCCGTGGATCACGACTTCGGGATAGCCCAGCGCGGCGATTTCGTCGTGCGGGAACGCCGCGTCGCTGACCTTGGTCTCCTGCAGGCAGATCACGTCGGGCCGGGCCTCCGCGACGAAGCGCGCCAGGTGCGCGGTGCGCTTGCGCAGCGAGTTCACGTTCCAGGTGGCCAGGCGCAGGGTCATGGTCGGCGGGCCGCGGCCCTGGCGCGGCCGGGCGTGGCGGGGTCACGTACGGCGGGATCGGGTGCGGCGGGGCCAGGGACGGCGCGAAAATAAAAAGGAACGCCCGGTCGGGGGGGATCCGGGCGTTCCACGCTCCTGAGAGCTGCGGAAGGAAGGCAGGGGACATTGCCCTTCCGCATCGGCCTGGGCGCCGTTGCGGCGCTCGGCCCATAAGGAGAATCTAATACGAATCTCTCCGGTTGCAATGCCTGACCTGTGCAAAGGGTCGAACAAATCTTCGGGAGCGCCCGGCGCCGCCGGGTGTGCCGGGCGCCGCGCCGGGTGTCAGCCGCTGGCCGAAAGCGGGCCGGCGCCGCCGCGGACCGCCGCCCGGGCCGCCCCGCCGACCCGGCCGCGCGCCCGCGCGCGCGCCGCCTCGCCGAAGGCCTCGAACAGCCGCCGCGAGACCGGGTTGCCCAGCGGCTTGTATTCCGGATGCCATTGCACGCCGAGCGCGAAATCGCCGGCGTCCTTCAGGCTGACCGCCTCGATCGTCCCGTCCGGCGCCTGCGCCTCGACCGCGAGGTCGTCGGCCAGGCGGTCGACGGCCTGCCAGTGCAGCGAGTTGACCTCGATCTCGTCGGCGCCGACCAGGTGCTGCAGCACGCCGCCGGCGGCCAGTGCCACCGTGTGCCGCGGGCCGTACTGCACGTTGAAGTCCTGGACCTGCGGGCGGCGGTGGTCGAGGCGGCCGGGCAGCTCGTGCACGCGGGCGTGCAGCGTCCCGCCCAGGGCGACGTTGAGCTCCTGCATGCCGCGGCAGATCGCGAACAGCGGCAGGCCCTCGGCTAGCGCCAGGCGGATCAGCGGCAGGGTGGTCGCGTCGCGCGCCGGATCGTGCGGCTCCGCCTCGGGATGGGCCTCGCGGCCGTAATGGACCGGATGCACGTTGGACGGGCTGCCGGTCAGGATCAGCCCGTCGAGCCGGGCAATCAGGTCGAGCAGGTCCAGGTCGTTGCCGAACGCCGGGAACACCATAGGCAGCCCGCCGGCGGCCTCGAAGGTCGCCCGCAGGTACTTGTCGCCGACGGTGTGGTACGGCAGCCCTTCGATGGTGCGCACGCAGGCCGGCAGGCCGATCAGCGGTCGGGGGTGGGACGCGCTCATGGCGCAATAGCTAAGCCGCCTGCCGCCGCGGCGCAAGAGCGTCGGGTGCTTGTGGGCCGGGCGCTTGTGGGCCGGGCCGGCCTCCGCCATATCTGTGGCTATGATCGAGCTTCCCGAGGGCCTTCTGGCCTGGAAAGGCGCCGCGGTCGCGGTCTGGCTGGCGGCCTTCTTCCTGGCCGAGCGGCTGCGCCCGGCGGCCCCGCTGCCGGTAGCGGCCGGGCGGCCGCTCAACCGCCTGGCCCGCAACGGCCTGCTGTGGGGCATCAACACCCTGCTGTCGCCGCTCGTCGTGCTGCCGGTGACCGTCTGGGCCGCCGGCCACGGCCTGGACTGGCGCCCGGCCTGGTGGGACGGCCCGGCCGCTCTGCTGCTCGACCTGCTGGTGCTCGACGGCCTGATCTACTGGTGGCACCGGGCCAACCACGTGGTGCCCTTCCTGTGGCGCTTCCACGAGGTGCATCATCTCGACGCCACGCTCGACACCACGACGGCGCTGCGCTTCCATTTCGGCGAGGTTCTGCTGAGCGCCGGCGCGCGCGCCGCGGTGATCGTGCTGCTCGACGTGCCCCTGCTCTCGGTCGTCGTGTTCGAGACCGTGGTGCTGGTCGCCACCATCTTCCACCATTCCAACCTCGCCCTGCCGCCGCGGCTGGAGCGCGCCCTGGCCCGCGTCGTGGTCACGCCGTCGATCCATTGGGTCCATCATCACGCCCGCCGGCGCGACACCGATTCCAACTACGCGACCGTGCTCAGCCTGTGGGACCCGCTGTTCGCCTCGCGCAGCGCGACGCCGCGCCGGCCGGCGATGGCGATCGGCGTCGAAGGGCGCGGCGAGGAACCCTTGGCGCAATTGCTGCTGCATCCGCTATACAGGGGCGGCGCGGCGGCCCGCCGGCCGCTGCCCGGGAGGCGCGCGCGGTGAAGTATCTCGTCCTGGCCGTCGGGGCCGCGATCGCGGCCGTGATCGCGACTTTCGTGCGCTATCAGTCGCTGTATCCCTGCGACTGGCTGAAGCACGACACGGCCGCGCGCCTCGGCGTGCCGCCGCTCGTCGCCGAGGCCAAGGTGCGCGCCGATTTCCTGGTGAAGGGCGTGACCGACCCGACCGCCGGGCAGTGCCTGACCGCCTGGTGGGACTTCAAGGCGAACGAGAAGAAGGCGGACTAGCCCGCCCCTGGCCGCGCGGCGGCGGCCGCTACTTGCGGCCCTTCGGGGGCTGGCTGCCCTGGATCTGGAGGTTGCCGTAGTCGAACTGGCTGTCGTCGATCTTGACCCCGAACATCGGGTCGACCAGCGAGACCTGGGTGACGATGCCCTGGCTGTCGACCATCTCCCACTTCTTGAGCGCCATCGGCCGGTCGCTGAACACCAGGGTCACGGTGCCCGCCTCGGGCGACTTGCGGTCGCGCATGGTGATGCGCAGGGTCGCCGCCTTCTGCACGACCTTCAGCACCTCGAGGTCGTCGGTCAGCTTGACCTTGTCGCGGATCAGGAACCACAGCGGCGTCTCCCAAAGCGGCAGGAAGCTCGCCTGCTTCAGCTCGCGGTCGTAGTAGAGGAACGACAGGCCGTTGGCGATCATCAGGATCGGGTACGGCGGATCGTAGTCGAAGCGCAGCTTGCCGGGCCGATCGACCAGCAGGCTGCCCTCGGCGTAGGCGCCGTTCGAGGAGATCTGCACGAAGCGCGCCTTCAGCGTGTCGATGCCGTTGAGGTAGTGGATCGCTCGCTGGATGGCGGCGCTGTCGTCGGGCGACAGCGCGGCCCCGGCGGGCGTGGCCCACGGCCCGGCGAGCAGCAGGCCGAGCGCGGCGGTCAGGAAGGAACGGCGGGCAAGCGACATCATGTCCTCGACGACGACTTCAGCAGTGCTCCCCGATTCGAAGGCTAGCGCTCGCCGCCCGGCAGCAGAACCTCGCGCTTGCCGACGTGGTTGGCGGGGCTGACCACGCCCTCGGCCTCCATGCGCTCGATCAGGCGCGCCGCGCGGTTGTAGCCGATCTGCAGGTGGCGCTGGACGAAGCTGGTCGATGCCTTGCGGTGCTGCGCGATCAGCGCGAGGGCCTTGTCGTAGAGCTCGTCGCCGCTGCCGTCGCCGCCGCCGAAGGGGTCGAAGCCTTCGTCCTCCTCCTCGGTCACAGCCTCTATATAGGAGGGCTGGCCCTGCGATTTAAGGAAGGCGACGACGTCCTCGACCTCCTTGTCGGTGACCAGCGGCCCGTGCACCCGCGCGATGCGCCCGCCGTGCGCCATGTAGAGCATGTCGCCCTGGCCGAGCAGCTGCTCGGCGCCCTGCTCGCCCAGGATGGTCCGGCTGTCGATCTTCGAGGTGACGTGGAAGCTGATGCGCGTCGGGAAGTTCGCCTTGATGGTGCCGGTGATGACGTCGACCGAGGGGCGCTGGGTCGCCATGATGAGGTGGATGCCGGCGGCGCGCGCCATCTGCGCCAGGCGCTGCACCGCCATCTCGATGTCCTTGCCGGCGACCAGCATGAGGTCGGCCATCTCGTCGACCACGACGACGATGAACGGCAGCGGCTCGAGGTCGAAGGGCTGCTCCTCGTAGATCGGCTGCCCGGTGTCCGGGTCGAAGCCGGTCTGGACGCGCCGGGTCAGGACTTCGCCCTTGCTCAGCGCCTCCTCGATGCGGGCGTTGTAGCCCTCGACGTTGCGCACGCCGAGGCGCGACATGGCGCGGTAGCGCTCCTCCATCGCGCGCACCACCCATTTGAGCGCGACGACGGCTTTCTTCGGCTCGGTGACGACCGGCGACAGCAGGTGCGGTATGCCGTCGTAGACCGACAGCTCCAGCATCTTCGGGTCGATCATGATGAACTTGCAGCTGTCCGGCCCCAGGCGATAGAGCAGCGACAGGATCATCGAGTTGAGCCCGACCGACTTGCCCGAGCCGGTGGTGCCGGCGATCAGCAGGTGCGGCATGCGCCACAGGTCGACGATCATCGGGTTGCCGCCGATGTCCTTGCCAAGGATGAGCGGCAGCTTGCCGCCGTTGCGCTCGTAGGCGCGCGAGGCCAGCAGCTCGCGCAGATAGACCATCTCGCGCTGGGCGTTGGGCAGCTCGATGCCGATCACGCTGGAGCCCGGCACCACGGCGACGCGCACCGAGATGGCGCTCATCGAGCGCGCGATGTCGTCGGCCAGGCCGATCACCCGGCTGGTCTTGATGCCCGGCGCCGGCTCGAGCTCGTAGCGCGTCACCACCGGCCCGGGCTGCACGCGCACGATCTCGCCGCGCACGCCGAAGTCCTCCAGCACGCTTTCCAGCAGGCGGGCGTTCTTCTCCAGCGAGTCGCGGCTGACCGTCGGATCGAGCTCGCCTTGCGGCGGCGCGGCCAGGAGACTGAGCGCCGGCAGTTCGTAGTCTGCGTCCTGGCCGAAATCGAGCCGGCGCTGGGCCGCCAGGCGGCCGCGGTGGCCCGGCTCCGGGCGCTTGCGGCGCGGCGCGACGATCTCCTTGCGAGCGGCTTCCCGGCGTCCGGCGCTGGTCATGCGGCGCGTCGGCACCGGGTCCTCGGCCACGGCGGGGCGGTCGGCGCGCAGGCGCTCCGAGGGGCCGAACAGGCGCGGCTCGCGCCGGCCGCGCGGCACCGCGCCGCGCAGCACCCGGCCCGCACCGGCGGC
>Ga0210124_1000582_pt1 | contig 18141 bp, 16 predicted proteins | sample Muzzi_PWC_D2_FD_185554 | JGI IMG/M metagenome (GOLD analysis project Ga0210124, IMG submission 185554) | Wetland microbial communities from San Francisco Bay, California, USA, that impact long-term carbon sequestration - Muzzi_PWC_D2 (SPAdes) | ecosystem: Environmental > Aquatic > Marine >... | reverse complement strand
GCGGGAGTTCGGCGACCCGCGGTCGGAGTAAATCCATGATCGAGTTCCTGCCGGAAAGCGGCGGCAATGTCCTCGGCATCCGAGTCTCCGGAAAGCTGACGGATGCGGACTACAAGCAAACCCTGATTCCGAAGCTTGAATCCCTGTTCCACCAGCACGGGAGGCTGGACGTCCTGTTCTACATGGACGAGGACTTCGAGGGCTGGGACCTGGGAGCGGCCTGGGACGACGCCTCCTACGGCCTCAAGCATCGTGCCGACTTCGGAAGGCTGGCCCTCGTAGGCGGGCCGCGCTGGGTGGAATGGTGCATCAAATTGGCCGGCTTCCTGATGAAAGGCGAAATCCGAATCTTCCCCGGCGACCGCCTGCAGGAGGCCTGGATCTGGATTCGGGAGCAGTCGGCCCGCGAAGAGCGAGCGGCGTCACGCTAGGCCGATCGCCGGCATGTTTCCTCGCCGCTTGGGGAACGCCGGACCGTGCGGCGGCGTTGTTTTGGGCATCCGCCCCTGATTTCGGGCGCCAATCGGGGCGGAAATCTGGAGGAGAATGGAGCGATGAATGTGGAAAGCAAGACCCCGAAAGCGGAATGGGCGAAAACACCTGCGTGGCCGGCAGGCATGGCGATTTTGGACGGCGGCATGCTCGAGGCCTATCTAAGGGCCGGTCAGGCGGTGGTCGCCAATGCCTTCGCGATGAACCAGGAGATGCTGCAGTTCGCGGGCAAGCGATTCCAGGCCGATGTCGAGGCGTTGCAGGCGCTGCCGCGGCTCAGCAAGCCTGAAGATCTGCTCAATTTTCAGACGGACTTCCTGCGCTCCGCTGCGACGGCATATCAGGCCGAGATGTCCAAGCTCATGGAGCAAAACACCAAGGCGGCCACGGACATCTGGCAGACGGTCCTCGAGCGTTCCGCGGGAGCGACCGCCAGGTAAGACGTCGGCTTTTGGCCGACGGCGTGCCGCTGGTCCGCGGCGCGGCCCGCGACGGGGCTCAGCGCGAAAGGCTGTCCCGAGCGAGGGCCGCGGCAGAGACTCTGTGCACGCGATCAACCCATAGGGAGACCATTCCATGCCCACACACGATGTGGTCCTTTGCGCCCCGCTCCGTACCGCCATCGGCACCTATGGCGGGACGCTGAAGGACATGCCGGCACCCGAGCTGGGCGCCGCGAGCCTGCGCGCTACCCTGGAAAGAGCGGAACTGAGCGGGGCCGATGTCGAGACCGTGATCATGGGCCAGGTCGTTCAGGCCGGGGCAAAGATGAACCCGGCCCGCCAGGCCGCGATCGGCGGCGGGATTCCCGTGAAAGCGCCGGCGATGACGGTGAACCGGGTGTGCGGCTCGGGCGCCCAGGCCATCGCCTCCGCCGCCCAGGAGGTCTGGCTCGGCAATGCCGCCTGCGCGGTCGCCGGCGGCATGGAGAACATGGACCAGGCGCCGTACCTCATGAGCGGCGGCCGCTGGGGCTACCGCATGGGCGATGCCCAGATCTACGACAGCATGCTGCGCGACGGGCTGAACGATGCCTTCTCCGGCGAGCATTCCGGGTGGCACACCGAGGATCTTGCGAAGAAATTCCAGATCACGCGGGAAGAGCAGGACCGCTGGGCGCTGCGGTCGCAGCAGCGGTTCGGCGCCGCCCAGGCCGCCGGCAAGTTCGATGGCGAAATCGTCCCGGTCGCCGTCAAGACCCGCAAAGGGACCGTCTCCTTCGCCAAGGACGAGCACAACCGGCCCGACACCACGCCGGAAACCTTGGCCAAGCTGAAGCCGGCCTTCCGCAAGGACGGTACCATCACCGCCGGCAACGCCCCCGGCCTGAACAGCGCGGGGGCCGCGATGGTCGTCGCCGAGCGCGCCTGGGCGGAAAAGCGCGGCGTGCAGCCCTACGCCAGGCTCGTGTCCTACGGCGTCGGCGCGGTCGAACCCGGCATGTTCGGCCTGGGACCGATCCCGGCGGTCCATCAAGCCCTCGAGCGCGCCGGCTGGCAGATCGCCGATGTCGAGCGCATGGAGATCAACGAGGCTTTTGCGGCCATCGCGATCGCCGTCACGCGCGAGCTCGGCGTGCCGGAGGAGATCGTCAACGTCGAAGGCGGGGCAATTGCCCACGGCCATCCGATCGGGGCGACCGGGGCGATCCTCACCACCCGCCTGTTGCACTCGATGCGGCGCGACGGAATCAAGCGGGGTGTGGTCACCCTGTGCATCGGCGGCGGTCAGGGCATCGCCCTCGCCCTGGAGGCGGCAACTTGACCGGCGATTCGAGGAGAACGCGACATGGGTAGAGTCGAAGGACTGGTCGCCATGGTCACCGGCGCCCGCCGTGGCCTTGGCAAGGCCTCCGCGGTGCTGCTCGCCAAGGAAGGCGCCAAGGTCGTGATCACCGACCGCAATCCAGACGGCGCCGATGCCGTCCTGGCGGAGATCGAAAAGGCGGGCGGCGAAGCGGTCTTCCTCGACCAGGACGTCTCGAAGGAGGCCGACTGGCAACGCGTCATCGAGCGGACGATCGACCGCTTCGGCAAGCTGGATATCCTGGTCAACAACGCCGGCGTCGGCGCCGGCAAGAACATCGAGCAGATCTCCCTGGAGGAGTGGCGCTGGGTGATGAGCGTCAATCTCGACGGCGCCTTCCTGGGCACGAAGTATGGCATCGAGGCCATGAAGAAGACCGGCGGCGGTTCGATCATCAACATGTCGTCGATCGAGGGAATCATCGGCGACAGCCGGATGGTCGCCTATGACGCGAGCAAAGGTGGCTTGCGGACCCTGACCAAGTCGGCCGCCCTCCACTGTGCCCAGCGCGGGTACAACATCCGGGTCAACACCGTCCATCCGGGCTTCATCGACACCGAGATGGTGCGCGGCTTCCTCAAGGCCCAGGCCAAAGACGGCGACATCGAGAGCGCCCGCAAGGCGTTGGAGCGCCTGCACCCGATCGGCCACCTCGGCGAGCCGGATGACGTCGCCTACGCCGTCCTCTACCTCGCGTCCCGCGAGTCGAAGTTCGCGACCGGCAGCGAACTGGTGGTCGACGGCGGGTACACCGCACGGTAGCACCGCACCGCGCAATACTCGTCAAAATTCCGCGGCGGCGGAAAAAAAGGGGGGCGGGCCCGCGTCAATCGCCCTTCCGGCCCTTTGGGAAGCCCAAGGGCGCTCCCATTGCCCACAGCCGCGCGCAACATTCTTCCACCGTGATGAAATTCGCCGCAGGACCGAAAATTGCCTCTCCGGGGGGCATATCGGGCCATCCTGTGCTAAGAGCATGACCACCGTCCGGAACGCCGAAACCTGAGGGGACCCTCCGGTGCTGAGTGGTTTATTGCGCTTTATCGAGGCCGACTATTCTTGGGGCATCGAGTGCCTGGGGCTGTTTCTCATCCCTTTCCTGCACGAGGACGTCGCGATCTTCGGCGGCAGCCTGATGATCGTGGAGCATCGCCTGCCAGCGTTCCTCGCGCTGGCCAGCCTCTACGCCGGCATGGTCAGCAGCGACCTGCTCATATTCGGACTTGGCGGACTGGCCCGGAAGAGCCCGCGAGTCCGCCGGCTCCTGCTTCGGCCAGGGGCCGAGCGCCTCGGCCAATGGCTGGGCAAGCACGCCGTGAGCATGGTCGCCCTCGCCCGATTCGTTCCGGGACTGACGTTTCCCGTCTACCTGGGGTGTGGATTCTATAGGGTTTCCTTCGTCCGCTTCTTCTCGACGACGGCGCTGACGGCCGCGCTCTATCTGCCGGCGGTGCTATTTCTGATCAGCCGATTCGGTGAGGCGGTCCTGTCCTCGCTCGGCTACTGGTCCTGGATCGTGGCCATCGCGCTTTTCACCTTGGCCGCGGTGAACTGGATCCGGAGCCCGAACTGGCAGCTTCTGCTCCGCGTCTCCGCCTCGGGCACCCGCGGTCTCGTGCGGCGCCTGGGCGTGGTCCTCAATGGCGCCGGGCAGATCAGCCATCGCGGCATGCCGGCGCTCGGCAAACTGCGGCGCAAGGTGGCCCTGGCCGAGCGGATCCCGCCCGGCCTGTTCTACCTGCCATTGGGGGTTCAATGGCTGTGGCTCGGCCTGCGCCACGGCAGCCTCTCGCTGCCGACGCTCGCCAATCCGAATATCGAAGTCGGCGGCCTGTGGGGCGAATCGAAAAGCGGCTGCCTGGCGATGGTCGGACCGGATCAGCGCCACTGGCTGGCGGATTACGCCACGCTCCGGCGCAATCGTGGCGCCGCCACGGCGGCGTGCGACACGCAGCGCGCCCTGGCCGTCATGGCGACGACCGGCCTGGCCTTCCCGGTGGTCGCCAAGCCGGATATCGGGTGGCGCGGCTTCGGCGTCCGGCTGGTCGCTTCCGCGGACGAGCTGGCCGACTATATCGCCGGGTATCCGCAAGGCGAAACGCTGCTCCTGCAGCGTGCGATCGAGTTCGAGGGCGAAGCCGGCGTGCTCTATGCGCGCATGCCGGGCGCGACCGAAGGGACCATCGTCTCCCTCACCTTCCGCTACTTCCCCTACGTCGTCGGCGACGGCCAGCGTACCGTGCGCGATCTCATTCTGGCCGACCAACGCGCCGCCTGGAAGGCCGGGGAGCACTTCGGGTTCGACGAGACGCACGTCGGCACCGCGGGGCGCGAGCTCGACCACGTACCGGCGCCGGGAGAGACGGTCCGCCTGTCGTTCATCGGCAGCAACCGGGTGGGCGGCCTGTACCGCGACGCGCGCGCCCATATTACACCGGCGCTCATCCGGCGCTTCGACGCGATTTCCCGCTCGATGCCGGAATTCTATTACGGCCGCTACGACGTGCGCTTTGCTTCGGTCGATCGCTTTCGCCAGGGCGAGGATTTCTACATCATAGAGATCAACGGTGCAGGCGGAGAATCGATCAACGTCTGGGATCCCGTCATGCCGTTGTCGCAAGTGTACCGCGAGCTTTTCGACCAGCAACGGATGCTGTTCGAGATCGGAGCCAGAAATCGGACCCGCGGATACCGCCCGTCGGGCGCCCTGGCCATGCTCAAGAGCCAGTGGCGCCAGCATCGCCTGATTCTCCAGTATCCGCCGTCGTCGTAGCGCGGCGCCGGCCGCGTACCGATAGCGCCCTGCCCAATGCCCTATGCGTAGGTCCGGGCGCTCAACGGCTTCGCATCGATCGCCCGCTGCAGCGACGACAACAGGCCGGCCTCCGCCCGATTGAGATGCGTTCGCGGATTCCAGACCAGGTAGATGTCGATCGCCGGCGGCGACTCGTAGGGCGGGAGACGCCACAGCAGGCCGTCCCGGACGTCGCGCGCCACCACGTGGATCGGCAAGGGCCCGATACCCAGGCCGGCGATAATCATGCGCCGAACCTCCTCGAGATGGGACGAGTGACCGACGACCCGCTCTTCGAGCTCGTGCTGGGCCCGCAGCAGGGCGACGGGTCGGAGGGCATCGGATATCTGATCGGTCTTGAAGGACACCGAGGCGTGCCCCCTGAGATCGTCTAGGGTCAGGCCGGAACGACCGAACAGGGGGTGCGGCGGGCCGCAGAAGAACCCGAAGTACTCCCGGTAAATGATCTTGTAGTCGAGCTTCGGCAGCCGTTTGTGCACGAGGCAGAGGCCGAAGCTGGCCGACTTCTCGAGCACTGCGCGGGCAACCTCCGCGCTCGTCGCCACTTCCACGTCGTAGGTCGCCTTGGGATTTTCGGCGTGGAACGTGGCTAGCACCGCGTCGAAGATCGGGCTGACCACGTGACTCGCCATGGTGATGCGGACGTGCCCCGTGACGTCGTCCGTCATGTCCCGGGTCAGTACCGCCACGCGGGCCACGTTGCCGTAGATCTCGACGCATTCCTTGTAGAGGACCTCGCCCGCCGGCGTCACGCGGAACTCCGCGGGGCCGCGGTCGATCAGGCGCTTGCCGAGCCGGGTCTCGAGGCGCTTGAGGGCATGGCTGATCGTCGGCTGGCGCAGATAGAGCCGCCGGGCCGCGCCGGTGACGCTGCCTTCCTGGACGACGATCATGAAGGTGCGCAGGAGGTTCCAGTCCAGTTCCCGCGCCAGACGCTCGCCGCTGCCCTGCAGCATGGCCGCCTCATTAATTTCATCTATGGCTAATATAACACTTATCTATTTGCACAATAAAGGGGGAGCGAGAACACTGAACCGGCTGGGCCATAGAATAATAACGACGGGCACCAGGGAGGATCTGCAGCCCATGGCCGCAAGCGATGCTGACCGGAGCGGTGCGCGTCCGTGGCTCTTGATGTCTCCGGCGCTGGTCGCGGTGGCCCTCCTTCTCGCGGTGCCGGTCTGCTTCATCGCGGTCTATTCCTTCTGGCTGCGCACCGCCGTGGGGACCGAACAGGTCGGCTTCTATCTCGATAACTGGATCGAGGTACTGACCGATCCGTTCTATCGCGACATCTTGATCCAGACGCTGCGCATCGCCGCCGTCTCGACGGTCCTTTGCATCCTGTTGGGCTACGTGCCGGCGTATTTCATCGCGCGCTCGGCCACGCGGTACAAGACCCTGCTCATTCTGCTGCTGATGCTGCCGTTCTGGATCAGCTACATCATCCGCACGATGTCCTGGATCAACATCCTGGGCGTCAGCGGCGCACTGAACGTGTTCCTTCTATGGCTCGGCGTGATCTCGAAGCCCCTCGAGATTCTGTACAACGAAGGGACCGTCGTGCTTGGGCTCGTGCATTTTCTCCTGCCCTTCATGATTCTCAATATCTACGTCAGCCTGGACGGAATCGACGTAAACCTGGTCGATGCCGCGCGCTCGCTCGGTTGCACCGGCTGGCAGGCCTTCCTTGAGGTGACGCTGCCGCTGTCGCTGCCCGGGCTCGCCGCCGGCAGCCTGCTCTGCTTCGTGCTCGGCGCCGGGACCTACATCACGCCGATGATCCTGGGCGGACCGCGCGACGCGATGTTCGCCAATCTCGTCTTCGATGCCATCATCACGCAACTCGACTGGCCGCTCGGCTCGGCACTGTCGCTGGCCTTGCTCGTGATCCTGGGTTCGGTCGTCCTGGTCTACAACCGCTTCGTCGGCATCGGCCAACTCGCGAAGAGCTTCCGATGACGGGGCTGAGGCGCATCGTCACCGGCTGGAGCCTGATCCGGGCGTTCACGGTCCTGGTCTATCTCTTCATGTTTCTGCCGGTCGCGGTCGTGGTCCTGCTGGCCTTCAACGCCAACCAATTCGGCAGCTTCCCAATGGAAGGGATCAGCATTCGCTGGTTTGTCGAGCTGTGGAACAACGAGGCGATCGTCCGGGCGTTCAAGACCTCGATGCTGTTGGGGTCGCTCACCGCCCTGGTATCTGCGACCATGGGCGTCCTGGCCAGCCTGGCGCTGGTTCGCTATGACTTTCGCGGCAAGGGTCTGATCACGACCGCGCTCGTCGCGCCGATCCTGGTGCCGGAAGTCGTGCTGGCCGTCGCTCTGCTCCTGTTCCTGCGTTGGCTGGAGATGCCGAAGAGTTTCCCTCTGCTGATGCTCGGCCACGTCATTTTTACGTTGCCCTTCGTCCTGCTCATCGTCCAGGCGCGCCTGGTCGCGGTGCGGCGCGAGTACGAGGAAGCGGCGCTCAGCCTGGGCGCCAACCCAGTCCAGACCTTTCGCGACGTGACCCTGCCGCTGATCATGCCGGCGGTCTTCGCCGGTATCATCTTCGCCTTCACGATCTCTTTCGACGACGTAACCGGCACGCTGTTCTGGAAACCCGGCGGCGTCGAGACGGTGCCGACGCAAATCTTCGCCATGCTCCGCAACTCGATCAGCCCGGAGATCAATGCACTCGGTGCGGTCATGGTGGTGATCACCGTGGCAGTGCCGCTTCTGGGGGCGGCCCTCGCCCGTCGGATGGCTGCCGCGTTGCGGTAGGGAGGAGAGGAGTTACCCCGAACGACGACAATAAACTTCAACCCAAGAGGAGGTATGGGAGATGGATGATACGACCCGTTATCAAAAACTGCTCGAGCGATATCGCAACGGCGATATCGACCGGCGCACGTTCCTGACGCTTCTGGGCGCCGCAAGCCTCGGCGTCGGACTGACCGGCGGGCCCTTCGCGGGGCTGCAGCGCCAGGCGCTTGCCGCCGATCCGGACAGCATTCGTTTCGACGGCTGGGGCGGCGTGGTCTCGGATGCATTGCGGAAGTATGCCTTCGATCCCTATACCGCGAAGACCGGCGTCAAGGTGATCGACGGCACATTCGCGAGCGGCGACGAGTACCTCAACCGGGTCAAGGCCGGTCAGCCGGGAGAGTTCAACGTCTTTCACGCCAGCGGCGTTTTCGACTATGCACGCTACGTCAACCTGGGCTACGACGTCGTGCTCAACGAGGACAACATCCCGAACCTGAAGTACGTCATGCCGGCCCTGATGAAGCCGTTCCGAGCGGTGACGCACGGCAAGCTGTCGGCTGCGCCCTACGACTACGGGACCACCGGCCTCGCCTACAACACCACGAAGATCAGCAAGGAGGAGATGCAGGAAAAGGGCGCCCGGATCCTGATCGACCCGAAATACAAGGGCAAGATCGGCGGCTGGGGCGACTGGCGCACCCGGATCTGGTACGGCGCTCTCGCGACCGACCAGGACCCGAACGACATCAAGGACATGGACGCCGTGTGGGACGCCATCCGCAAGCACCGCGACCTGGTCCTCAAGTACTGGAGCTCCGGCGCCGAGCTGATGAGCCTGCTGGCCGAGGGCGAGATCTACGTCACCGAGGGCTGGTCCGGACGCATCGCCGCGCTCCAGCAGCAGGGCCATCCGATCGGCTACTACGATCCGAAGAACGGCTACGCCTGGCAGGAATGCATGATGGTGCTCAAGGGCAGCCCGCTCCCCGCCTGCGAGCAGCTGCTCAACTTCATGCTCGAGCCGAAGGTGGCGATCGCCGTCGCCGAGGGCCAGAACTATCCGCCCTCGCTCGACCCGACCAAGGTCGATCTCGGTGACAAGATCCCGAAGCTGCCCGCGTTCGATCCGACCGGTAAGCTCGCAAACCTGACCTTCGCGAGTCCGGCCTACTGGAACGGGCACGAGGCCGAGTGGTCGAAGATGTTCGGTCGCGTACAGAAAGGCTACTGACGGCATCCAGGCGGGCCGGCCGCAGGCCGGCCCGCCGCCGCCAGCGGCATAACCGGGAGTGACGCCGGATGAACGATCGGGAGAGCGTCGTCGAGCTGCGTAACGTCGTGAAGCGCTACGGCAGCTTTACCGCGGTCCAGCCGATGAACCTGGGGATCGAACCGGGGGCCTTCGTGACCTTGCTCGGCCCCAGCGGCTGCGGCAAGACCACGACGCTGCGCATGGTTGCGGGCCTCGCGGCGCCGAGCGCGGGCGACATCCTGATCAAGGGGGCGCGCGTCAACGACGTTCCCATCCATCGCCGCAACCTGGGCCTCGTGTTCCAGAACTACGCCCTGTTTCCCCACAAGACCGTATTCGACAACGTGGCCTTCGGCCTGAAGTACCGCAAGGTCGCGAGAGCGGAGATCGCCAAGCGGGTCCGGAATGCGCTCGAGCTCGTGCAACTGCCGCAAATGGCCGACCGCTATCCGAGCCAGTTGTCCGGCGGCCAGCAGCAGCGCATCGCTCTGGCGCGCGCGATCGTGGTCGAGCCGGACGTCCTGCTGCTCGACGAGCCGCTCTCGGCGCTCGACGCGAACCTGCGCGAGGAAATGCGCGTCGAGCTCAAGAAGATCCAGCATCAGCTCGGGATCACCACGATCTTCGTGACCCACGACCAGTCCGAGGCGCTCGCCATGTCGGACAAGATCATCGTGATGAACAACGGCTGGATCGAGCAGGAAGGCTCCCCCCAGGAGGTGTACACCCGACCGCGCTCCGAGTTCGTCGCGCGCTTTCTGGGCAATTCCAACCTGCTCGACGGCCGGGTCGTAGCCCATGACCCGGACGGCGTCCGCATCGAGGTCGCCGGCGTGGGCGAGGTCCGCGCCGATTTGGAACGAGCGGACGGCGCGCAGACCGGCGACCATGTGCGCCTGGTCGTGCGGGCCGAGAAGCTCCGGCTGTCAGCCGATCCGGCGGACGACCCCGGCGCCACCCGCATGGCCGGCCGCATCGAGGCGGTCGATTACCAGGGTCAGGCCGCCCGATACTTCGTCACGGTCGGACCTCACAGCCTGCAGGTGATCAATCCGATCGACAGACACCCGTTCACGGAGGGCGCGGAGGTCGCGGTGCAGGTTCGCGCACGCGACATCGTTCTCCTCCGGCCCGAATAGCGACAACGAGAGCCGCCAGCGATGACCGTGACCGCCGTGACCGCCGCCGAGACCCGCGAGCCGTCCAACCTCTTCTATCAGACGCGCACGCGGCGCCCCGTCGTGGCCAGGGCCGAAGGCATCTACATCTGGGACCGCCAGGGCCGCCGCTATATCGACGGGTCGAGCGGCGCCATGGTCGCCAACATCGGCCACGGGAATCCGCGCGTCCTGGCCGCCATGCGCCGACAGATGGAGGAGGCCACCTTCGCGTACCGCCTCCATTTCGAGAACGAGGCGGCCGAAACCCTGGCGCGGCGCATCGCGGCACGCATGCCGGCGCAGCTCGACCGCGTGTTCTTCGTGTCCGGCGGATCGGAGGCCGTCGAGTCCTGCCTCAAGCTGGCCCGCCAGTACGCGCTCGCGACCGGGCAGGCGAGCCGTTACAAGGTGATCTCGCGCTACCCCTCCTACCACGGCGCGACGCTCGGGGCGTTGGCGCTGACCGGCTACACGCCGATGACCGCGCCCTTCGCGCCGATGATGCACGAGATGCCGAAGATCCCTGCCCCGACCTGCTATCTCGACGACGACGACCTGGACTGGGAGGCGCGGGGCCTGCGTTACGCCGAGATGCTGCGCCAGGAAATCCGCCGGCAGGGCGCCGAGACCGTTCTCGCCTTCATCATGGAGCCGGTCGGCGGCGCGGCGACCGGGGCGCTCGTCGCGCCCGACGGCTACTACCGCCGGATCCGCGAAATCTGCGACGAATACGGCGTGCTGCTCATCCTCGACGAGGTCATGAGCGGCGTCGGGCGCACCGGCCGCTTCCTGGCGGCCGAGCACTGGGCGTTGCGGCCCGACATCGTTGCGTTGTCGAAGGGCTTCGCGGCGGGCTACGCCCCGCTCGGCGCCATGGTGGCCGACCGGCGCCTGGTCGAGCCTGTGCTCGAAGCGGGCGGCTTCGTCCACGGCTACACCTATGCCGGCAATCCGCTGGCCTGTGCGGCGGGGCTGGCCGTCCTCGACGAAATCGAGGGCCGAGACCTCATGACGAACGCGGAGCGCATGGGCAGGATCCTGAAGCAGGGGCTGCAGGATCTGATGGCGCGCTTCCCGATCATCGGCGACGTGCGCGGCCTGGGACTCCTGCTCGCGTTCGAGCTTGTCGCCGACCGGAGCACGATGCGGCCGTTGCCGCGCGCGATGGAAGCGCACAGCCGGCTTGTCGAGGCCGCCTATCAGCGGGGCCTGATCATCTACTCGCGCCGCACCCGCGGCGGCCTGGAGGGCGATCATTTCATGGTGGCCCCGCCGATGATCGTCGAGGAATCGCAGATCGGCGAGATCCTGGCCCTGCTCGAGGACAGCCTGACCGCCTTCGCCGCGCAGTCCGGCCTGTCGGAAGCGTGAGCGCGGGCATGGCGCCGAGAAAGGTCATCGTCACCTGCGCGGTCACCGGCTCGATCCACACACCGAGCATGAGCCCGCACCTGCCGGTGACGCCGGACGAAATCGCGGCCGAGGCCATCGCCGCCGCGGAAGCGGGCGCGGCCATCCTTCACCTGCACGCAAGGGACCCGCGGGATGGGCGGCCGACGCCGGATCCCGAGGTCTTCATGGCCTTCCTGCCGCGCATCAAGCAGGCCTGCCGCGCGGTGGTGAACATCACCACGGGCGGTAGCTCGCTCATGAGCCTGGACGACCGCCTCGCCGCGCCGCTGCAGGCCGCGCCCGAGATGTGCTCGCTCAACATGGGCTCCATGAACTTCGGCACCTTTCCCTTGAAGCGCCGCTATGGCGAGTGGAAGCACGCCTGGGAGCCCGCGTTCCTCGACGCGACCAAGGACGTCGTTTTCCAGAACACCTTCAGCGACATCGAGACCATTCTCGACCGGCTGGGCAACGGATGCGACACGCGCTTCGAGTTCGAGTGCTACGACGTCGGCCACATACAGACCGTGGCGTTCTACATCGCGGAGGGATTGATCCGGCCGCCGGTGTTTCTGCAGTTCGTGCTCGGGGTGCTCGGCGGCATCGACGCCTCGCCCGAGCAGCTCATGCACATGAAGGCCACGGCGGACCGTCTGCTCGGCGACGCCTATCAGTATTCCGTGCTGGCCGCCGGCCGGCATCAGATCCCGCTGGGCACGATGAGCGTCATCCTGGGCGGCAACGTGCGCGTCGGCCTCGAGGACAGCCTGACCATCGGCCGCGGCAGGCTCGCCACCAGCAATGCCGAGCAGGTGCGCAAGATCCGCACGATCGCCGAGGAGCTGGGCTACGAGCTCGCGACGCCGGACGAGGCGCGGGCGAAACTTGCCCTCAAGGGCGGCGACCGGGTCGCCTTCTGATGGCCGGCGCCGTTCTCTCCCGGGCGCGAGGCCGACCGCGGGGCAGCGACGTCCTCCGCGAGCCATCGATGCTGCGGAGCCAAGACCGGGGCCATGACCGATGCATCGCGCGTCCGAGAAGTGCGGGGGGGACGCAGCCATGAAGGTCTACTGCTCCGCCGAGCGGCAGCGCGCGCATTATCCGCGCAACTTTCTGGTCAACGGCGCGCGGCAACCCAATCCCGAGGTGCCGGAGCGTCTGGACCGGCTGCTGCAGGCCCTGGCAAGCGGTCCGCACGATGTCGAGGCTCCCGCCGACCACGGCCTCGGTCCCATCGCCGCGGTTCACACGCCCGAGTACATCCGCTTTCTCTCGCGCATCTACGAACGCTGGGCGCGAATCCCGGACGCCTCCGAAGAAGTCATCCCCAACATCCACCCGGACCGGCGCAGTGCCGGCTATCCCCTCTCGGCGGTGGGCCAGGCCGGCTATCACATGGCCGACACGGCCTGCCCGATCGGCCCGGACAGCTGGGAGGCGATCCGCTGGAGCGCCAACACGGCCGCCTCGGCGGCGGCCCATGTCTCGGACGGGGCCGCTTGCGCCTACGCCCTGTGTCGCCCGCCCGGGCACCATGCCTTCAGCGACCTGGCCGGCGGCTTCTGTTACGTGAACAACGCCGCCGTGGCCGCGGCGGTCCTGCGGCAGAGGCATCAACGGGTGGCGATCGTCGACGTCGATCTGCACCACGGCAACGGCACGCAGGGCATCTTCTACCGCCGTGCCGACGTCTTCACGATGTCCGTTCACGCCGATCCGATTCGCTTCTACCCGTTCTTCTGGGGCCATGCCGACGAGCGCGGCAAAGGACCGGGGCTCGGCTACAACGTCAACCTGCCGCTGCCGCGCGGCTCGCAGGACGACGCCTTCCTGGCGGCGCTCGACCGCGGCCTGGAATCCGTGCAGGCCTTCGCGCCCGGCGCACTGGTCGTCGCCCTGGGGCTCGACGCCTTCGAGGGCGATCCCTTCGGCGGCCTCGCCGTCACCACCGAGGGCTTCGGCCGGATCGGCGGCAAGCTGGCGCACCTCGGGCTGCCCACCGTCGCCGTCCAGGAGGGCGGCTATCTCTGCGACGCCCTGGGCGACAACCTCGCATCGTTTCTCGCCGGCTTCGAGGCCGCAGAGGCTGGCGGCTGAAGACCCCGTCCGCGGGTCCACCCGGAACGCAGTCAAGCGCCGCTCGGTCCGATCGCACAGCGTGAGGGCACCGGAAAGATCACCGTCAGCCACCCATTGCCGCGCAAAATCCCAATGGCCGATCAGACGGGGAAACGACGCGGCGGATTTCCCCGCCGACATGCAGGTCGGTCACGCTGAGCTGCGGTCCGAGCACGTTCGCCACGGTCGCGCCAGCCTCAGTCGGGCGTGCCGGCGTGTGCGCGGCCTGCCCGGTCCCACTGCGCGTCCGGCACGACCACCAGCTTGCCGACGAAGCCCTTGGCCATGAAGTCGCTCTGCGCCCTGTGGAAGTCGGACAGCCTGTAGGTGCCGGCGAGCAGGGCCTTGAGCTTGCCCGTCTCGATGTAATGCACCAAGCGCCGGAACGCCCCGCGGGTTCCCTGCGACGAGCCATGGAGCTGCAGGTGTTTGAGGTAGAGCGTTCGAAGATCGAGCTGGACAACGGGGCCGGCGATGGCGCCGGCCGTGACATAGCGGCCCTCGGGCCGCAGGAGGCGCAGCAGGTCGTTGAACAGCGGCCCGGCGACCAGGTCGGCGACCACGTCGATCGGCCGTCCGCCGGTTTCCGCCGTGACATGGGAAACGAGGTCTCCCTCCCCGCGCGTGATCACGCCTTCCGCGCCCAGCGCGCGCACCGCCGCCTCCTTGCCGGCGCCGGCCACGGCATAGGGGATCGCGCCGCGCGCCCGACAGAGCTGAACCAGGCCGGATCCGACGCCCCCCGAGGCGCCGGTCACCAGGACGCGCTCGCCCGCCTCGACGCCGGCCCGGTCGAGCATATGCTCCCCCGTGAGGTAGGCGCAGCAGAAGGTCGCCAGCTCGGCGTCGCTCATGTCGCTGTCGACGAGGTGCGCGTTCTCGGCCGGTACGACGCAATACTCCGCATAGCCGCCGTCGCGGCCGTGGCCGATGTAATCGATCTCGGCGAGACTGTCGTCGTCGCGGTTGTAGATGCTGAAATCGACCATGACGCGCTCGCCGATGCGCGCCTCCGGTACGCCGGCTCCGACAGCGGCGATGCGGCCCGCTGTATCGGTCCCCTGTATGCGCGGAAACGTGAGCGTATTGTTGCCGCGCCGCCAGCTCGAGACAGCCTCGGGATCCTCCTCCGTGCCATAGGCGCCCTGCCGCACCCAGACGTCGGTGTTGTTCATGCCGCAGGCCGAGACCTCGATCAAAACCTCGCCCGGCCCGGGTTGCGGAACCGGCACGTCGTCGCGATAGACCAGAGTATCCAGGCCGCCGTGTCCGGTCAGCAGCACGGCGCACATCATTTTCGGTTTCATGACGGAATGCTCCTCATGCCGGGACCGCGTATCCTTGGCTCGAACGGCCGACAATCCGTCCTTATCCGAGGTGCAGTCAAGCATGCAAGCGTCAGCCGCTGATAGCTGCAGGAACGTGGCCGCGGCCGCGAGCCGCGAACATGACGGCTCGTCTCGACCGAGCGGGAAAATCGGAGCTAGGGAGCGCGCAACGATTATGACGGTACGTGAATCCAGCCGCGCGACGCGTTGAACGACTGGACCGGACGATAGTCGCCCAGGTCCTGGGGACGCGCGACGTGGTTGTCATCGTTGTCGAGAATGTAAACCTCAGACCCGAGATAAACCGCCAGCACGGCATGCGGTGCGTGGTCCGACCCGCGGAGAACGAGAACCACGCGAAGATCGGGATCGGCAAAGCCCAGCGCCCTCAAAACGAAATACTTGAAGATCGCATAATCCTCGCAGTCGCCGGACTTCTGGAGGAACTCCGAGGCGGAGGCGTAATGGTCGAGCTCCCCGAAGTTCGCCTCGTCCGCGACATAAGGCTGCCGATTGACCAGCTCGTTGATCCGTGCGATCTGCGCGCGGGGCGCGAGGCGACCGAGGGCGTCGAGCCGATCACGCCAAGCGCGCAGCGGCTCCGAGGCGCAGTGCTCCCGGTCGCGCCGACAGGCGTCGAGAGCCCGCCAATCCTGCCGCATCCGCTGCATGACCCGCTGCCATTCCCAGGGCACGCCGGCTGGAACCTCGACGCTTCCGAACAGCCCTTGCGGCGCCGCGGCGGCGCCCTGTTGCGGCGCCCAAGCAAGAAGTAGTCCTGCAAAGACGATAGAAATCAAGAATCTGTTAACCATATTTACTGCCATACCTGGCCGTTTTTCAAATATGATCTGGGATAATATTGTTAATTATTCAATATTTACTTAAGGTCATCGACAATGACTGCGGCTTACCTGACATGCCGGCGCCCTCCGCAGCGCAATCATTCCGGACAGCGCCGTGGTTGGGTCCGATGCGAGATCGGTTTTTGGGTTTGGCCATCGCGACGGGCCAAAGACCGCTTCGGCCGAGCGCCATCGCTCCAAGTGCCGGTCCGCTCGGTCGTTGGGGGGCCATCGCCGGCCCCATGGCGCGCACGGCAAGCGGCGGGCCGTAAGCCCCTACGGACGGCACGCTCTCATTTTTTGACAATTACTTCGGGTGGTGGTTTGATTCGAAGAATCAACGACCCAAGGCAAGGGTTCGAGGCAGGGTCCGGGGGAATCGAGTCATGCGAGTTATTTTTGGTTGTCTGGGGCTGTGCGTCGGGCTCTTGGCGAGCACGCTGGGCGTGGCCCAGGCTCAGGCGCCCGGCGTCGACACGATCGAGCAGCGCATGCAGCAGCTCCGCCCGCCCAGCGAGCGGGCGCTGCCTCCCGAGGAAGCGATCCTGACCGGAAAGGAGGACCTGGTCCTCTTGCAGCGCCGCAAGCTCTTTACGCTGAGCGGCAATGCGGAGTACCGCTATACCGACAATGCCTTCCTGAGCGACGATTTCCGCGAGAGCGATCAGATCTTTTCCCCCAACGTCGGCTTGCGCGTGGCAACCCGAATCGCGGAGCGGTACGACGTCTACGCCGAGGCGCAAGTCTACGCGGCGCGCTATAAGGAGCACCCCGAGCTTGACTTCGACGGATTTACCGGCCGGATCGGCGGGGAAATGCCTGCGGGCAGCTGGCTCCTCGGCGCCAGCTACAGCGGCTCGCCCGTCTACGACAAGGGATTGCACAACCGTCTCGTGACGCTGCACGAACTGCAATTGAGCGCGCGGCGGGTCGTGCCGATCGACCGCAAGACGGCGCTGCTGCCGTCGTTTCACCTGTCACGCATATTCGCGGACCCGAACGACTTCAGTACGGTGTCGGGCGACGCCGGGGTTTCCGTCGTCCGTCAGCTGAGCGCCGAAGTGGTCGGCCTCGTCGGCCTGCAAGCGGAAGGGCGCAGCTACGACAACTATTTCGAGGAGCTGACGAACGAGACGCGCCGCGACCTCGGCCTCAGCGGCCGCCTGATCCTGGTCTGGCGGCCCACCGATTGGTTCTCGGCGAGCGGCCTAGTCGAACTGACGCGCAACTGGTCGACTCTGAAGGTGAACGATTACCACAACATTAGCGTTGCGCCGGCGGTGCACCTCACCGCTCACTTCTGAGGCCGCAGCGATAACCGGATGCGCCGACACCGGCGCACGCATGGCACGACAAGGGCCCCGGTCGACAGTATCGACCGGGGCCTCTGTTACATCCAGTTCGTATCCGTCAGTCAGTCGCTTTGGGCGTACCCGTCCAATCTCATTGCACCGAAGATGAACTGTCCGAATTCGTGATCTCGTTGGTCAACTTGAAATCGCCCGTCGCCGGATCCAACTCCCCGATCACCCAGGTGTTGCCGGCGGCGTCGGTCGTTGGCTTGACCGTGGTTATCAGCGTTCCGCCCTCAACGGTGAAGCCGCCCGGCGCATTTGGGCTTTCGACCACTTCACCTCCCGAGTACAGGTTCAACTGCACATCGGATTCGGTGGCCAGGTTGTTGCTGTCGAACGATTGGTCGCCGTAGTTGAACGTGGATACGCGATATACGTCTCCTTGGGTGACCTGGGAAACGGAAATGATCTCTGCCCCGGCCGCGCAAACGCAATCGCTTACGAGTTCGGCGTACGGTGGTTCGACCAAACTGCCTTGATTACTATAGTAAACGTGGAACCGATTACCGTCCACGTCGGGACCCGTCAGATGCAAATCCAGATCATACGCACCGGCACCCCACTGAACCATCAAGCTGAAGATGTTGTCGAGCGGAACGTTGATGACCGGCGTTCCCCCAATCAATTCTCCAACGCTGCTGGTCACCGTGTTGGTCATCGCGGTGACCACCGAATTCGTGACGGCGTCCGTGACGGTCCCCGTGAGCGTGCCGTCCGTCATGACCGTCGATGCCAAGGCAACGACCTGCGAGGGTGCCGCCGGCGCGGCGGCGAACGGGCCCTCTCCCGTCACCACGGTTTCCAGCGCCTGTTGTGAATCGTCCGTGAACA
>Ga0210124_1000579_pt1 | contig 18183 bp, 13 predicted proteins | sample Muzzi_PWC_D2_FD_185554 | JGI IMG/M metagenome (GOLD analysis project Ga0210124, IMG submission 185554) | Wetland microbial communities from San Francisco Bay, California, USA, that impact long-term carbon sequestration - Muzzi_PWC_D2 (SPAdes) | ecosystem: Environmental > Aquatic > Marine >... | reverse complement strand
CCCGCCATTACCGCCGGGAAAGCTGATATCGATGAACTATGTGATCTTATCGAGAAAAGCTTACTGGATGCACTGGAAATGGTGAGTTAATTTATGCGAATTTCCGACATCCAAGTTATCCGCATTCGCACCCCCCAGTGGCCAGATGTTGAGGAGTGGTGTACCAACCCCCTGGACAATCTTTTTGAAACCGGCCTCAAGTTGCGCGAGCAGTCGATGGGGCTATTCAATGCTCCCAAAGAGTTACGCAGCGACGAGGTTTTTTACGTGATTGTCCAACTCCGCACCGATGACGGCCTGGAGGGCATCGGTGGCATAGGGTTAGGCTCCGAGGCCGTGGCCCGCTTGGTTGAACATCATCTAGGTCCACTGGTACTCGGTCAAAGCCCCTTTGATGTTGAATTACTGTGGGAAAAGATGTTTCGTTCCACGGTAAACATTGGCCGCAAAGGACTTGTGCTCGAAGCCATCAGCGGCATCGACATTGCTTTGTGGGACATTATGGGCAAAGCCACCGGGCAGCCGGTCTACAATTTGTTGGGCGGCCGCACCCGTGACCGCATTCGAGCCTACGCCTCGCGGCTCTATCCGGTTAAAGATTTGGCCTTGCTGGCCGATTCGGCCAACCGTTATGCTGCCGCCGGATTCACCGCCATGAAGATGCGCTTTGGCTACGGCCCGGCAGATGGTCGAGCCGGGATGCGTGGCAACGAAGAACTGGTGCGCACCGTTCGAGAAGCTATTGGCCCGGATATCGAGTTAATGGCCGACGCTTACATGGGTTGGACCACCACCTACGCTATCGAGATGATCCGGCGGCTGGCTGAGTATGAGCTGGCCTGGGTTGAAGAGCCATTACTGCCCGACGATCTCGATGGCTACGCCCGCATCCGCGCGGCGGTGCAAACACCCATTGCTACCGGCGAGCACGAGTTCACCCGCTGGGGCTTTAAAGAACTGATCCAAAAAGGTGCGGCAGACATTATTCAACCCGATGTGAACCGGGTAGGCGGCATCACCGAAGCCCGCAAAATATGGGCACTAGCTTCGGCGCATAATCTGCCGGTGGTGCCTCATTCGGGCAATTTTCACAATCTGCACCTGATTATGGCCCACATTAACTCGCCGCTGGCCGAATATTTTCCGCCAGAAATGAGAGACGGCGACACCTTCTTCTCCGAATTTTTCAACGGCGAACCTGTTGCTGAATCAGGCTACCTGACTCTCTCCGATCAGCCCGGCTTGGGGATCCAGCTAAATCCGGCCATTATTGACGAATTCCAGATAACTTAAAGGAGTAACGCTACATGTCCGGCACATTATATGCAGGCGTGGCCCGCCGTATCATCAATCCGCCTTTGGGAATTAAAACGCTGGGCTTCAGCTCCCGTGAGGGTGTGGTGCAGGCCATTGAAAGCGATCTAACGGCCACCGCCGTCGTGCTAGCAAACGAACAGAACAAGGTCGCTATTATCGCCTGTGACCTTGCCGTTCTGCCCGTGCCAATAACGACCAATTTGCGCCAGCGCATAGGACAGGCCATCGGCACACCGACCTCACACGTGATGATCAACTTGAGCCATACCCATAGCGCCCCGGCCTTTCCCGACTGGGTTCCCGACACCCCGGAACAGATCGCCATGCAGCAGCAATATCTGGATGATCTGTTTGATTGGGTCACTGACGCAGTCGTTGAGGCCAACCAGCAGTTGCAGCCAGCCCGGTTGGGCGCTGGCTGGGGCGAGGCCCATATTGGTGTCTACCGGCGTGTAACCGACCCCGACGGTAAGCTGTTGGTGGGCGAAGCGCCCGATGCCCCGATTGACCCGGCAGTGGGTGTTATTCGGGTTGACGACCTGGCCGGACGACCTATCGCCACGCTCTTTAGCTACGGCTGCCATACGGTGGTGGTTGGGCCACGGGCGCTGGTCGCCTCGCCCGATTTTCCCGGTGCGGCTCGCGAGGTAATTGAGACAATTCAGGGCGGTCTGTCGCTCTTTTTGCAGGGCTGTGGTGGCAATATCAACCCTAAAGGCGGTATCGGCTACGAAGTTGACTGCCGCGACGCAAAAAACCGTTTAGGAACAATCTTGGGTAGTGAGACAGTAAAAGTAGCCGCCGATATTCGCACCCATCTACGGCGAGGAGAAGCGACATCGTTAGGCTCGTTATCCAAATTGACCTTCTGGCCGTGGGAGGCAGTGCACGGCGACACTTGCACCTATTTGGGTGCTGTCGATGACACAGTGGTATTGGATTTGGTCGACCTGCCACCTCTGACAGTTGCCGAAGAGATTCGCCAGGAATGGCGGGAAAAGCTGGCCGATATTCAATCTCGCCCAGCCCGCGATTGGGAAATCAACGTGACAACCCGCTTTGCCGATTGGTCGGAAAAGTTGGTGCAGGCCATACAGGAGAACCAGCGCACCGTGGAAGTTGCCATTCAGGCCATTCGCATCAATGATGTGGTACTGGCCGGACTGAGCGTCGAGTCCTTTTTCGAAACAGGGTTAACCATTAAAGCCCGCTCGCCAATTGCCCACACGCAGGTGTTAGGCTACACCAACGGCTGGCGTTGCTATCTGCCCCGCGCCGAAGATTTTCCGCCCGAAGGCTGGGACCTTCACGAGCGTTACGGTGTGCCCGACTTGCTTTTTCAAGCCTACAGCTTTCCGGTTGCCATTCATCCCAACTCAGAACAAAAAGTTGTGGAGCGCACATTAAGTTTGATTCAGCAACTGGCTTAACTTGAATCAATTTATCGAGGAGTCATCGCAACCCTTGAGAAAACCAAAGGGCACGGGATTTAGAATTTTTTAGTCCTCACCCCATCGCTGCTACGGCTCCCCTCTCCCAAATTGGGAGAGGGGTTGGGGGTGAGGGTCTATTTCCAAGGAGTTGTATTTTGGCCGACACCATTTCACATCGATTAGGGACCGTAACGTTGGAACCCCACCTGCCGGTGGTCGCTGGGAGCATAGGCCAGTGGACGTTGGTTTATACGGTGGGTAGCTACGGCGTTGACGAGGGTGGCACGATCAAGTTGTCGCAGCGCTTTGCCAGCGATTGGCAAGTGCCTCAGTTTGACTGCCCCACCGAACCGGCTTTTACCACCGTCACTACCAACGGGCAGGCCAAACTGCATTCCTACTATCACAAAAAGGCCCATGAGCGCCCCTGGATGAAGTGCCTGGTCATAGACGTGTACGATGGCTATCTCTCCCCCGGCGATACCGTCACCATTACTCTGGGCAATCAAAGTCAGGGATCACCGGGCATCCGTGCCCAGACGTTTCAGGAGTCGGCCCACGAGTTCCGGCTGCTGATCGACCCGACCAACGCCAGTGTAGCCCAGAGATTGTCAACCTCGCCCACTTTTCCGGTGGTAGCGGGGCCGCCGGTTGAACTGGTCTGCATCGTACCGATGCAAGTTGAGGTCGGACAGCCGGTTGAAATTTTTATCAAAGGGCAGGACGTGTGGGGCAATCCAACGCCACCCCCCGATGGACTCGAATTGAGTTGGGTGGGGCAGATCGACGCTTCAATTCAAGAGCAAACACTCACGCTCCAATCGCCGGGCAGCGGCTACATCATCGCCACAGACCATACTAAGGTGGGTCAGCTCTCCTGTCGCAGCAACCCCATCACCGCCTTTGCCGAGATTCCGGCCTTCAAAAAATTCTGGGGCGACCTACATGCCCAGAGCGATGCTACGGTCGGTACCGGCAACGAGGTGGAGTACTTCACCTTTGGCCGAGGTTTTGCCCGGTTAGATTTCACCAGTCACCAGGGCAATGATTTTCAGATGACCGATGAAGATTGGCAGCGTCTCAACCAGGTTGTCAGCGATTTTCATCGAGACGGTGAGTTCGTAGTTTTCCCCGGCTACGAGTGGTCGGCCAATACCTCTGCTGGTGGTGATCGCAACGTCTTTTATCGGGAAGAGGGGCAGCCAATCTTCCGCTCCAGCCACTGGCAAATCCCTCAAACGCCCGAAGATGAACGCACTCCGGCTCATCCAGCTAGCCAGCTATTTGAACGCATCCGCCAGCACGTCGATTTGAACAAGGTGCTGTTGGGGGCGCACGTGGGCGGCCGCTATGCCGATATCCGTCAATATTTTGACCAGGACCTGGGGCCGCTGGTTGAGATTGTCTCTTGCTGGGGCGTGTTTGAGTGGCTGCTGTGGGACGCTTTTGACAACGGCTACATTGTCGGGGTGATGTGCAACAGTGACGGCCACAAAGGACGGCCCGGCGCCGAAGGTCCCGGTGCGGGCGAGTTTGGCATTGCCAATGGCCTGACCTGTGTACTGGCCAAGTCCCTCAGTCGCGATTCGATCTTTACTGCGCTAAAAAACCGCCGATGCTACGGGACCAGCGGTCCGCGTATCGACCTATCTTTTGAAATTGACGGCCAACCAATGGGCACAGTCATCAACAATCTGGCAAAGGGTACGGTGCGGGCCTCGGTCAAAGGCATGGCCCCGCTAGAATCGTTCACCCTGTTTAGAGGCAAAGAAGCCATCAAAAGCATACAACCCGCTGCTTTCACCCACTGCGACAACTCCAACGGCATCCGGGTGAGTTGGCGCGGTAGCCGTATCCGGGGGCGAGGCCGCCGTGTTACCTGGGATGGTGCTATTCGGGTGAGTGGAGCCACTATTAAATCGGCCAGCATACATTCATTCGACTCGGCGGCAGACGGGATTATCGCGCAGTCGGGGCAAGAGGTTTCTTTCAAAAGTGGCACTACCGGCGATACTGATGGTATCGACCTGATGTTGGACGATGCCAGCGGTGGCACCATTCAGTTCGACTCACCGGTGGGCACGGCTGAGGTCAACCTGGCCGAATTACAAGGCGCGAGTCGTCGATGCTGCTTTGATTTTGGCGGGCTGGACATTCAGCTCTGTATCGAGCGTTATCCCACCGACCTCACAGAGTACGCCGCTGAGCTATCGGCAGAGATTGAACCGCCTGCCGGACAGACCACGGCCTACTTTGTCAAAGTGGTGCAAAACGACGGCCATATGGCCTGGTCGAGTCCGATTTATATTTCAAACTAGCAATCTATGAGGAGAATAATGACAACTATAAACGTTACAACGGTTCACAATCACGATGAGATTGATTTTAATCGCCCCGGCAAAAGCGTGTACGAGGTCGCCTTTCACTACGATGGCACCTGGGGCAACGCTCTGGTTCCACTGACTGTCATCAATGGCACAGCCGGAGCGGGCAAAAGTGTGGTCTGCATTGGTGGAACCCATGGCAACGAGTACGAAGGGCAAGTTGCCGTGTGGCGGCTGATGCACGAGTTAGACCCGGCAGAAATCAGCGGACGGGTTATCCTGCTACCCCGGTTTAATATGCCCGCCTGCGTTACCGGCACCCGTGAGTCGCTTATGGACGGAGTCAACATGAACCGTGCTTTCCCCGGCGACCCTAAGGGCACGCTTACCTATCGCATTGCCCACTTTGTCACCTCAAAAATCTTCCCGCTGGTGGATGTCGTCATCGATATTCACTCCGCAGGTCTGGGACGGGAGTTTGCCCTGTGTACCTCATTTCACATGGTGTCAGACCCCGACCAGTACGCGGAGATGAAAACGGTTGCCAGCCTGTTTGACACACCGATGATTATGATTTATTCCAGCGACATGGCCAGCGGGCTGCTCACCGACGAAGCCGAGGCGATGGGCAAAATCACCATCGGCAGTGAGCTGGGCCATTCGCACGGAGTCTTGCACCAGGGGTTACAGCACGCCTACCACGGCATTAAAAATGTACTGCGTCACTACCATATGCTGCCCGGCGACATTGTGCGGGTTGACCCGGAGCGCGAGTCGCCGCCCAGGCTGGTAGAAGCTGTGGCCCTGGAAAATTACATCCCCACCCCTTTTACCGGCGTATTTGAACCGATCCTGAAAGTTGGCAGCCCGGTAGAAGCCGACCAGCTTGTAGGCCGACTGTACGATTTCGAGCGGGTCGGTAGTGCAGCTATGGAAATCCGTGCGCCGCGGGCGGGCTACATTTTAACCCAACCCTTCCGGGTGCCCATCAACAAAGGCGATACCATGCTGGTGATTGCACAAGAAGTAGTAGACTGATAGCAATCCATTGTATGTTCTACGCACCACACAACCTGTTTCGCAGTGCACAGTGCGTTGCCTGGATTACACAAATTATTTACAGGAGTGTAAAACGATGAAAGCATTAGTTTGGGAAGGCCCTCGGCAAATGGCAATACACGACCAGCCGGAGCCAACCCTTGAACCCAACGAAGTTTTAATCAAAGTAGCATACGCCGGTATCTGCGGCTCTGAGTTGAGCGGCTATTTGGGCCACAACGCGCTCCGTGTGCCACCACTGGTGATGGGCCACGAATTTTCCGGCGAGATTGTCGAGCTTGGTAGCGACGCCCAGGCCCAAAATGCAAATTTAAGCACCGGTCAGGCGGTTACTGTCAACCCCCTGATTCCCTCCGAGCAGGACGAGTATGTTAAGCGCGGCCTCGGCCAGCTATCGCCCAGCCGTAAGCTGGTGGGAGCGCATCGGCCCGGCGCTTACGCCGAGTACGTCAACATTCCGGCCCAGGCCGTTGTGCCACTGCCGGAGGAGATGACCTTGCGCACCGGCGCGCTTACCGAGCCGGTAGCGGTGGGCGTACGCATCGGGGAACTGGCGGGGCAGGTTTCCGGCCAAAGCGTGCTCATCATCGGCGCAGGTCCCATCGGGCTTCTGGCGCTACAAGCCCTGCAAGCTAAGGGTGCCGCCCAAATTTATGTGGCGGACCTTGAGCCAGCTCGCCTGAAAATGGCTCAAGAACTCGGCGCTACCCCCCTCAACCCTAAAACAGATGACGTGGTCCAAACTGTACGGGATGCTACCGACGGTCTGGGTGTGCCGGTTTCCATTGATGCGGTCGGTACCGGTGTGACCCGCACGCAATGCGTCTCGGCTACCCGCCCCACCGGCACCCTGATTCTATCTGGACTACACGAAGAAGTCAGCCGGATGCCCGCCGCCGATATCATCCGTCGTGAAATTGTGGTGCGCGGCAGCTTTGCCTATACTCCGGCCAATTTTGCCGATGCGCTGGCAAAGCTGGCCCAGAACCAAATGCAACTTGACCCATGGATTGTGGAAGCACCCCTGGCCGACGGCGGCTCTTGGTTTGACCGGCTGATTGACGCCCCAGGCAATGTGGCCAAAGTCTTGCTTATCCCGGCGTAGGTATTTTGAATCCGGGCACAGAAAGGATTAACTTATGAGTTCTAGATTTTATGCTGGAGTCGCCCGCAGCGACATTACCCCACCCGTAGGCATTGCCCATGGCAACTGGGCTGCCCAGGTTCATGAGCGGGCCGAAGGCGTCGACTTGCCTCTGTATTGTACCGCGCTGGCCGCCTCCGATGGTGAAGAGGAAGTAATTATTGCCGAGTGGGAGTTGGGCGGCCCGCCTGATGGCGAATGGCTGGCCGAAATTCGGCAGCGCATTACCGACCTGACCGGCATACCCGCCAGCCACATCCGCATCTCGGCTACCCATACCCACTCTGGCCCCAACCTGACCCCACCCTGGTTTGATGCCGGAGTCGAGATGATTGAACCCTACCGGGCCAGCCTGGCCGACCGACTGGCCGGAACCTGTCTGGCCGCGCACAACAATCTGCAACCCGCCCGGGTAGGCGGCGGCAAAGGCTCCTGCGCGGTCAACGCCAGTCGGCGCTCCAAGTGGAAACCGGACCGTCCGCTAATGGCCCCCAACTTTGACACTTTCATCGACCGGGAGGTCGGTGTGATTCGAATTGACAGTGCCGACAGCGGACAACCTATCGCTATCTTAGTGAATTATGCCGCCCACCCTACTATTTTAGCCTGGGACAACCGGCTCATCTCGCCCGACTATCCGGGTACGGTGCGCCGCACGGTCGAGAATATTGTGGGCGGCACCTGCCTGTATCTACAGGGTGCGGCAGGCAACCAGGATACGATCCGTGATTTTGGCAACCGGGTGGAGGACGCACGCTGGGTAGGTCGACAAATTGGGCTGGAAGCATCGCGGGTGGCCGAATTGATTGAAACCCAACCGACCAAAATGGAGGTTGACCACTACGTTGAGTCCTCATGGACGATGGGCGTGGTTAAGCGCGTGCCCGTTGGTGAACCGGACGGAACTGTGCGTTGCATCTCCCGCCGGGTGGCGCTGCCGCTCAACCATCGTGAGCCGCCCACTGAGGATGAGTTGGCCGAGGTGCAGGCCCTCAAACAAAATCTAGCCGACCTACGAGCCAAAGGCGCACCCAAAGATGAAATCCGTGAGGCCAACCGGCTGGCGCGACGGGCCGGGCTGGGGATGCGCGTCATCAACATCCGCAGTGGAGGCACGGAGCAGGAAATCGAATTTCAGGCCATCCGGCTGGGACCAACGGCGCTGGTTGGCATTCCGGTGGAGCCATTTTCCGAAATTGGAGCCGCAGTTAAGACCGACTCGCCCTTTGAGACTACTTTTTTCTCCGGCTACACTAACGGCGTCAACCTGTACCTACCCGTGGCCGAAGCTTTTGAGCAGGGCGGCTACGAAGTCTGGGTCTCGCCCTATGCGCCGGAAGCAGCTGGTGTGTCCATTGAGGCCAGCCTGAATTTATTAAGAGATCTCGCAAACTAGGAATATGAAAATCACTTCGATTACGGCGTACGCGGTTAAAGCCAGCCGTCGCTACCAGATGAGCGGACAAATTCAGGCGACGCAGCAGTTGCCGGGCAGCGACTACTTTCAATTTCCGCCCTACCCGGAGCTTTACTCGGAAAAGTCCGAGGCTATGGTGGTCAAAATAGAAACTGACGAAGGGATTACCGGCTGGGGCGAGGCTCAAAATCCCATCGGGCCTGAGGTATCGCAAAAAATTGTCGAGCGGGTCATTGGCCCGATGGTGCTGGGACGCGATCCACAGGCCACCAACTTACGCTACACAGAGATGTACGAAACACTCCAGGTGCGAGGTCAGAGCAGTGGCTACATGCACGATGCTATTGCCGCCATCGATACGGCGCTATGGGACATCAAAGGAAAGGCCCTGGGACAGCCGATAAGTGAACTGTTAGGAGGACGTTTTCGGGACACGTTGCCTTGTTACGTAACCGGCCTGCGCGGTAAAACACGAGAAGCCCGGCTGGAAGAAGCTGTGGAATGGACCCGCCAGGGCGTCAGCTTGAAGCCGTTTTTGGGCTTTGGCTACGCCGAGGACACCGCAGAAATTTCGGCCATCCGGCAGGCGGTGGGAGATGAGGCCCGGATTTTTATGGATGGCGTCTGGAAATATAGCGTACCAGAGGCGTTACGGGTAGGCCGCATACTGGAAGCTCACGGCGTAGAGTTTTTCGAGTCACCCCTGCTGCCCGAAGATGTCGAGGGACACAGCAAACTGGCCCGCAAGCTGGACGTTCCGGTGGCTATCGGCGAGGCGCTGCGTAGCCGTCACCAGTTTCTTCCCTGGTTTCAGGCCCAGGCCCTCGACATTTGTCAGCCGGATGTAATGCGCAACGGCATTAGCGAGACTTACAAAATTGCCCTGATGGCTGAAACGTACAATATTCCGGTAGCACTGCATTGCGGCGTGGTGACGGTTATTGGGATGGCGGCCACGTGGCAGGTGGCGGCGACGCTGCACAACTTTTTTACTCAGGAATTTCAGCCGGTGATGCTGCCCCTGTTTAACCCCTGGCTGGAAGAGCCGTTGCGGCTTGAAGACGGGCAATTGATTGTGCCTGTTGGGCCGGGTTTGGGCATCAGTATCAATGAAGAACGCTTTGAGCAAGATGTGGATAGCAAGATTATGATACATATTTAGGAAGGTGGTTAAATCGTGAGCACACCAATCCCCTGGCGGGGAATTTTTCCGATTCCGGTCACGCCGTTTAAGCCGGATTTAAGCATTGATTACGACAGCTTGCAGCGGCAGGTTCAATTTTGCTTGCACCATGGCGCGCATGGGCTGGTTTATCCGGCGGTGGTTAGCGAATTTTTTACCCTGAGTGAGACTGAGCGCCGCAGTGTACTGGAAACGGTGCTGGATGAAGTCAACGGGCGTATCCCAGTCATTGCGGGCGTGTCGGCCACGAGCACACCCATTGCGGCCCATCTTGCCCGCGAGGCCGCCGCCCTGCAGGTCAGCGGGGTGATGTCGATGGTGCCGTTTGTCAAGCACTTTTTCTCGCCGGATATGGGCTATATTATCCGCCACTTTCAGGAGATAGCAAAAGCCAGCGGGCATCTGCCCATCATCATGCAAAATGCCCGCATTGGGCATCCCATCCCACTGGCATCGCTGCCCACCCTACTGCAAGAAGTGCCCACTATCAAGTATCTCAAACAAGAGACTGGTCCCAGCACGCACCAACTTTCGGCGGCCTTAGAGGCGGTGGGTAAGCAGCTCGACGGCGTGTTTGCCGGTATCGGCGGCGTCTATTTGATAACCGAGCTTGACCGGGGAGCTGCTGGCTCGATGCCCGCGCCGCCTTTTGTTGACGTATTGGTGCAGGTCTATCGGCACTATCTGACAGGGGAGCGTGAGCAGGCACGCGCCTTACTCTCACGGCTGGGGTCGCTGTTTACCTACGAGTTGCTGTATAATGTTTCGATTATCAAAGAAATTTTGCGCCGCCGGGGCGTTATCGAACACATTACCTGTCGCGTACCCGCCCCCCATCTGGATTCATCAGACATCTCCATCATCGACGAACTTTTTGCAGGCATCGGCGATATTCTGAATTGAGGCATATGATGAAAATCACTCACATGAAATATTGGGTTGTTGAAGGCGACATCTGGAACTGGACCTTTCTGAAACTCTACACCGACCAGGGGCTGACAGGCGTAGGCGAGGCTACGGTGGAGTACAACGCCAAAACCGGGGCCGGGGCCTTGGAGGAGGCTAAAGAGTTTATCATTGGCCGCAACCCATTTCACATTGAAAGCTTCTTGCAGGAGAGCCAGAGCCGTACCTTCTGGCAGGGACCGGCCCATTTTGCCGTGTTTAGCGGCATCGAGCAGGCCATGTGGGATATTGTGGGTCAGGCACTCAACCAGCCGGTTTACAACTTACTGGGCGGACCGTGCCGGCGCAAGTTGCGAGCCTACACCCATCTGAGATTTGACCCCAACGATCATCGCCCCGCCCACACGCAGTACGCTGAACAAGCCCAATCGCTGGTGGCCGGTGGTTGGACAGCGATGAAGTGGAACCCGCTGCCGCCGCACGTTCATATGACCCTATCGGCGGCTGACATGCGCTACACGCTACAAAACGTGAGTGCGGTGCGCGATGCGATAGGAGCCGATGTGGATTTGTTGGTTGAGCTGCACGGACGACTCAACCCGGTCACGGCCATTCAACTGGCGCAAGAGTTGGCTGCCTTCAAACCGATGTTTTTTGAAGAGCCGATTCCGCCCCAAAATCTGGATGCAATGGCTTACGTACGCAGCAAAAGCCCCATTCCGCTGGCAACCGGCGAGCGTATCTTCACTAAGTTCGGCTGGCGTGATGCCTTGCGCACGGGCATCGCCGACATCATTCAGCCGGATTTGGGCAAGTGTGGCGGCATTTTGGAGATGAAGAAGATTGCAGCCATGGCCGAAGCAGAACACATTATGATCGCGCCGCATAATCCGCTGGGCCCGGTGGGCAGCGTAGCCACGCTGCACCTGTCAACCTGTGTGCCCAATTTTCAGATACAGGAAGTGGTGCGGGAAAGCGATAATCACGGCGTACCCTGGCGCACGGAACTCATTGGCGGCGTAACGGTCAACCAGCCGCACAATGGCTATTTGGAGTTACCACCCGGTCCCGGCCTGGGTATCGACCTGGATGAGCGTGTGGCCGAGGCACACCCCTATAAACGGAAACCTATTCCGCCTCGATACACGCAGGAGAACTATTTTTTGCAAATCGCAGATGAGAGTTCCTGAATGAAATTAAAAAATAAAACAGCCCTGATTACCGGGGCCAGCCGGGGTATTGGTCGGGAAATTGCGCTGGCCTTTGCCAGAGAAGGCGCGGATGTGGTTATTACTGGTCGGGCCACAGAACTGCTGGAATCGCTGCGAGATGAGATTGTAGCCATTGGCACCCGCTGCTCGTTGGTGGTGGCCGATCTTGCAAAGCGCGATGCCGTTGGCAAAATTTGGACTCATTGCCAGCAGTCATTGAACCGTATCGACATTTTGGTCAATAATGCCGGGATCGGCAGTAGTGCTGGTCCTAAACCCATCATCAATTTTGATGATGATTTTTGGGAGTTGACCCTGTTTGTCAACCTGACCATGCCCTACCTGCTGATTAAAGCTGCGCTGCCGGGCATGGTCGAGCGCCACTATGGCCGCATCATCAACATTGCTTCCATCAACGGCAAGGTTGGTGTGGTGCACGGTGCGGCCTACGCGGCCAGTAAACATGGCCTGTTAGGCTTGACCCGTACCGTGGCTATGGAAGTTGCAAACGAGGGCATTACGGTCAATGCCATTTGCCCCGGGCCGGTTCGCACCCTTGTCAACGACAAGCGCATTGCCTACGATGCTGAGCGATTGGGCAAAACCAAGGAGCAGCTTGAGGCCGAGGCCACACCCATCGGACGACGGCTGGAAGCCCGCGAAATTGCACCGCTGGCGGTCTACCTGGCCAGCGATGATGCTGCTATGGTTACGGGCCAGGCTTACAACATTGACGGCGGGCGGGTGATGTCGTAGATTTGAATCTAGCAACCAGATATTCAAGACTACTCCAACCTGAGTTCGAAGTTTCGCAGAATGATGATTTTCAGGCTAAAAAATGGACAGGATTAACACAATTTACAGGATGAAATGAAAAAAATCTTGTTAATCCTGTTAACCCTGTCTAAAAACTCAAAAACCCCGATGAGGTTACTCCAGTTTAAAAGGTCTAACTAACGTGGTCACACAATCTCCTTGTCGGGTTAAGGGAAAAGCACGGCGGCTAATCAACATGCCGCTGGTCAAGGCTGGAACCGGAACCGGTTCTCGAAACGGCTCTTCAACAGAATGGATCTGGCCGATGGGTTGCCCAGCCTCTAACTGAGCGCCCATTTCATAAAACGGTTCAAAGATGCCGCTGACCGGAGCCATGACATAGTCGCCCAATTCGGTTGCGCCAACCACCTCCGGCGGCGTCTGTGAAGTCTCCAGTTCCCCCTCCAAAATTCCGGCGTGACGAAGCACATTTTTTACGCCGCGTTCGGCAATGCCAACCATCTCCGCCCCAAATTGAGACGCACTGCCGATTTCAGTACCCAGTGTAATCTTGCCTAGCTTTTCAGCATAGCCCGGCAGCAATCCCTCCCCGCCCACATCACGATAGATGAATACATAGGGCGCACCCCATGCGATAGCGGCATCGATCATGCCCTGCATCTGCTTTTTATTGGAGACCTCGTGCATGTTGACCGAGGCCAGCATATGAGCCGAACGCCCGCCGGAATGGATATCAACCACCAGATCGGCCAATGGAAACAGAGCGTGAGTGACATAGTGAGCAATGACACTGGTGATCGTGCCATCCCGTTCGCCGGGAAAAGAGCGATTCATATTTTTGCCATCGATAGGCGACAACCTCATACCGGCTTCAATTGCCGGGCGATTAAGCATCGGTACAATGATGACTCGCCCCTGAATCTGCTCCGGTTGCAGAGTACGAGCAAGTTTTACCAACGCTACTGGCCCTTCGTACTCATCACCGTGATTGCCGCCAAACAGTAGAGCTGTGGGACCGCTGCCATTTTTAACCACCGTGATAGGGACGTACTGGGTACGCCAGCCGGAACTGTTAGTTGATTGGGGTACATCCAGCGTACCCATCTGTTTACCTTCTTTATTGTAATCAATAGTGGTGTGAATTTGGGTGTCAATAGACATAATAATCTCCTTTGAAAATACAGTGTTCAGTTATCAGTAGTCAGTAATCAGACATCTTCATTTTCGTTGTCGCCCTATTAGGGACTGTCGCACTCCTCTTAAACAAACGTTTCGCCCTTGCTGTATTTTGCCACGGCCTCCAGATTTAAGGTGACGCCCAGGCCCGGCCCATCGGGGATAGGCAACATACCGTCTTCATCCAGTTGCCACGGTTCGGCTACAATATTATCAATGTAAGGCGAGCCGGTGAGGTATTCTACAAAATCGGAGTCTGAAAAGGCCGCAGCTAACTGTAAATCGGCGGCCAGTCCCACGGCGGTGTTCCAGCCGTGAGGTACAAATTTGATTCCACTCTCCTGAGCCATCCAGCCGATACGACGCTCCTCGCTGATACCCCCTACCTTTGTCACATCCGGCTGCACAATATCGAATGCTCCCGCCTGCAGCCACGGCTGAAACGTCTGTCGTCGGGTCAAAACCTCACCACCAGCAATTGGAACCGGTGCGGCTCGACGCAGGGCCACAAAATCTTCCAGGGCATCGGGCTTGAGCGGTTCTTCAAACCAAGCGACATCGTAATCAGCCAGCATTTCGGCGGTACGCAGCGCCCATTTGTAACCATGCGACCAGTAGGCATCGCTGCCCCCGGCATCGACCATTAGCCAGCACTCCGCACCAATCGCCTCACGGGCGGCTCGAACAATGGCTTCATCCATTTCACTACTAACCCGACCAAACGGCCCCCAACCAATCTTGAAAGCTCGAAAACCCTCTTCTTTGAGTTGCGACAGATATTCGGCCAGCCGTGCGGGTTCACGCATTAAAACCGATGCATAGGGCCGCACTCGCTGCCGGTAACAGCCACCCAGCAACCGCCCGACCGGTTGGCCGGTGGCCTGTCCCAAAATATCCCACAGCGCAATGTCGATGCCGCTGATGGCGTGGGTTAGCGTGCCCCCGCGCCCCATCCAGAAGCTATTTTGATGCAACTTTTCGCTGACTCGCTCAGGCTCCAAGGCATTTTCACCCAGATAGAGCGGCTCCAGTACTTTGAGCGCAGCCTTCACCAAATTATCATTGGTGAAGACGCTGCCAAAGCCGGTCAGTCCTTCATCGGTTAAAATGGCAACCAGGGTATGTACGCAGTGATCGGGCTGAAGTTCGTCGCTCCAGCCGCCTTCCGGAGTAGCGCCACGTAATCCCACAGCTCGGATGTCGGTTATTTTCATTCGCATATCCTTTCTCTCCAGCTACTGCCGCTGAAACAGATCAACCTTCGGCTCAAAAACCACCTCTTCATCCAGTGGAAAGATAGGTCGCTTGCATTTAGTGTGGCCCAGACTGTGCAAATTGGCGCTGGTTGAGCCGGGTGCGTCAACGTTAACCAATCGAGCGGCCCAGGCTTCATAGAATTTATACTGGCAGTGGGGCGATTTAACCACAATCAGATCGAAGTTTTGGGGATTCTGGCCGTGGGCCAAAAATAGCGAGCGGTCATACAAGCTGACCGGCCGACTGGTGACCACCAGGGTCATCGTTTCAGTTTCCAGCACCGCGGTATTGCCCCCATTCCAGATGGAGCCATGCGACTCGTTGATGAAGCGGCCATCTGACAACAGCCGGACTTTAGCTTCAACCGTAACCGGGCTGAATCGACCTGAGTCTAGCGCCCCACCAATGGGAGTCTGAATAGTGGCTCCAATACCGGCGGCAAAGGCCATTTCCACCGCAGGCGAATCGACGATGGGCAGCAGTACCCGTCCTCTGTAATCGGCCTCCAGCAGCCCGCGCATGATCGCGTTGCTATCACCTGACGCGCCAGAACTGGTGGCATCGGCGGCATCGGAAAAGATGACCGGCCCTTCAGTTTCAAAGGCAATTTGAATGGCCTCATCGATACTTTTGAGCGGGGCTTGCAGCTTTTCTCGCACCTGCCAAAAATCAACAGCCAGTTTGAGCGCCACCCGTTTAGCCAACTCCGGGTCATTATCGGCGATGACCAGGCTGTTGGAGCGCAGGTCGGGCACATCGGTGAAGGGATTGCCGATGAACATTCCGGCAGCCAGTCCATGGGGGCTTTTTTCAACGGCCTGGGCGGCCCGGATGGACTGCCCAAACAACCCCGATTCGGTAATCAATTCATCGCCCCGCACCAACGCCGGAATGTTGACTTTAGCGATGACCGGTTTGACGCCTTCGTTAATAATTTTGAGCAGCAGATTGGCCGCTCGTACCCCGGTGTCAAAAAAATCGACATGAGGGTAGGTGTGGAACACGGTCAGAGCATCGATGTGTTGTAACATGCGATCAGTCAGTATGCCGTGCAGATCCAGCGAGATGACGATAGGAATCGACTCGCCCAAAATTTTGCGAGTCTCGGCCAACAGGTAGCCTTCGGGGTCAACCTCGTTTTCGGCAGACATCGCTCCGTGCAGCGAAAAATAGACGGCATCTACTGGCGGCGCGGCTTTAATACTGCTCAAAAACTCATCAGCAATGCGGTTGAAATCATCAGCAGCTAACATGCCACCGGAGGTGATGGCTCGGAAGCTGTAGGTTGGCACCAGGTCGATGTCGCTGTGGGCGTCAAATACACTTAACGCGCCGCCTAGCTCTTTTTGACCGCCCCGGTGTATCTTGAAAATTTCGTCGCCAAACGAAATATCAAAATCGTGATAATGGCTGGAAACGGGGTTAAATGATGAAACTTCTTGCTTGCCTTCGGCAATTAAAATTTTGGGCATGGGTATGATTGAGCCTTTCTAAGTTTGCGGAATGATCGGCAGTACAATATGCGAGGGTCGCTCACGGTCAAAATAAACGGTGTTGCGAGCAACTACGGTGTGGGTGTGCTGTCCCATCGGTTCGCCGGTGTTGGGGTTGACATCTAGCCGAGGAAAATTACTGCTGGACACATCAACCCGAATCTGGTGCCCAGCTTTGAACAGATTGCTGGTAGGATGCAACTTGATCTCCACCGGATAGACCTGCCCCGGCTCCATCAATACTTCTTTATCCCACCCGTCACGGTAGCGCACCCGGATTATCGAGTCGGTCAGATTCATGTGGTAGCCATCAGAGTAGTCATCGTTGGGCGGGTAGACATCTAGGAGTTTGGCGGTAAAATCAGTATCCACCGCAGAAGAGGAAATCCATAGCTTGACAGTGATAGGGCCGGTTACTTCTACATCCTCAACCAGCGGTTCAGTTTGGAAGACCAGCACGTCAGGCCGGTCGACCAGTAGCGGGTATGGCGTCATAGCCCCCACTATCTCCGGCGATTCCTTCTGGTGGGCCGCGCCGATGGTGACAATGTGACGCAGTTGGGTAACGGGCGACATAAAACGCCGCCACATTTGGTCTAAATTACCTCCATCATCCGGCAGTTCCATAATCCCGCACAAATTACCACCGATGGTCGGAACCGGATGGTTCGGGTCAAAATCATAACTCAACGAAGCTGATGCGGCCCGTGGCGGCTCGGTACGGAGCGTGCTATCGGCGTGCAAGTAGTAGAGCGTGTATTGGGCGCGGGCCAGCGGCCACTCGTTTTCACCGCGCCAATGGCCGCCGTGATCCATTTTACCCTCGGTGGTGCGCTGACCTGTACCGCCCCCCATCACAAAAATCTGCACTGGCGGGTCAATTTCCACACCAGTTGGCTCATCTTTGAGCCAGTGATCAAAGTAGCGCAACTGCTCGTCGGCGTAACGTCGCACGCCCCAGACGCTGTCGCGGCCAAAATCCACATCGCCAGCAAAAGAGGTATCACCGCGCATGCCGACATGCGTCCATGGGCCGATAACCAGCCGTTGGGGGGTGTTGTTTTTAGCGGCCATCGCGGTAAAGTAATCAGTCATGGCAGTGACGTAGGGGTCAAACCAGCCACCGCTGAAGGTGCCGGGAATGTCGGCATGACGGTCAAAAACACGCTCAAAATTGTTGCGTTCCTCATGCCAAAAATCGTCGTACGCGCCACGCCGATAGTAGGCCAGCAGCACCTTTTCTAAATTAGGAACCAGCGCCAATGAGGTTTGGTCGGGTTGAAACGGAGTCTGGTAAATCAGTTGGCGCATATGGTGCAGGTCATCCCACACATTGTCCTGTGCCTGCGGATCATCGGCGATGTCCTGGGCATCTTGAGCGTGAACAAAGAGCGCCCAGAACATGTGCAGCTGCATAGCGCCACCCTCACGAGCCTGATGGTGATAGTTATTGGTGGGGGTCACATCGGGCCAGATAGCAGTCAGA
>Ga0210124_1000577_pt1 | contig 18199 bp, 15 predicted proteins | sample Muzzi_PWC_D2_FD_185554 | JGI IMG/M metagenome (GOLD analysis project Ga0210124, IMG submission 185554) | Wetland microbial communities from San Francisco Bay, California, USA, that impact long-term carbon sequestration - Muzzi_PWC_D2 (SPAdes) | ecosystem: Environmental > Aquatic > Marine >... | reverse complement strand
GCAAGTTCGCGATTTCGGGCACGGCAATGGACCGCCGGCGGCACCATGTCTCAAGGAAGACGGCCGGCGCCGCCGCAAATCGCACCCTCGACCTTTCGCCAAGCGCGCCGGGCGGGCCGTCGTCCGAGGTCCGAACCTCCTTTTCCCGATGCGCCAACATGAGCGGGTTCCAACGCCCTCGCTGCGCTTGTTTCGCCATATCTGCTCGATTGGCCCCATTCGGTCTTTCATGCCAGCCCGCCGTTGGACAACGCCGCAGAAGGGACCGGGTTCCATGTGGCAGGGCGGTGGGTCCCGGCCTTGCCTCATCTCGCCACGGCCGCATCGACACGAACCGGCGTGGCGATCCAGTGCGGGGCGCTCCGGGCCGTAGAAATCGCCCATGGCATGGGCGGGTGGCCGGGCGTCGCACTTGAGCCGCGTGCCTGGGCTGTCCCCGGTCCGGCCAGGGGAGCCCCCCGCCTATTGGCGATGCGCTGCCGCCGCCCTGGCCTGGCAGCGGAGAGCCGGCCGCGTCCCTGGTGGCGGTTCAGGCGGGCCTGTGGACCTGGGCCGAGCGGCACCGCGAGGGCGAGGCTGACCCGCGACCCGCGGGCACGCGCTGGTCGTCTACGACGCCCGCAATCCGGCCTTTCAAACCGGCGGCCCGGCCGGCCCGCCGCCTGCTGCCGGCAGCGGCGATTCGAGCCGGCCACGGCAGCTATGGAAAGCCGTCCCCCCCGACGTTACCATGGCGGCGGAGGTCGCACCCCATGCAGCGCCGTCTCGCCGCCATCCTGGCCGCCGACGTTGTCGGCTATTCCCGCCTCATGGGCGAGGACGAGGCGGCCACCCTGGCCGCGCTCAAGGCCCATCGCGAGGCGTTGATCGACCCACAGATCGCCGAGCACCACGGACGCCTCGTCAAGCTGATGGGCGACGGCATGCTCGTCGAGTTTCCGAGCGTGGTGGCTGCGGTCGAGTGCGCCGTCGCGATCCAACGGGGCATGGCGGAACGCAATCGGGGCGCGCCTGCGGCGCGCCGCATCGCGTTCCGAATCGGAGTCAACCTCGGCGAGGTGACGGTCGAGGGCGACGACATTCTGGGCGACGGGGTCAACGTCGCCGCGCGGCTCGAGGGCTTCGCGCCGCCCGGCACGGTCTGCGTGTCCGGCACCGTCCACGACCAGGTGAAGAACAAGGTCGGCTTCCTCTTTGAGGATTTCGGCGAGCAGCGGTTCAAGAACATTGCCGAGCCGCGGCGCGTCTTCGTCATCCAGTGCGACGAGGAGGCCGAACCGCTCGCGGACGTCATACCGACCGGCGACGAGCTGCCGCTTCCGGAGACGCCCTCGATCGCCATCCTGCCGTTCAAGAACCTCAGCGGCGATCCGCAGCAAGACTACCTGGCCGACGGCATTCGCCTCCACATACAGGCCATGCTGGTCAAGCTGGCCGGGCTCTTCCTGATCGCCCCGGGAACCATGGCGAAGTATCGCGACAGCGACGCCACGCCCGGTCGGGTGGCGCGAGAACTGGGGGTTCGCTACATCCTCGAAGGTGCAGTCCAGACGGCGGGCGACAAGGCGCGCATCACCGTGGAGCTGACCGACACCGTGACCCGGCAGGCCGTCTGGGCAGAGCAGTACCAACGCGTCCTCGACGATGGCTTCGGCGTGCAGGACGACATCACCGTCGAGGTGGTGAAGGCGCTCGACGTCAAGCTGCTGAGCGGCGAAAAGGAAATGCTCAGAAGCACGGTCACGAACCCGGAAGCGCTGAAGGGCTTCTATCGCGGCCTCTACCATTTCTACAAGGGAACCAAGAACGACAACGCGGAGGCGCGGCGTTGTTTCGAGAGCGTCGCACGGCTGCAACCGGATTCATCGGCCGGGCCGACCTACGTGTGCTTCTCGCATTGGGCGGACGCCTTCAGGGGCTGGGCCGATTCGCGGGAGGCCTCGATGATGCAGGCCGCGCGATGGGCCCAGAAGGCGCTCAAGTTCGAGGTCACGAACGGGCTCGCCCATGTCGTCCTGGCGACCGCCGAATTGCTGAACCGCAACCACGCCGAAGCCCTTGCCAGTTGCCAGGAGGCCATCGCGCGTCGCCCCAACTGTCCGACTGCGATCGGCTTTCTGGGATACGTCCTGCATTATTGCGGGCATTCGTCGGAAGCGATCGCCCGAATCAAGGACTCGATCCGGCACACCCCCGTCTATCCGCCATGGCTCGTCACCCTGCTGGCGGCCGCCTATCGCGAGAGCGGGGATATTCCGAGGTCCATCTCCGCGGCCAAGCATGGCATGAACCTCAGTCCGCACGACCTGGACGCGCGGCTGATCCTGTGCAGCGACTACGTGCTCGCGGGCCGGCGCGAGCAGGCGCAAAGGCTGGCCGGCGACATCCTGGAGCTCGATCCCTCGTTCTCGATCGCAAAGTACGGCGAGCATCTGCCTTACAAAAACATGGAAACGCTGCGGCGCTTGGAGAAGACTCTGCGCGAGGCCGGCTTGGCGGAATAGTCCGCCGTCATGCTTCGGGGGCCGGCGCGGCGGATGTGGTTCAAGACCAATCGAAACGTCTTGGACGCAATCGATAGCTGGATTGGACGCGATCGATAGCTGAACCGAGCCGCGCGCTCAGGCGGGCGCGCTGCTGACCAGCCACATCGCACCGCGCAGCGGCACGCTCGTGCGCTCCTGATACGGCGCCAGAGCTTCGCGGATGGACGCAATGGCGGCGGCGACGACCTCCGCCGGCTGGCCGCGCAGCCAGCTGTTGACGGCGCCGATTTTGGTCGACTGAGCCACCGCCTCGTCCAGCCCGCGGCCGGCGGCGATGTCGAGATCGAGGTCGAGCTTGTCGAGCCGCGGCGGCGCCCAGCCGGCCGCGGTGAGGACTTGAGAAACGCGCCGCGGATCGGCGAAGGCGAACATTCCCGGGGCCTGCGGGTCGGCTTTCGGCCGCGGAGGGAGGTGGAGAGAGACGGCGTGCATCGGCACCGCCAACCACGGGTTCTCGGCCAGCGACCGCCAGCACACGAAGGTCATGCGCGCGCCCGGGCCCGCGGCGCGGCGCAGGTGGGCGAAGGCCGCCACCGGGTCGCCGAAGAACATCAAGCCGAAGTTCGACACCAGCAAATCGAATTTGTCCAGCGTCGCCGTGGCGGCGTCGGCCTGCAGCCAATCGATGTTGGCGATGCCGGCGGCCTCGGCGCGCGCCTGTCCCTCGGCCAGCATCGGCGCCGAGATGTCCAGCGCCGCCACGCGGCCGTCGGGCCCGACGGCGCGCGCGAACGCCAGCGTGGACCCGCCGCAGCCGCAGCCGATGTCCAGCACCCGCTCGCCGGCGCGCGGCGCGGCGAGGGTGAGCAACGCCGCCGACACCGGCGCCAAAGTGATGTCGGTGTGCGCCTGCCGCGCCACCCAGGTATGGCCGCCCGCCCCGTTCCAGAAGGCAAGCTGATCGGCGTTGATTCGCTCGGGGTCGGCCATGCGTGTCATCCTGTGCAGCCGCCACGGACCCTGCACCCTCGGGAAGCGGACGACAAGCGTTGCCGCGGCGACCCCGTTCCGACGGACATTGCCCTGATGGCCGGCCCATCCGACGCGCTGGCGGGCAACGCAAACGCGCGCCGAAGCGCCTTCGATCGCTGGGCTCTGAGGCCGGAGAGAGTCGCTCGTTTCGGTTCAATCTAGGGTTCGCTTCGGGTCGATTCCGGCCGTCGGCCCGCGGCATCCGGAATGCCCGGTTTTCGGGACATGCGGACGTGTCGGGCCGGCCGCCGGAGAGTCCGACGTTCGCCGTGAGCGGCCGCTGGCGCGATTTGCACGAGCCTCGGCCGCGACCGACTGGCGTGGCGAGAAACCGGTCGGCCTTATCGTTCTGCGAGAGCTTTGCACGGCCTGGCCGGGGGCGGGCCCCGGGACAATCAATACCCCGCGCGGCCCTGCCAGAAGCCGCGGCGGGCGTCGCGGGCGGCGGCCTCGGCGGCGCGGTAGCGCACGGCCAGTTCGGCCGGCACCGCCGGCGCCTCGGCCGGGTCGTGCCGCGCGACGGCGTAGCCGGCGCGGATCATCCATTCGCCGAGATCGAGCGTCGCGCCGCCGCGGTGGTCCGCGAGGCAGACGGCTGCCGGCGCGTCGTCCTCGGGCCGTCCGTACAGCCGGCAGCGCAGCGGGCCCAGCCGGCGCAGGAGCGCGTCGAGGCCGGCGCGCGCCCAGACGCCGTAGGTCCAGTCGTCCATCTGCGGCGCCGCGACTCCATAGAGCCGCACGCGCCGCCCCGCGATCGCCAGGGTCGCGCTGTCGATGGAGGCCGCCCGGCCCTGCAGCACGTCCGGCTGGCCGGCCGTGCCGGGCGCCGCGGCCAGGAGAGAGGCGAGGACGAGGCTCGCGACTCCGCGCATGCCGCTATTGTGCCGCGGACGGCCGGGGGAAATAAAGCCTGTCGTCGGCGCCGCCCGGGAAAGTACAGCCGCAGGCGCCGCATTGAAGAGATCAAGGAAAAACCCTATCTTTTACGGGCGTACGGCCAAGTGCGGCCGGAACCGGCTGCGCGAACCGTGGGCACGTTCGACGACCAGTGCAACGCGAGGAGTTCGGCATGCTGGACGCACTCAAGAAGCTTGTTGGCGCCGACGAAGAGAGCAAGGCGCGCCGCAAAGAGGCCATCGAGCAGGAGCGCCGGGAACGCGAGCAGCGCGTCCGACAGGAAAAGGAGAAAATGGCAAAGGTCGCCGAGTCCATGCGGGACGACGGCGGCGCCTAGGGCGCCGCGCCCCGGGATTCGGCCAGGCTTCGAAAAGGCTTCGGCCAGGCTTCAGTTCGCGACCCGCTAGGCTTCGGCCAGCGCCAGGATCGTGTGCAGCAGGAGATTGCTGCCGGTTTCGATGTCGGCCCAATCGGTCCGCTCCTGCGGGGCGTGGCTGACCCCGCCGATCGAGGGCACGAAGATCATGCCGGCGCGCGTGATCTCGCTCATCAGTTGGGTGTCGTGTCCGGCGCCGCTCGGCATCGTCAGGGTCTCGATGCCGAGGCGTTCGGCCTGCGCGCGAAAGGCGGCGATGACCTCCGGGTGGCAGCGCTTGGGCGCCAGCCAGCTGACCTCGCGGGTCTCGAGAACCAGGCCGTGATTTTCCGCCGCCTGCGTCAGGGCCGCCCGGCAGGCCTCGGCCAGGGCCTGCATCACCGCCTCGTCCACGTCGCGCCCGATCAGCGAAAACTCCGCCGCGCCGGGAACGGTGTGCGGAAAGTTCGGCTCCAGTTCGACGCGGCCGACGGTCAAACGGCTCTGCGTCGTGCCCGACCGGTCGATGATCTCGGGTATGCGGCCGGCGAAATCGGCCAGTCCCATGAAGGCATCGCGGCGCAGGTCCATCGGCGTGGTGCCGGCGTGGTTGGCGCGGCCGCGCAGCGTGACGGTCCAGTTGAATACGCCGGAGATGCCCTCGACGATGCCGACCGGAATGCCGCGCGCCTCCAGCACCGGGCCCTGCTCGACGTGCAGCTCGACGAAGGCCTTCACCGCGCCCGGGTCGCGCGCCGCCCGCAGCGCGGCGGCGGGATCGAGCCCCTGGCGCGCCATGGCCTCGGTCAGCGCCAGGCCGGACTCGTCGCGCGCCGCCTCGATCTGCGCCCGGGAGAGCCGGCCGCACAGCGCCTGCGCGCCCAGCATGCCGCCGAACCGGCCTTCCTCTTCGCTGGTGGCGATCACTTCCAGGGGGCACCCGGGCGCGATCCCGTGCTCGCGCAGGGTGCGCACGCACTCCAGCCCGGCGACCACGCCGAGCGCGCCGTCGAACATGCCGCCGGCGGGGACGCTGTCGAGGTGCGAACCGATCAGGATCGCCGGGCCGCGGCCGGTCTGCCAGCGGCCGATGACGTTGCCGGCGCCGTCCATCTCGGCGTCCAGGCCGGCCTCGGCGAGGCGGGCGATGAACCAGTGGCGCGCCTGCATGTCGGCGTCGGAGAAGCTCTCGCGATGCAGGCCGCCGTCGGCCTCGGAGAAGCCGATGCGGCCCAGCGCCTCGAGGTCGTGCCGCAGGCGGTCCAGGTCGATGGCCGGATGCGGCCGTGCGTGCGTGCGGGAGCGTCCCATGGGTCCGTCAAAATTATCATGATCAATTGTTGCCACCGATTAATTTATCATGATAATTTGGTGCGGTAAAACAAACCGCAAAAAAAAGCGCGAGGGAGGTTCTCATGAAACGCTTGCTGTCCAATGCGGCTGCGGCCTGCGCCGGCCTGCTGCTGGCCGTCATGGCGGTCGCCGGCCCGAGTGCGGCGCAAACGCCGCCGAACGTCCTGATCGTTGGTCAGATCGCCGAGCCCAAGTCGCTCGATCCCCATACCGTCACCGCGGTCAACGATTTCCGTATCCTGATGAACGTCTACGACGGCCTGGTGCGCTACCGCGACGGCACCCTGCAGGTCGAGCCGGCGCTCGCCAAGTCCTGGACGATCAGCGACGACGGCACGCTCTACACCTTCAAGTTGCGCGACGGCGTGAAGTTCCACGACGGCTCGCCGTTCAACGCCGAGGCGGTCAAGTTCAACTTCGACCGCATGCTCGACGAGAATCATCCCTATCACGACACCGGGCCGTTCCCGCTGTCGTTCTTCTTCAGCGCGATCGACGAGGTCACGGTCAAGGACCCGCTGACCGTCGTCTTCCGCCTCAAGGAGCCTTACGCGCCCTTCCTGTCGAACCTCGCCTATCCGACCGGGCTGATCGTGTCGCCCGCGGCGGTCAAGAAATACGGCAAGGACTTCGGCCGCCATCCCTCCGGCACCGGCGCCTTCCGCTTCGCGGAATGGGAGAGCAACGCCAAGGTGGTGGTGACCCGCAACGAGGACTACTGGGACGGTGCGCCGCCGCTCGAGGCGATCGTCTACCGCCCGATCACCGACGCCAACACGCGGGTCGCCGAGATGCTGTCGGGAGGCATCGACCTCATGGTCGAGGTGCCGCCGGACAACGTCGCGACCTTCGAGAAGGACCCGAGCTTCGTGGTCTACGAACAGGCCGGGCCGCACGTCTGGTTCCTCATCCTGAACGCCAAGGAGGGCCCCTTCGCCGACAAGCGCGTGCGCCAGGCGGTCAACTACGCGATCAACAAGAAGGCCCTGGTGCAGAACGTTCTGCAGGGCACCGCGACGGTGGCCGCCGGCCCGACGCCGCCGGCCTTCGCCTGGGCCTACAACGATTCGCTCAAGCCCTATCCCTACGACCCGGAGAAGGCCAAGGCGCTGATCGACGCGGCCGGCGCCAAGGGCGCCGAGCTCACCTTCTACGTGACCGAAGGCGGCTCCGGCATGCTTGACCCGGTGCCGATGGGCGAGGCGATCCAGGCCGACCTGGCCAAGGTCGGGCTCAAGGTCAAGATCGAGACCTACGAATGGAACACCTTCCTCGGCAAGGTGAACCCGGGACTCGCGGGCAAGGCCGACATGGCCGAGATGGCCTGGATGACCAACGATCCGGATACGCTGCCCTATCTGGCGCTGCGCACTGGGGCCTGGCCCGACAAGGGCGGATTCAACTCCGGCTACTACTCCAATCCGAAGGTCGACGCGCTGCTGGAACAGGCGCGCCGCTCGACCGATCAGGCGGAGCGTGCCAAGCTGTACAAGCAGATGCAGACGATCGTCCACGACGACGCGCCCTGGGCGTTCATCGCCAACTGGAAGCAGAACGCGGTGGCCACGGCGCGGGTCAAGGGCTTCAAGCTGCAGCCCTCGTTCTTCCTGATGCTGCAGAAGGTCTCGAAGCAATGACCCGCGTGGCCGCCTGAACCGGAGTCGGCCACGAACGGCGCCATGCTGAGCTATGTGGGCAAGCGCCTGATCACCGCCGTGCCGGTGCTCTTCGGGCTGACGGTGATCGTGTTCTGCATCATGGCGCTGATCCCCGGCGACCCGGCGCTGGCGATCCTCGGGTCCTACGCCACGCCGGAGAACGTCGCCCGGCTCAACCGCGAGCTCGGCCTCGACCGCTCGCTGTTCGAGCAGTACGTCATCTGGCTGGGCAACCTGCTGCAGGGCGATTTCGGCCGCTCCTACACATTGAACCGGCCGGTGATCGACGAGGTGCTGGAACGTTTCGGCGCCACGTTGATCCTGGCCGGCGCGGCGTTGCTGCTGTGCTCGGTCTTCGGCCTTCTGGCGGGGATCGTCTCGGCGGTGCGGCAGTTCGGCTGGACCGACCGCATCGTCACCTTCGTCGTCCTGATCGGCATCTCCACGCCGTCCTTCTGGCTCGGCCTGCTGCTGATTCTCGTCTTCGCGGTCGAGCTGCAATGGCTGCCGGCCAGCGGCATGTTCGCGATCTACGGCGGCGGCGATTTGCCCGACCTGCTGTCGCACCTGCTGCTGCCCGCGGTCACGCTGGCCGTGGTGGCGACCGGCGTGATCGCCCGCCTGACCCGCACGGCGATGCTCGAGGTGCTGCGCCAGGACTACATCCGCACCGCCCGCGCCAAGGGGCTGAGCGAGCGCCGCGTCATCTACCGCCACGCCTTCAAGGCGGCGCTGGTCAGCGTGATTCCGGTGATCGGCATCCAGGCCGGATTCGTGCTCGGCGGCGCGGTCTACATCGAGACGGTGTTCCAGTGGCCGGGCATCGGCCGCATGCTGGTGAAGGCGATCTCGACGCGCGACATCCTGCTCGTGCAGGGCGGCGTCCTGGTGGTCGCCGCCAGCTACGTGCTGTTCAACCTGCTGGCCGACGTGGTGCAGCACCTGCTCGATCCGAGGCTGAAGACATGAGCGCCGCGGCGGCGGAGCCGATCGGTGGCGCGGCCAAGGGCGGCGGCCGGCCGACCGCCTGGCGGCTGCTGTTCAACAACCGCCTGGCGAGTCTCGGCCTGATCCTGCTGACGCTGCTCGTGCTGCTGGCGCTGCTCAGCCCCTGGCTGCCGTTGCCGCCACCCGACGCGACGGCCCCGGCCGACCGCCTGCTGCGCCCCTTGGCCGCGGGGCACCCGCTCGGCACCGACCATCTCGGGCGCGATGTTCTATCGCGCCTGCTGTGGGGCACGCGCGTCTCCATCGCGGTCGGGCTGTCGGCCACCCTGGTGGCCGCCGTGTTCGGCTCACTGATCGGCCTCGTTGCCGGCTATGCCGGCGGACGCACCGACGACGTGATGATGCGCGGCATCGACATGCTGATGGCCTTTCCCTACATCCTGCTCGCGCTGGCCATCGTGGCGGCGCTCGGTCCCGGCCTGATGAACGCGCTCTTCGCCATCGCGGTCGTCAACATTCCCTTCTTCGCGCGCAACATTCGCGGCATCACGCTGGGCCTGGCGCGGCGCGAGTTCGTCGAGGCGGCGCGGTTGTCCGGCAAGGGGCACCTGCGCACGCTTCTGTCCGAGGTTCTGCCCAACGTGCTGCCGGTCATCGTCATCACCATGTCGACCACGGTCGGCTGGATGATTCTCGAGACGGCCGGCCTGAGCTTCCTCGGCCTCGGCGCGCAGCCGCCGCAGGCCGATCTCGGCTCGATGCTCGGCGAGGGACGCAAGCTGCTGTTCACCGCGCCGCACGTCTCGGTCATCCCGGGGGTGATGATCTTCGCCCTGGTCATGTCGATCAACCTGCTCGGCGACGGCATCCGCGATGTGCTCGACCCGCGCCTGAAGTCCGGCGCGCTCGCGCGCCCGGCGGCGGCCACGCAGGTGGCGCGCGGCGCGACGCCGCCGATGCCCGCGGAGGACCCGGCCACCGTCCTGGTGGTGGACGACCTGCGCACCGAGTTCCGGCTCGGCAAGGAGATCTATAAGGCGGTCGGCGGCGTGTCCTTCGCGCTGCGCGCCGAGGAGTGCTTGGGCCTGGTCGGCGAGTCGGGCAGCGGCAAGTCGGTGACCGCGCTGTCGCTGCTCGGCCTGGTGCCGAGTCCGCCGGGGCGCATCACAAGCGGCTGCGTCGCCTATCACGGGCGCGACCTCCTCGAGTCGACCGACGCGGAGCTGCGCCGCCTGCGCGGCGGCGAGATCTCCTACATCTTCCAGGACCCGCAGTCGACGCTGCATCCGCTGTTCACCGTCGGCGACCAGATCGCCGAGGCGGTCCGCGCACACCAGCCGCTGTCCTACAGGGCCGCCTGGGCCAGGGCGGTGGAGCTCCTGTCGCTGGTGCGCATTCCCAATGCGCGCGAGCGGGCGAACGCCTATCCGCACGAGCTTTCGGGCGGCATGCGCCAGCGCGTCGGCATCGCCATGGCGCTCGCGAACGAGGCCGTCGTGCTGATCGCCGACGAGCCGACAACCGCGCTCGACGTGACCGTGCAGGCGCAGGTGCTCAAGCTGCTCGATGCCCTGCGCAGCGAGACGCGCGCCACGTTGCTGTTCATCACGCACGATTTCGGCGTCGTCTCGGAGATCTGCGACCGCGTCGCGGTGATGTACGCCGGACGCATTGTCGAGCTCGGTCCGACCGAGGCGGTGCTGAAGGCGCCGGCCCATCCCTATACGCGCAAGCTGATCGACTGCGTGCCGGTGCTGGGCGCGCCGGAGCGTCGCCTCGACGCCATCGCCGGGCTGCCGCCCGCGGTCAACCGCCTGCCGCCGGGCTGCGCCTTCGCGCCGCGCTGTCCCCACGCCGAGGCGGCCTGCAGCGCGGGCGAGATCGCCCTCGACGCCCTGTCGCCGGACCGCGCGGTGCGCTGCATCAAGCCGCTGGAGGGTGCGGGATGAGCGAGCTGGTCATGCGCGCCCATGCCGTCGACCGGACCTTCGGTGGCGGGCGCACGCTATTCGGCGGGCGGCGCACGGCGATCCATGCCGTGCAGGACGTCGACCTCGAGCTGAGGCGCGGCGAGACGCTCGGCATCGTCGGCGAGTCGGGCTGCGGCAAGTCGACCCTGGCGCGCATGCTGGTCGGACTCGACCGTCCGACGAGCGGCCGCATCGATCTCGACGGCGCCGACGTGGTTGACCTGGCTCGGCGCGACCGGCGGGCGCTGGCGCGCGACATCCAGTACGTCTTCCAGGATCCCTTGAGCTCGCTCAATCCGCGCAAGACGATCCGCAGGATTCTCGAGGCACCGATGATCCATCTCCTGGGCCAGGACCGGGCCGCGCGGGCGCGGCGCCTGGAGGAGTTGATGGACGCGGTCAGCCTGCGCGCGGAGTTTCTCGACCGCTATCCGCACGAGTTCTCCGGCGGCCAGGCGCAGCGCATCGGCATCGCCCGCGCACTGGCGGCCGAGCCGCGCATCATCGTGCTCGACGAGCCGGTCTCCGCGCTCGACGTCTCGGTGCAGGCCCAGGTGCTCAACCTCCTGGCCGATCTCAAGTCGCGCTTCGATCTGACCTACATCTTCATCAGCCACGACCTCTCGGTGGTGGAGAGCGTGAGCGACCGGGTCGCGGTGATGTATTTCGGACGGGTGGTGGAATTCGGCGCGGCCGCGCAAATCTTCACGCGGCCGCGCCATCCCTATACCGCGCTGCTGCTCGCCTCGGCGCCGGTGCCGGGCCGCCGAAACCTGCAGGCCGAGGCGGAAACCAGCGAGCTGCCGGACCCGGCGAACCCGCCGCCCGGCTGCGCCTTCGCGCCGCGCTGCCCGCGGGCCGCCGAGCTCTGCCGGCGCGACCGGCCGATCCTGGCGCGGCCCGCCGAGGACCTTTCCGCCGCCGCGTGCCATTATCCCCTCTCCGCCGATGCGGCAGCCGACGAGCGACCCGATGGGTGACACCTCCCTCCCGCGTATCGTTTCCCCGATGCTCGGCACGCGCCGGCGCGCCCGGCGGCGCACCGAGGAGATCTGCGATTCGATCAAGGACTGGATCGTCGAGGCGCGGCTCAAGCCCGGCGACCGGCTGCCCCAGGAGCGCGAGCTGATGCAGCGCTTCAGCGCCTCCAAGAGCACCGTCCGCGAGGCGCTGCAGGCGCTCCAGGCGCAGGGCCTGATCGTCACCCGGACCGGCCCCGGTGGCGGCACCTTCGTGGCGGCATTGCAGCCGGGCCGCGCGATGGAGCTGCTCGGCAACTACTTCTTCTTCAAGCAGCCGACCATCGCCGACATCTATACGGCGCGCAAACTGCTCGAGCCCGAGCTGGCCGCCAGCGTGATCGGCGTGCTGACCGAGGAGGATTATCGCCGCCTCGAGGAGACCATGCGGGTCTACACACAGCCGCCGGCCAACCTGGGCGAGGAATATCAGCAGCGCATCGCCGAGCTCGACTTCCACACGGTGCTGGCCGAACTCTGCCCCAATCCGGTGCTCGGCTTCGTGTGCGGCTTTCTGCACAGCCTGCTGCGCAACCTGACGGTCTGCCGGCGCATCTACGACAAGCCGAACCCCGAGCTGCGCGAGCACGCGCTGCACTTCCAGGCGCGCCTGGTCACGGCGCTGCGCCGCGGCGATGCGGAAAGCGCCCGCGCCATCATGTACCAGCACATGTGCGCCGCGCAGAGCTACATGGAGGCCTGCGAGACCGAAGTGAAAAGCGGCTTCCTGCGCGTCGACGGCTGATTCGGCGGGTTGCGGCTTTCATTCGACGGGTCCATGGAGGGCGGGCGGACCGCCGCGAAACCGGCACTCGCCGGGCGGCGGCCGGCGCCGCGGATTGATTGTCGGCCGAAAGGCTGTACACCATAAGCCCGATCCGCGCCGCCAAGCGCCCAGGGAGGGCGTCGCCATGTCTCACGAATCCACGCCACAGGTTGCTACCACGGGACGCGCCGGCGGCACGGCTTACCACCTGCGCGGCGCCGGCGGCGCGGTCGTGCTGCTGCACGGCGTCGGCATGAACAAGGCGTTCTGGGCGCCGCAGATCGACGACTTGGCGCGCGACCACCGGGTCGTCGCCTGCGACCTGCTGGGGCACGGGGAGAGCGATCGGCCGCCGGCCGGCGCGGGCCTCGCCGACTACGGCGACGCCGCACTCGCCGTGCTGGACCACCTCGGGATCGCCCGCGCAGCGGTCGTCGGGCATTCCATGGGCGCGCTCGTCGCGCTCGACCTCGCGCTGCGCTTTCCGGGACGCGCGTCGCGGCTCGCCGCCCTGAACGCGGTCTACCGGCGCACGGCCGAGCAGCGCGCCGCCGTCGTGGCGCGCGCCGCGACCCTGGCCGAGTCGGGGCCGGGCGATGGCATCGAAGCGACGCTGGCGCGCTGGTTCGGGGCGGATCCGGCACCCGGGGTGAAGGCGCGGGCCGCGGCGGTGCGGCGCTGGCTGCACGGCGTCGACCCGCAGGGCTACGCCTGCGCCTACCGGATCTTCGCGACCGCCGACGAGGCCTTCGCCGGGCGGCTGGGGTCGCTCGCCGTGCCGGCGCTCTTCATGACCGGAGCCGAGGATCCCAACTCGACGCCCGAGATGTCGCGGCGCATGGCGGCCGAGGCGCCGCGCGGCGAGGCGCTGGTCGTCGCCGGCCAGCGGCATATGATGAGCTTTGCGGCCCCGGACCGCGTCACGCCGCCGCTGCGGGCGTTCCTGACGCGCTCCCCGGAAGAGCCCGCGGCGCCCGCTTCGGCCGAGACCCTGACGCAAGGAGGCACGGCATGAGCCTGCCACGGTTCCAGCACTACATCGACGGCGCCTTCGCGGACGCGAAGCGCGATTTCGAAAGCGTCGATCCCGCGACGGGCGAGCCCTGGGCGATCATGCCCGCCGCCGATGCGGCCGACGTCGAGCGCGCGGTCGCCGCGGCCCGTCGCGCGCTGGCCGCGCCCGAATGGGCCGGGCTGACCGCCACGGCGCGCGGCCGGTTGCTGTATTGCCTGGGCGATCTGCTCGCCGCCAACGCGCAGCGCCTGGCCGAGCTGGAGACGCGCGACACTGGCAAGATCATTCGCGAGACCTCGGCCCAGGTCGCCTACATGGCGGAGTACTACCGCTACTTCGCCGGCCTGGCCGACAAGGTCGAGGGCGCGCACCTGCCGGCCGACAAGCCGGACATGGATGTCACGCTGCGGCGAGAGCCGATCGGCGTGGTCGCCGCCGTCGTGCCGTGGAACTCGCAGCTCATGCTGTCCGCCGTGAAGCTCGGCCCGGCCCTGGCGGCAGGCTGCAGCGTGGTGCTCAAGGCCTCGGAGGACGGCCCGGCGCCGCTCCTCGAGTTCGCCAGACTGGTGCACGAGGCCGGCTTTCCGCCCGGCGTCGTCAACGTCGTCACCGGCTTCGGCGAGGACTGCGGCAAGGCGCTGACCAGCCACCCCGACGTGGCGCGCATCGCCTTCACCGGCGGCCCGGCGACGGCCCGGCACATCCTGCGCAACTCGGCCGAGAACCTGGCGGTGACCAGCCTCGAGCTCGGCGGCAAGTCGCCGATCGCGGTGTTCGACGACGCCGACCTCGACAGCGCGGCCAACGCGGTGATCGCCGGCATCTTCGCCGCCTCGGGACAGAGCTGCGTCGCCGGCTCGCGCCTGCTGGTGCAGCGCGGCCTGCGCGACGCGCTGATCGAGAGGCTGGTCGCGCGCGCACCGCAGATCCGCATCGGCGACCCGCAGGACAGGACGACCGAGATGGGACCGCTGGCCACCCGGCGGCAGCTCGAGCGGATCGAGGCGATCGTCGCCGACAGCCGGGCGCAGGGCGCGGAGTTGCTGACCGGCGGCGAGCGGCCGGCGGGCCTCGGCGGCGGCTTCTATTACCGGCCGACCATCCTCCTGTGCCCGGGAAGCGGGATCCCCAGCGCCATGGAGGAACTGTTCGGCCCGGTGCTGAGCGTGCTCACCTTCGCCGACGAGGAGGAGGCCGTCGCCCTGGCCAACGACACGCGCTACGGCCTGGCCGCCGGCGTCTTCACGCGCGACCTGGCGCGCGCGCACCGCCTGGTGCGCCGCATCCGCGCCGGCATCGTGTGGGTCAACACCTACCGTGCCGTCTCGCCCGTCGTGCCGTTCGGCGGCTTCGGCCTGAGCGGCATGGGGCGCGAGGGGGGCCGCGAATCCGTGCTCGATTACACCCGCGTCAAGGCGGTCTGGATCCGCACCTCCGATACGCCGATCGGCGATCCCTTCGTCATGCGCTAGGCGACGGTTTGGGAATGAGCGAGATCGATCTCAAGGACCTGCGGCGCGCGCTCGGCCTGTTCATGACCGGCGTCACCGTCATCACGACGCTCGATGAGAGCGGGTTGCCGCGCGGCTTCACCGCGAATTCCTTCACCTCGGTGTCGCTCGATCCGCCGCTCGTCCTGTTCTGCGTCGCCAAGGCGGCGGCGACCGCGCCGGTCTTCGCCGCGGCGCCGTCCTTCGCCGTCAACATCCTGGCCGAGGACCAGCGCGAGGTCTCCGGGCTCTTCGCCTCCAAGGTGCCGGACCGTTTCGACAAGATCGACTGGCGGGCTGGCCCGGGCGGCAGCCCGGTGCTCGCCGGCGCCGCCGCCTGGCTCGCGTGCCGGCGTCACGACGTGGTCGATGCCGGCGACCACATCGTCGTCATCGGCCGGGTCGCCGCCTTCGAGCACGGGCCGGTCAACCCGCTCGGCTATTGCCGCGGCAGCTACATCACCTCGGGCCTGGAGCAGGCGGCGGTCGCCGCCGCGCGCATCGGCACGCGGGTCGGCGCCATATTGGAATGCGACGGCCGGCTGCTGCTGCTCGACGACCCCATGCAGGGCGGACTGGCGCCGCCGACCAGCGACCGTCTCGGCAAGCCGGGCCAGGAGAGCGGCCTGTACGGATTGCTCAAGTCGCTCGGCGTCGAGGCCGACGTCGGCTTTCTCTATGCGGTCTTCGAGGACAAGGCGACCAGGGCGCTCGCCGTCTACTATCGCGGCGAGATCGCCGGGCCGGTACCCGCGGCACTCGCCGACGGACTCTTCGCCTTCGACGACATTCCCTGGCCGCGCCTGGCGGACGACGCGCTGCGCAGCATGCTCGGCCGCTATGTCGTGGAGCGGCGCGAGGACTTCTTCGGCATCTATATCGGCGACCGCGAGGCCGGCCGCGTGCGGCGCCTGGTGGATTGAGCCCGGCGCAGGCCGCGGCTCACCCGCCGTCCGCCGCGGCCTCGGCCCGGATCCAGTCGAAGAACTTCTGCGCGTGGGGCGTCAGCGCCGAGCCGCGCGGCACGACGAGGTGGACCGCATGGCCGCGGCTCTCGGTCGCCGCGATCGGGCGGACCAGCTTCCCCTGGTCCAGCAGGCTGCCGATGATGCGCCCGAAGCCGAGCGCCACGCCCTGGCTCTGCATCGCCGCGTCGATCACGTTGGCGTAGCTGTCGAAGCCGACCATGCGCGCCGCCGGCGGCATCGGCACGCCGGCCTGGGCGAGCCACCAGGTCCAGTCCTCGGCCGCGTGGGCCGCGCCGTCGAGATTGAGCAGCGTGTGGTTCGCGAGGTCGGCCGGGGCGGCGAGCGGCGGGGCGTCGCGCAGATAGCCCGGCGCGCAGACCGGGAAGGAGTCGACGTCGAAGAGGTGCGTCGCGCTCAGCCCCGGCCAGGCGCCGGTGCCGTAGCGCAGGCCGAGGTCCGCGTCCGCCATCGCCGCCTCGGCCGGGGCGTCGGAGGCGGCCACCCGCAGCTCGACGTCGGGATGGCGCGCGCGGAAGCGGGGCAGGCGCGGTGTCAGCCAGAACGAGGCGACGGCGATGGTCGCGGTCACCGCGACCCGGGCGGGCCCGCCACCGCGGCGCAGGCCCTCGGCCGCGGCGGCCAGGCCGCGCAGGCAGTCGGCGACCACATCCTGATAGGCCTTGCCCGCCTCGGTCAGCTCCACCGCGCGGTGCACCCGCCGGAACAGCTTCACGTCCAGATGGCCTTCCAGATTGCGGATGTGGCGGCTGACCGCCTCGCGACTGATGCGCAGATCCTGCCCCGCCCGCGTGAAGCTCAGGTGCCGGGCTGCCGCGTCGAAGGCGGCCAGGGCGTTCATCGGCGGCAGGCGGAGGGGTGGCGTAGGCATGAAAAAAATGTTACGCGAGCCGGCGCATTTTGCAAGTTTACCGGCGCGCGCAAAGGGCGCATCACATGGGGCCACGGGGTGCCGGTCCCCGCGGTCGACCGGGCGGTTGTGCTAATGCCTATGGCGCGGCCCGGCGGGAGAGCGAGGTCATGCGGTTCAATCTGGTCATAAACCTGGAGCGCATGGCGCCGGACGTCGACATGCGCGACGTCCTGGACCACACGACCGAGATGGTCGAGATGGCCGACGCCGCCGGCTTCGACATCGTCTGGGCCGCCGAGCACCACGCCATCGAGATGACCATCGCGCCCGGGCCGTTCCAGCTGCTGGCGCACTTCGCGGCGAAGACCTCGCGCATCCGCCTCGGCACCGGCGTCGTGGTCGCGCCCTACTGGCACCCGATCAAGCTGGCCGGTGAGGCCGCGCTGCTCGACCTGCTGTCGGGCGGGCGCCTCGAGTTCGGCATCGGCAAGGGCGCCTATCAGCGCGAGTTCGACCGCCTGGCCGGCGGCATGCACCAGAACCTCGGCGTGCCGATGATGCTGGAAATGCTGCCCGCGGTGAAGGCGCTGTGGTGCGGCGACTACGTGCACGACGGCGAGTACTGGAAGTTCCCCGCGGCCACGGCCTGCCCCAAGCCGCTGCAGAAGCCGCACCCGCCGATCTGGGTCGCGGCGCGCGACCCGGGCACCTTCGACGCCGCGGTGCGCGAGGGCTACGGCGTGATGACCTGGGCGCTGACGCGGCCCTTCGCCGAGGTCGAGAGCTACATGCAGCGCTTCGAGGACGCCCTGGCCAAGGCGCCCGGGGTGCCCCGGCCGCGCTTCATGACGATGCGCCACGCCGGCGTCTTCGCGAAGCCGGACCACAGCGCGATCTTCATCGAGGCGATCCAGCGCCAGGGCCGCATGTTCGAGAACCTGTTCCGCAATCTCGCCCCGGTGATCGACGGATTCCCGCAGGAGCCCGACCCGTCATTGCTCACCAACCAGGCCGAATACGCGGCGGACACGCTTCTGGACAACCTGATCCTCGGTACGCCGGATCAGGTCATCGCCAAGCTCAAGCGCTACGAGGCGCTCGGCGTGGATTACTTCTGCTACAACGCGAGCTACGGCCTGCCGATGCCGGAGCAGAAGGCGTCGTTGGCGCTCTTCATCGACGAGGTCCTGCCGGCCTTCCACGCGCGTCCCGCGCGGAGCGACGCGGCGGAGTAGGCCAAGCAACGCGGCGTTCGTTCGGCAAAGACCGGCTATTCGGCGGCCATCGTCCGGGCGGTATTCCGGCCCTGATCCTGCGCCGTGGTCGGATCGATCTTCCTGCGAATCTCGACGATGCGATTCGCGGGAAAGC
>Ga0210124_1000574_pt1 | contig 18213 bp, 15 predicted proteins | sample Muzzi_PWC_D2_FD_185554 | JGI IMG/M metagenome (GOLD analysis project Ga0210124, IMG submission 185554) | Wetland microbial communities from San Francisco Bay, California, USA, that impact long-term carbon sequestration - Muzzi_PWC_D2 (SPAdes) | ecosystem: Environmental > Aquatic > Marine >... | reverse complement strand
CGGGAGAGATCGACCTCCGCCATCGGCGTGATGTCGATGGACAGGTCGGCGAGCATTTGCAGATTCTCGGGCCGGGTGACCGGCTTGTAGCTCGCCAACGGGGAGGTTTGCGGCTTGCGCCCCAACAGGGTGCGCAGCCCTAGACCGGCGGCGATGCCGTCCGGGTCGGGGTCGTCGTGGAGTAAAATGAGGACCCGCTCGGCATCGGCGAAGTGTTTGCGGATCGCCTGCACCCGGCTGCGGGTCACCTGCAGGTGAAGGATGCGATCGCCGTGGGGCTCGAACAGGTCGCGGGTGTAGACCGGGCGCACCCGCGGGCTCTCCGGCAGCTCGTATTGCTGGTGAGAATGGAGAATCGGGATCACCGAGCAGTCGACGTCGAGGTTAACGATCTGGGCGACGAGCCGCTGTAGGTTGGCGGGCCGCGGCAGGTAGAGAATGAATACGTCCCCTGGCGCCACCTCGGCCTGGCGCAGCCAGCTAAGACCGTCGATGCGGACGTGCCGGACATCGAGACCGGCCCGGGTCATCCGGTCCCACGCCTGCTTGGCCGTGACCAGGAAGCGGATCTGGTCGCCGCGGTCAAACTGGGCGGTCAGAAAGCCGTGGAGCACGTCGGTGCGGCTGACGGCGATGTATTTCATGATCGACCCTGATTCCGCCGCGGGCGCTCGTCAGTCCGTCGGCGAATCATTGTTTGAGCTTCTCCAGCAAGGACCGTGCCGCGGGCGCTTCCGGGAATTCCGAAGAGATCTTCAGCGCCCGATTGAGGGCGACCACGGCACCCACCGCGTCGCCGTGGTCGGCCAGGATTGCGCCCTGATGGTAGTACAGAACCGCCGCATCCGGGCGGAGCTTCTGGGCTTCGTCCAACCGCCGTAATGCCTCTTCGTCACGACCCGCCTTGGCGAGGGCCCAGCTCCAGGTATCGAGGATCCACCATTGCTGCGGCCGCAATGCGTTGGCCGCCTCGGCCCGGGCGATGGCCTCCGTGGGCTTGCCGAGCTCCTCGGCCAGCACCCAGGCGAGGTTGTTGAGACCGACCAAGTGGTCGGGATGGGCGACGAGCAATCGTTCGTAGCGTTGCGCGGCGACGTCAAATCGCTTCTGGCGTTCGGCGATCATGGCGGTCCGCAGCAGGGCAGGCTCAAAATCCGGGGCGATCTCCAGGATGGCAAGAAACCGCTTCTCGGCCTCCTCCAGATCGTTGGTCCTTAGGTAGAAGGCGGCGACCTCTGCCAACACCTCGGGACGCTCCGGATCGAGGGACTGGGCGCGGGTGAAGGCCGCGGTGGCACCCGCGCGGTCTCCTTGGGCCTCCAGCACCTTGGCAAGCAAGAGGTGGCCGGTGGCCGCCTCGGGCAGGGCCCGTATGATCTCGTCGGCATGGTGGCGCGCCTCGTCCGGACGTCCCAGTTTGAGCAGCAGGCGTGCGAGGTCGATGTGCACTGCCGGCTGGTCGGGGTTGACGTGTAACGATTGCTCCCATGTGTGAATCGCCGCCTCTGGTTTCCCGGTCACCACCTGCAAGGCGGCGTGGAGGTTGAGGGCCTGTGGGGAGTTGGGATTGCGTGTGACCAGGGCCTGGCTCTCGATGACCGCCTCCTCAGTGTTGCCGGCGGAGGCGAGGGTTTGTACCAGGAGGAGGTGGGCGGCGGGCAGGTCGGGGTAGGCGGCGCGCAATTGTCGCGCCGTGCGCATCGCCGCGTCCTTATTGCCGTCTTCGACGTACAGGGCCACGAGGGTCGCGAGGTCCTGGGCGCGGGCGTCCTTCTTGGTGGCCTCTTCGAACAGGGCGATGGCCTCGTCTCGGTGGCCTTGTTGGCGCAGCAGGTGGGCGAGCAAGGCGCGCGGGCGGGATGGTTCGGGGTTGGCGGTGGTGGTCTCCCGCAGCACGGTGACGGCGGCGGCGATGTCGCCTGCGTTGGCATAGAGACGGGCGAGGTTCACCGCGGCGGCGGCCTGTTCCGGGTGCTCGGCGTGCAGGGCCGACAACAGGGTCTTCGCCGCGTCGGTCTGGCCGAGACCGTCCAGGGCGATCCCTTTTAAGGTGATCAATGCCGAGGAGTCGGGGGTCCGCTTGAGTCCTGCCACGGTCGTCGTCAGCAACTCCTGCCACGCCTTCTGCCGGGTGAGGAGCTCGCCGTACTCTAGTCGCAGGGACAGGGAATCCGGCGTCTTTTCCAGTTGCTGCGCATAGAGCGGTGCGGCCTTGTCGGCCTGGTCAGTCTGGCGGTAGAGGCGCGCCAGGTGGAGCACTGGCTCTGACCAGTCCGGTTGCGCGGCGATCAGCTCCTGCAATCGGTCCACGGCCACCGCGGTGCTGCCGACGCTGGCGGTCGCGTCGGCCAGGGCGAGCCGGCCCATGGCCAGGTCCGGCTGGTCCGCGACCAGGGCGGTGGCCGTCGACAGGGCTGTCGTGACGTCGCCGACGGCGATCATGGCTTCCACGAGTAACGCACGGCCGAGGGCGAAGTCGGGACGTAGCTCCCGGGCACGCGCTAGGTGAGCTCGGGCCTGCTCCGCCTGCCCTTGCGCGAGTTGGGCAGCCCCCAGGTAGAAATGGGCCGAGGCGTCGTTGTCGTTGAGGGCCGTGGCGGCGGTCAGGGCCTCGGTAGCGGCCGGCACATCACCCTTGGCGAGGAGCAGGAATCCCCGCAGGAACTGGGCCCGGCCGAGCTTCGGAAACTCGTCGCCGAGCTCGGTCGCCTGGCGCAGCGCCGTCTCCCGGTCGCCGGTGCGGATGAGGTTTTCCACCTTCAGCAGGCGGTTGAGGACCTGTTCCTGGTCGATCTCACCGATGTGGTCGAGGATCTCATTGGCGCGGCCCAGATCGCCCATACGAATCGCGACCTCCGCCATGCCGTATTGCACCTTCAGGTCGTTGGGGTTTTCCACAGCGGCGGCGGCCAGCTCATCGGCCGCCGTGTCGAGGTCATCCGCGGCCACGGCGAGTCGGGCTAGGCCGTAGTGGCTGTCGGGGTTTGCAGGATCCGCCTCGAGGGCCGCCTCGAAATGGGATTTCGCAGCCTCCACGTCCCCTTCGCCCTGAGCGATCTCCCCGCGCAGACGGTCGACCTGGGCGGTGTTGCCGATCTTCTCGGTGTAGCGGTCGAGCTCCTTCTGCGCCGCCGTGAGGCGACCGAGCTTGATCTCACATTGGGCGATATCCAGGAGAAGCTCGAGGTTCTCGGGATCGAGGCGGGCGGCCTGCTGGAACGACGAGAGCGCGTTGTCGACCTTGCCCAACCCGAGGTAGGTCTCCCCCAGCTTGCGGTGGGCCGGGGCCCACTGGTCATCGATCTCGATGGCGGCCTTGAGCTCGACCACCGCCGCCTGGGGCTTGCCGCGGTCCAACAGCTCGGTAGCCCGCTGGTAGCGTACCTTGCGCGCGACGCTCGGATCGCCCTGGCAGCCGCCGACGGCCAGGTTGACGATCAGGAACGCGACGGCGACGGCGCAGCGTGTTGGTGCGGTCATGGGCGTTTGCCCCTTCCCTGATGTGCTCGGTGGCACGGTTTTGGTCGGCATGCGAGTACCCTTCGGCCGATCTCGCGGAACGCTCCATGCGACGGGCTTCCCTCCGTACGGCCGGCCTCCGTTCCCCCGTCCGGGGAAAACCTGGGTGAATGCGAGCGGTTCATCATAGCTGGCCGCCGAATTCGCGGCCGGCGCAGGAGGGAGCGGGATGGTAGGTAACGTTCACAAGGGGGGTCAACGGAGGCACCGCTTGGTTTGACCCGTATTGGGGCCGGTGCGACGATCATTCTTCTGCGGTTTGTCCCGGTGAGGTGCGGTGCGTCCCCTGTCGGCTCGTCTCCTGTTCAAGTTCCTGATCGGCTACCTCCTCCTGGGAGTGGCGGTGGCGTGTCTCGGTCTCTACGGGCTCGACCAGCTCGGCGTTCAGGAAGCGGGGGTAACGGAGCTGATGCAAGAGGAGATGCCCCGTTACATCGCCCTCGGGCAGTGTGTGGACCTGATGCGGGCTGAGGTCAATCTGGCGAAGAAGGCGGTGGTGACCGAGGACCCGGCGTTCGTGGAGCGCGCCTACCAGTTCGGCCAGCGGCTCGAAGACGTGCTCACCGGGCTGATCACCGTGAGCCGGCCACCGGAGTGGCGGGAGGCATTGGAAGGGGCGCAGACCACCCATCGGGTCCTCTGGTCGGACGGCGCCTTCGTTGACGGCGCGGGAGCGACCCTGGAGGCGACCTCGATCGGCGAGATCGACACGGCCTTCGATATCTTTATCACCTCGCTGGAGGCGGTGCGCACCGGTGTGCAACAGGCCATGGAGTTGCGTCTCAGCTACAGCCAGCGGGCCGTGCGCCGCGCCTGGCGGGTAAGTCTCGGGGGCTGGCTGCTGGCCATGGGCATGGGCGTCGCCTTCGCGTACTGGACCTATCGCCACGTCACCCGGCCATTGCGGCTGGTCAGTGAGGGCATCCGGCGGTGGGCCGAGGGCGAGTTTGACTACCAGGTCGACGTCTCCCGCAACGACGAGATCGGCGACCTCGCACACTCGGCGAATCGCATGGCCCGGCAACTGGCGGAGATCGACTCCCTAAAGGAAGAGTTCCTCGCAAGCTGCTCCCACGAGCTGAAGACGCCGCTCACCTCCCTGTGCGAGGCCAATGCCATGATGTTGGAGGGCGTCGCCGGTCCCACCACAGAGGAGCAGCGGCGGCTGCTCAAGATCAGCGACCGGGAGCTTGGCCGCATGCAGCGGAGGACAGCGCAACTCCTGGATTTTTCGAGGATTCGTGCGGGACGGATGACCTACTACTTCGAGGAAGTGGACCTGCCGGAGTTGCTCGCGCGCTCCCTGGAGTCCCTCTCTCTGGTGGCGAAGCGGCAGGAGGTCGAGCTTACCTCCCCCATCTTCCCGGTGGCCATCGTGATACGGGGTGATGCCGAGCGGTTGACGCAGGTTTTCGCCAATCTGGTCTCCAACGCGATCAAATACAATCGTCCCGGCGGTCGCGTGTGGTTCGAATGCGGCACCGAGGAGCGCAACGGGGTATCCTGGGCAGAGGTGGCGGTGTGCGACAATGGGCTCGGGATCGCTCCGGAGGATCTATCACGGATCTTTCAGAGATTTGAACGGGCCCATCCCGGCGTGGACGCCGATCTGCCGAGCAGCGGGCTCGGGTTGGCGATCGCCCAGTTGATCGCCCGCGACCACCAGGGTGAGTTAATGGTGGAGAGTACCCTGGGGAATGGATCAAGATTTATCGTCCGCCTGCCCATGGTGCGGAGGAGAGAGCATGCCAGTAGTGTCAGTGAATAGACGAGCATTCCAGAGCCTCGCGATGGTGTCGTGTGGGGGGCGATCGCGCACGGATCTCGGTCTCCTGTGCACGGCTGGGGTGGTCCGCACCACCGTGATCGGTGCCCTGGTGCTCGTCCTCGCTTCCGGCTGCACCGGCGGCCGCTCGTGGTCGCCGCAGTGGCTGTCAGGGGAGGATTTGGCGGACGAAGGGACCATAGCCGAGCCCTCTCTGGCGCAGCGCAAAGCGCTCCGGGAGATGGGAGAGGATCCATCGCTTTCGGACCGTCGCCGAGCAGCGGCGTGGCTTCGTGGCGCACTGGGCTTATTGCCACCGACGGTGATGGTGCCCGAGGCGGGCACGGCGGATGAATGGCTGGAGCGGGCGAGCGCCCTCGACCGTGACGATGGCGGACCCGGCGCCGTGGCAAGAACCCTTCTCGTGCTGCTTGCCTCCCTGAGGAGTGAGCGGAGCGATCGTGCAGCCGCCCTGGAGCGCGCGACCAAGTGCAGCGAACGTCTGCAGGCCCTGGACAAGGAGGTGGACGAGACCCGCCGCGAGCTGGAGACGCTCAAAGCGATCGATCTGGCGCCGATGCCCGGAGAGCCCCAACCGTGAACGGAATTCCCGACAATACTCCCACCCTCCTTCTGGTGGATGACGACCCGAGCATCCTCGGCGTCCTCGAGATGCGTTTGAAGACAGAGGGTTACGGAGTTTACGGGGTGGCAAGCGGCGAGGCCGCCGTGGCCGCCCTGGGGCGGCGTGGTTTCGACGTGGTGGTGACCGATCTGCGCATGGACGGGATGGACGGGATGGAGCTGTTGCAGCGGGTTCACGAGCAGGATTCCACCCTACCGGTGATTATTTTGACGGCGCACGGCGACGTCGGCAGCGCCGTCCAGGCGATGCGTCTGGGGGCATTCGACTTCCTCGAAAAGCCCTACGACGGCGCCCAGCTCCTGCGCCGGGTGCGTGCCGCCCTGCGTGGTCGCGGGGCGGAGCCGGCGCCGTTGCGGCAGATCCCCGACGCACCGCCGTTTGTCGCGGAGAGCCCCGCCATGCGCCAGGTGTGGGACCAGGTTCGGCGGTTTGCGCGGGTCGACTCGACCGTCCTGATCACCGGCGAGACGGGGACCGGCAAAGAGGTGGTGGCACGTGCCCTCCACCTTGTCAGCCAGCGCCGCCGGGGGCCGTTCGGCGCGGTCAATTGTGGCGCGATTCCGGGGGAGCTGCTGGAGAGCGAGCTGTTCGGTCACGAGCGCGGTGCCTTTACCGGTGCCCATGCGGCCCGTGACGGCCACTTCCGCGCCGCCCACGGCGGGACCTTGTTGCTCGACGAGATCGGCGACGCGCCGCTGCAGACCCAGATAAAGCTCCTGCGGGTCCTTCAGGATCGCGAGGTCCTGCCGGTCGGCGGCAGTCGGCCTGTGGAGGTCGATGTACGGGTGGTGGCAGCCACCCACCAAGATCTGCGGCAGTTCGTGGAAGAGGGGAGATTTCGCGAGGACCTCCTCTACCGGATCGACGTTCTGCCCCTCCACGTGGCGCCCCTGCGAGAGCGTCCGGAGGACATCGAACCGCTGGCCCTCAGCTTCCTGGAGGAGTTTCAGAAGGGGCGTTCCGGCGGTCCTATCGAGTTCAGCGCCGCCGCGATGGAGCGGCTGCGTGAGTACCCGTGGCCTGGCAACGTCCGCGAGTTACGCAACCGGGTGGAGGTGGCGGTCGCCCTGAGTGACGGGGGGGTGCTGACGCCGGACGATTTCGCCCTGGAGAGCGGCGGTGGTCCGTCGCTCACGCTGCCGGTCGGGGGGGGCGGCGACGTTCTGCCCATGCGCGAGGCCCGGGCTCAGTTCGACCGCGACTATCTGATCAGCGTCCTGCGTGCCGCGGATGGCAACGTCACCAACGCCGCGCGCCTGGCCGGAAAGCACCGCACGGACTTCTACGGGCTCATGAAGCGGTATGACCTGAAGCGGTCCGACTTCCGGTAGAGGGGCGCCGCTTGACCGGGGGGGATCGGGTGTATAAAGTTACGGAATCAGATGGTCTTTATCTTCTTTTCGTCTGGCGACGAAAGCGTGAGAAACTTATTTAGTAGCCTCGTTTCATCCCTAGGCAATACCCTGTGGATGGCTGGTTTCCTTTCCGTGCAGACTGTGCTTTGCGGTGACCGCTCGGCCCCTGCGGCCTGGAGCCCCGCGGTGTAGTGATAGATCGCCGTTCCTGACACCAGACCGACTGGAGGTACTCCAGATGAATTGCCCCAAGTGCTCCGCCCCCATGCAGATGGAGAAGATGCTGTGCGTCGACAGTGCCAGCAATCTGCAGAGCGACTCCATGGACTCCCACTACTACCGCTGCTACATCTGCGGGAACTACGTCTTCTTCAACTCGGGGCCGCCCCTGGAGCCACCGGGGCCCCGCAAGGGAAGTCGATTCCGCCACAAGATCGTGCCCACCTCCTACGAGGACTAAACTCGCCAGTGGTGGGGCTGCCTCCTCCCTCGCAGCCTCACGGAGGTCGGGAGCGACGGAACGCCCCTTGCCATGCGGCAAGGGGCGTTCCTTTTTTTGTCCATACCCCTATCGCGATAATCGGGCGGCGGGCGCATGAGTGGCCGCGTCCCCAGCCCAACAAGGAGACACAATGAGCACCGAGAGAGTGATGGAGGCCCTGGAGAAGATCACCTATCCGGGCATGCAGGAAGATGTGGTCAAGCTGAAGCTGGTGACCAACGTTCAGACCCACAACGGGACGGCTAGCGCCACGTTCCGTATGCCGGCGGTCGGCTCACGCTTGCGTGCCGGACTGGAGGCGCAGATTCGCGAGGCAATGGCCGGTGTCGACGGCGTCGATCAGGTGGAGTTGGAGGTCAAAGAAGAGACCCTGTCCCACGAACATGGCCAGCGCAATCTGATCCCGAACGTGCGGTGTGTGGTGGCCGTCTCCTCCGGCAAAGGAGGGGTCGGCAAGTCGACGGTCACCGTCAACCTGGCCATCGCCCTCGCCCAGATGGGGAACAAGGTCGGCATCCTGGACGCCGACATCCTAGGCCCGTCGATTCCCACCATGATGGGGGTGGAGCGGCCGGTGGAGCTGTTCGGCAAGCGCCTCATACCGGCGCGCAACTACGGCGTCTACTACATCTCCTTCGGTTTCTTCGTGAAGGATAAGGACCCGGTGATATGGCGTGGCCCGATGATCGACGGCATGATCCGCCAGCTCCTCGGCGACGTCGATTGGCAGGAGCTCGACTACCTCCTGGTCGACCTGCCGCCCGGCACGGGTGACGCGCAGCTTTCGCTGTCGCAGGTCGTCAAGCTCGACGGGGCGGTGGCGGTAACCACGCCGCAGGATGTGGCCGTGGCGGACGTGAAGAAGGGGATGGGGATGTTCCTCAAGGTCGAGGTGCCGATCCTCGGGGTGATCGAGAACATGTCCTCGTTCGTCTGCCCGTCGTGTGGTACCGAGACCGCGATCTTCTCCGAAGGCGGCGGTGTCATGCTCGCCAGCGAGTACGACGTGCCCTTCCTCGGCAAAGTGCCCCTCGACCCGGTGGTTCGCGAAGGCGGCGACAACGGCCAGCCGGTGGTCGCGGCCCACCCCGACTCGCCGCAGGCCAAGCGGTTCGTCGAGATCGCCCAGGCCCTCTCCGAGCAGGTGACCCAGGCCAATCTCAAGACGGGGCTCACCCACGTCAAGCCGGTCTTCTCGCTGAAGCAGGTGTAGGAAAAAGGGGTGGGAGCCCGCGGGCTCCCACCCCTTTTTCAGCGCTTAGCTGTCAGCTTTCAGCAGTCAGCTCACGAGCTACAAGCTGACGGCTGATCGCTGAAAGCCGATCGCTTCCTAATACCCCGCCAGGCGCAGGAACTCGGCGCGGGTGGTCTCTTCGTCGTGGAACTCGCCGAGCATGCAGGAGGTGACCGTGGTCGACCCCGGCTTCTGCACGCCGCGCATCACCATGCACAGGTGGGTTGCATCCATGATGACGCCCACACCCTTCGGTTGCAGGAGGTCATCGACCAGGTTGGCGATCTGGGTCGCCAGCCGTTCCTGGACCTGGAGGCGCCGCGAGTAGATCTCCACCATGCGGGCGAGCTTCGACAGCCCTACGATCTTACCGTTGGGGATGTACGCCACGTGGCACTTGCCGAAGAACGGCAGGAGGTGGTGCTCGCAGAGGGAGAAGAAGTCGATGTCCTTGACGATCACCATCTCGTTGTAGGCATCGGTGAAGATCGCCTCGTTGAGCACCGCTACCGGATCGGCCTCGTAGCCGGCGGTGAGGAATTGCAGGGCCGTGGCGACCCGCTCCGGCGTCCGGAGCAACCCCTCGCGGTTCGGGTCCTCGCCGATGCCTTCGAGCAGGGCGCGGACATGGGCGGCCATGTCGATGTCGTTCATCTGTCGGGCCTCGCTGTACGCTTTGGCCACCTCGACGTGGTGCTCAATGGGGGGCATGTCGTCCTCTCCTCACCCGGCGCGGGTGGGCTGCTCGAGCGGTTGCACGTATAGTCCGCGCGACGTTAGGGGAGCCACGATCAGTATCAAAGAGGCAGTACCATGTGGGGCTGGGTCCACTCGATACATATTCTATGCGCCGCCCTGTGGATCGGGGGCATGTTCGCCGATCGCATCCTGGTGGGCCCGTTGGTGCGTCGCCTCGGCCCGGATCAGCAGCGGGCGGCGATCCTCCGCGTCTTGAAGGTCAACTCCGCGGTGGGGTGGGCGAGCATCACCTTTCTCACCGTGACCGGCCTGGCCCTGACCTTTCACTGGGTCCCGATCGAGCGCTTCGAGTCGCCCTACGGCCGCCTCTTCTTGGCGAAATTGGTCGTGGTGATGGTTCTCTTCCTGGTCTTTGTCATGTTCTACTCCGGGCGCCAGCAGCAGTTGAAGGCCGTACTGGGGCAGGGTGCGGAAGCGGGGGATGGCGTGGCCGAGCGGGACTTGCTGATCGCCGGTCACCTCCGGCGCCTCGGCCTCTACACCGCCGTCGATCTCGTGCTGGCCGTGATGGTGGTGGTGCTAATCGAGCTGGCGGTCTACGCCTAGCCCCTATCTGGAGAGCGCGGATGTCGATTCGGTCGGACCGCTGGATCACGCGGATGGCGAAGGAGCACAGGCTCATCGAGCCGTTCGAGGAGGGCCAGGTGCGGAAAGGGGTGGTGTCCTACGGCGTCTCCTCTTACGGCTACGACACGCGGGTGTCGGACGAGTTCAAGATCTTCACCAACGTCAACTCGTCGATCGTCGACCCGAAGGACTTCGACCCCGCGTCGTTCGTCGACGTGAAGACCGACGTCTGCATCGTCCCCCCGAACTCCTTTGCCCTGGCCCACACGGTCGAGTACTTCCGGATGCCGCGCAACGTGCTGGCCATCTGCCTCGGCAAGTCGACCTACGCGCGCTGCGGCATCATCGTCAACGTCACCCCGTTCGAGCCGGGCTGGGAGGGGTACGTGACCATAGAGATCTCCAACACCACCCCCCTGCCGGCGAAGATCTACGCCAACGAGGGGATCGCCCAGGTGATCTTCTTCGAGGCGGACGAGGAGTGCACCGTGTCCTACGCTGATCGCTCCGGCAAGTACCAGAAACAGACCGGCGTCACCCTGCCGAGGATCTAGGGGTGGGTTGCACGGTGCCGCCATCTCGAACCCTTGCGGCCGTTGGCCGGAGGAGCCCTTTTCGCGCGAGGGATTAGGGGCTAGGGGTTAGGGGAGGTGCCGGCCGTGCGGGCCGGCGAAGCTTTATTTTCGGAGCCAGACCCAGAACATTCATTGGCCGCCACAGGCGGCCATCCACCCCTAGCCCCTATTCCCTAACCCCTAGCCCCTCAAAATGCCCGAGATCGTCTTCTATAACCGTTCGTGAAGCGGTTGCCGACCGGCGAGAGAGTTTCTCTTGCGAAATAGGGTGGCGTACCGCAACCACGACGTGCGCAAGGACCCGATCGATCCGGCCACCACCCTGGCCATCGTCCGGGCGTGCGGTGAGATCTTCGTCAAACGGGGGCGCGGCGTTCTGCACCGCGACCTGCGCAAGGTCGAGATGAGTGATGAGGAGTTGTTGAGCCACTTTCTCGGCCGCTCCGGTACCATGCGGGCGCCGGTCCTACGAACCCCGGCCGGCATCATGGCGGGCTTCGAGGAGACGGTGTACCGCCAGATTCTCGGCCTGTAGCCCGGGGGGCATCTCTCGCACGGCGCTCGTGCACAATCTGTCCTGCGCGCCTCGGGGTCGGAGTACCCGGCAAGGGGCTTGGCCGGTTCGCCGTTTTGCGGGCCCGAGAGAGGCTGCTACCCTCTCGCCGTTATTTTTCCTATCCACGTGAGGAGCGCCGATGTCGTCCAAGCTTGTGGGAAAGGTCGTCGTTGCCATGGGGGGCGGCCCCACGGCGGTCATCAACGAGAGCCTCGTCGGGGCGGTGCTGGAATCCCGTAAGTTCCCGCAGGTGGAGCGGGTCTACGGCGCCGAGCACGGCGTCTCGGGGATCATCAACGAAGACTTCCTCGACCTCACCCAGGAGACCACCAACAATCTCGAGCGGGTCGCCGTGACCCCGTCGTCGGCCATGGGCTCGACCCGCGACAAGCCGGACGAAGCGTATTGCAAGGAGATCTTCCGGGTGCTCAAGGCCCACGGCGTCCGGTACTTCTTCTACATCGGCGGCAACGACTCCGCGGACACGGTGCACATCGTCAACGAGGAGGCCCAGAAGGCGGACTATGAGTTCCGCGCCATCCACATCCCCAAGACCATCGACAACGACCTGGTGGTCAACGACCACTGCCCGGGCTACCCGTCGGCGGCGCGTTTCGTGGCCTCCGCCTTCATCGGTGCGAACCTGGACAACCGGGCGATCCCGGGTGTCTACATCGGCGTGGTCATGGGGCGCCACGCCGGTTTCCTCACCGCCGCCGCGGCGTTGGGCCGGAAGTACCCGGACGATGGGCCGCACCTGATCTACCTGCCGGAGAGCACCTTCTCCGTGGACAAGTTTCTCGCCGACGTGAAGCAGGTCTACGACCAGCACGGCCGCTGCGTGATCGCGGTGAGCGAAGGGATCCACGACGCCGATGGCTCGCCGATCGCCGTCAAGCTGGCCAAGGAGGTGGAACGCGACGCCCACGGCAACGTGCAGCTCTCCGGCACCACGGCCCTGGGCGACCTCCTCGCCGGCGAGATCAAGGCGCAGTTGAAGATCAAGCGGGTGCGGGCCGACACCCTCGGTTATCTGCAGCGCTCGTTCATCGGCTGCGTCTCCGACGTCGACCAGCGCGAGGCGCGCGAGGCCGGGGAGAAGGCCGCGCAATTCGCCCTGTGGCACAACCGCGACGGCTCCGTGACCATTCACCGCACCGGCTTCTACTCGGTCGACTACCGCCTTAGCCCCCTGCCGGAGTTGGCGGGCAAGACCAAGCTGATGCCGCCGGAGTTCATCGACCCCTCCGGCAAGAACGTCACCGACGCCTTCCGCCTCTACCTCCGGCCCCTCCTCGGCTCCGGCATGCCCTCCCCCAGCCGCGTGCGCGCGCCGCGGGTGGAGAAGATCCTCAACAAGTAGGCGGTAGGCAGAGGGCAGTAGGCAGTACACCCCCTCCCGCCGGGAGGGGGCCGCGGGGAGGGCGTGCGGGCGGGCAGTTCGCTCGATCCTTCAGCCATGCACCAACCCACCGCCCCCACCCTGACCCTCCCCCGGAGGGGGAGGGAAACTGCCTACTGCCTACTGCCTACTGCCTACTGCCTACTGCCTACTGCCTACTGCCTACTGCCTACTGCCTACTGCCTACTGCCTACTGCCTACTGCCTACTGCCCGCTACACCTTCCCCTTGCGCATGCGCTCCTCCAGGGAGTGCTTGAACTGCTTCACCGCCCCCTCCGGGCCGCCCTCCACGGAGCGGACCGAGTAGTGGGTGTCGATGAATCGCCCCTCGGCGCGCAGGAAGTGGCTGTTGTAGCCGGGGCGCGGCGGCTGGATCGGCTCGTCCTCGTAGACCGCCACGGTCACGGTCGCGACGTGGATCCCCTCCAGGAAGAGGTGGGTGCGTTCGGCGTGGATGGCGTCCCCGGGGAGGGGTACCGGGGTGGGTGCTGCCGGCTTCGCCAGCGGCGGCGCTGGTGTCGGCGCGGCGAGGTTGGTGAGCTTGATCGGTTTCATGGATAGGCCTCGAAGCGCGCGGTTGGCCGCTAGCCCGCATTTCTCACAGGGGTCGTCGCGAGCCCGTGCCAATGGCCGTAGATCGTGGCTGGCCCGCAAGTCCGGGCCCGCAGGCAGGCTTGCGGCCTGTTGAGGACTCGGACGAGGACACGGCCAGGAGATGCGGGTAGTGGCGCGGGTGCAGCAGATTCATGGTGAGAAATATGGGCTAGGCGTAGCGGTTCTGGAAGGTGCGGCGCAGGCCTTCCAGGGTCGACACGTGCTCACGTTCCGCCGCCAGCAGCTCGCCGAAGGCGGCCTTGCCCTCGGCATTGGTGCACGCGGTGGCCATGCGTTCATAGAACGTGACCGACTGGCGTTCGGCGACCAGGCCGAGGTCGATCGCCGCCAGCAGGCCGTTGGCATTCCGCGCGAGCCGTTTCGCCTCCGCCGGGGGCGGGAAGATGTCGGCGCGCACCGTCTCCTGCACGTACGCCGTGAGCATCGCCGCATCGTCGTAGGCGTCGTCGCCCTCCGGCACCTTGAGCAACGCGTCGAATCCTTCCAGGTGGAGGGCCTCGTCGTGGGCGAGGCGGTAGAGCAGGGCCCGTGCCTTCAAATCCTTTACCTGGGGGGCCAGCGCCTTGTAGAAGGCGATGCCCTCGCTCTCGATCTTCTGGGCCACGGCCAGTACCTCGGACTTGATCAGATTCATCGCTGCGGTCTCTGCGTGCGGGACGGGTGGTTTGGGAGATGAGGTATGTCGACCGCTCGGCAGCGGCGGCCCCAAGGGTAATTGCGGGACCGTGACACGGCCATCGGGCGGTGGTAGCTATCCGGGGTGGGTGATACCATTGCCGCCCTCGATTCAGCGCATCGCATTCTAATCCACCTGACCGGAGCGAATACTCATGCCTTGGGATCCCCCTCCGCGTAACCCCTGGGGTCAGGGCCGCCCCCCGACACCGCAGGAGGTCGCCAAGCAGTTCGAGGAGTTCACGCGGCGCCTGCGCTCCAACCTGCCGGGCGCCTGGCTGATCCTCCTCGCTGCGCTGGTGCTGTGGGGCGCGAGCGGCATCTACATCGTAAGCCCGGACGAGCAAGGGGTGGTGCGGCGCTTCGGCAAGGCGGTGACGGTCCTCGACCCGGGCTTCCACCTCCAGATGCCGCGCGGCATCGACCGGGTGGACAAGGTCAAGGTCACCCAGGTGCAGCGGCTGGAGATCGGTTTCCGCACCATCAGCGCCGGTCCTCCGGCGCGCTACCAGCCGTTTCCCAAGGAATCGTTGATGCTCACCGGCGACGAGAACATCGTCGACTGCCAGCTCATCATCCAGTATCGCCTCAAGGACCCGAAGGCGTACCTGTTCAATGTCTTCCAGCCCGACCTTACGATGCACAACGCCGGTGAGGTGGCCCTGCGCCAGGTGATTGGCTCGTCGACGATCGACGACGTCCTCACCACGGGCAAGCTGGAGATCCAGGAACGCACCCGTGCCCTGCTGCAGGAGATCATGGACCTGTATGACGCTGGCATGCTGGTCACGGCGGTGAAGCTCCAGACCGTGTCGGCCCCCAAGCAGGTGGAGGACGCCTTCAAGGACGTGGTGCGCGCCAAGGAGGATCGGGAGCGCTTGATCAACGAGGCGAAGGGCTACCAGGAGGACATTCTGCCCAAGGCGCGTGGCAAGGCGGAGCAGATTAAGCGCGAGGCCGACGGGTACAAGGCGGAGCGGGTGGAGCGCGCCCACGGTGACGCGAACCGCTTCCTGCGGGTCCTGGCCGAGTACAGCAAGGCCAAGGAGGTCACCCGCGAGCGTCTCTACCTGGAGACCATGGAGGCGGTGCTGCCGGGCATCGACAAGTTCATCATCAATCCCAAGGCGGCGGGAAATCTCCTTCAGACCCTTCCCCTGAGCCGCATCGCGCCGGCCGTTCGGCCCGCCGAGGAGCAGCCGTGAAACCTGTCAACATGATCGTGCCCGTCTTGGCCGTCGCGCTGCTGCTGGCCACCCAGTCGATCTTCACCGTCGATGAGACCGAGATGGTGCTGGTCACGGAGCTCGGTAAGTTCAAGCGCTCGATCGAGGAGCCGGGCCTGCACTTCAAGCTGCCCTTCATCCAGCAGCTCAGGGTCTACGACTCCCGCCTGCTCAACTACGATGCCTCGCCGGCCGAGATCCTCACCCTGGATAAGAAGAACCTGGTGATCGACAACTACGCCCGCTGGCGCATCGCAGATCCCCTGGTGTTCTACCAGCGGGTGGGCACCATCGCCGGGGCCCAGTCGCGTCTCGACGACATCATCTTCTCGGAGCTGCGCGAGGAGCTCGCCAAGGTCGCCCAGAGCGATATTATCGATCAGCACCGCCAGGTGATCATGGAGGCCGTGGCGGAGAAGTCGGCCGAGAAGGCGAAGGAGTACGGCATCAAGCTGATCGACGTGCGCATCAAGCGGGCCGACCTACCGCGGGAGGTGGAGGAGTCGGTCTACGCGCGCATGGCCTCGGAGCGGGCGCGGATCGCCAAGCGCTACCGCTCGGAGGGCGCCGAGGAGGCCGCGAAGTTGCGCGCCGAGACCGACAAGGAGCGCACCATCCTCCTCGCCGAGGCCAACCGCGAGGCGGAAGAGATCCGTGGCCAGGGCGAGGCCGAGGCGGTGAAGGTGTACGCCGCGGCCTACCAGAAGGACCCGGAATTCTACACGTTCCTCCGCACCCTCGATACCTACCGCACCACCCTGGGCCAGGGCGCGACGGCGGTCCTCGACGCGGGCTCGCCGCTGTTCAAGTTCCTGGAAAACCCCAACCGGTAGCGGCGCGCGGGGCGGTGCAGGCCTTCCGCAAAGGGCGCAGATGGCCTCCCTCTAAGGTTGGCAGGAGGACAGCAGGAAGGCAGGAACCTGTGGAGCTGCAGTATCGCCTGTGACCCCGCCCTCCTGCCTTCTTGCTTCTTTCCTGCTTTCCTAAGATGGATCAAGGCGTCGTCGCCGAGGATGGCGCCGAGAGGATCGTCGTGGCACCCGCGGTACGGGCATGAGTATGGACGAGCGATACGAGCCGCAGGTCATCGAGGCGAAGTGGCAGGCGCGCTGGCGGGATGCCGCCGCCTTCCGGGTGACGGGGCCGCCGCCGGGACCCAAGTACTACGTCCTCGAGATGTTCCCGTACCCCTCCGGGCGCATCCACATGGGCCACGTGCGCAACTACGCCATCGGCGACGTGGTGGCGCGGTTGAAGCGGCGGCGCGGCTTTCACGTCCTCCACCCCATGGGCTGGGACGCCTTCGGCATGCCGGCGGAGAACGCCGCCATCGAGCGCGGCATCCATCCCGCGAAGTGGACGCGAGAGAACATCGCCTACATGCGCGGCCAGCTCGAAACCCTCGGTCTATCGATCCCGTGGGAACGGGAATTTGCCACCTGCGACCCGGCGTACTACCGGTGGGAACAGCTCATCTTCACCCGCATGGTGGAGCGCGACCTCGCCTACAAGAAGCGCTCGCAGGTGAACTGGTGCGACACCTGCGCCACGGTCCTGGCCAACGAACAGGTCGAGGGCGGTGCCTGCTGGCGATGTGGCAACCCCGTGCTCCTCAAGGACCTGGAGCAGTGGTTCCTGCGCATCACGTCGTATGCGGAGGAGCTGCTCGCGGATCTCGACAAGCTCGACGGCTGGCCGGAGAAGGTACGTACCATGCAGCGCCACTGGATCGGCCGCTCCGAGGGGGCGCGGGTGCGGTTTCCCATCGACGGCCATGACGCGGCGCTGGAGATCTTCACCACCCGGCCGGATACGTTGTTCGGCGTGACCTTCATGTCGGTGGCGCCGGAGCACCCGATCGTGGACCGCATCTGCACCGCCGCGCAGCGGCCGGCCGTGGAGGCCCTGCGGGCCAAGCTGGCGGTGGTAGACGCGGCCGCCCGCATGGACGAGGGACAGGAGAAGGAGGGGGTCTTCACCGGCGCCTATTGCCGCGTCCCCGGTCGCGACGAGCCGGTGCCGATCTATGTCGCCAACTTCGTCCTCATGGGCTATGGCACCGGCGCGGTGATGGCGGTGCCGGCCCACGACCAGCGCGATTTCGAGTTCGCGCGCAAGTACGCCATCCCGATCCTGCCGGTCATCCAGCCGCCGGAGGCCGCGACGCCGCTCGATCCGGCGGCCATGACCGCGGCGTTCGTCGACCCCGGTGTCATGGCCGGGTCGGCGGAGTTCAACGGCCTCCCGTCGGAGCAGGGCAAGCGCGCGGTCACCGAGTGGCTGGCGGAGACCGGCCAGGGTGGGCCGGAGGTCACCTACCGCCTGCGTGACTGGGGGATCTCCCGCCAGCGATACTGGGGCGCGCCGATCCCGGTCGTCTATTGCGACGGGTGCGGTATGCAGACCGTGCCGCCCGACGAGTTACCGGTCCTCCTGCCCGAGGATGTGGCTCTCACCGGCGAGGGGGGCTCACCCCTGGCCGTCCACGCCGGCTTCGTTGGCGCCACCTGTCCGTCCTGCGGCGGCCCGGCACGGCGCGAGACCGACACCTTCGACACCTTCATGGAGTCCTCGTGGTACTTCCTGCGATTCGCCTCACCGGACCCGCGGGCCGAAGCCACCGGTGACGCCCTGCGCCTCACCCCCGAGGAGATCGCCCGCGGCCCCTTCGACCGCCAGGAGGTCGACTACTGGATGGCGGTCGACCAGTACATCGGCGGCATCGAGCACGCGGTCCTGCACCTGCTCTACGCGCGCTTCTACACCAAGGCCCTGCGCGATCTGGGCTACATCTCGGCGGATGAGCCCTTCACCCG